>Ga0208793_1000021_pt1 | contig 112306 bp, 121 predicted proteins | sample 17_taG_FD_184092 | JGI IMG/M metagenome (GOLD analysis project Ga0208793, IMG submission 184092) | Marine viral communities from the Subarctic Pacific Ocean - 17_ETSP_OMZ_AT15314 metaG (SPAdes) (version 2) | ecosystem: Environmental > Aquatic > Marine > Oceanic | place: Pacific Ocean... | reverse complement strand
CATGGCCTGTAGTCGGAATCTGGTTCACTGCACTGGGCGTAAGCACCATGGCATTCAACCTCAACGGTTTCAACTTCAACCAGTCCATTCTCGATGGTCAAGGTCGTGTACTGAACACTTGGGCAGATGTCCTGAACCGTGCAGGTCTGGGTATGGAAGTTATGCATGAGCGTAACGCACACAACTTCCCATTGGACCTTGCTGCTGCTGAGTCTACACCTGTAGCACTTGTAGCACCTTCTGTTGGTTGATATCTTCCACTAACTAAAATAAATAAGGGGTCTTACGACCCCTATTTTTTTCTCTGTTTGTGTTAAGATATGCTAAGTCCACAGACTCCATCAAAACTTGCTGAGATCATTCGTGATACTTGGCCACAACTATACTGGTTAAAAGATTTAAAAAAGGTACACAAAAATGACGACAAGTACACTAACAACACCACAAAGGGGGTGGTTTGATGTCCTGGACGACTGGGTTAAACGGGATCGCTTTATCTTTGTGGGTTGGTCTGGACTCCTTCTTCTTCCCACTGCTTATCTTGCCATTGGTGGTTGGCTTACTGGCACAGCTTTTGTCACGAGTTGGTACACCCACGGTCTTGCTTCTTCCTATCTTGAAGGTGCTAACTTTCTTACGGCAGCTGTCTCGACGCCTGCTGATGCTATGGGTCATTCTCTTCTTCTACTTTGGGGTCCTGAGTCTCAGGGGAATTTCCAGCGGTGGTGCCAACTTGGGGGACTCTGGAATTTTGTGGCACTCCACGGAGCCTTTGCTCTCATTGGTTTCATGCTTAGGCAGTTTGAACTTTCTCGCTTAATTGGAATTAGACCTTATAATGCGATTGCTTTTTCTGGCCCTATTGCTGTATTTGTCAGTGTTTTCCTCATCTATCCTCTGGGACAGTCCTCTTGGTTTTTCGCGCCGTCCTTTGGTGTCGCGGCGATCTTCAGATTCCTGTTGTTCCTACAAGGATTCCACAACTGGACACTCAACCCCTTCCATATGATGGGAGTGGCTGGTATACTAGGTGGAGCATTGCTATCAGCAATCCATGGCGTAACTGTGGAGAACACACTGTATGAAGACGGAGAACAAGCAAATACCTTTAAGGCGTTTGATTCAACTCAAGAGGAGGAGACTTACTCTATGGTCACTGCAAACCGCTTCTGGTCGCAGATCTTCGGTATTGCGTTTTCTAACAAGCGGTGGCTGCATTTCTTTATGCTGTTTGTGCCTGTTATGGGTCTTTGGGTCTCCTCTATTGGCATTATTGGGCTTGCTCTTAATCTTCGTGCTTACGATTTCGTGAGTCAGGAGATCAGAGCAGCAGAAGATCCTGAGTTTGAGACCTTCTACACCAAGAACATCCTTCTTAACGAAGGACTCCGTGCATGGTTGGCACCTGCTGATCAACCACATGAGAACTTTATCTTCCCTGAGGAAGTTCTACCTAGAGGCAACGCTCTTTAATAAGAACTCTTGTTATTAAAACTTAGACCCATAACCTTTAATAAGACATGATCAAATCACTCTTCAGTATTATGTTTGCTGCTCTAATGTGGGTTCAAGTCCCACAGTGGAGTGACGATTGGTCTAAGTGTGCAGTAGATGTACCAGACACAGCATGTCATTGGTACATCACAGCACCCGATAGCACCATGGGTGAAGGCTTCAGTTGGGCGAATGCCCCCTGGTTCAGTGCTGAAGGTCTCCTTGATATTGGAGAACTTCATGATACAATGATGTCATTACAAACTAACTCTTAAATTATTATGTCTTGCAATCTTCGCCAAAAAATGTTGGATGCTTTAGTTGCTGATGCTATAGGTAATATTGCCAAAGCAAAAGCAAATATAGAAGTATACCTACACAATCCTGTAGGTATTGGTGAGCACCCTGATGTGCTTGCTGCTATTCAGGAACAACTAGATATCATTGCTCATGAAGATGAGCGTATTGAAGTTATTAATAATCATTTTAGTGATCATGAGTAGAGGATGCTGTGGTGCTGGGTGTCGCGACTGCCCATTCAGACCACCTCCTAAATCGACCACCACTCCTTGACCGGGGTGGTTTTTTATTGTATAATGACTGCATGACAAACAAACCTAGATGAAGTTTAAAGCATTAGTATTCATCCGTCTGAGATCACAGGTTGATGACTCACCAGGTAACGCCGTTAGAGATGCCTGTAAGAGATTGTCTGACTTAGACATCAAGAAACTTAGACTTGGTAAGGTAGTTGATGTTTGGTTGGAAGCAGAGAGCAGAGAGTATGCTGAGAAGGAACTTGAAATGCTATCTGATAGATTCCTTGCTAACACAGTCATGGAAGACTGGGACTATGAATTGACTGAGATTGACACTTTCCCACCAGGTATTGAATAATGGATAATTTTAACACACCAGGATCTAATAAATCTTGGATGGACGATGGGTTTAAAAAGTATGCTGCTGAATGGCAACTTAATAATATTGAGAAATTATTGAATGCTGATGTAAAACGCTGTCGTGTATACAAAAGCGACAATAGAGACGAAGTATTCAATCAAATAACTATTACATACAAACAGGAGGATTGATGAAAGTAATTCTAGAAGGCAAGGTCAAAACTGTGTATGCTGGTGATGATGCTGATCGTGTCATCATTGAGTACCATGATAAGGTGACTGCTGGTAACGGTGAGATGGTTGATCATCCACTGGGTAAAGGATCCCTCTGCTGTAGTATTTCATCTCTAATCTTTGAGAAACTTTCCAAAGAAAATATTCCAACACATTATATTAATATGGTTGGTGCTAACAAGATGATCTGTAAGAAGGTAGATATCGTTCCTTTAGAAGTTATCTGCAGGAATCGTGCTGCTGGATCTATTGTTCGTGAGACAACTCTTAAAGAAGGTTACTCACTGCCACATCCTATTGTTGAGTTCTTCTTGAAGGATGATAACAAGCATGATCCGCTGTTGACAAGAGATCGTGTGCGTCTGATGGGTTACAATCCAGAACCATTTGAGGAGATGACTCTACGCATCAATGATTATCTCCGTCAGATGTTTTACATCCTAGGTATTGATCTTGTGGATTTTAAGATCGAGTTTGGCTACACTGCACATGGTGAGTTACTACTTGCTGATGAGATCAGTCCTGATAGCATGAGACTGTGGAAGATTGGTAGTGATGAGAGATTTGATAAGGATTTATTCAGGAAGGATGAAGGTGATATTGTTCCTGCCTATCGTGAGATTCTAGATAGACTGCAACCCCTGGCAATCCAGTAAATGAAGCAACTGTTTGTAGTATCTGTTGGTGACAACTCATGTGTTACCCATGATGGATATATTCAGATCGGTATCTTCAATCATTCTCTAGAGAAGCATCTAGAGTTAAATCCTTTGATTGATTGGCAGGTAACATACTGGATGCCAGATCCATTTTGTATTAGATATAAGAGGATTAACTTCCAACATACTATGAGGGCGAATGAGGGTTCGCCTAGAACTGACAATGCACTTGATAGTCGCCCTAGAGACTTCCCTGACCAAGCAACTGAAAGACTTGAGAGAACATTATGAAACACCAACTTAAAATTTACTGTCAAACTGAAGACGACCAAACAAATATTGTTGATTTTATTTTCTCTCAATATGATGATGTGAAAGTATGTACTTGGGATCCTGATCCTGTGGAAACAGGAACATGGGGAATGTTTGTTGATGAGTTTCCACCAGAATTAGTTGGTAAGTTGGAGAATTATCTTGAGGGTGAAGATTCTTGGGAACTTGATGAAGAAGTTGAAATTGCATTAGAATGAAAAAATCATCACTCCTTGATCAAAATATTATAGTCGCAGGTATAATTCTCCTGGTATCACCTTTGATACTTATGTTGATATGGAATGCTGCCATACCAGGTATTTTTGGATTACCAACTTTGGGGTACTGGTCTGCAATGGGATTGTATCTAGTTTGTAGTTTATTATTTAAATCATGAAACACGAAATCCCTGATGAGATTAGAAAGAATGCCTTCACCTGCTTCACTAGTTTGAATCAGGCAGAGAGAGCAGTAGTTATGTTAGGTGATGAAGCATACCGCGAGTCACTAGACCTTGAGAATGATGATGCTCCCTGTTGGGTTATGAATTCTGGTGAGACACATGGGTTCGTAGGTTGGAACCCTATATGTGTCCCTACCATGGACTACATTGTATGGAAACTAAAGAACCGTGAAGGTATTATCAATGGAGAAATTTACTAATGGACTATAAGACTTCTGGTGTTGACATCATTAAGGGTCGTTCCTTTGTAGAATATATCAAAGCATTGGCACCTAACATTGGTGGTTTCAGTGGAATGATGGAGATCCCATCAGGATATGAGAAACCCGTCTTGGTATCTGGTGCCGATGGTGTAGGAACTAAAATTAACATCTGTAGAATTGCTAATGATTACACTACTATTGGCCAGGACCTTGTTGCTATGTGCGTTAATGACATTATATGTTCTGGCGCTAAACCATTATATTTTCTAGATTATATCTCCACCAAATCACTTGATGCTAATGTCAGTGACATTGTGTATGGTATCAATGTTGGATGCACCATGGCTGGTATGGAACTCCTGGGTGGAGAAACTGCAGAGCATTTTAGAGCAACTGATTATGACCTTGCTGGTTTCTGTACTGGTGTTGTAGAGAAGAATCAGATTGTTGATGGCAGCACCATGTTTCCTGGTGATGTAGTCATTGGTATTGAGAGTAGTGGTCTTCATAGTAATGGATACACTCTTGTCAATGATATGTTGTGGAGAAATTACATCTTCTATAAAGAGATGCCTGAGTTGCTTAGACCTACCACCATCTATGCCCGTCTCATTCAGCACTTGTTAGATGAAGTTCCTATCCTAGGCATGGCACACATCACAGGTGGTGGTATCCCCGAGAACCTTCCTAGGTGTCTTCCAAAGGGTATGACTGTTGATGTTGACTATGACGCTTGGGAGAGACCTGAATTGTTTAACAAGATCCAGGAAGCAGGAGACATTGCCGAGGAAGAGATGCGTAATGTATTCAATCTAGGTATTGGATTCTGTTTAGTTGTGCCACCAGACGCAGTAGAGATGACACAAACTCTCATTGCTGATACACCGTTTGGTATGAAATCGTGGGTCATTGGACAAGTGAAATAAATATGCTATAATTAGTTGGGAATAATCAAACATTCTCTTATGGGAAATGAATACTACTCAGTATATACCCCTCTTGGTCAGAAGTATGCTGACTGTGGACGGGAAAGCGATGCAATAAACTTATGCTCCATGGTCCCTGGTAGAACATATAGAAAAAATAAATTTATTACTGATCAAGTTATTGATATCACGGCTACTACAGACAAAGAGTTACCTGGACAACAGGGACTTCCTCCCGCAAAGATTGTAGTCAAGGGTCAAGAACTTGAAACTCAACAGTCTTTACCTCAATCAGATCATCAACCAATTCACTTTAGAGTTTAATTATGAAAAAAATTATCATGGCCTTGATGGCAGCATGTCTGACTATCCCTGCTGCAATTGCAGAACCTCTAAAAGATGATGAGTATTACTCTATGCATTCTATGGGGTGTATGCTACTCGGTGAATGTACCGAAGGTGTGGCGAAAATTACCTCCTTGTTAGATGTTTCATCTGAATATCCCAACCCAGAAAGGTTTACTGGAGTGACAGGTGAGTTCAATAATATGATTCACTCATTGAATCAGATTGGTGTGAATGTATATCTTGCTGACGAGAAGTATTTCCCAGTAGGACATCGTGGCGTCTATCATACTGTAAGTAATAACTTCTTTTTGAACAAAGCATTTATGTCACGCCCTGGTGTATTGATGAGTGTCATGCGTCATGAAGGGTGGCATGCTGCACAAGATTGTATGGCAGGCACGATTGATAATAGTATGATTGCTATTATTATGCCTGAAGATGATGTGCCAATGTTGTGGCAAGAGATGGTCAAGCGGACATATGCGCTGCAACCATCTGCAATTCCGTGGGAGAAAGAAGCAATGTGGGCAGGCAAGACTGAAAATATGACTATGAATGCTCTTGCAGCATGTGCTGGTGGTAATATGTGGGAAGTATATGAACCAACTCCCATGACAAGAGAATGGCTTGAGAGGAATAACTACATTGACTGAAGAAGCTTATTCTATCTTGCCATATGTTTTGGCTAAATCTGAAGATAATAATTTTGATGATATTCAAGATGACTTTGTAGATTGGATAGAAAATTATTCTAAAGTATACCAACCAAACTGGAGGAGTAATGTAAATGGGTATCAAAGTCCAGATGATTTTTATCTGGATAAATCTTTTACTCCTTTTTTAAATTACATGAGCGAGAGGATTATAAAGTTAATTGCAGTATATAAGCAGCACGAGAATGTTGATATTAAATTTGATCCTCGTCTCTCAAACATGTGGTTTAATATAAATTGTATTGGGTCATATAATGTTAGACATACTCACCCCGGTTCATCTATAGCAGGAGTTCTTTATGTTGATGTTCCAGATGATTCTGGCGACCTTACTTTTCATCATCTAGATGACCATAACTTATCTTTAACCCAGGATACTACTTTTAGTATTGATCCCCATGACGGACTAATGATATTATTTCCTGCATCATTATCCCACAATGTAGCACCAAATTATACAAAAGAAACTCGTATATCTATTGCATTCAATCTCTATGAATACTACGCCGACAATTATTGATAACTTTTTAGATCAAGATTACTTTGATCATCTAAAAAAATGTGTGTTCAGTACTCAATTTCCCTGGGTTTTTTGTCAAGAGGTGGCTAACTTGGGAGAAATGAACGATGAGCATTTCTTTTTTACTCACAGATTATTTGATAGATTTGAACCATTGAGTTCATTCATGAAAGAACTTGACCATCTTATCGTTCATGATTTAGAAGTTAAGTCTCTTATCCGTGCAAGGATTAATTTGTATCCTAATACTGGTAAACTATTAGAACATGACTATCATCAGGATTTTAAATACCCACATAAAACAGCTGTTTTATATTTTAATACCTGCGATGGATATACTGGATTTCGTGATAGTAAAGTGGAGAGTGTGGAAAATAGAGTTGTTCTTTTTGATGGATCAAATGAACATTATAGTACTACATGTACCGATCAAAAAGTTAGAGTTGTATTATCGGTAAGTTACTTCTGATAAATACTATGAGTCACACATCTATTTTGAAGTAATGCCTACACGCATTAAACCAAAAAGAAGTACCACGCAAGGTCAAATTCCTGGTCTAGTTGACCTCGAAGATGGCGAGATGGCTATTAATATAGTTGACCAGAAAATCTACATCCGATCAGGAAACAATGTAGAAACTGTTGCTCAAGCAGCAACTGGTGCTACTCCTGTTTATACCGATCTTACTGGTCCGATCACAACACAGTTAGTTGTGAATAAAAGGTATCTTGCCAACACAACTGCTGGTGCTATCAATGCAACAATGCCCGTGGTCAACCTGTCTATTGGTGACAGTATTGAGATCGCTGATGGCGCACAAAATTGGAATATAAATAATGTTATATTGAGCTCATCTTTGCATCAATTTAAAGATGCGATTGGAAATATTGATGATGGTCCCGTGAACTTAGATGTTTCGGGAGTGACTGTTATGTTTTTATGGACTGGTAGTTATTGGAGAATCATTAGCTAATGGCTTTAACTTTAAGTAATGCTCATTTCCAACCTAAGGATTCGACCGGTTACTATGTCTATGCTCTAAGGAGAGATGCTGATGATATGCTTTACTTTAGTAAGGTAAGCACTGCATCTACAACTGAAACACTTGATCCCCATCGTTTAGATGGTACGCAGGTTGAAGAATTCGGTGACTACAACGATTATGTTGAAGAAACCACTGAACAAAAGGCACTTGCCAATAACCCGCAAGATAAATATCAACAGATACGCTTTGATAGGCGAAACCTTTTTTATTACTTAGACACTGACGGATACATCGTCCTTCAGGTCAATGGAACCCACTCATACTCTGAACCTGTTTAACGAGAATCTACAATGGCAGAATTTAGACTAGGTAGACTGAAATTTAACTGGCGTGGTGCCTGGACAGCTTCTACCGCATTCATTATTGATGACATCGTTAGATACGGTGCCAGCTCTTATGTTTGTACTACCAACCACACATCGGACGCAGGTGCTACTGGCTTCCCCAACGACAGTGCCAACTGGGACCTCCACACAGAGGGTCAGAACTTTGCTGGCGAGTGGACAGTTGGTACTGGATATGTTGTAAACGATATCGTCAAGGAAGGCGGTAATCAATATATCTGTACGGCACAACATGTATCAGTTGGTGTACAAAGCAACTGGTACAGTTCCGACTTCCCACAATATTGGGATCTCTATGCTGAGGGACTGAACTTCCGAGGTGCTTTCACAACCGCTACTTATTATGGCATCAATGATGTTGTTAAGTATGGTGGACAAGAATATCGTACAACTGTTCCCTTCCAAGTCGCTAGCGACTTTACAATGCAGGGGGTTTCTACTAGTTTCCATGATCCTACTGGAGTAGGTTCGGACGGTTTCTATCCTCCAGCATCTAATTTTACAGACTTTAACAAAGCCTTCACTAATGAAGGTCTCTACGATGCAAATACCCGCTATGAAAGGGGGGATATTGTAGAGTATATCGGTGCATCTTATGTTGCTATCGGTACTAACCCTAAAGGTTCTCAACCTAACGAAAATGCTGCTGACTGGTCAGTTCTTGTTGGTGGTATTGGTACTGGAGCAGGTTCTACCTACGATCCTGGTCAAATCTATGCTCGTGGTGAGATTGTAACCCTTGGTGGTAACACTTATATTGCTGACCAAGTTAAGATTGTTGCAGACAACCGACCTGTCGGTACTGCTATTACTACCATTGATACTGGTACTAATGGTTGGTCTCTGTTGACCAGAGGATTTAACTGGAGAAGTACCTGGAGTGGTTCTGGTGTATACGAGATCGGTGATGTTGCTGAGTTCTCATCTTCTGCTTACATCTCAGTAGCTTCATCGAACATTAATGTCCAACCTGGTACTGCTGTTACCATGTGGGCAGCGTTTGCTATCGGTGATAGCGCAGCACTGCTGACAACCAAAGGTGACTTGCTCACCAGAGATGGTACTGGCCCTACGAGACAGGGTATTGGTACGCAAGGTACATATCTAAGAGTCTCTTCTAGCGATGAGATTGAGTGGCAGTATCCTGGTCTTCGCACCAAGGTATACTATGTTGACGCTCAACAGGGTAATAACGATAATACAGGTCTTACCCCAGATAATGCTTGGGCCAATATTGCTTATGCTTCTACTGCTGGTCAGATTAGAAGAGATGTTACCAACTTCGTTTATGATGAGTCTAGCGGTATTGCAACAATTACTGCTGCCGCTCATGGTTTGTTCCCTCAGGGTCAGGTTAAACTTCAGGGTATTGGATTCACTTGTGCCGTAGCTCATGCTGGTGTCACAACTACTATCTTCCCCGATGGTACACAAGGATTCTTCTTCAAAGTTGACTCTGTAGTTGACTCCAACACATTCTCTACCAATGTTGGTATCTCTACAATTGCTCATACTTATGTGAGTGGTGGTGAGGTTACTGATGTATCTCCTATCATTCTTAAGTTGTCTGCTGGTGTATTCAGTGAGCAACTTCCTATTACTCTACCTAAGAACTTCTCCATTGCTGGTGATGTTCTGAGAGGTACGACTGTTCAACCAGCTTCTGGTGTTTCTACTGACGGTCTTGTTCCTAATAGTCGTCAGACGATGTTCTTCGTCTCTGACTCTACTACGGTTCAGGCGATCACGATGAAGGGTCTGCAAGGATTTGATTATGATACTAATGATCCTTTCAATACTGATAAGTGGCAGAATAAAGTTGGTGTAGGTACTACAACTTGCGGTGTTTACTTCAGACTTAATCCTGATACTCCTATTCTTGAGCGTTCACCTTACATTAAAGATTGTACCGCATTCTCTAATGTATGTACTGATGGTACTGGTCATGGTGGTGCTATCGGTATCTTTATTGAGGGTGGTGTACACGAGGGTAAACCTGAGGGTAGAGGTGGTAAGTCGATGGTCTTCGACGCCTTTACTAACATTCACTCCGGTGGTGTAGGTTTCTGGCTTGAAGATGATGCTCTTGCTGAAATTGTTTCTTCCTTCACTTACTACTGTGCTTTCGGTTATGTTTCTGATGACGGATCTGAGATCAGATCTCTCTCAGGTAACAACTCCTACGGTACATACGGTGCATTGGCTGTTGGATTCTCCACACTAGAAGTTGCTCGTTCTGGTCGCCTCTTCGGTGACAAGATGTCTACCCAAGTTGGTACTGCTGCTGGTACTATCTCTGTTGGTGCTACGATGCGTGGTACTGTATCAGGAGCTCGCGCTGTAGTTACAAACAATCAGATCTCCGGTGATCAACTGTACTTTAAGTACAATAGTGGATTTGGTAACGCTGATGGTGCTAACGGTGCTGTTGGTGTTGGTACTACTGTCTTCACACCTGGTGAATTCATTGAGTTTGATAGCGTTGGTGCTGCTGCTACAGGATATGTTAAGATTGCATCTGCATCTAACGCTGTTGGTGGACAGAAGGATGGACTATTTGAGGTAGTCGGACTAAGCACAGCACCACTTGTTGGTGATGCGATTGGATTCACTACAGTTGGAATGGGATTCTCCGATTCAATTAGTTACATTATCAGAACAGTTTCTGCATATGACTTTGCATCTGGTCGTGCAACGATTAACATTGCACCAGTTAAAGGAGCTTCTCCTTCTTCCTTCGATGATCAAGAGTTCTTGATGAGATCTAAGTTCTCCAAGGTTCGTCTCACGGGTCATGACTTCCTGCTGATTGGTACAGGCAACACTTCACAAACTAATTATCCAAATGTTGATGAGAACACAGCTTCTCAGGGTAACGAGACAACTGTACTGAATACTGGTAAGATCTTCTTCGTCTCTACTGACCAAGGTGGTAACTTCAGAGTTGGTGAATACTTCTCTGTTAACCAGTTGACTGGTGCTGCTACCCTGGATGCTTCCGCATTCAACCTATCAGGTCTTTCTGAACTGAGACTGGGTGCCATTGGCGGTCAGATTGGTGAAGCAGTTAACGAATTCTCTTCTGATGAATTCCTATCTGGCGACTCTAACCAAGCATGTCCTACTGAGAAAGCAGTTCGTGGCTTCCTCACTCGCGGTAAGATGGATACCACTTCTGGTATTATTGTTCCACCTCGTGGTACTCAGGCAACTAGACCTACTGGTATTGATCTGATCGAAGGTGGTCTCCGCTACGATACCGACGCTGATGGATTTGAATTCTATAACGGTTCTGGTTGGTTACCTCTAGGTGCCTACGCTAATGTAGATGTCAGTGGTAATGGAACCACATTAGCAAACAGACAGCAAGCCTGGTGTAATACTAGTGGCGGTGCATTCACTGTTACTCTTCCTGCATCTCCTGTTAAGGGTGATTCTATTAGAATCTTCGATGTTGCCAAGACATTTGACTCTAATAACCTTACGATTGGTAGAAATAGTCAACCAATCATGGGTGACTCTTCTGACTTGGTTGTATCTACTGAAGGTGCGGCATTTGAATTGGTCTACTATGATGGATCACAAGGATGGAGAATCATCACTATCTGATTCGTACTTCAGGGGAGAGCAATCTCCCTTCTTTTTATTATGATTTCATAAATACTATTACGAATTTCACCATTAAGAATATAAACAATGGCTGACTATCAAACCTATAAAAAAATCGATGCCTCTGATGCAATTATCGATGGAACCGTTGGACCCGGTAAAGTAACAGGTGTATCTACAGGTAATGTTTGTAGAAGCTTTTATTTTAACTGTTGCCATAATACCCCATGTAATGGTGGTTGCTGCCATCTCTGGACTGTACCAGAAAAAGTAACCACGATTCAATTTGAAATTGTATCTGGTGGTGGATCAGGTTCAGGTGGTCGCTGCTGTGGCAATGGACCTGGTATGGGCGGCGGTGGTGGCGGTTACGCTACTAAAATGCAATACGCTAACTGCGGTCACTTCACTGCAGGATCTACTCAGTTTACCATTTGCTCTGGTTCCACTAGCAGATGTTCCTGCTGTGGTTGTTGCCACGGTAGAACCGGTTGTGGATTCTATGGATGTCCTTCTTTCGTCTTAGGTGGTGGATTAGGAACCTTCTGTATGCAAGGTGGATCTTATGCAACGCAAAGATGTACTAATAGTTGCTATACTTGTCTGAAAGTAGCACAAAGAACTAACTGTTTCAATGCATGTTCCGCTGCTTGGCCTGATGGACAATCTAAGCCTGATTCAGCAAACCCAGAAAACGAATTCTATATTTGTGGTTTGTCTGGTGGTGAACTGAAGCATGTGGACTGTCACTCAGGAGCATGGGCAGTCGCATCTTCTCCAGTTGGTCCTTGGCAGACCCAAAGAAACTTCGGTACAAACCGTTGTGCTTATGGTAATACTAGAGGATGTTGTTCTGCACCTTCGCTGTTCCCTGGTGGTGGTGGATTCTCTGGTTCTACTCAAGGCAGTCAATGCTGGGGTGATTGGGGCGGTGGTGGCCTCGTAGTTGTTACAACTTGGTCCTGATAAATACTTATAACGGAGTACATTTTTAGCAATGGCGCAAATTACTAAAACAATTGTTTATCCTGTACCCACTGAATGGTATGGAGATACTCAGGACACAAATAGAAGTGGTATCTGTACATATACTGGACCAGATAAGATTACTTTCTGGTATACAAATACTGGAACAGATGCTGATCCTAATTGGGAAGTAGAGCATTCTTTCCCATCTGATCCTGGTGAAGACAGAGATCCTCCAGTTGGGACAAGAGTTGTCGAGCTTAATGCTGATACTCATCCTATGAATGCAGTTGCAATGTTTGGAGGCATTCTTCCTCCAGAACTGATTGAAACTCCTGCTGGTCCTGACTCAGAACCTAACCCAATTCTTCCTAACTATCTTTACTTCAATGAAGTATATGATATGTGCTCGTTTGGTTATAATTTTGAGACTAGTCTTTGGAATACAGGTAGATTCTCTGGTCCCCATACAGAATTTGAGTTTGGAGATGAAACTGATAGTCAGTCCTTTGGGTGGGAAGAAGTAAGAAAAACAAGAGATATGCTACTTTCACAATCTGATAATAAAATTCCTGCAGATGCTCCAGCAGGTTATGTTAGTGAATGGACAGCGTATCGTCAAAAGTTGAGGGAGCTGCCCGATACTTGGAGTAGTGTTGGTAACAATACTTATCTGATCGTATGGCCTAGAGAGCCTGGTGATGTTGATGGATTTACAGGAGAGTCTCCTGAGACTGGACTGAACTCAACTGATATTACTACTGAAGAATAATAATTGATCCTGAAACGAAATTGACTTTTTAATTCCATAATTTCGGGGAAATTTTCCCCGGAATTTTTTTTGATTTTTAGGATTTTATAAAATGTTTGAACTAAATGAAAATCTTGATGTTAGTATTAAGAGAGTAGGACCACAAAATAGAACGATTATAACTGTTGATAATTTTTATAAAAATCCAGATGAAGTAAGAGAACTTGCATTAAGATCTGAAAAGAAAGATGATAAGAATTTAATCAAGGGTCTTCCTGGACAGAGAGTATTCCAAGAAACATCAGAAGTAAAAGATAAACTCAAACCATTCTTTGATAAGTATTGCTTAGACAATTCTTTGTGGAGCAAGCATATTCACCAAAAAATGTATGAATTTCAATGGGATGCTGTTGGATTCATGTGCAATATTTTGAATTATCATAGTGTATTTCATGCACCTTGGTGTAGTATTCCCCATCAAGATGCTTATATGAATGACATTACCACAGACTTTAATCAGTTTGGAGTGGTGATCTATTTGAATACTCCAGAAGAATGCCAAGGTGGTACAAATTTATATTCGTATAAAGGGCAGATGTCTCTTCCATATAAGGTAATAGAATATATTGACAAACCCGAGGGATTTGATGATGAGGTTACAAGACCTGAACAGTGTTTTCCATACATTAGAAAGTGGTTGTATGGTGATAGGGAGTGGAGAGTTGAATATGAGGCTGAAATGGTGTATAATAGATGTATCTTTTATGAAGCTGATGTGATGCACTCGCAGAACATTGATCATGGGATGTTCACCGAACATGATCGAGTGAATCAGGTTTTCTTTTTATAACTATATACTTTGTTGACCAAATTAGTATGAGATCAAAAGCATTCTTCATTAATGGAGGAGCTGGTAGAGTTATCACCTCCATCCCTGCCTTTGAAAAATATGCAGAGACACATGATGATTTTATCATTGTGTGTGAAGGTGGGATGAATTTCTATAAGTCCCATCCAGTCCTTCACAAATACGCATACGACAACTGGCATAAAGATCTTTTTGAAGATAAGATCAAAGACAGAGATTGTGTTACACCTGAACCATATCGTCGTTGGCATTACTACAATCAAAAATGTAGTATTGCTCAAGCATTTGATATGGAAATTAATGGTACAGAAGAACCTAGGGATCTTCCTAAACCTACAATTAAACTAGCAAAGCATGAGGGTATTCAAGGTCTTCAGCTAGTCGATGAAGCAATTAAAGTTACTGGTAAAGAAAAAGTTGTTGTAATTCAACCTTTTGGTAGAGGTGTAATGGATGAGGGTGGATATATTTTTGACCCAACATCTAGAAGTTTCAGTCTTGGAGATATCAGTAAGATAGTTAATGATCTCAAGAAAGATTATTGTGTAATTATAATGTCTGAGTTCCCATTTCAGACAGAGGAGGGAGAATCTAAGTACCCATTTATTCTACCTCAAATTCCCGATGTCCGTATCTGGACATCTATTATTAATAGGGCAGATCATTTCTTAGGTTGCGATTCTGTTGGTCAACACATTGCAGCTGCAACTGATACTAGTGTAACAGCAGTGATTGGATCAACATATCCTATTAATATTAGCTATCCAAATGATAATCAATTTGATATAATTGATTTGGGAGAAGATAAAAGAACATTCTCTCCTATTAGATTGACAATGGAAGACTATGCGGATATGCAGAATGATGAGTGTATGGCAATGTCAGAAGATGATATTGCAAGTGTGTTAAAGTCTTGTAGAGATAGACTTGGAAAACCTGTAAAGAAAAAAGAGACAACAGAAACCCCTACAAAAGGATTTGGTAAATGACTCAGTGGATTGCTGGTATTACTCGCGGACACAACGCTGGAGTATGTCTTCTAAAGGATGGTGAGATTGTTTTTGCTGTTGAAGAAGAGAGATTATCTCGCCGTAAATATGATGGTGGACCTATTGCTTCACTATTGGAGATAAAAAAGTATACCGATAAGCTTGATTTTCTTGTTGTTGGTCATACTCAATTGATGGAAAGAGATTGTGGTCATCTTGAGTATAGTAATGAACCAATTTATGTTGGGATGGCAAGAAAACTGGGTTTGATTAAAGATGTCGAACCAGATCCAGAAAAGAGGCATCCTCAGGTTGTTGATGTTGGTAATGTTCATCATAAACTTCACGCTGCTGCTGCTTTTTATCGGTCTGGATTTGAAGAAGCAGCTGCCCTAGTAGTTGATGGAGCTGGAACCTTCATTCAGTTTGATGTAATGGGGCAGACTGAAACTGTATGGGAAACTGAAACTATTTTTGATTGTAAGTTCCCAAGTGAGATTAATACCTTATATAAACATCTTGGATCTCGTGGACCTTGTACCACAAACTATGTTGCTGAAATGGAAGCAGCAATGGCTTATCCTGGTGAGACTGGATCTTTCACATACACTCTTGATGAAACTGCAGGTATTGTAAAAGCATATGAAGCTGCGACACAGTATTGTGGTTGGCATGCTATTGAGGCTGGTAAAACTATGGGATTATTCCCATATGGAGAACCTAATGATGAGGTTCCTACTTTATTTAAGAAGAGTGGAACAGTAGATAGGAATGTTATTATTCCTACTTATCCTAATGCTGGGCATGTCAATGTTCAAGAATATCCTTTCTTAAATAATCATGATTCTGACGATCTAACTAAACTTAAGAATCGTAGAGACCTTGCATATGCAGTACAAACTGAAACTCAAGAAGCAGTTCTTAAATTAATCTATAAGGCTGTAGAGGTAAGTGGTAAAAAGAATGTTGTTCTTTCTGGTGGATATGGATTGAATTGTGTAGCAAATTATTGGTATCTTGATAAGTTGAAAGATGATGGTATCAATCTCTTTGTTGAACCTGTCAGTAATGATGGTGGAACTGCTATTGGGGCTGCATTGTTAGTGTATTATCAATCTTTAAAGGATGAAGAACCAGCAGTTCCTCCTAGAATTACTGATTTATATTATGGTCCAGACTATAACTATACTATTGAACAGATCATTGACATTGCTGATAAGTATAGTGGTACGGTAACTGACGCTGAGAATAAAGATGTTATTGATTTGATCTCTAATGAGAATATTGTTTCTCTTTTCCAAGGAAAATCAGAAGCAGGTCCTCGTGCATTGGGTAATAGATCTATCATGTATGATCCTCGTGATCCTGATGGAAAAGATTTTGTTAATTTAGTGAAGAATCGTGAGTACTTCCGTCCCTTTGCTGGATCTATTCTTGCTGAACATGCAGACGAATGGTTTGATTTGCGTGGGATGGAAGATACTCCTTTCATGATGTATGCCGTTAAGTGTCAACCTGGTATCGAAGAAAAAATTCCAGCTATTATTCATGTTGATGGAACATGTCGTATTCAAACTGTTACTGAAGAACAGAATAAGAACTACTATGACCTCATCAAAGCCTTCTATGATGCTACGGGTTGTCCGATTTTGTTTAATACCTCTTTTAATCTTGGTGGAGAACCTTTGGTGGAGACCCTGGACGACGCTTGTCGTACTCTTGCTAACTCTGACATCGAGTATCTTTATCTTCCTGAACATGGTAAGATGATCAAGGTATCTAATGACTAAAAAAGTTTTTGTAAATGGAACCTTCGATATCCTTCACTCTGGACATTTGCAACTCTTAGAGTATGCAAAATCTATGGGTGATGTGGTAGTTGTTGGTATTGATAGTGATGAGCGGGTAAGGGAAAAGAAAGGTCCTTCTCGCCCAATAAATAACGCCGAAGATAGAGCATACATGCTACAAAGTCTTAAGACTGTAGATCATGTAGTTCTATTTGGTTCTGATGAGGAACTAGAAAAGTGCATAGCTGTTACTGCACCTGATATAATGGTAGTGGGGTCTGACTGGGAAGGAAAGTCAGTCATTGGATCTATGTACGCTACTGAATTACATTTTTTCCCTAGGTTAGAAGATTATGCAACTAGCAAGACCATACAAAGTATTATTGATCGGGGATAGTTGTACTGATGAATGGGTCTATGGTCCATGCAATAGACTAAGCCCAGAGGCACCAGTTCCTATATTGATCCAAAGCGAAAAAGAACAGGCACCTGGCATGGCTGCTAATGTTCATGCCAATCTAGAGTCTCTTGGTATTAATGTAACCTTTCTTACTAATAAGGAACCTCTCACTAAGACGAGATACATTGATAGTAGATCTAACCAACAGATTGTCCGAGTAGATAATGAACCCGATGTAAGACCCTTACATCCATCTGAATTGCAGATGGCTTTATTGCATGAAACATATGATGCTATTGTTATTTCGGACTATGACAAAGGATATATTCCCGACGCAAAAACAATCAGTGACATTGCTGGTAGGTATCCTAATACTAAGATATTTGTGGATACGAAAAAAACTGTCTTACCTACTGAGTATAATAATGTCATCTACAAAATTAACAAGAAAGAGTTTGAAGGTTTAGATCCAGATCATATTCCTAACTCTGCTAATATGATTGTTACTATGGGATCTGATGGTGCTGCATGGAATAAAAAAAAGTTTCCATGTGTAGATCTTGTTCGGACATTTGATGTAACTGGAGCTGGAGATACTTTCCTCGCAGCTTTAGTCTTCTATTATATTCAACTTCCGTCAATGGATGAAGCAATTTGTTTTGCTAATAAGGCGGCTGCTATTGCAGTACAGAATCCTGGTACTTACACTCTAACAATGGATAATGTCGATAGAATCCTCAACATCTGATCTAGTTTTATTTCCTGGTCCTTTTCTTTATAAAAAGAAATTGCAGAGTCATGATGAGATCAAAGAAAAATTACTTCCTTGGATAACGCAACGACCAGTTGAATCATGTTACGATAATTTCAATGATAAGTCTGGTAAGTTTGGAGACTACCTTGAACTTCATGATTTATTTTCTGAAATTGTATTTGATCCAGTCGCATCTTGCATAGAGTCTCTACCTTTTAACATTCCTGATGTAGATGACATAAACTTACAACATATCTGGTATAATAACTATAAGGTAGGTGAATCGCATGGTCCTCATGTTCATGCTGACGCTACTTTCTCTGGAGTATATCTTCTTCATGTAGGAGAAGAGAACAACACAATATTTTTTGGTGCAGGAACATCTAACACGGCATATCAAAACTTTTCTTATGATACTAAACATATCAGTGAAGGTAGCGTACTAGTATTTCCTTCTGATTTGTATCATTGTACTGAACCTGCACAAGATAATAGGATTACTATTTCTTTTAATGTTACTTGCACTTTTTTTGAATGAGATATACTGTTGATATTGATGGTACTATTTGTTTTCCTGGACAAGGAGAACACAGATATACCCATGCAACACCCATGTGGGATCGCATACAAACAATAAATAAACTCTATGATGAAGGTCATATCATTACCTATCTTACTGCTAGAGGTATGGGTAGATATAATAATGATAGAGATCTATCTGAGAAAGAGTTTTATGAGTTTACTAAGAGTCAAATAGAGTCATGGGGATGTAAGTTTCATAATCTATACTTAGGAAAACCTTCAGCTGATTACTACATAGACGACAAAGGAATCAATGACAAAGACTTCTTCAGACATTAAAATCGTACCCAAAGGATGGGGTCATGAAAAGTGGATTGTAAATAATGAAATGTATTGTGGTAAACTCTTATTCATTGAAAAGAATAAGAGATGCTCTTGGCATTACCATGAAATAAAAGATGAGACCTTCTACTTACAGAGTGGACTCATCTCATTATATTATGGGTGGGATGACGATCTTAGTAAAGCAGAACTCACAGTCTTAGAGCCTGGAGATAAGTTCTATGTTCCTACTGGACTAAAGCATCAGATGATTGCGTTGGATGACTCTGAACTGTTTGAGTTTTCAACGCAACACTTTGACTCTGATTCAATTAGAATTCATCGTGGTGATTGACATAATCTGCGACGGTTTTAAACTTATAAGTTAACCAATTCATATCTGCTTGAGTATTATATTGATACTTACCAACGAGGTTTGGTGGGAAGGGAACTTCCTCTACCACAGCCTCGGTTTTTTGTGCGACTAAATCTGCCACCTCTTGAATAGTAATTGCGGCACCAGTTCCTAGATCGTATATGCCACTGCCTGCACTATTAGTGAGAACAACACTTACAATGTCACCCACCCAGATATAATCTCTATGTACCTTATTTGATCCTTCAAAGGGGTGAACTTTGCCTGTAGCAGATTGCCACTTGAACTTACTTACAAGACTTGCCTGCTCTCCTTTGTGAACCTCACCGCTACCGTATACATTAAAGAACTTAAACCCCTGGATATGGGAGAATCTGTGCATATTGTCTTGCACCCAGTAATCAACAGTTGCTTTAGATAGTGCGTAGTAATTTAGAGGATTGATGATGGGACCAGAATCACATTTTCCATAAGTAGATGCTGAGGATGCATACTTTACTGGAATTCCATGCTCAATGGCTTTCTCAAATAATTTTATACTATAATCAATATTATACTTATAAACTAGGTCAACATCCTTATCTGTTGTAAAGGAACGAGCACCCATATGAATAATCATATCTACTTCGTCCCAACGATTAAATTTGTTCAGAAGATCAAAGCAGTTATCAATATCAATTTCAAGTACATCATTCATGGTCTTAGCAAAATGACTACCGATGAAACCTTTTGCTCCAGTAACAATATTCATAGTAAGACTCTTTATAATATATATTCTACCATACCTAAATATAAAAAAGGTGCTCACCGATAGATTTTGAGGCATGACTCTTAAAAGATATACCCTGGCAGTTACCAGTGCAGAACATTGGAATGATATTCATGGTGCTCTCACCATTGACTCAAACCAAGATGGAATTCCAGACAGACAAATAACTTGTACCGACTCGCACTCAATCAGTGCGGTTCGTGGTACTTATGAGTTAACGGATGATGAGGCTCAAGAGATTGGTCGTCATCCTTATGTCAAGTGGATTGAACTTTCACTAAAAGATAATAGAGAAAGCTTTCCAGATCCATCTCTGGTGATGCCCAACAGATTTTCTGGTGATGTAAAAATTTACAGGGACTTAGATAGTAATGGCCCACCAGCCACAAATCCAACCTCTGCAGAATTAAATAGAACGAACTGGGCACTTCCTAGACTTTCTGGTATTACAACCAATGGAGAGTTTTGGGCTGGTGTAGTTGGTGATATTGCACCTAAGCAAGGTAACTTTGAGTTCTTATATGATGGTAGAAATGTAGATATTGTTGTTCAAGACTCTGGTACTCTGCAATCACACCCAGAATTCTTGAACGATGACGGAACAAGTAGGGTGCTTGATCTCGTTCTTGACTTCCCATATTATCTTGATCCTGGATATTTTGCTGTTAACGGGTTTACTTTTACATTAGAAGATGGATCTATTGGTATTGATACCAGCAGAGCAGAAGCATGGTGGGAAGATAACAACGCTAGATCTTCTGAGTTTGTTCTTCTTCCTGAAGTTTCTATTCCTTCTGGATACAATAGGAATGGTGCTATTGGTATTGGCACATCAGGTAGCAACGACTTAGGCGATGGTCACGGTACTGCAACTGCATCTCTTGCTGCTGGTAAAAACTTTGGTCTGGCATTTAAGTCAAACATCTGGGCAATGCCTTGTGTGTCTGATAATGTTGGTATGGACATTGAGACATCTTATGATCTCATTAAGTTCTTCCACTTATATAAACCAGTAAATACGCAAACTGGTGTAAGAAATCCTACGGTTGTTAATGGTTCTTGGGGTTATCAGGCTGCTGTCAACGCAACAGGAGTTGCAAGATATAAATTTACTGGTATTTCTAGCACCATTGATGTATCAACTCTCTCTGCTGGAGATCCATCTGGCGTTGAGGATATGATTATTGGTTTCAATAATCAAGTGCTTGGTGCTTATAAATCCTGGTCTTCTTCATCTAGATCTAACGCCACTAATACTGCTGGCGATGAGATGATGGAAGCCGGTGTCATTATGGTCGCTGCTGCTGGTAATAACAACCAGTATATTGGTCTTGGATTTACGGATCCTCATAGACTTAATGGAGTTGAGGATTTAAGATTCGGTGTTAATGATCCAAGGACTGAGTTTGGTGGACAGAGAACACCAACATCTCATAGAGATTGGATGAACCCTCAGGGTATTGGATTTAATGAGTTTACTGGATACCATCCTGTTATTAATGTGGGTGCTCTTGATGACTTTGTAGAATCTAATTTTAAAGAAAGAAAAGCACAATATTCTAACAGTGGTCCTGGTGTTGACATTTATGCACCTGCCGAGGATACTCTAGCTGCTGGTCTTCCTAGCGGAACTTATGCAGACTTCCAGAGATATGATAACCCTACTCATTTCGATGCCAACTTCAACGGTACATCTGCTGCTGCTCCTGTAGTTACTGGACTGATTGCTTTATACCTACAGAGAAACCCCGGTGCTACATCTGAAGATTTGAGGAAGTGGTTATTAAACGATTGTGGACAAGGTGTTGGTAAGGGTACTGCAGGTTATGGTGGTACTAGTAATCTCATTTCTTATGGTAGTACTAGTACCGGTACTGACTTACTATTCGATCAGTTCTCTACTGTTGACTATGGTGTCTCTGATTACCGATGGTGGACTGGACAGTTTAATCAAAGAACTGCCACTGGAGATGGTCTAGTCCAAATTGCTTACTTGGATGTCAGCGCAGGTATCTTAACAGAATTTGGTGGTATTACAGAACCCTCTGTTGAATCTCCAGTTAATAATGATATTGGTATTAGTACTGAAGGACTACAATTAAGATCTAGTCAATATGTTGCTATTGGAGACACTACCGTATCTGGTACTCTAAAAGCAATTGAGATGCAACTCTCAGTCGCATCTGACTTTAGTTCTATTGTTTGGGAATCTACTGGAGATAATGATACTAATGTAATTCAAACAGTTGATGTTCAGTTAGCAGGTTTCACTACACACTATGCCCGTGTCAGACATTTATCTAACGATGATGGCACCGCATTCACTTCTTATACATCTGATTATTCTGTAGGTATTGTTTCATTCTCTACCTTAGGTAATGCTCCTGGTGTTCAAGCACCTACTATTACATCACCTATTAGTGGAACTACTCTAAATCAGAGATTTGGTATTGCTCTTGTATCCAGTGCATTTGTTTCTATTGATAGTGAAGCAGTATCTGGTACTTTAAAAGCAGTTGAATTTGAAGTTGCTGAAGATAGTGGATTTACTACCATAGTATTTACTAGTGTTGGTGATAATAATACTTCTCTATCTCAAATAATTCCTGATGGACTTAACTCTAGTCATACTTTCTATGTAAGATGTCGTCATCTATCTAATGCTGATGGCACATCTGGTGTTGCACATGCATCTCCTTTCTCAGCAGTCGTCACATTCACCACTCCTGGTGCCGCTCTTGCCGAGGTAGGTAGACTTGCTTCTATTAAAACAACACTGACGAATGGTGTTGTTGAGCCCGTTCAGTTGTATGAGTCAGATAACCTCCTTGAGGTTAGTATCAGTGTTGCAAACCAGAATGACTTCCGCTCTACATTCTCTATTGGTATCTCTAGTACACCAGGATTTAAGCAGAGTGACTTTATCACTTATGGTATTCCTCTAGAAAGAGGTGGTACGAGACTGATTGAGAAAGTTGGTATTAAACCTGGAGATAAAATTTTCGTATCTTCTTTCGACCCTAACATCTCTTTCCTTGCCTTTGCTACTAGAAAGTTTGATAAGTTAGGTCCTGACTCTGCTCTGGTTCATGGCAGAAGAAGATCTGGTACTCTTGGATTTAAACCTCCTTTCCAGATCAATACTAACCTTGAGTTTTTTACAGCACAAGAAGATAGTCTAGTCACAGTTCACGCTACAAACCAGAACTCTGATTCTACTGTTGGTATGTCAGTCGGTCTGTCATCTGGCGGTATCGCTGAGTTCCAAGAGTCTGACTACTTAGTATTTGGTCTAAGACTGGCTCCTCTACAAGATGTTCAGATTGATAACCTTGCTCTTGCTAAAGGTCAGAGTCTAATTGTTCGTGGTTCTAGACCCAACCTAACATTTGTTGCTCACTCTGTACCTCAGGATCCTGGTCCTTCTGGTATTGGTACAAATATTAATGTTAATACTACTGGTAATATCACTGCAAATTCGTTCTTTGGTGACGGTTCCGGCATCACTGGTGTAACTGGTGTTGGTGCAGGTGTTATTATTAAGGACAATGATAGTCCTGTTGGCACTGCTGCTACTATTAACTTCGCTCAAAACCTGACAGTATCTCCTATCTCTGCTGGTATTGTCACTATTACTGCTGCGGATACTGTAAGTATTGCACAAACTGCTAATAGTCTTGCTGCTGGTGTTTCTGTTCCGAAAGCAACTCAAGCAGACTTTGCAACTGTTGCCGGAATTGCTACTCAAGCAACTACAGCAACCTCGGCAACTACTGCTGACAGTGCATTAACTGCAGTAACAGCTTCTCAATTAGACTCTGCTGCTACAATCACATCTAGTAATGACATCACTGCACCGAGATTCATCGGTGACGGATCTCAGTTAACTAATATTGTTGCTTCTGGTTCTGGTGTCATCGTTCAAGATTCTGGATCCGCAGTTGGTACAGCAGGAACGGTTAACTTTAATGCTGGTCTTGATGTAAGTCCAGTCTCTGCTGGTATCGTTACAGTAACGATTAACGAGGCACCTCGTGCTACACTTGCAGGCATTGCGTCTGAAGCAATCATTGCTGGCATTGCTACCTACGCTACGCTCGCTGGACTCGCCTCTCAGGCAAACAATGCACTCTTTGCTAATAGTTCTAGTTTCTCCACCTTAACGGGTGCTGCAGACACCGCTAAGAACCTTTACACGGAGTTTGAGGGTACATTCAAGCCTCTACCTACTACTATTGGTACAAAGACAGCAGATCACAGATACTTTGGTATTGGATCCGATCGTTCTATCAATGTTCAGGGTTATGAATCACCTTATCTGAGATTTGAAGTAGGTCAAACCTATCGTTTTACCAATGCAGCACAGCAGGCAAACTATCCGATCAGGTTCTACTATGCTCCAGATGGTTCTGCAGTAGGATTTGGTACAACAACTCCGAACCAGTTCTCTGATAATGTAACTGAGACTGGAACTTATACTGAAATTCTCATTGACGAGAACACTCCACAGCAACTTTACTATGGTGCTGGTGTTGGAACACAATTTGGAAACATGGGTAACTCCATCCAAGTGTTCAATAATGATTTCCATAAGGTCAGCAGAGTTGGGGAGTTTAAGAACCTTGTAGGTCTCAAGACTGCTACTTACACCCAGTTCTATGAGGGTCGTGCTACCTCCTGGTACATGAACAGCAATCTGGGCGTTGGTAATAGTGATTATGTCCCTGGAGATCGTTCACACAATGTAAGTTCTATTTTACAAACTGCAACAGGAACATACACTGTGAACTTTGCTGATGCAATGAATGATACTGACTATGCTGTCATTGGTATCGCAAGTGGTACAAATGCTTTCCCAGGTGGTATCGTTAATTTACGAATTTCTGACAGAACAGTTAACGGATATACCGTTAGGGTGTATAATGGAATCCCTGCCCTTGAAGACTTGGGCGAACTCAGTATCATGACGCTTGGTGGACAGGATGGAGAACGGACCTACATCTAAGACTATTCATTACGACAAGGTGGTCAGTCAGCTGCCCACCTTCGTCATTGAAGATGGTCCTGAAGAATTTAATAAATTCAAAGATATAATTTTAGAAAAAAGAGAGAAAGATCCAGAGTATCTGGATACTAACGAGACAGCAGGCCATTCTGTTAAAGCCTGGTTGACCAAATGGGACACATGCGAAACTGACGAAAGATTTCTCCCTGTTGGCGATTATGCTTTGCATGTGCTAAAATACATCATGAAGCATGTCTTTGACACTCATGCAGATTATAAAGTGGTGTCCTTATGGGCAGTTGTCATGGAAAAGGGTGACCAAGCTCTTCCCCATGATCACCTTTCTGCAGCATGGTCATGCGTCTACTACATAGATGTTGAAGAAGATGTTGCTCCTATCTTTTTAGAAGACAAGGAAGTGCATGTTAAAAATGGTATGATGGTCTTATTCCCTGGACTACTTACACATCTTGTTCCACCAACTAAGGGGAGAAGAATAGCAATCGCCATGAATATCGATAAAGTATGTCTGCCATAACACTGTCAAAAGTTCAGGTTGAAATGCCAATTTTTGAGTCTAAATGGACTGAAAGGTTGGATGAGTTCAAGCAAATTATTCTTGATCATAAAAAAGAAAATCCAGACACATGTAAGGACAGCAATGTCAATGCTAACTGGAGATCTGCTTGGAATCTTCATGAGGTTGATTCTAGATTTTCTCCAATTGTAAATTACTTTGAAGGGGTTGCAAACTCTATTGGCAAACAATATTTTTCTACTAACGGCATATATGAGGTAATTAATCTATGGGCTATGGATTATGGTCCAAATGAAGGGACAAAATTTCATAGTCACTTTCCCTCAGCGTTGTCTTTGGTTTTTTATATTGATGTGGAGGAAAACTCTGCACCTATTTGTTTTGGAAACACATGTAGATCTGTAGAAAATGGACTAGTTTTAGCGTTTGACGCTAGTTTACCCCATTGGGTTCCTGATGATCATGAGGGAAGAAGAATAGTTATTTCTGCAAATATTGATCATGTTTCCCCACAGCTTCGGGGATATAGTAGGGCAATTTAATTTTTTTATAAATCTATTTGTAGGTAGAAATCGATTATGTTTACAATCTACTCAATGCCTGGTTGCGGACACTGCCGTCAGGTAAAACAGCTCATGGAAATCACAGAGCAAAAGCATGTGGTTTACACTCTGAATCAAGATTTTACTATTGAAGAATTTGAAAACGAATTCAAGACCCAGTACTTTCCTCAGGTAGTCCACAATGATACAGTTGTTGGAGGAGCTGCCGACACAGTGAGGTATTTTAAAGAGCAGAATCTTGTCTGAACCAGAACTAAATAATGATATCAACCCAAATCGTGGGATTGAATTTATTCTCAGCGGAGGAAAAGAGAAAGAAAAACCGAAAACTTTCCAAGTAATTTTTGGAAATATGATCCGGTTTTTTAAGAGAGAATTCCATTTTTATCTAGAAATTAATCTGGATATCAAAAAAGATATTCCAAAAGGAGAATAGGAAAATGCTAGCAGTCAGTTTAGTCGTAGGATCATTCTTAGTCCTAGGTGCTTTAATCGTTGGTTGTATGTTAGGATGGGTACTTAGAGAGTATATGATGTATAATCATGATCGTCCAGAGCAACAGCAAGTCCTTCATCCAGAAATGTACGATGAATATGGCAATGTCCTCCCCGATTCACTAATCGCTTTTCGCTTCAACGAGAACGAAGAAGACGAAGACTAATTATTAATTTAAAATTATGGCCACAAAATTACCTCCACATCCGCTCCAATCTGAAATTTTGCAAGCGGTATCTAGTGCTAAAACAAAATCAGCAAAAATTAATTTGCTTAAGGAGCATAGATCTCCAGCACTAGTATCCCTTTTTGTGTGGAATTTCGATGAGAGTATTGAAAGTGCTATTCCTGACGGTGAAGTCCCATACAAACCAAATGAATCTCCTACTGTAGATAGTCAAAGTAAGTTAGCTAGTTCGTATAGAACCCTCTATAACTATGTAAAGGGTGGTAACGATAGTCTTAAGCGTACTCGTAGAGAGTCTCTATTCATTGAGTTGTTAGAGTCTCTGCACCCTGATGAGGCAGAAATTGTCTGTCTGGTTAAGGATAAGAATCTGAGTAAAAAATACCGCATTACTCATAATGTAGTAAAAGAGGCTTATCCAGATGTTGAGTGGGGTGGACGGCGTTGAGTAAATTGAGCAATGACAGAGTAAGTATCCTACATGAGGATTGTGATCCTGAATTGGCAAATGATAAAAGTTTGCCAAATTCTGCTTTTTTAGTGGAATACTATGATTCAGAGGGAAATAAAAAATATGATATTTCCTCAGCTTATAAGCAAGTAGATCTTTTTGATTTTTATTACGATAAGTATAAAAAAGGATTTAAGGGGTGGATTCAAACTGAGGGTAGAATCAATCCAAAAATGTATGGGTACAAAAGTAAGGTTAAAGAATCCAAAAAGTAATTCAACTTTTAATTTCAAGAATCCGGGGAAAAAATCTCCGGGTTTTTTTTGCTCTATAGGGTTGACTAAATACAGTATGAGGTCTATAATAGACCTGTCGTTCATCCCACTCTGTGGGACGCAAGTAAGTCGCGGAACGGAGCCGTTCATCCCATGCTAGAACTGTTATTCTATACAACACTCAGTTGCACTCAAACTGATGCTATTATGTTGAAGATTGAGAACAATACTAACCTTAGTAATTCACTTAAGGTTGAGTTAGTTGAGACCCTTAAGGACTCAGCACCAGAATGTCAGTGGTATTGGGACGCAAACGACTGAAGGAACGGGGATTAAACCACCCTAACTTCAGGAGTAACAACATGAACACACTTAATCTCATTCGCAAGCAGATTCAAAAAGCATCTGCTTTGCATGACGCACAGATTACCCACACTTCATATCGTGGTGTTGAGTATTCTACCCGTTGTGTAGAAAGTAAAGAGTCTCACGGGACTTTCTGCTATCGCGGTAGAACTTATAGCAAGTGATCACGCTTACATAGATAAAGGGGTTCCTTGACGGGGACCCCTTTTTTGTGTATAATAGACAAAACCTTATTATTCTGATGGATAGACAAGTTTTAAAGGGTCTAGTCTTAACCATGAAAGCCCTCGTTCAGGAATTGGAATCTGAAGTATTTTCCAATAAAGAAGCATATCAACAAGATACGCGAGAAAATCTTGATGATCCAGTAGAGTACTTTGCTGATGGAGACGATGACGGATATCCCGACTGATTGGCGGTATACGCCAGATAAGATGCAAGTGAGGGCTAGTGCTCTCAACACTCTACTTGAAAGATTTGGAAGGGAGTTAGATCCCAGTGGTCAACCTAAATATAGTAACAGGTCCATTTATGAGTGTGCCCATGATTGGGTGTCACAAGGTAATATGATCACCCACGGAATTATCAAGTATTACGAGGTCTATTATGCGGATGAAGGATACAATTCGGTTAACCAAGGAAGCTCTTAAGAATCCTTGGTTATATACTGAAGAGGAACTTTTGTATATGAAGAAAGCAAAGAAAGTTGCTAAAAAAGGTTTAAAATTAAAACAACTGAAAGGAAATCATGGAAAAAGTGAGACTAGTTCAATCGACTCCGAATCCAGAGGAGACGATGGCGTACATAGCAAGGGTTTCAAATCCTAATAATCAGGATAATCCTAGCTTTGAAGGTCTCTTGAAGTATTGCATTAATCATGGACATTGGTCTGTGTTTGAGCAAGCATACATGACTTTAGAAATTGAAACTTCTAGGGCAATCGCAGCTCAAGTGCTTCGTCATAGGAGTTTCACATTCCAAGAGTTTTCTCAACGGTATGCTGACAGTTCTATGTTATCTAGTAGTATTCCTATTCCCGAATTGCGTGGTCAAGATTATAAGAATCGTCAAAATAGTCTTGATAATGTTGATGCATTCAAAAAGCAAACTTTTGAGATTGCTATACAGAAATACTTTACTGAAGGTATGGATCTATATCAGACCATGCTAGACGCTGGAATCGCCAAGGAGTGCGCTAGAATGGTGCTTCCCTTAGCAACTCCCACAAAAATCTACATGACAGGCTCATGTCGCTCATGGGTCCATTATATCGATCTTAGAAGTGCTCATGGCACTCAGAAAGAGCACATGGATATCGCAGTTCAGGCTAAGAGCATTTTCTGCGAACAGTACCCTACCGTAGGTAAGGCACTTAATTGGTCATGAGCTCAATTAAAGCGACTAGGTTTGTATGCGAACCTCCTTTCACACCATTTGCTCCTGTTTGGGACTATACGATTGCTCAAACAACATCAGATATTGATTTAGAATCTCTTGCTGAGTATATCTTAGTAAAAGAAAAGGAGATTATATCTGAGTATAAAGAGGATCTTAGTGATGGAATGACTAGTCTAGGGGATGATAGTCTTACAGCTAGATTTAAATACTTCAATGTATTAAAATGGGATCATCCTGAGTGTAAAAAGTTGTTGGATGAAATTGCAGAATTTCATGAGATCTATCATACTAATGTTGCTCCTGAATATACACCGCCGAAAATGAAAGTTAGGTGTTGGGCAAATGTTCTCAGGAAGGGAGAAAAGATTGCTAATCATAATCACTCTATACATCCTCATACATATCTCAGTGGTCACTTTTGTGTGAAAGCTGAAGATACCGCTACAATTTATTATCCACCTTATATTAATAGTGCCGATGAAGAAATTGTGATGCAAAATATCCCAGGTGAGATAACTTTATTCCCAACATGGTTAGTTCATGGTACAAGTAAACATGAACATGATGAACCGAGGATTACAATTGCCTTTGATATCGTTTATAATACGGAGGATATAATTCGGCATGTTGATGCAGACAATCTTATCGATCTCTAAATAAAACTACAACATTATTCTTATGGCAACTTATCCCGTAGTAAACAAAGAAACTGGTGAACAAAAAGAAGTAGTTATGAGTGTTCATGACTGGGTTTCTTGGACAGAATCTAACCCAGATTGGATTCGTGATTATTCTGACCCATCAACCATGCCTGGTGTAGGTGAAGTTGGTGAATGGAAAGATAAACTTCTTAAATCTAAACCCGGTTGGAATGAAGTATTAGCTAACGCACAAAAAACTGGTAAAAACTGCCAAAAACTTACTTTAGACTAAATTATGCCTAGGAAGAGAAAGTCCGATCCAAGTGCTGGCGCTGGAATGACCAGCAAGCAGATGAGAAGGAAGAAACCTATTAATACGGACTTCCTGGTTGATATTCATCCGTTAACAGATAATCAAGAAACCCTATTCAAGGACTATTCTCAGGGAAAAAATATCTTTGCTTATGGAGCAGCTGGTACGGGCAAAACCTTTATCGTGCTGTATAATGCTATTAAAGATGTTCTTGACGAATATTCTCCTTATCAAAAAATCTATATTGTCCGTTCTTTAGTATCTACTAGGGAGATTGGTTTTCTTCCTGGAGATCATGAGGATAAGTCAGCTCTTTACCAAATTCCCTATAAGAATATGGTAAAATATATGTTTGAGATGCCTACTGACTCTGACTTTGAGATGCTGTATGGTAATCTGAAGCAGCAAGAGACTATTTCTTTCTGGTCTACATCATTCATTCGTGGAACTACTCTCGATGACGCAATTGTCATTGTAGATGAATGTCAAAACTTGAATTTTCATGAACTTGATAGTATAATTACTAGAGTTGGTGAGAATTCTAAAATTCATTTCTGTGGTGATGCTACCCAGACTGATTTGACTAAGACTTACGAAAAAAATGGCATCCTAGACTTTATGAAGATTCTAGAGCAAATGCCATCATTCGCATCAATTGAATTTGGTGTTGATGATATTGTTCGTTCTGGTCTCTGTAAAGAATATCTTTCTACTAAATTGGCACTCGGTATGTAATGTTTAATCATCTTGAAATTGAACTTCCTCGGTTAGAGAGGAACACCATTGATGGTGTACGATATTATGAAACACCTGACACAAAGATGGTATCCATTACCTCTATTATCAGTTTTTATAATAGAGAAATTTTCATCAAATGGAGGAAAAGAGTTGGAGAAGAAGCAGCAAATCTAAAGACTAGACTCTCTACGAGTCGTGGTACAGATATGCACACTCTCACAGAGCATTATCTAAAGAATGATACTCTCCCTAAGGTAAAACCTCTTCCTGAATTTTTGTTTAAAATTGCCAAACCTGATCTAAATCGGATTAGTAATATTCATACTCTAGAAGGATCTTTGTACAGTGAGCAATTAGGAGTTGCTGGAACTGTAGATTGTATCGCTGAGTATGATGGAGAATTAGCAGTTATTGATTTCAAAACATCGGCAAAACCTAAACCATACAAGTGGATTGAAGGTTATCTTGTCCAATGTGCTGCTTATGCTTGTATGTACTATGAACTGACTGGCACACCTGTCAAAAAGTTTGTCATTATCATGGCCTGTGAAGATGGGTCTTGCAAAGTATACCAAGAGTATGATAAACTTAAGTACATGAAGTTACTTACCAAATACATCAGAAACTTCGCGGAGTATCACTTAAATGGAAAATGAATTAACAAAGGCACTGGGCAAAAAGTTCATGAATGCCACAAAATTCTCTCTAGAGATTGAGACTCTTGTATTGAAAGAAAAAATGAATTACATTGAAGCTATTGTGCTTTTTTGTGAAGAAAATAGTATAGAAGTAGATTCTATCAGTAAATTAATCTCAAAACCATTAAAAGAGAAACTGAAGCGTGATGCTCAGGATCTCAACTTTATGAAAAAGACCACCAGAGCAAGATTACCGCTCTAAATAATCCAAGAACGAGAGTAAAAATGTCAGATTTCTTTGATTCTGAATTTGTTCAAGAAGCAATTCATGAAATTAACGAACTTCAGGAAGAAATCTATACTGAAGTGTTTTCGTTTGAAAAATTAGATCGTGAAGAAAAAATTGAGCACATTGATAAGCTAGATCTTTTGCTTGAAAAGCAGAGGAATCTTTATACAAGAATGGCACTTTCCGATGATCCTCGCGCACAAGAAATGCGCGAAAGCGTTCGTAAATCAGCAATTTTGATGGGTTTCCCTCAAGATGTTGACTGTGGGGTTCTTTTTGCTAATATGCAGAAGACCCTCACAAAAGTCAGAGCACAAATCTCTTGACAATGGGAGCACTGTCGCCCTATAATAGACCAGTATACAAGCCAAATCCAATTACAGGCCAAATCTAATGTCATTTGCATCACTTAAAAAGCAGTCATCCCTTGGTGCCTTAACAGCGAAATTAGTTAAGGAAGTAGAGAAAACCAATAAGGGTGGTAACTCAGCTGACGAGCGTCTCTGGAAACCAGAAGTCGATAAAGCTGGTAACGGATATGCTGTTGTCCGTTTCCTCCCCGCTCCTGATGGAGAAGATCTCCCATGGGCAAAAATGTATTCACATGCATTTAAAGGTCCTGGTGGTTGGTATATTGAAAACTCTTTGACTACTAATGGTAGTAAAGATCCTGTTTCTGAACTTAATACCAGTCTTTGGAATAGTGGTGTAGAATCTGATAAAGCAATTGCCCGTGATCAAAAGCGTAAATTGTCATACTACTCAAACATCTATGTGGTAAAGGATCCTGCTAATCCTGATAACGAGGGTCGTGTATTCTTGTATAAGTTTGGTAAGAAAATCTTTGATAAGGTTATGTCTTCCATGCAACCAGAGTTTGAAGATGAAGAGCCAATCAATCCTTTTGATTTCTGGCAGGGTGCTGACTTTAAGATCAAGATCAAGAAAGTTGCAGGATACTGGAACTATGATTCTTCTGAGTTTGCTCGTCAAGCACCACTTCTGGATGACGATGATGCTATGGAAGCAATCTGGAAGAAGGAATATTCTCTTGCAGAATTAGTTGACCCTTCTCAGTTTAAATCTTATGATGAACTGAAGACTCGTCTGAACTATGTTCTAGGAGCTTCTACTCCTAAGGCTCCTGATCCTGAAGTTATTGATGAAGAGACTAACTTCAACTCTCCTGACATTATGGCATCTTCTACAAAGCAAATGTCTCCTCAAGAGAGTGAAGATGATGCTCTGTCTTACTTCCAGCGTCTTGCAGAAGAATAATATAAATATATGGGAGGGCAACCTCCCTTTCGTAGTTTTTACATTTCAACAATGGCTTTCTCTGGCACTAGATATGTTGTCACATACGATGATGGTGACAATACTAATACTCAAAGACTTGAAGTAGTTGCTGAAACTGCAGATATGGCAGAAGCAAGAGTAAAGCATCTCTTCCCTTCTGCTCAAAATGTTGTAGTCGCTGCTGCTTGATAAATGTCACGCACCCAAGTAATTGTTTACAATGGTGATGACGGATTCTGTAATGTCGTCATTCCATCAGATCAATGCGTTCTTTCCGATGTAGATATCATCTCTAAAGATGTTCCTACAGCAGAGTATGCATTAATTTCTCATACAGAGTTGCCCACTACATTATTCAGGAACGCATGGAAATACAACCACTCAAGTTCAACTGTGGATGTGGAGATTGCAAGTGCAAAGGTAATAACGACACAGATTCTGGAAAGTCGTTATCTAGCAAACGAGAAGGAAAACGAGGAGATAACGAGAGTAGCCAACATGAGAGGCGAGTCTCCTAGTCTTATCGATAATCCTTCAGTTCCTTATTCTACAATCACATCTGAAACAAGTGTTAGTGGATTATTAGGTCTTCTCTAGAAATTGTCAAAAGCGACTTTAAGTCCAGTTTGACGATCATACTGAGAAGATTCTTGATACTGTAAGAAATCTCTAGCCTCATTAACGAACGATGTCAAGTACGCTTTTTTAAGTACTTTGATCGTTCGTTTTTCATTGTTTTTTCTTACTTCAACTAACCAGTTAGATACTGCTACAGTTGGGTTAATTTCTTGCCCAGGAGAGTCTGGATTTGGGATTCTAAAAGTAGAATCAACGACTTTACCACCAGGTAATAAGAGCCTATCTTTACTATCTCTAATCTCTTTTGTTTCGTAGTGACGAACTGAGTTTAGATTCTCTTGATACTTATCAAGCATAACCTCATATAACAATCTACTAGACAGAGGCCATTCATCTTTAACATTAATGATGTTTGCAGTAATTAATATTACCCAATCAAAATTTGGATCACCGTACAACTCTTCAGCAATACTATCAGGTCTTTGATCATCTCTTATATTATATTTTTGAAAATTAGTTGCTAATGGAGATACCGCATCTCTTAGTTTTAATCTAAGAAAAAGATTTTTTGCTTCTACATATTGCTTCTTTTTTCCACCAACCTGGATTGGATTGATATACTGGAAGTTGGGTAGAAGACTGAAGTATGAGTTACTAGACATTAGAATCCTGCTTCGAGAGCGTCGGTGTAATCTTCAGAATATATTGGTTCGAGTTCAGTGAATGATAAATTCAACCTATAATGAACGGGAGTTCCATCATGATAAGTCGCATATATTCCTGATCCAGTATAATCTACTCCAACACTTGTTAGAGCACATATCTTAAATTTATTTAGAAATCTTTGGCCATCAGTTCCTCGTTTATAAGTAAGTCTAAAAACATCTGGCGCTTCCAAGAATCCATTCTGTCCTACGGTTCTCTTCGGGGCCGCTGCTCTTTTAAGAGACTTTATGATTTGCAGAACAGCAGCAGATTCGTCATGATTTCTAGGAGTAAAGTCCCAATTAAATCCAAATGGTCTGATACTTACACTATTAAATAAGAGTTCGACATTTTGATTAACAATCTGACCTTCAGCTCTTCCGAAGACATCGTTTGTGCTAATAGAACTTCCTGCTACTGCATTAACTAAACTTGCTTGGATTCTAGCTCTTAAAAACTCTCTAGCACCAGAATTAACAAGTCCCCGCCCTTGGCGTGTCATAAACTTTCCTATCTCTTCAGTAGCAGCAGCTTTATTGTCTTTTACATCACTACCAGTAACACCATCTAAAGCTATACCTGCTACTTTAAGTCCGGCACCAGCAAGTGCAGACATATTAGATTCACCCCATCCAGTTCTATTGACAGATGCAATAGAATTAGGCATAGGCAAAATTATACTTTGTGTTGCTTTAGTACCTTTTGTACTCAAATTGCCACTGCCCTGCTTCTCTAAATCTGGAAGACCACCAGCAACATATTTCAATATTTCAACATACATATAATCTGTTGTAGCATCGATAATATCGAGAGGATATCTTAGTAACTTGGGAGTAGCCATCCTTCTTTTATTTCCTATTTATGAGGACATTTTGAATTTTGCATATGATAAAGACCTGGCATCTTCAAGTTCATTAGCCTCAATAACATATAACTGACTTTGACACTCTTGCCAAGTATAGTTTCTTGTTAGATTCCAATGAAAGTTAAATCCAGTGAATCCCCATTTGTCTATGCTAGTACAAGCAATTAGTGGAAACTCATCGTATCTTATATTTGGTGTTTTTGCTTTGTATATAAAAGTATAGAACTTTCCTCCTTCTGGAATAATTTCTAGATTATCTAGAACTTCCATCAATTGTTCAAAAATACTATCAGGGCTTTCAACACCAGTGAAGCTATCTACAATTGGTTGTAACCTACTCATACACCTAGATTGTCTTCCGTTAAAATTTTAAATTGAAATAATCTATCTTTACAATATTCACTAGCAGCTTTCCACTTCGCTTGGTTCTTAGCATACTCAGCAACTTCACGGATATAAGTCTTAGTTCGTTGCTTTTGTACCTTTGGTTCAATACACTGCTTCTTTGGTTTTACTTCTATAATATATCTTTGAATACTTCCGTTGTCCTCACGAACTTTAATATAGAAGTCAGGAAAGTATCTGTGGATTCTACCATCTAATGGGGATCTGTATGGTATAATGATTTCTTCACTACCCCACTCAAGGATGTTTTCATTTCTATCACAGTAAACCATGAACTTTCGTTCCCATAAACTGCGATAAATAATACTGCGATGGTCTCCTCGATATTTTTCAATATTGCTAGGTTGAAATCTACCTTTATATGCCATTATAAAAAATTTAACCTAAGGTATTTAGCGTGCCACGAAGAAATTACCCCAGGAAGAGAGCTACTGAAGATATTAGATCGTTGTTCACAAATGTTGCGACAACTAATCATTTTGAGTTTCAACTCCTGGCTTTTCCTGGTTCTTTAATAGATTTTGTTCAAAAAAGAGAACCATTATTATCAACATATTTTCTAACTAGAGAACTGAATCTTTTGTGTAAGGGTGCAGAACTTCCTGGTGCTACTTTTGCTACTGCACAAATAAAGGGCAACTACATGGGCGTTGTCCAGAAGTATGCTCATACAAGAATTTTTACTGATACTACATTCACATTTATTGTGGATAAAGGATATAAAGTAATGAAATTTTTCCAATTATGGCAAGAATTTATTGCAAGTGGTGGCGAAGTGAGTCAAGATAAAAAGGCATTTTATAATAGGATGCTATACCCAGACACATATAAGTGTAGTCAAATGGGTCTGACTAAATTTGATAAAGATCATTTTCAAAAACTTGAGTATACCTTTATTAATGCATTTCCTGTTAATATCGTTCCTAGTGCAGTAGATTATGCTAATAATCGAGTATTAGAAATTTCTGTTACATTCGCATATGATCGTTATGTTCTTGGCAGTATTAGAAGTTTAGAGAGGACTACCAAGAGTGACCAACCTGCATCTGGAAACAGAGAGTATAGTTCAAGGCCACGAGGGGATGGACAAACAATTGAAAAAACAGGGCCCATCCCACCTGCGACTAACAACCCACCTCCACGCCAAGAACAGTGGACTTTTCCACAATTTGAAAATGGTGGAAATGGCACCAACAGCAATTTTGGGAACACCTATGGACCAGGCAGTGACTTTGTACCTCGTGATTCTGCCACAGGTGTACCCATCTAAATAAATTTACTGATAAAACATTATGTCTTTACCAAAAATTGCAACTCCGACATTTGAGTTGGTTATTCCGTCCACAAAGAAAAAAATCAAGTATCGTCCATTTCTAGTTAAAGAAGAAAAAGTTCTTGTTCTAGCTATGGAGAGTGAAGAAATTGAACAGATTGCAAGAGCAATTAAAGATGTTCTTAGTGCATGTATTATCACCCGTGGAGTAAAGGTAGAGGAACTTGCTACATTTGATATTGAATATCTTTTCCTCAATGTTCGGGGTAAGTCTGTAGGAGAATCTATTGATGTTCTTGTGACATGTCAAGACGATGGTAAAACTAAAGTACCTCTGACAGTCTTTATCGATGAAATTAAAGTTATTGATGATCCAGATCACAAGCGTGATGTTAAACTTGATGATGTATTGACTCTTAGGTTGAAGTATCCATCACTTAGTGAGTTTATCTCTCAAAACTTTGGTGATGGAGTTGATCTTCAAAAATCATTTGATGTTATTGCATCATGTATTGAGATGATTTACTCTGATGAAGAAACTTGGGAATCTAAAGACTCTTCTAAGAAAGAGTGGCTTGAGTTTGTTGATCAGTTAAGTTCTTCTCAATTCAAAGAGATTGAAACTTTCTTTAATACAATGCCAAAACTTTCTCATACGGTTAAGTTTGAAAATCCTGAAACTGGTGTAGAGAATGAGATTGTACTTGAGGGATTAGCCTCTTTTTTCAGCTAGCGATGTTGCATGAGGATATCGTTGCTTATTACAAGATAAACTTTGCCCTCATGCAGCATCATAAATACTCCTTGAGTGATATTGAAAATATGATCCCTTGGGAAAGGGACATTTACCTTAGTTTGTTAGAATCATTTATTGAGGAACAAAATTTAAAGGCACAGCAATCTAATGGTTATTGATCCCACTAAATTACTTCCACCAGGAAAAGAAGGAACTCCAGAAGGTAGGGTAGATAATCCTGGAGTTCCTGAAGGGAATCTGACTGTCAAGCAATATAATTCATTAAATAAAAATATTTTCGCAATCCAAAGAAATTTGGGTGCAATTGCAGATTTAATTGGTGGTAGAAACGCTCAAGATGCTCAGGAAGATAAGAGAGAGATAAAGCAAAAGAGAGAATCTGCAGATAGTCTTAAAAAAGGTACAAAAGAAAATTTTATTGAGTCTTCTATTAAGGCTGGTTTAGTTAAACCAATTCAGGCTTTAAAGAAAAAAGCAATGGGTCCTTTTGGTGGATTTATGAAAGCCCTTGAGACATTGTTTTTAGGGTGGTTAGGAATAAAAGGATTAGATGCTTTAGAAGCATGGTCAGAAGGTGATAATGATGCTTTTGAAAAGATAAAGAATGATATTATCAAAGGATTAGCAATTGCTGGTGGTATTGCACTTGCTTTGAATGGTGGTATTGGTGCAATCACTGGGGTAATTAGTGGTGTTCTTACATCAATGCTGTTAAATATTCCAAAGATTTTGGGATTATTGTCAAACCCATATCTACTGCTAGGTGCCGTGGCGGCAGGACTTGGGATGAAACTTTACGATATTCTTGATAGATCTGGTCCAGATGGTACTGGTCGTGGTAGTTATGAGGAGTACACTCAGGGAGTTATTGATAAAGTTTCGGATAAAGGTAAAGACGCAGCTCTTGAAGAGTACCGAAGAAGGAGAGAAAAGTTACTAGAAAAAAATCCTGGATTGGAGAATAACATAATTGCTAGAACTTTCTCTAATGTAGGATCGGAACTTAATGAAATTGAGCAAAATATAAAGTCAATTGAAGACGGAGAATTTGACAAGTATACTGCAGAATCTCTCTCTGATGCAGAGAAGAAGGTTATGAACAATGTTTCTGCTGCTCTTGGCACATTGTCAGGTTATCAAAAGGAACATGAAATAGGACAGAGAAAACTTGATATGATGCTTCGTGGTGGTAAGTTATATGGAGAATTATCTGCGGAAGATAAGTTAAAGTATGATGCTTTAGAAGATAATGTGGATGATCTTCATTCAAGAATGACGAAAAGTATGAAGTATATCCAAAATCTGCGAAATGGTTTGGATAATGATGCGAGATCTTATCTTGATGCAAGAATATCGCGAGTAGATCATGATATGTTTAGAAATACTGGAGCTCTTAGACAGGGACCCCCAGATCCTGAAAGATTAAAGGGACTGGACGCTATTAAACAGATGTTGGATATGTCTTTAGGTAGATATACACCACCTTCTCCACCTACTAGTAGTGCTCCTCCTGCATCTACTGTTGCTCCTCCTGTGCAACAGATGCCACAATCGAATCAACCAACAAATATAACAAAACCGCAAGTTATACCATTAAATAATACACCTTATACACTTGAGCCAGTTAGTAGGGCTCCATTTAATGTAGAGGGGCAGATAACATCTGTACCTAATGTTGTTGTTATGCCAATCGATGATCGTGGTTCTGAGGGAGAAGAACTAAATCCATCGACACCAACTGCCACAGCATATCCTTCTATAGTTACATCTGATCCTCTTAATGATCATCTTGGTTTTACTAAAATAACATACGGATAATGAAATTAATTCCTACTAATGAGGCATTAAATATTGTTGATGTAGGTCTGCTTTCTATTAGGCAGACCACTCAAGGTCTTAGGAAGTCTTTAGGTAAGGAGATTAGAAAAGATAAACAAAGAGAAACGACTAAGTTAAGTCTTGACAGATTAGAAGTTGATACTGCAAGAACAAAAGATGCAGAGAAAATTGTAGAGGCAAAAAAACCTCAGAATTTTATTAAAGGTGGAATTTCTTCTGCCATCAAAGGATCTAAGAGTATATTTTCTGGGTTACTGAAAGCAGCTGGTTGGATTCTTCTTGATTGGTTATTAGCAAATCTCCCAAAAATTATTGTAATTGTTGAGGATGTAACTCAGTTCGTTACTAATTTGTATGATAATATTGTTACAGTCGTCAGTAGCATTGGAAATGTCTTACAAAGTCTTAAGGATACGGCTGCTGCACTAAGCAGAGATTTAATATCTGGAAAAATATTTACAAGTGAACGGGAAGTTACACGAGAGTTTGAAGAGTTAACTAAAGATTTCTCACAACTTCAACTAGATGTTGACAAAACATTTAATGATACTATTAGAGATTTTGAGGATTTAAAATCACAGAGTGAAAGAGAAATTGCTGATGCTAGACAAAAACTAGGATTAGATCCTATGCCAACAACACCGGCAATACCTACTGGACGAAGTGTTAATCAACAGTCTCAAATTGCAGAAGCTAAGGAAAAACTAGATAGGGGAGAAATTACTCAACAAGAGTACAATCAGCAAGTAGAGACTATTATGCAGCCTCCAACTACTCTTCCTCCTTCACCTCCTGCTGAGACAAGACAGGCACCAACAACTCGTCAACAACCTTCTCCTGGAGTACAACCACAAACATCTGGATTAATATTTCAAGATACTGGGAAAAAACCTCCTGGATATGCTCTAGGAGATGGTATTGGTGCTGGGCGAGGTCATATGGGATTAGATATTCCTGCGGAGTCTGGTTCTGCGCTCACGGTTCCCTCAGATTCTACTATCACTGATAAGGGGTTTGAAAAGAGCTATGGTAACTATGTTGTGTTCGTGGATGCAAATGGACTGGAGCATTTTTATGGACACATGTTGGAACAGTCTCCATATCAGAAGAATGATAAAGTAAAACCAGGCGATATTATTGGTAGAGTAGGATCAACTGGAAGATCTAGTGGACCACACTTGCATTGGGAACTTGGTAAAGCAGAAGGTATTACTGGATATCCTAGAAAGAATGCAATTAATCCCATGGAATATGGATTCCCTGGCACTGCCCCCTTTACTGGAGAAGTTGTTGCTCCTCCTAAGAGGCTTGTCTCATCTTTAGATGGTATGCAAAAAATACCATCAGTAATGCCATCTTATGAAACTGTGCAATCAGAACCAATAATGGTTCCATTCTCAGTTGCATCTCTAAATATTAAGGGTGGATCATCATCTGTAAATAGCGAATCTGAAGATAATCAAAACATGGGCAGTAATGTATACGAGTCAGGTGGTGGAGATTATATTGATATTATGAAAGATCTAAAGTATAGGTATTCATAATGTCTGCTTTAACTGGACCATCAGTTTATACAAAATTTAATATTACCTCAAAAGACGGAAAAAAGACCGTATCTATTATTGGTGGTGTTATTGATTTTCAATATTTTGAAAACTTATATTCGCCAATAACAACGGCAATAATTGAAGTTGCTAATACTGGAAATACTGTCAAAGGACCGGATGGTGATCTTCAAGGAGTCTTTAATGGATTACCAATTCGTGGTGGAGAAAGAATCCACTTCCAAATTAAAACCCCATTCGATAACTTTGCAGGAAAATCTGAACCTTTTGATTATGTAATGTATGTTGATAAAATACTAAGTTATGCTACTGACAAAAGATCAGAGCATTTTATACTACATTTAGTATCAAGAGAAGGTATTACAAATGAGCAAACTAGAATTTCCCGTAAGTATACTGATCCAACCATCGATAAAACTATTGAACAGATTATAGGTCTTTTGGAACCTTTACAACCTGTTGACTTAGAAAAAACTGAGAACGCATTTCCATTTACCGGTAATATGAAACACCCATTAACATGGGCTGTGTTATTATCAAAACATGCAGTTCCAGTTGGAGCTAAAAGTAAATCTGCAGGATTTTTCTTTTGGCAAACAAAACGAGGATTTGTTTTTAAATCAATTGATGGATTAATAAAATTTGCTAAGGAGAGTGAAAAGTCTGCACAAAAATATTATTATAGGGAGACGATGAGTAACCCATATGAAAATCAGGGAGAAAGTGCTACAACTATTTTAACTGTCCAAGTAAATAAAAGTGCTGATCTTCGTAGGTCTCTTAATGAAGGAGAGAAATCATCGTATCGAATTTTCTTTAATCCACTAGATTTTTCTTTCACTCAACCAAACGAGTCATTATTTACACCTGATTTTAAAAATCTACTAGGAGAAGTAGAAAAACCAGCTGCTGTTGCAGATCCAGAAAATATTAATGCAACACAATGGGCTCCTAGAGTTCTTTCTGGAGTGGCTAATGTTGGTACTCTAGATGTTGGTGTCTCCACAGAGTTCAATTACAATCCATATCAGGATCAGGCACAATCAGCAGCTAGATATAGTTCTTTCACTAACATAGATCTCAATATTTTAGTTCCAGTTAATACAAATTTATGTGCTGGAGATCCAGTATATCTAGAATTTCCTAAAGTTAACGATTTCAGGGAAACTCCTGAAATAGACCGTAAAATAAGTGGTCTATATATTATTAGGGAAATTACTCATAAGTTTCTTCCCACAAAATCATACACCTCTATGAGGGTAGTAAGAGACTCACACGGAATTAAAACAAAAAGTTAAATGGAAAGTATCGAAGCTCACATCCAAAAAGATAAAGAGATTTTGGATGATTCATCCACATCTCCACAACAGCGGCGTCATATTGAAGGAGAACTTCAAGAATTAGAATTTTATGCTAAAAATCACGAAAAAGATATTGAAGCAGGTGATCATCATGATCCCACAGCATTAGAACTCTATTGTGAGATGGAACCTGAAGCAGATGAATGTAGAGTATATGAAGACTAATGTCAAAAATTCCTGATTTCCCACTTACTAGTTATTTTGGACTAGGTACACTTAGAGCCTTTATCGGACAAGTTGCTCCTGATGATGCACAGGAAGAACAGCTTGTAAAGGGTGAAGGGTGGGGTAACAGGTGCAAAGTTCGTATCATGGGTTGTCACCCATATAACGAAGATATTGATAATAAAAATCTACCTTATGCTATACTTGCTCTCCCAACAACTTCTGGTGCAGGTGGGGCAAATTATGCACAATCAACCCTAGTTCAACAGGGAGATGTTGTTTTTGGATTCTTTCTGGATGAGGAAGGACAACAACCCTTGATTTTAGGAACTTTTCCTAGAACATCTTTTGTAGAAAGTGGAGAGTATAAATCACCTTTCGCACCATATGGTTCATATGGCTCTAATACACCTGAAAGTGCCAGAGTTCCAAAGGATGAAACTAACGAACAAAACAAAGCAACTCAACCAACACCTAATACTTCAACAAAAACAAAAAAACCAGATAATGCTGGTAATGGGACTAAAGTATTAACTGCTGATACTTGCCAAACTAATCCTATTAGTGAGATGGCAAATGTTGTTGAGAACTTAGCAAGTAAAGTAGAAAATCTCACACTTGCTGGCACTAATCTTGCTAATGAAGTTAGGTTAGCAGCAGATATTATTGAAGTTCAGGCCAACAGATTTGTTGGTACAATGATTGAAAAGTTATTTGATAAACTAGAAACATTAGGTCAAACTGGATTGAAGGCTTTATATGCAGCGGTTTTTTCTAAAGTATTAGCATCAACTGGATCTGCTACCATTGCACACCTTGCTGGTGTTGCTGCACAGACAGCAATGCTTGGTCCATCAAAATTCTTACAAGAAGCAATTGGTTGTGTTGCAAATAAAGCTGTAGAAGCTCTGTCTGGCACTATTGAAGATCTTTTGATGGATATGATTAATAGTGGAAGGGAATATGCTGGATGTCAGGGAGCACAGTTTACTGGTGCATTTGTTGGTGCAATAATTGATCAAATTGCAGATTTGATGGTAGGTCCTCTTGAAGGTGTTGCTAAAATTATTGCTCCTGGATTCCAAATTGCAGATTTCTTATCCAGTGCAGCTAGTAATCTCAATACTGTTGCATCATTCCTTGATTGTAATCAATCAAATAAAGGCAAGTGTCCGCAAGATAAAGAATATGTCGTTGGCGGTACTAGTAAGGAAAAGGGAGAGGATCCTTTTGAATATGTAATGGATGCGCTGAAAATTTCTAAAGGTGCAGCAAATCTTACTAATGATTTTGAACGAAAATGGGGTAAATGGGATATCTTTGGTGACGGTGAATTACTAGGCGAAACTGCTGCTAACAGTGTTATTCCTGGTGGATGTTATGGTGGTCCTCCTAGAAACTGTACTGGACCTTATGTCGAAATCTTTGGCGGTGGTGGTGTTGGTGCAGCTGCGGAAGTTGTTATGGGATATTTTGTAGAAAATGCCGGACTCGGTGGAGTTCTTGCTGGTGTTCAAAGAACTGGTAGTATTATTGGTGCTAAGATGAAGAATACTGGGTCTGGATATCGATTCCCGCCTATTGTCAACTTCAGAGATAAATGTAATCTTGGATATGGTGCAGTAGGACAAGCCATTCTTGGTGGAGAAAATAATGATCAAGTTATTGAAATTGTCATGCTTACAACTGGAGAGTCATATCCAGAAAGACCAACTGAAGATAATCCAAATAATGATGGAATCACTAGGGTTATTGTTACCAATCCTGGATCTGGATATGTACCAGGAAGAGACCGAGTTACAATTCCTGGTGTATCTGATGATGGACTAGTATTCATCAATCTTCCTGAGGGACCAGAGTATACTTTTGAAGATGGTAAAGATACTCCTATTGGAATTGGAACTCCATCACCAATTTATGATATTGTTACTGATGATAATGGTGGTATACTTGAAGTTAAGGTTCTAAATATTTTAAGATTTGATGAAACCTTACCAGAATTCAGAATTTTAAGTGAAACTGGATCTGGAGCAATTCTTAAAGCAGGATTTGGAAAAATTCCAACAGGAACTGGTCAAGTCGGAATTATTTCTGCAATCGATTGTGTTCGTTCAATTCCATCTAGTGAGGGTGTGTAATGGCAAGTAAACCAAAGAATCATAAAAGAAGAGTTATTGATTCTAGAGGAGCTCACTTTAGGATTGATACTGGTAATCCTACCGAAGGGGCGACGGGTCCTGAAGTATGTAAGGTATATTCTGTTAATGATAATGACGATACTTTTCTAATCGCCCATACTCAAGGTGGGTTAGCTAGAATTGCTCAAGAAAAAACTTTAGAAGTTCGTGCCGGTGATAAAAACTCTCCGGGGATTATTGATATTAGAATCAGTGCTGCTAATGGTGATATTACTATTACTGCGGATCATGGATCTGTAAGGGTCAATGCTAAGAATATCATGCTACAGTCAAGTCAAGATATTGATATTCATGGAGGAAGAAATGTAAATATTACTGCTGGTCAAAGAATCTCTATGAAGGCAAATACTGTAGCTACAACAGGTAAGCGAGGTAATGCTGTCGCAAAGACTTTTGGTATGGGTATGTTCGACGGGTCATTTGTTCCTGGAGATATAGTTGAATCTTTCGTAGGACCATTTGCATCTCCAACTCTACTTGGAGTAGCCGGTGGAGCACTAAGTGCTGTTACCGGAGGTGGTCTAGGTGGATTAGCCTCTGGAGCACTCGGTGCCGTTACTGGTGGTGGTGGTCTAGGTGGATTAGCCTCTGGAGCAATAGGTGCCGTTACAGGGGGCGGTGGACTGGGTTCATTAGCTTCTGGAGCAGTTGATGCTGTCACAGGTGGTGGTGGTCTAGGTGGATTTGTTGCCGATAGTGTAATCTCTAAAACAGGTATTGGCGGAGTCGCTAATAGTGCTATTAAATCTACTCTCGGAGGATTTCTTCCATAATGACAAATAATTCAATAACCTCATCGCTGAGAACTGGGTCTCCAGGTAATTATTACGGACTACCAACAGCTTTTGCAGCACCTATTGACTGTCAAACAGGAGCAGTAGTTACCGGTCCAATTTTAGGAAAAAGTGAGATTTTAATCACAGGCAATGTTGCAATTGTTCCTGACCCTTTACCTGATGCAATAAAACCTTCAGGAACATTGACTGTTGCTGGTGCAACTACACTCAATGGAGTAGTTACTATTACTGCTGCCACAAGTATTACTGGGGCGACTCAAATTACTGGAGTACTTAATGTATCTGGTACTGTAACTGCTCCTACATTTGCAGGGAATATTAATGTCCAATCTTGGAAAGGATTTGATATTAAGCATCCTAATAAAGAGAATCATAGACTGAGACACATTTGTGCTGAAGGTCCAGAGGCAGGAGTTTATATCAGAGGTAGACTTAAAGATAGTAATACAATTCAATTACCTGAATACTGGAATGGTCTGGTGGATTATGATAGTATCACTGTTCAATTACAACCTATCGGTGAGAGACATTACCATCTAAATGTAATGGAGATTGATAAAGAGAAGATAGTCGTAAAAGATTCGGATGATAAACCAGTCGATTGTTTCTATCATGTATGGGCGTCTAGAATTGATGGAGATCCATTGATTGTTGAGTATGAAGGAGAAACTCCAGCAGAGTATCCTGGAGATGATAAGCAATTCTCAATCTCTGGGTATGATTATGACAAGAGAGGGGGTTGACACGGGGTGTCTGAGTGCCCTATAATGGGCAGGTAAATAAAAAAACCTCATGAACGACGACGAGTACAGTTTTGCAGACTCTACATTTGAGACTGCAGAGGGTGAGTATCTTGAGTGTGTTGTTGTAGATATGTGTAAGAGGAGGTTTGCTTGTGTCTCAGATACGAACACTATAAAAACCTTAGAGTGTAACACTCCTGATGAGTTCATTCGTGTGCTTGAAATGTGCCAAGCATTTCTTCCAGAAGAAGCAGTTCTTTGGGTAGATCCTATCGTTGCTACTACTAAATAAATCGGTATTAATTAGATTATGAAGATCTTTCTTGACACAGCTGACACAAAGGTAATTCAAAAGCACTACCTTACTGGTCTAATCGATGGTGTAACAACTAATCCATCTTTGATTATGAAGAGTGGTCGCGACCCTGAAAAGGTTTACGAAGAACTCCGTAACATTGGTATCAAAGATATCAGTATGGAGGTTGTTGGTACTCAAGAAGAGATGACTTCTGAGGCACTGCGTCTTTCTCAAAAGTTTGGTGATTGTTGCACTATTAAACTACCATGTACTCCAGAGGGTCTTTTAATTTGTAATTATCTTTCTGGTAAAGGTATCAGGACAAATGTAACATTGATCTTTAGTGCTGCTCAAGCAGTCCTTGCAGCTAAAGCTGGTGCTACATATGTTTCACCTTTTGTTGGTCGTCTTGACGATCAATCTATTGCTGGTTTAGAAGTAGTTCGTTCTATTTCTGAACTATATCGTATGTATAGGATGGAAACTAAAGTTCTTTCTGCTTCCATTCGTAGTGTGCAGAGAGCAGTTCGGTCTTGGTATAATGGTGCAGAAATTGTAACAATGCCACCGACAATCTTTGAAAAGATGTATAATCATATTCTGACTGATAACGGTCTAGAAATTTTTGACAAAGACTGGGAGGCTGTGCAAAGTGCAAGAACCTGAAGAGAAAAAAGAAATTCCACCTACAGATGACGCAACAGGAGTCTTTGAGTTTCCTGAAGATGATGATCTAGAAGAAATGTACACTAATCATGATGAAGGTTCTTGATAATTTTTTATCTGAAGAAGATCACCAAACAATAATTAATATCTTCAAGGATATCAATTGGTTCTATAATAAAAATGTAGTGTATGAGGGTGAAGAAGATCCAAACCTATATGCTATGGTGACATGCATATATCAATACGGTTCTAATTATAATAGGGAAGTTACTAATATATTCACAAAATATATCAACCCATATAATTGGACTAGAATTAAAGCTAATTTTAGTCCAAAGAGAGATATATTTTTAGAAAATGCTCTTCATATTGATAGGGTAACCACTCTTCCAGATCAATGGACAGCTGTCTACTATATCAATTCAAATAATGGATATACTTATTTTGAGGATGGAGAAAAAGTTTCAAGTGTAGCAAATCGTATGGTCATTTTTCCAGTAAATACCATGCATAGTGGTACTACATCTACAGATGACCATAGACTTGTTATTAATTTCAATTGGTTTGGGAGTATGGCGGAATAGGTAGACGCACCAGACTTAAAATCTGTTGAGAGTAATCTCGTGGGAGTTCAAGTCTCCCTACTCCTATATAATGTAGGTTCTCCTACAATCAAATAAAAATGAAGAAAGCTTTACTAGCTTTTGGAATGTTATTGATGACCGCTAGTGTAGCAAACGCTGGCGGATTAGTTCATAAAATGTCTTCTAGTGTCCAACTGACTGTGGACTCTGCTAGAAGTTCAGCAACAAGATTAGGGTCCCAGTATAGTATCTCTGGTTCCAATGTAAATACTACAGACGGAACTACGGCAGGTGCTGTTTCTGCTGGAACAATTTCGAGTGGAATATATTCTCCTGGAAATATTTCTGCAACTCAAGCAACTGCAGGAGAGGCATTCTCTTTCAGTACTTCCTACCTTCAAGGTGATGCAGTCCCAACTGCAGCAGTAACAACAGGAACAACTCCAAACTTCTCTAATGTAACTTCTTACACTGCAGGAACTGCTGGTAGTCTAGCAGGTACTGTTAGCACTACTGGTGCTCTTACGGTGACGGCTGGCGGAGCTGGTAGTACAGCAATTGGTCAATTTGTAAGTGAAATCACTGTAATTGACTGAGGTTTATCATGAGGAAGATATTTCTCTTGACCATACTAATGGGATCTCCAGTAATGGCGGTCCCTGTGGTCCCAAATTTTACTCAGGGTAGTATGTCTAGTCACACTGAGACAACATCGAAGGTGACTGAAACGATTAATTCCATAGATTATGCAACAGGATGGCAGTATTCAGTAAGCGGAACAAATGTGGACAATGGTGGACAATCATTGACTCCATCACAAACAACAAACTCTGTGATAGTAAATCCTCTTGGGGGTACAGAAGGGCAGATAACGAGCAACAACTCAGCATTGAGTATGTCCAATCAAAACTTCAAGATAACAAATCCGGGTGCGGCTTTTCAGTTTACTCAAACTTACAGCGGTCCAGGGGTTTCAAATCAAACTGTGATCCAAAGGTTGACCGAGGTCACAAGCGTAACCGACACAACAAGTATCTTTACCCAGTAAAAACCTTATGTCTATCTGTTCTGACTGTGGTTGTAGCTGCCCCTGCTCATGCAGCGGATGTAGGGGGTGTAAGTGCAACAGCAAACCCAATCGCAAATAGCTCAGGCTCAGTTACGAACCAAGCTATTCAGGTATTACAAGGACCATATATAACCAACCAATATGGTGGGGGTATTGCATGTCAAGGACCGACTGCTAATATCACACCATTCATTACTCATGCTCGTAATGAGAAGGATCCATTCTCCACATATTATATGGAACCTCAGTATGACAATAGAGATTTTGAAGGTCAGATGGTAGAGACTCAAAAAAATGTCAAGAACTGGCCATGGGAATCTTGGTATGATGATAGAACATATACCAACTCAGATGGTGAGACTGTTCGTGCATTTGAAGATGGTGCAGACATGACTATCACCACCATGGAAATGGCTGGAGACGGTGTTCCTGATAATCCAGGTCGTGAACTTTGGAAGAAACCAGTGAGAACTGGCGATACTAGAAACTATAGTACCAGTATTGGTTTATCTGCAACAATTTCTTTCCCACTTGATGGTGGGTTACAGGAACGATGTAAGGCAGCAGCAGATACTCAAAATGCACTTCAAGGTCAAATGCTTGCCAATAAGAGGTTAGACTTTGAGCTAGCCAGACTTAAGAATTGTGGAGAATTAATGAAGGCAGGAATTAGTTTCCACCCACGCAGCCCCTATAGAAAAATATGTGCGGATGTCGTAGTTAACAATGTTAATAGTATTAAGCAACATCGTCACACTATCCCTTCGGTTTCAGTGCCGACCGTAAAATCTTTATCGCCCGGTTCCGATCCCGTTGCTCAGCCTTCCTCTCAGACGCAGACAGTACCGGGGGCGTCTTACCCCGTAAGGTCGCAATCTTCTTCATTACCTTCTTCACAGTCGGTTTCACAACCTTTAACAAAAGATCAGCAAGAGGCTTTGCAAGCAGTGCAGATGTCGTCGCGACTACAGCAATTGAGGCGGTAACAGTTACAGCACCTGGAGATGGTAGGTTAGCAATAATCTGATCTGGTATATTTAAATTCTCAAATACGGGGAGACATTCTTTTCCTACTGTCTCATACCTAGTAATTTTTTTATCATTTTGTAATACTTTTCCTACAGGGTTCTTTAACTGCTGCTCTCTTGTAGGACACTCTGCCTTTGCAGGCGGTGGAGGAGGTGGTGGTGCTTCGGTATCTGTTTTAGTATCTTCTTTCTCAGGAGGTGTAATGGGTGGAGGTGGTGGAGACTCTGTTGTTATCTCCAACTTATTTGGATCATAATCTATTGGGTTAAAACTAGGTGTTCCTGCATCACAAAATATCTGGACACCATCTTTATCTTCTTCCTTGAGTGTTTGATTCTCACCACTATCTCTATGAGACTCAACACATCCTGGCATGTTTATAATAGGTGTGCCAATTTGTGAAGTAACTGGTGGATAGATTGGTATAGCCTGAGGTGGTTCAGATGTCAACCATTTAGGCACATCAGGTATACCTAGTGAGTTAATATTAATTTGCCGAACTGAAAGATCAATGTTAGGTATTTCGGCCATCAGCAATCATTAAATACGGATCCAACTGTAGATCCTGCCTCGGATCCAATCTTACCACCCAAAAGTGAAATCCATCCAGCTGCTAACCATCCAACATATGGAATACCAATCACAGCAGGAACACCAATACCGGCAGCAATGCTAGTTCCTGCCATTGCACCTTGTGATCGTGCTCCAGCGTCCGCGATCAAACACTCTACTTCTTTTGCAGACTTTCCCTCGCTGTCTAATCCAGCACCTCCTAAGTTACGAGTGCCGTCCATTGTGTATTCATCACGGCGATATTCAGTTCTCCTTTCATTACTATTACCACCAAAGAATCCATTCTTATTTTTATCTAAGTCAAGAGATCTTTCAGAATTAAGAACAGCAGGATCGTTCGCTTTATACTCTATACTATATCCGTCTTTACTTGCTTCAATTTTGTAAGAAGAATAATCTCCTCTGGGTAAATTAATAATTGGAACTTCTGGCGTTTTTGTTGTATTGATTAAATGTCCAAGAACACCAATGTGCGCTATAGCAAACAATGTGCCCGTGCCAATTGCTACCCATTTAATCGGTCTAATATCAGACATGAAAATTAGCCGCAGAGATCACTGCTTATTTAGTCTAAATAGTCAGAGCACACAGTTCTCAGTCTGAAGAGAGATGCCACTTAATAAGCTAGAGAATTTCATCAAGAATACTGAAGGTAAAATTCTTTATGTTAACCCTAACGATCTTGATGCCACTGATAGTATCACGAACCAGGGTAACTCCTTAACAAAACCCTTCAAAACTATTCAGCGAGCATTATTAGAATCTGCACGATTCTCGTATCAAACTGGATTCGATAACGATATTACTGACAAGACAACTATTCTCTTGTTTCCCGGTGATCACTTCATCGACAATCGTCCTGGTTTTGCTATTAAAAAAGATCCCAGTGATCCGACTAGGGCGGTTGGCGTATCTCCAATCGGTGCAGAAACATTAGGCACAACTGAATTTTCTTTGTCATTGACAAGTGAATTTGATCTAACCGTAGAAAACAATCAATTATATAGATTCAACTCCGTCAACGGTGGTGTAATTGTACCTCGTGGTACTTCCGTTGTTGGACTTGATCTTAGAAAGACTAAACTTCGTCCTCTGTATGTACCTAATCCTACAGATGATGATGTTCCTGCAAGTAGTATTTTCAGAATTACTGGTAACTGTTACTTCTGGCAATTCTCTTTCTTCGATGGAGTGGGTGATCGATTAGTATTTACTGATCACCAGCAATTTAATGACGACAATAGATCATTTCCAGCATTTTCTCACCACAAACTTACTTGTTTTGAGTATGCTGATGGTAAGAATGATGTCAAAGGTTATGGTATCACTGACCTCAGCATGTATTATTACAAGCTGACATATGCTTTCCAAGAAGCATCTGGTCGTGCTATTTCATACGAATGGCCTGAAAATCAAGGTGACTTTGAAGCAGTTCGTCAAGAAAATGAGATCGTTGGTGCTCTTGGTACTGACCCTCTAGAGATTGCAAGTATCATCTCTGGTGATGGTTTAAGTCCTACATCTCAGATCACTGTTACGACACAACTGGAGCACGGATTAAGTGCCGGTACTCCTATTAAGATTAGTGGTGTAAATGTATCACAATACAATATCTCAACAATTGTTCAATCTATTGTAGATGCTACTACATTTACATATAGCCTTGCAACCTTTCCAAATAATTTACCAGCAACACCTTCTAACATTACAAGTGCTGTTGTTACTATTGAATCTGATACGGTAACTGGCGCATCTCCATATATCTTTAATATCTCATTGCGTTCTGTCTTTGGCATGAATGGGATGCATACGGATGGTAGTAAAGCTACTGGTTTCCGTTCAATGGTTGTGGCTCAATTCACTGGAATTAGTCTACAAAAAGATGACCGTGCATTTGTTAAGTACAACTCACAATCTAGACTCTACGAAGGTATTGCATATCAAAAAGTATCTGGATCTACGCTTTCAGCAGAATCTTCATCTACTGATGCCACCACTGTTTATCACCTAGACTCTGGTGCAGTTTATAGACAAGGATGGGAACAATCTCATATCAAGATCTCAGAAAACGCTGTTGTTCAAGTCGTTTCTGTTTTTGCTATTGGTTACAATGCTCACTTTGTTGGTGAAAGTGGTGCTGACGCATCTATTACTAACTCAAACTCTAACTTTGGTCAATTTGCTCTATTAGCAGATGGATTTAGAGATGCAGCATTCCCAAGAGATGATCAAGGATATATTACACATATCACCACACCTCAGCATGTAGATACATCAGCATCTAAAATTGATACTGTAAGTTTCTACCAGTTAGATGTAAGTAAGACCAAAAATGTTGGTTTATCCAGTCACCTGTATATCTTCGGGTTTGATCGTCAGGATGAACCACCTCTATCACTCTCTCAGGGTTTTAGAATTGGTGCCAATAATACAGAAAAATTATATGTCTCTATTGGTGGTACAGAATATAATGCTGATGTTCGTATGTCAGAGAATGTTCTGTCTGGTGTTGCGACAGCAATCCTTGGTGATCAAACTGGGTCTAAAAATAGCAGTCTAACTGTTCCAAATAGTCAGTTTGCAATGACCAATACTGCTATTGGTTTGGTAACAGGTGAGAAGATTAGAATCTTCAGTGATGATGGTGATCTCCCAGAAGGTCTTCAATTTAATAGAATATATTATGCTATCGTAGATTCTCCAACCGAACTAAAAGTAGCAACTACATTCTCCAATGCTATTAATGGTATCCCCATTGAATTATTTGGTGGTTCATCATTAAGAGTTCAAAGTACAGTATCTGATAAGCAAACTGGTGATATTGGTCATCCAATTCAATGGGATATTAACCAGGAACAATGGTTCTTGCATGTAGAGGATGGTAATACAATCTATCCTCAGATTCAAACAAATATCAATTTAGACGCTGGAGCTGGAACTAACATTGGTTTCATCAGAAGATTTGAAGATAAGAGAAGTATTGAAGATAAGTTGTATAAGGTAAGATATGTTATTCCTAAAGAGGCAGGAAACTCTAGAGACCCTGTAAATGGTTTCATCATCCAAAACTCTAGCCTCACTGGATTTGCTAAGACTAGTGATCCGTCATCAACTACAATTTCTCTTGACGATAACAACTTTAAGAGAAATCATCAGTTTATTGCTGATATCAGTGAAACAGGATCTGTTGTTACTGTTAGAACTGAATTACCTCACATGGTTGAGGTTGGAGATATCATCTTCGTAGAGAATGTTCAAGACTCTAATAATACTGGTGGACTTGCTAACAAAGGATACAATGGATATTTTACTGTTAGTGGATTAATTGATGCATATCAATTTAATTATGGCAATACTGACAATGGTGGTGTAGAAAGAAACACTGGTAATTTTGTCTCTACTGTCAACAGCAGAAATTTATTCCTGCCTAGATTTGCAATTAACAATAATAAGAAAAACTTCTCAGTATATCGTAGTACCGTTGTTGAAAAATATCTCGCTGGACAGGAGGATGGTGTTTACATCTTAGAACTTCTTTCTGCTGACTATTCACCACCTCAGGAGTTTACTCCTAAGAAATATGAGCAGAATGTTACTTTTTACTATCCACAACAGGATAGAGATAATGTTCTAATTAACCCACCAGCTGCAAAATCATTTGCAAGACGCTCACCTTTGGGTAAAGTTGATGTAAATGATCTTAAGAACTCTTTGACCAGAGAAACTGTTGATAAGTTCTTAACTACATTTAATGTTGGTTATGCAGTATCCAGTGTTACTGGTATTTCTGCTGGTGTCTGTACAGTTACCTTTGAAAACCAACATGATTTAGGTGGACTTAAGATTCACGAGAATTTGGTATCTTCTACGGGATATGCTGTAACTACACAACATAATATAAGACTACTAAATGGTAGTGTTTGGAATGGTGCCACAGCTACAGTTACTGTAGGTGTTGGTTCTACTACCATTACTGGATTTGAAGTATTTGCTCCTGGTTCTGGTTTCTCTGGTGGAGAAACATTAACAATTGAGAATTATCCCGGATCTTCTATTGGTGTTCCCACTTCTGGTATTTCATCATGTATTGGTGATGTAGTATCAATTACTGGTATTGGCACAACTAGTGATGGATTATTCCGAATTACTAGTGTACCAGATAAGAATAGTATTGCTATTGCAGTAACATCTGGCGATCCTATTGTTATTGAAGGTCAATATGCTTACAGAGTTACACCTTCTGTCTCTCTAGCATCAACTCATTTTGATAGCACATTAGGATTGACAACTGTCACAACATCTTATCCTCACGGACTCCGTAAAGGATCTAGATTCAAGATTGTAGATGCTAGTAGCAACAATCTTGGAGAATTTACGGTTAATACAGTTGCAGGTATTAACACATTTACTACTACAACAGTAAATGATATCAATTATAGTGCTGGATATAGACTGTATAAAACTGCATTCAATGGTAATAATCAGACAGTTCCACTTAGTGAAGCTATTGGATCGAGATATACCAATCTATATGGTGGCGAGCATGCAACTGCTAAAGATGCACTAGATGCAACATCAACAACACTTAGACTACAACTTCCCAATGCTGGTATTGGTACTGATTTAAGATTCCAACTTGGTGATTATGTTGAGGTTGATGCTGAGATCATGAGAGTATCTGAAAAAGGTTTGATTGGTGGTGGTAATGATGGTCTTCGTGTTATTCGAGGTGCGCTTGGTACACTACCGGCAGAACATTATGTAGGATCATTGATCAGAAAAGTCGATCCTTTAGCTATTGAAATGCGTCGTCCATCGATTCTTCGTGCATCTGGACACACATTTGAATATCTTGGATATGGTCCTGGTAACTATTCAACAGGTCTTCCCCAAGTACAGAACAGAACACTGACTGATGATGAAGAGTATTTGTCACAGGCACAAGAAAGATCAGCAGGTGCAATTGTATATACTGGTCTGAATAATGAAGGTGACTTCTACATTGGTAACAAGAGAATCTCTTCTTCTAGTGGTGAAGAATCATCCTTCGGTATTCCTATTCCTACTGTAACAGGTGAATCTGCATCTAGTAACTCTGTTGTATTTGATGAAGTTATTGTTAGACAAAGAATCATTGTTGAAGGTGGTCCTCAACAGAATATCCTATCTCAGTTTGATGGTCCTGTCACATTCTCCAACGATGTTAACTTCACTGATGACTTAATTACTAGTGGTACTGTTGAACTTGGTGGAAGTCTTGAAATTGTTGGAAACTTCCCGAATGGTGCTAAGTTAAACAATGTTCTGGTTGGTGTTGGTACTCAACAGACAGAAATTAGAACAGTTGCTGGATCTGGTGATCTTGTTCTTAATGCTGCAACTGGATTCGCTGTTGCTATCGCAACTGATACTAGGTACACAGCATCTGTAACATTTGAGAAGCAGGTTAACTTCAATGGTTTCACCACATTCTCTGGTGATGTATTCATGAGTGGTGCAGGATTTACATATTGTGGTGGTCCACTCCATGTATGTGATGACATTGTTGCTTTCTATGGTCAGACATCTGACCTTGCTATGAAGGAAAATGTTTCCACACTTGATAATCCTCTCGCTAAGGTTATGCAGATTCGTGGTACTGAATACGATTGGAAGGAAGGTAACAAGAGCTATACAGGTCACGATGTTGGCGTTATCGCTCAAGATGTAGAAAAAGTTCTCCCTGAGGCAGTATCTACCAAACCTGATGGCACTAAAGGTGTCCACTATAACAAACTAATTCCTCTCCTTATTGAAGCAGTCAAAGACCTGAGTTCACAGGTTGATGAACTAAAGGATAAATAAGTAAAAAGGTCTTGCCACTAAAAGATAATGCCTAATAATTACAAGACAATCATCAACTTTAGAGATGGCATTCAGGTTGATGCAGATGATCTAATCTCTAGTAATGGTCTAGTCGGAATCGGCACGACTATTCCTAGAGAGGAACTTGATATTCGGGGTAACTTGATTGTAGAAAATCAAGCTAACTTTAGAGATGTCAATGTAATTGGATATCAAACACATTATGGCAATGTTAATGTTGCTGTAGGATATTCAGTTGGAATTGGAACAACAGTACCTGAAGCAGTATTTCAAGTTGGTGTAGGAACAACGGGTGTTACTATATCCACTGGGGGTACAGTAAGAGCTGTCAAGTTTGAGGGTGATGGATCTCAATTAACCAACCTTCCAACATCTGTATGGGATAATGATACACCTGGAGTAGGATCAACAATATATGCATTTAGACCTGTTGGTGTATCTGTAACATTCCCACAGGCATCTTTTGCTGTTGGTGATCTTGTTGGAGTTGATGCTATTAGTGGTGTTGGTACATTTGAAGGACTGAGTGCAAAAAATATTACACTTACTGGTAATGCACAGCAAGGTAACATCAACCTGGTTGGTGATATTGTTGGCGTTCAAACTGTCAGTGGTAGTGGTAATATTGAACTGACTGGTATCGGTTCATTTGTTGGTGGATTAAATATGGCATCAGGTGCCATGATTGGCACTGATCGTGGATTGACATTCACTAATGATGAGAATAGTATTACTTTCATTGGAACTGTATCTAACGCAGACAGTCGTCATGGCATTAGGTTTATTGAAACTAGTGGTGCTATTCCAAGACAAGCAATTCTTTTCAACGGTGCCGTAACTGGTGTAGGTAATACCCCTATCGGACAAGTTGAGTTCTGGGGGCAAGATGATTTAGATCCAGATGCTATTAAGAATAAGCCTCGTGTAGTTGTTACTAGTGAAGGTAAGATTGGTGTTGGTAAATCTAGAGTTGACCCCGATTATGATCTCGATGTGGTCGGAACAGGTACATTTAGCGGTTCGGTTGGCGCTGCTGGTGGATTCATTGGCGATGTTATCGGTGATATTACTGGTGTCGCAGGTTTGGCACAAGGATTAACTGGCGTACCTGATATTAGTGTTGATCAGATTGATTCTCTTGGAATTAACAGCATCTTTATTAGAAACACTGGCATATCTACATTTGGTGGTGAGGTAATCGTATCCAATTTTGTTGGTGTAGGTAGTACATCCTCTGCACTTGGTAGGGGATTGGGTGTTATTGGTGGTGCTGATTTCTCAGGAGATGGTACATTTGGTGGTGATGTTACTATTGGTGGTGATCTTTCAATCGGTGGTACATTTGGCGGATCTGTAAATATTTCTGATGTTACTGCTACTGAGTTAGTTGTACTTGGCATTGTCTCTTGTGTACCAGGATCTAGTGCAACTCTTGATGACACAACAATTACCGGGGATATTACTCAAACTGGTGGAGACTCTGCAACATTCAAGCAAGTCAATATTGGTGGCACATGTAGAATTCTTACAGATACCTTAGTCTTTGGGGATCTATCAACACAAGTTTCTGCATCTGGTACAGTATTTGCTAACTTGAGTGGTATTATTACTACAACATCACTTTTCGCAGAGTCTTTGACTCTTCAGAGTACATTTGTTTATAATGGTGGTGGTATTAGTACATTTGGATCTATTCGGTTAGATGGTGGTACTGGAGAAATTAGTGGTACAAGTGTTGTTGTAGGAGGAGCGGTTAGTTGTCAGTTCATGATTGGATCTGTCGGTGTTACATCTGTTGCTGACCTTGACATTACTGACGGAAATAACACTAACTTACTAATTAAGAAGGTTGGATTTAATACTACACTTGGTGGTATTAGAGTAGAAGAAGGAATCAGCATGGATGACAATGCTGAAATTGCTGTAATTGGATATGGTGGTATTGGTATTGGTACTACATCAGGTAAGCGTCAAGATGATGTTGATTTCTATGTTGGACTGAGAAGAAATGCATCTCAGGAATTTGTTGGTGGAGAATCAATCTTTGAGGGTGGTGTTGGTATCGGTACTAAGGTTAGTCTAAATGACTCTAATGCCGTAGAAGTTTATAAAAATGCCAAGTTCTACAGTAATCATACTGGTCTTGGTGGTACTGATACCGGGAGTTTTGTTAGAGTTGGATTCGATACATTATCCCCTTCTTCGACAATTGATATATCACAATCTGTTGGTAGTCTTATTCTCTGCAATACAGATGATGGAACACCAGTTGGATCTAAAGCTGGATGTCTTTGGTTTGATGCTAATTCTGATGTTAACAACCTATTTTTCCAAGGTAATGGTCCTGATGCAGTTGGTATTAAAACAGTTCTAAGTGAGTATCACGATCCTATTGAATATATTCAAGAAATTGGATATATTGGTGGTATTGTTGATAGCGATGCTGATCGTTCTGCTAAAATCCTGGCTAATGTTGACAATGCTGTTCAACCTGGTGCTGAGTTCGGTGTAACTCCTGTTGGTTTTGGTACTGCACATATGACCTATAACAAGGCATATAATAAGCACCAATATGCAACCACTCAAGGTTCGAGTGCAACAGATGCTAGCATCTTCAGATCATATGTTTCATCTGGAACTTCAGCCCTAAATATTGAGCAGGACGCATCAGATCCGACTAAAATTTATATCTCGGTTGCGGGTATTGGTTCAGTAACATTCACGCTTTCATAAGGATTGATATATGGCTTACGGAGATTGGAGCACAAAAACTCAACAACTCCTCACAGGTACACCAGGAACACAGATTTCTTATGGTGATGTTAGGGCGGCAGTAGGTAATACTTCCGCCTCAATTTCTGCATCTGAGATGCATCGAGTCACAGATCTTGATGCACCATATGATTTCAATACAGGCAAATATGCCACATCATCTTCTCCTCATCTACCATATGTGTTGGATGCAACTGAAAATGTAGGTGTTGGTACGAGTGGAGCTATCACACCTCAAGATCTTAGAGGTATTATTGATGAATATGTAATTGAGCAGGCAGCTAACTCTGAAGAAGAAAACTTTAGTGTTACTGATTTAAATAGTCCATCAACTCCTAGTATCAATGCACAATGGAATGGAAATCTTAACAGAAATATATCAAAGTATCTAAGGATAAAAGGTAGAATTGTTAGTACCAGTGTTGCATCTCCTGCTGTTGTTGCTAATGATGCATCATCAAATCTAAACATCTATGTAAATAATGCACCACCATCATATGGTGTTTATTCTGCCGGGGGAAATGCACAGGGACAACCTGGCGGTCATGCGATTGAAATATCTAATCCTGGTGCTCCTGCAATTCGTAAAGTATTTGTAGAATGCGAAGGATCAGACTCTCGCATTTATGCTGGTGGTGGTGGTGGCAAAACTGGATCTAACGGATCTCCTGGATCTAATGGATCCGGTGCATCTTCTGGATCTCCTGGTAGTCCTGGATCACCCGGTGGTTCAGGTGGTAGTGGATCACCCGGTGGTCGTGGTGGAAATGGTAGTCCTGGATCACCCGGTAGTGGCGGTCAGCAGAGACATGGGTATCAGCAAAGATCCGGTAAGCAAAATAGAAATAGTAACAGAGATAGAAGATCTAGAAGAAAACGGTATGGTGGTTGGCCCCGTAGTAGAAGGGGACCAAAACAGGAGAGGCAAGGTTATCAGAGCAGAAATACATTTCAGGCAAGAAACAGTATGAGACATCGGCATCATTGCTCCGGTGGATCCGGTGGTGGCGGTGGATCAGGCGGTGGCGGTGGATCCGGCGGCGGTGGCGGCGGCGGTGGTTCAGGTGGTGGCGGTGGTTCAGGTGGTCCTTCAGGATACAATGGAACTGGCGGTGGCGGCGGCTATCGTGGGGTAGGTGCTCCCGGTCGCGGTTGGAACTATAAGACGGGCAATATCACTGGACAACCTGGCACTCCTGGACAACCTGGCACCCCTGGTGGTGGTGGCGGTCCCGGTGGATCAGGTGGTGGCGGCGGAGGCGGTCAACCTGGTGGTAGTGGATCTCCTGGATCTAGTGGAACTCCTGGTGGCCGTGGTGGTGGTGCATCATGTGGTGCTGGTACTCCTGGAACTCCTGGAACCCCTGGTGGTCGTGGTGGTCGTGGAACACCCGGTGGTAGCGGTCAACCTGGTCAACCCGGTCAACCTGGAACCCCTGGAAGAGCTGGTACTCCTGGACAAGGTGGCCAACCCGGTCAACCCGGTGGATCCGGTGGTGATTGGGGTCAACCTGCATTTGGTGGCGCTGCTGGTGGTCAAGGTGGTCGCGCTGTTAAGGGTAGCAAATATGAAGTGATTCCTAATAATGGGGATATTAAAGTAGTTTACTGATTTTATTATGTCAATTTATCGCATATCTCCCTCACCAAACTTTGGTACGGGGGAAATATTATATGAGTCTTGGGAAGATGGATTTACATCTGAAGAATGTGATAAGATTATTACTTATGGAGAGTCATTAAATCCTCATGACTCAGTTGTAGGGCAGGATGAAGAATCGCACGAAATAGAAACAAGTATTAGAAAGTCAAAGAACTCATGGATTGAGTTGAATGATGATACTGAGTGGATATATGACAGACTGGGTAATATTCTTAGATGTATGAATGGTATGCATTGGAGATTTGATATTCATGGATTTCATGAACATCTACAATATACTGTTTACAATGATAATGATTCATTTTATCGTTGGCATGTAGATAATATGGTTCTGGGTGAAATGCCACCCAGAAAGTTAAGTATGTCGGTGCAACTATCTGATCCTGATGATTATGATGGTGGTGAGTTGCAGTTACATAATGGTGTCATTCAAACAGCAGCAGATGATAGAGGCATAGTTACGATGTTTCCTAGCTATGTGGTTCATCGTGTGACACCTGTCACAAGGGGCACTAGACGCTCTCTAGTGGTCTGGGCAAACGGTCCTGGGTTCAGATGAAGAACTGTCCACTAAACCGCCCACAACGCAGTGTAGGCGCTATAATACAGACATGAAGAACACACACCTTGAGCACCTAGAAGACGAGATCCTGAACAGCGGCACCGCTGGTGGTTTCAATGTCATCACATTTTTGCGTCAGTTCAGTGACATGTTGTCTGGCAAGTCTAGTGACTTAAATATCACCACGAAGTGGGATGGTGCTCCAGCTATCATTTGTGGCACAGAACCTGTCAGTGGTCGTTTCTTTGTTGGTACTAAATCAGTATTCAACAAAGTCAATCCAAAGATCTGTTTTGATGACACTGATGTAGATCGTTTCTATACTGGTCAACTTGCATCTAAACTCAAAGATTGCTTGCAGTATCTTCCTCAACTCAATATCTCAGGTATCGTTCAAGGTGACTTATTATTCACTGCGGAAGATAAGAGAAGCGGCATTATCGGTGGAAACAGAGTTATTTGTTTCACTCCTAATACTATTACTTACGCTGTTGATCGTAATTCCCGTACAGGTTCTGTCGTTCATCTTTCCAAACTTGGAATCGTATTTCATACAAAATACAAGGGCGATACTCTACAGACTGCGGAAGTTGTACCTCTCAAGAAAGCCCCTAAGTATCATTCTACTGAAGATGTTTTTGTTGCCAGTGCGAATTTTATTGATGCCACTGGTTCTTCTTTGTTTGATCAAGGAGATCTGTATACTTTCAATGCTCACATCAATCGCGCACAAGGTGCGCTAAAGCAATCTTCTAAGTTTCTTGACATCTTACAAGGTCAAGGTAGATCTAATCTAATGATGCACCTTCTCATTAAGAAGTTCTTCAATCAGCGCATTCGTGCTGGTCGTGGCATTGTCAATGCAAAGACAATGGTTGCTGAGTTTGCACAATTCTACAGAGTTGCTATTCAAACTGAGAAAGGTAAGAAGAAGACTGCTGCCACTCAGAAAAAGTATGACAACATGGAATCTGATGGTCTTATGTTTATTGCACATCACCGTCGTGAGTTCTATTTTCTAGTTGCTGCATATATTTCTATTCGTAGTGCTAAGAAGATGGTTATCGATCAACTCAACAAAGTCGGTACTATCAAGACATTCATCGGTCAAACTCCTACAAATCCAGAGGGTTATGTTGTCCACAACGATAAGTCTATGATGAAGTTTGTTGACGATGAGTTTCGTCTTGCCAACATTACGGTTGACAAGACCTGGGCAACCAAGTAGACTAACTTTGTCGAAGTTCAGCACAACTATAGCTATGAGTTCAATGAAATTCGCTCTCTGTTGGAAGCGTCCAAAGAAAGGATACTCTTCATTTCAAAAGGCAGTATTCTACAGACAAGAAGATGTAATCTGGTACATTAATGTGCTAAAAGAGCAAGGAATTGAAGACTATGATATTCTACCGGTTCTTAACTAAATAGACGAAGATATAATTCTAGACGCATGAGTAGGAAAATCGCTGTTATCGGTGCAGGTGCAGATGCTGTAGCGACTGTTACACAACTCATTGCTCGTAGAGATAATTCAGATAGCATTTTTCAGGATGACGAAATTACATGGATACGGGATTGCTCGCATAAAATTGACAACTTCGGAGTGCAAGTCAATACACTTTGGCTTACTGTTATTGCTACCAACACCACAATTAGTACACTCGACTTTCATAAAAGATTTGATGCGACTCAAAAACTTGGGTTAAAGTTTATTGGGTTTGGTAATCGTACTGATAAAAACTTCTTCGTTATGTTTGATCCTACTGAGGTATCAATGCATATTGATGAAGGTAAGTTTGTTGACTTCTTTTGGGATAATGTACGAAATCAACACTTTAACCTTAACTTAGTTGATAAGAGAGTTAAAGATGTTACATTTGATGAGGATAGTGCATATATCGACGGTGAGGAGTTTGATTTCGTCGTTGACTGTGTAAGAGGTGGACTGTGGGATAAGACTTCATTTAAAGATGCACTATTCAATCCATCTGATACAAAATTAACTGTTAATCGTAAGATTCCTGGTGACTGGGACTACAGCGCATTTATTGCATGTGAGCATGGATATTTGACTGGTATTCCTACACAAGATGCACAAACATGGATCTATTCATATGATCATGAGATTACAACTGAAGAAGAGGCAGTAGAAGATTTTAATAAGCATTGCGCTGTTAAAAAGCATTGCTCATATAAGAAGACTGATTCTGATCATAAAGTATCTGAGTATTGCATTCATAGTAATAAAATGTATGCAAGATGTGGTCGTGCTCTAGGTATGAACGATGATTTAATTGGGTTTAATAGTTATGTTGAGACTGATGTTGGCGAAGCATTAGGAGAATTTATATTTGGTGATAATGATAGTCCATGCAATAACTTACAGCGTCTAGAAATTGAAGATAGGTGGAGAGATCACCAGATCGATGCTGCTGCTTTTATGGCATTCTATCTACAATTTGGTACACAGTATCGTCAATCTGATTTCTGGATTAACGCTAGAGAAACGGCATGTAGGTTGCTTGAGGATAAAGATCTACACTCAACTGAGCGTAGATTAGTATATGAGAAGATGGAAGAAGTTCCTGTTGAAGAGAACATTAGACTTGATTATTTTAGACATCAAGCACAATCAGAGGATAAAACTTATCTGCGTCAAAGAATGACAGATGAGTCAGATGAACCATATAGAATGTTAGGTCCCTACCAAAGTTTCTGTCAAGCAGTATATGGTTTAGGTGCTCCATATGCAGATAAATATCCTCTCATGTCACCATTGTGGGAACCTAGTGAGAAATTTGGTGAAATTGTGTTAGATTCCATGATGGATGGACACTTTAAGAAGCGGACCAAAAAGAAGTCATGATCCGGTTCTAGTTGCTATAATATAGACATAAGACAGGGAACCATGAACGCTACTGAAGCAGGACGACTCGCCAAATTTGAGGGTCATGCATATGAGCATGATCTTCCCGCATATTTAAATGAGGTATTTGGTGGTGATCATGTTGTTAATGGTCGCCCAGATACTAAAGTCGATGTTTATGACAACGATTCTGGTATTGCATACTCTGTCAAGAATGTAAGTAAGAACCATACTCAAGTAGCATTATTATCCTCTCGTAAATTCATTGAGTATTTTGGACTTCAAGAGACTTTTCCAGCTCTGTTTATTAGGTTGTTCTTTGGTGTTCCTAATAACTTTGGTATGTCTACTGTTTGTTTACGCCATAAGGATCTCGTTCTGAGTGACGCTGAGATCCGTCAAAATCGTGTGTACGCTGACAATATCCCTCAGGGTATTAAAGACGCCTTCATGACCTTCATGAACGCCAATAAGATGGCAATTTTTGATGTGATAGTGCGTCATGGTCTTAATGATGGATATCCTGTGAGTCAAATGATATGGCGTAATAAGAAAACTGATGAAATGCGCTTCATCGATGTTGCATATCTTAGAGAGTTATGTGAGGATGGAGAGTGGACTCTAAATAATACGACATTACATTTTCGTACCGCTAGTGGAGTTAAACTGTTCCATCTTCAGATGAAAGGATCAGGCAAAAAGTATAACTCTGGATACCACGGTATGATGTTTCACATCTATCAATAACATGGGCATGTTTGATACTCTAAGATCTTCTTATGATCTTGGTGCTGGGTTTACTAAAGAATTGCAGACCAAGGACTTAGAGTGTTGCATGTATCATTATTGGATAGATCCTCTAGGTAGATTGTGGGATATCAATTATCAAGGAACACAAGATCTTATTATCAATGAGAAAGCAGAGAATATATGGGAGAAAGTAAAACCAGTTCCAAATGGTTGTCATGGTAAAGTTAGTCCCGTATTCATAGATAAGGAGATAGAAGTATATCCAGCGCAGTGGAACGCGCACTATGCAGCACTTCCGCGACGATATTTAACATTCAAAGGTGGAGTATTATATGGCGTTGAGTAAGTATGAATTTGGTGGACAGGAGAGATGTTCTGCTAATTATGCAAGGTTAATTAGTGAGTTAGAGGGGTCATATCAGATGCTTAAATTCTTAGGATTTGAAGAAGATATGCTCAAGATTGAATCTATAAAGAAAAACTATTATAAACTATACTTCAAGCAAATACGAGCGGAGAAAAATGTCTAAAGACAATGAATTAGCATGGGCTTTGCATACTGCTGCTAAAATGCTTGGTGATAAGTATAAAATCACTCGAAGAACTGTCACAACTGACCTCGCAGAACACGATGAAGTTGTGATAGAATATGGACATCGACTCAAACCAGAATGTCCCAATTGATTGACCGTAACGATCCGCGTTATTTCACAGAAACTTCTAGCGAGTCTTATGAGAGACATGATTACAAAATTGTTTATTCAAATAAACAATCTGTAGTTGTTGACAATTGGGAACATGCACAAATGTTATGGTTTCAAGCACCTGCACAATTTCTATCACACATTGAAGTATTAGACAAAAATGACTGAAGAAGCGTTAATTTGGAAAGCGAGATACGAATCTCTGAAGAAATGGGTAGAGAATAATATGCAACAAGAGTATACTCATCCATGGTACGAGTATACTAGGACAGTTGATGAACCGTCTGGTGGTCATAGACGCAAGGATATGGATCTGCTATAATTAACCCATAAGCAAGCAACGCACTTGATGCAACTCCGACCTCACCAGAAACGCGCTCTTGATGCTATTCAAAACGCAACTAAAGGGTGTGTCTATGTTCCTACTGGTGGCGGCAAGACCGTCATCATGATGGAAGATTGTGTTCGTAAACTTGACAGTGCAGTCAATCCTCTCACTGTAGTTGTTGTTGCTCCTCGTATTCTCCTCGCTTCACAACTTTGTAGTGAGTTCATGCAATATCTTGACGGTATTGATGGATATGAGTACAACAACAACTATACTGTGATGCATATTCACAGTGGTGAGACTTCTCATTTCAAGACTACTAAAGTCGCTGAGATTCAGCGTCATGATGATGTTTGTATGAATGCAGTTGTCCATCAACTGATCTTCACTACCTACCACAGTTTACACAAGATTGTTGACAGTGGCATCAAAGTCGATGTTTTGTATTGTGATGAAGCACACAATGCAACTCAAAAGAATCACTTTGTTGGTGTTGCTGCTACTTCACAACTAGCATCTAATGCTTATTTCTTTACTGCAACTCCCAAATACTCACGCAATCCGTATGCTGCTGGGATGAACAATAAAGTCGTCTTCGGTGATACTCTGGAGAGTGTACCTGCCCCCGAACTTATCAACAATGGCAGCATCATTCCTCCAGAGTTAGTTGTCCATGAGACAGAACTTGTGCGTAACAAGCATAATGCACATGATGTAGATCGTGAGATGGTGTTAGATATCATCGATGATCTTGGTGATGAGAGTTCTGCAAAGATTCTAGTTGCTGCTCCCAATACTCGCATATTGTGGGCTATGCTATCACGCACAGATATCCTTGATTCACTCAATGAGATGGGATATGACATCTTACATATTACATCAAAGCATGGTGCATATGTCAATCGTCAGAAAGTTGGTCGTGATAAGTTCTTTGAAACCCTCACTGAGTGGGGTAAAGATGATGACAAAAAGTTTATCGTCTTTCACTACTCCATTCTGTCTGAGGGTATCAATGTCCCTGGTTTGACTCATACTATTCTACTGCGTAATCTGCCCGTGATTGAGATGGCACAGACTATCGGTCGTGTCATCCGTCTACACAAAGATGATGCAAAGGATATTGCAGAGGGTAGAATCATCCCTGGCAAATTATCAGATTACCGTAAATCTCACGGTGTTGTGACTGTCCCTCTGTGTGGCAAAGCATCACAAGCAACACGCAATCGTTTGCAAAGAGTCATCGATCTCATCTTTGTTGACGGTCTCCCTGCTCACTCATTCGCCTAATTCTCTCTTTTATTATGTTCGGAAACAACAATCGCTCTGCTGAAGTCACATTCTACTCTGCTAGGACTGGAATGCAAACTGTCAATGTTCAGTGCCAAGATCAACAAGGTGCAGAACAACTCGTTGAATCTCAGTATGGTAATGTGCAAATCATGCGTGTTAATATGAATGTCTGATAACTATCGTTCCTTCTATCATACAAATACTCACATCCTTGATGCACAACTAAGATATTCTGGATATGTGAGCAAAAACGGGTTAGTGGCAGCGGTCCCGCTTGTAAATAGCAAAAAATTCGTAGTTATACATCAGGGCAGACAATATAAGGTCTGCCGTAACTATCAGTCTGCCTTAAATCTCTGCAAAAGGTTAGAGAAATCAACCAGTTCACGAACCGGACCCGCTACCTTGCCACTCTAGTGGTGGGGTGCTAGAATATGTAAGGTTAAGACACCTCCATGAGTACCAAGATCCCCAAAGAACTGCGAAAATTAATGAAATCTTATGATTTCATCTTGTATCGAATCGGCAAACACTACACTTGGCACGGTCCTAATGGTGCTGTTGTTGTTACATCGATGACACCAGGCAAGGCAAGATATCTGAAAGAGATCGAAAAAAATATCAAACGAGAGACAGCAACATGAAAATTGATGTCACTGCCAGAATTATTGGTAGTGTCCTTTCTATCATCTCATACTTCATTGTTCTTCATGTAAGTTCAACTCTAGGTGCTATGATGATGTTGGTTGCTGATTTAATATCAGTGCCGTACTTTGTAAGAACTAAGTCATGGGATGTAGTTCTTATGTTATCATTTCTACTCTTTATTTCTTCTTCTAAATTATTCTTATGATTACTTACAATCAACCTCCCGCACCAATTATAGTTTGCTTTGATTGTACAACAAACGAACAAAAAACACTTGAGTTTCTCCAGAAGCGAGGAATTCGCAATCAAAATGCACTTGCTGTCGTGTTGGGCAATATTAAACAAGAGTCTAAGTTTGAGACGCTAGTTTGTGAGGGTGGCGCAATGACTGGATATCATGGATGTAAATCAGGTGGATTTGGTTTAATTCAGTGGACCTCTCCCAATCGTTATTATGGATTAGGATCTTTTGCTGCTAAGTTTGGTGGAAATGTTGATAGTATTGAAACCCAATTGCGTTACATGGTAAACGAACCTCAATGGAATCGTTATGAACTTTATCTTAGGAGTGAGGATCAATCAGTAGATTTCTATATGAAACATGCATATAATTGGTTGGGGTGGGGTATCCATGGCAATCGTACTCGGTTCGCATATAATTATCAATCACGGTTCTCCATTATCCAACCACTTCCCGAAGTGGCATAGCCCCGGTTGATCGGTCCCCGATCTCGTGTATTATAAGAGAGTCAAAGGAACACACCTCACAGCATGCAACTCACAGCAAACGGCGCTCACATGGTAGTTGACTTCTATCCCGTCAAGTATGCTGATGGAACTATCAGCGAGCGTCTAATGTATAAGACAGTTACATTCTGCGATAAAATGCAATCTAAGTCATATATCAACAAAGAATCATTTGAGAAAGAGGTTGAGAATCGTGTTGAGGGTTATAAGTATGAAGTTACTGATATGCATACAGAACCACAACTTTTCAACTCTGCACTAATTCAAACTCGCTGGTGATTGAAGCGATTAACTCACTCTAATCGCTTCATTTTTTTATCCTTCTATCTAACACAATGAGAGGCACACAATTTCTTCTAAGTGGCATTATTGCCTTTGTCACTATCACATGCTACCTGCTATTCCTTGCGGAGCGTGATAGTAAGATGATGAACTATTATGACTCAACAATTGAGAGAGTTCGTTAACCTCATTAAATAGTAAAGACCACAATTTCCAAAAAAATGACAACCTCCACATTCAGTACAATTGAAGTTACTAAAGCGCAAGCAGATGTAATTCTATGGTGTATTGAACAAATGTATATTGATTTGAGTGACGCTGAAGAACATGATCTTAAACCAGTTATGGATAAACTAGTGGAGATTGTCCAGTGATAGTTTTAAGAGTTACTCTTGTTTGTTCTATTTGTCTTTTCGGGGCATTGCTCTGTATTGATCTTGCCGACAATATGCAAAATGTTGTTGATAAGAGAAACGACAAATTGTGTCAAATTCAACCATCTTACTGTAAATGAATAACATTGAAGATGTAACAAACTCACCTCACGATTGGTACGATTTCTGGTATAATGAAGACACCTCTGATGATGAACCAACCGATGGAACTACCACCGAGTTTCTATCATAATGCCCCAGATGGATATTCATATGAATGTGAAGAATACAAGAAGAACTTACTTCGTATTTGGTTACTTCATCCAGATGTTTATAGTTACACTACTGATCGTGTTCGCACAATCTGGGGATTCTGTAAAACAAAGACAACAGCAAAGAGAGGCACTACGCACACTTATCATTCCCCCATCAACTCAAATAAGGTAGGAAAGGAGGTGTGCATTAAGGATACTACTTCCTTCACTTCGATGCAAATTAATTATACAGGATTAGAGGCATTTTTTGTATGAACTACACTAAAGAACAATTGATTGATGCACTTGTTCATGAGTGGGATTACCTCTGCCACGATGATTACGATCCACAAGATCCAACACCAGAAGAATATCGTAAAGAGATGGAATCGTACACAATAGAACAATTAATTGAAGAAACATCAACAGGCGAAGGTTACACTCTCGATGAATTTATGGAGAACCATGGATAACATTTAGTGTTTTTTCCATCCAGTTGGGGAACTGGTCTAGCCCTGGTTGTGCGGGGTCTGTTTTCGTGTATTATAAGAGAGTCAAAGGAAAACACCCCATGCGATCCATCACTAAAGCACAAGCACTAGAGCAATTCCGTTACAACTGGAAATGTGATACTAAGGGCACAAAAATGGCGACTGATGCAATTGCCAAGCGTTTGCAGTGGTCATACTTTACTGATGCACTTTGCAAGGAAGGTTACATCACCATGAAGAAATACGAGTCATGGTCTAACCCTTTCTGATCTTAAATGAAGCGATTAATTCACTCTAATCGCTTCATCATTCATCCCTCTATTTTACATCATGCTCAAAGGTCAAGTTCTCAAAGTCGTCGGTGAAACTGCAATTGGTGTTGATGCTAACATGACACGATTGGAGAAGTTTGAAGTATTCTGTCGTGTCTGTGATGGATTACTTCAAGACGGTAGGATTAGCTCTGCTAAACATCAAGCATGGACCAACATATTCTAGTGTGACAGTTGGGCTAGTGTCCACTATCGCTTGCAATTCGCCCCAAAACCTGCCATAATAACAGCATGAACAAAACACCAATGCTTCTCAACAACTCTGCTTTCATCTCCGCTCTTCAAGGTCTGCAATCCTTTGTGATTGAGACCGGTGCTGATATTGATATGGCATATGATTGGGTCGCTGATCAAAGCGGAATCTCTTCATTCTGCCATGATCCTTTTGCATTTAATTGCTTCTACGATGTATTCATGGAGGCATCAAACTGAACATTAAAGAACAACTTAATTCACTCTCTATTTTCAAAACTATGCGCTACACAAACCCTGCTGGTCGTCATTATTACTTTCCCGAGTCAATCTCTCGTGAGGAGGCATTAGAACGCATGGCACAATATGCAAAGAAAGCAGAGAAAGATGAGCGTTCTGGGCAACAGTTATTCGATGACATGTTCGGAGGTTGATTGATATGAGAGATTTTATTTGTGCTTACTTTGGTAAAGATTGGACTATCACTGCCCGAGGTTTCGCTAATAGTCAAGAGGCAGAAAAGCATGGTCTCTTTATGATGCCAACTCCAGGATGTTTTGGTTTCGCTGTTATCGCTGAGAATGATATTGTGGAGGGTTGGCAACTACGACTAGAGCGTAGTTTGTTATCACCAATAAACAGAGTTATACGAGATGAACTCAATAACTATAAAATTGTTTCTTACTAACTAACACTCACTCTCTCATTGATTATGTCCCTTATCAAACAACAACTCTATACTAACATGAATGCAAGAGATCAACTCATGGAAGACATTGAATCTATTATAGAGAAAAAGTACGGTCACACAGCAGATGGAGCAGAGGATTTAATTGTAGCATTATGTGATGCTGTTATTCGTAATTTCCCCACAACGATGTATAGTATTTCTGAACTAGAGGAAACTGCGATCGATCCCATGGGAACAGGCAAATAAAACCAGTTGCCAAAGTGTCACAAGGTGACGGCACAGCGCCCCAAAATCGTGTATCTTATAGGAGTGGAGGGGACAGCACCTCTCCCGCCTCTTAACTCTCTTCTCTTCTCTCATCATGCGTAAGATCGAATCACAAATGAACGCCGCCATCCAGTCTAACCGCAACTGGTCTTCAGGAAATACAGCAGTTTATTTTGATGAGACCTCAGGCACCTCTGTCGTTCGCCTGCATGGCAACAAGATCGCAGAAGTCACAGACGACACCATGACCATCTTCGATGGCGGTTGGCAGTCTGTAACCACTAAATCACGCCTTAACGCTCTCTGCGATGAATTCTGCATCGCTGGTGAGGGAGTATTTCAAAAGGATTTCGTTTGGTATGTCCGCAAGTTTGTAGGGCAGGCAGGTAAGAGCAAAGTTTACAACGCTGACGATTTCGTCAATGGTTACACCTTCGCATGATCAAAACTAAAAAAGAGTGGGCATCATGTTATGCCCGCTTCTATTCAATCGTCCTAATCCTCATCCTTCTCTAATCATGACAGATCTCGAATTGAAAGCACTTGAAGTTTTAGAATTGATGGAAGATAATGTAGAGTATATTTGTGATCAAGAGAAAATGTCCGGTGAGATGGTATGGACTATGATTGCCTCTCTTGCTGATGCTAAACTCGCTCAATTCCCTTCTAACTGATATGCCTAACTCCCACATGATCATTATGGCAAACAACACAAAACTTTCAATTGAAAGACTTGCACAGGGCATCGAGTTTCACTCTGAAGCAATTGCTGAAATCGCCCTAGATCTCATTATGGATCATCCTCGCTTTATTGCTAATTTCATCGCTAAATACGAAGAGTTCGTCAATCTACAACTTGTAAGGATTGACAATAATCAGCATATCTTCAGACTCGGTGCATCATCTCAAAAGGAAATCGCCCGGATCTGTGATATAATGTTAGAGGATATCGATGTTATCGATTTAGAAATTCTTTCTGAGTAAGGGTTACAATCAATGGCAAAACTAGACTTCATCTTCGACCACATGATCGATACAATTATGGATGACATTCCTGATGATATGTGGTATAATAAAGATGGGCAACAATTCCCAACTGATGATACAACAGTGGATGAATCTGTTCCCTCTTATATTAAACTTGAATGTCTCTCTAAATGGTAAACTATGATGATAATCTCTATCAAGAGGTTGTTAAGTATTACAATTGCAATGATGCCATCGCCGCCCTAAAAATTGATGAATCAACAATCAGTCAGTACAGTACAATTATCACATCAGCAACTTTCCCTGTTAGTGTCACTAATCGTACAGTACAAAATGAAATGGAATGATGAGGGACAGTTACCAACACATATCACAGACTTATTAGACTCAACACACTATCAACTAACAACATCATGTTTACCAAAGGAGAGTTAGTTAGAATAGGTAATACTGAGGGTTATGTAAACTTCATAGACCCCTCATATATCACTGTTTGTTTTAACTCTTATGCCTCTCCTGGTAGTAAGTACGGTGAGACAAAATGTTGCCTCTGTGTGTACCCTCATCAGTGGGAAGATGTGATTAGATTAGAGTCCACCTAAGTGTTATTTAAGTGCTCTCTGAGTGTCTCTGAGTGCCCTCTGAGTGAGTACGCGGAAAGTTATTAAATACCTTTTTAAATATACTTGCGTGTTTTCTTTAAGTGTTATAAAAGTCTTATAAATGTGCTCTCACGATGTTAGCTAAGCGAGCGTACCATGAGACTCGCAGTTTGTCAAGTATCAGGATTTTTATGTTACAGACAGGACACAATTGCATTATGGCAGGTATCATGGTATAATATGGAGGCATCACACCAAGAACACCAATCACATGCCAGCTGACTATCAATCACTCACAGGCACTATGTAACAGCTCTGAGGCATTCTGAGGCATTCTGAGTATCACTGAGGGGGACCTACATCATGATGCTCTGAGTATCACTTAGTACTCACACAGTTCTTATCACACAGTGGTTTAAATTCGATGGGTCCTTATAACCTACAACGAACCGAATTCGACCTCTCAATATCAAGCGAATAAAAAAAAATTCTGATATATAAGAATGACTCCCAGGTTCGCATAATGGAAAAAAAATCTCACAGAATTATATCCAGTGTAAGGATCGACCCTGTGACTGATGAATATATCGTGAGTTTGCCAGAGACTTTTTGCAATGAATTAGATTGGTACGAGGGTACTGAGATTGCGTTAAATCTTGATGTAGATGGGATCTTCCTAGAAGAAAAATATGACGAAGACTGAGACTATCTTTCATGTGTATTCAGGAGATAAATGTATCTTTGCCAATCTCACTCCAGAGCAATTTAAGGAAAAGATTAAGAGTAGTGAAATCGACCTGACAGATCACGAAGTTGAGATGGTCAGGGGCGATATTGATCAAGATGCGTCCTATTGACTAGGACTATATAAACTGTTAGAATGATGAAGCGTAATTAATCGTTATGGCTAAAGGATTTACTGTAAAAGCAAAAGCGCCCCAGAAGAAAGAAGAACCAGAATGGGATTATGATGCTGCCCGTGAGATGCTTAGGGGTAAAGCAATTGTATTCTGTCTTCCTGGTCGGGGTTGTTCATATCAATTCATGAAGTCGTTCCTGCAGCTAAGTTTCGACTTAGTACAGATGGGCGCGAGTATTCAGATTTCACAAGACTACAGCAGCATGGTAAACTTTGCTCGTTGTAAGTGTCTTGGAGCAAATGTACTGCGTGGACCGGACCAGATTCCCTGGGATGGTAAACTGAAGTATGACTATCAGTTGTGGATCGACTCTGATATTGTATTCAATACTGAGAAGTTCTTGCAGTTGGTTCTTATGGATCAACAGATTGCAGCTGGTTGGTACATGACTGAAGATGGTCGTACTACATCTGTTGCTCACTGGTTGGATGAAGGCGACTTCCGTAACAACGGTGGTGTCATGAATCATGAGACTGGTGAAACGATGTCCAAGCGTAAGAAGCCCTTCACCGTAGACTACACAGGTTTCGGATGGGTACTCATCAAGCACGGCGTCTTTGAGCATGCTGAAATGAAGTATCCATGGTTTGCACCCAAGATGCAAGTCTTCGAGTCTGGGGATGTCCAGGACATGTGTGGAGAGGATGTGAGTTTCTGTCTGGATGCTATCGAAGCAGGAATCGAGATCTGGTGTGATCCTCGTATCAGAGTTGGTCACGAGAAAATGCGTGTTATCTGATGGCACTGACAGTCTACACAATCTATATCAATGGTGCTGAGACGCACACCGATTTGAGTGAAGACGAGTTCTTAGATATAATGGATGATTACGCCTACTCTTATTATCAGACAGGGCGTCCTCATCCTGATAGAATTTCACACACTATGAAAGAATTGAATCATTATGGCTAAAATCAGCAAATCATTGAGCGGTGGATCATTTATCGAAGCCACCCCCAAAAAAACTCGTCAAGGTACTGGCAAGCATACAAAACTTAGCGCCACGAGCGCGAACGCTCGTAAGAAGAGGTATCGGGGTCAAGGTAAGTGAGAGTAGAGACTCGTGAATCCATGGAGATGTTATTCTCTGCTAAGTGGAACTTACCGAAGGCTGCTAGGAATGCTAACCTAACTAATAAAGAAATGAAGATCACATTCAATGAGTATTGTGCTTTTCATCCTCCAAGTTGGACAATAGAAAATGAGTCAATTAATCATCAATCTTCCACCACAGAAAGTCTGGGTTCGTAAAGAATACCTTAGAGATTTCCAAGATGGATTTGGTGAGTTTGTAGAGGGCGTTTGGGTATCGTGTAAATCGATACCTGGACGCGCTTTTTATTTTGAGACATACTTACCTAAGTATGCAGCAATGTTTGACAAGCTTCCAATTTCCGCCTTTTGCTCGCGTCCCGAAACGCCGACGCCTGATCTAGATCTCCCTAACCTTCAGTTCTGGAACTGTATGGACTATGGGGTTAGATGCCTTGAGAAGCAGTTTATCGGGTCAATGGACTTCCAAGTACGCACACGCAACTTCGGCACCCTTAACGGCGAATACTGCTTCACCTTAGATAACTTTCATCCAGACATAGACACCACAAATACTAATGTTAGCGAAATTCCTGACGAACATAAGTCACATAACTGTATTGAGCTTGAGAATGGTCAATTTTGCTTGTATCCCAACAACCGAACACGAATCTTTGACTTGTCTATTACACCCGAAGAACCACTTATACCAGACTTCAAAGTAAGTACACATTACTTTCAGGTAGAGAATGGTGTTAGATGGGGTAGACTAGGAGATACTGATGAATATTTCTGGGAAACAGAATCAGAGAAAGAGCAATAAATAATCTTACAATATTATAGTAACAAAAATGGATGACGATCTTATTGTAAATATGGACGGTGGTGTCGGTGGTTCCTGGGGAGTTAAGACTGATCGTAAAAAATCAGACAAAATTCTTCGTGAAGTAGCAGGTGATTATAAAAATGATGAGACAGAACCTGATCTTCTCCAAGAGTGACTATAAATAATATCGATATATAGTGTCGATTCGTGGCTGAAACCAATTCACGGGCTTTTCAAGACATTAGTTTGTCCTTTAAAGCACACCCTGTTACTGGTGATATCCAAGTTTTAAGGAATGAGGACGCAATCAAACGGGCCGTAAGGAATTTAGTACAAACAATCCCTGGGGAGAGACCTTTCCGGGGAACAGTTGGCACAGATATTAATAGCTCGTTGTTTGATTTTGTTGATTTTGGTACTGCAAACCTAATTTCTCAACAAATCTTTGATGTACTGAAAACTTTTGAAGGTAGGATAGCAGGAACTAAGGTTGTAGTAAGTCCAAATCCTGATGGAAATGCTTTCGATATCCTAATTAGTTACGATATTATTGGTGATGAGTTTCAAAGACAAGAATTTGAATTTCTTTTAGAGCCAACTAGGTAAAAAAATGCCATCATTTAAGTATACCAACCTAAATTTTGATCAAATTAAGAGTTCGATCAAAGATTATTTGAGGTCTAACTCAGAATTCTCTGATTTTGACTTTGAAGGGTCAAATATTTCGCTGTTAATTGATGTTTTAGCATATAATACTTACCTGACAGCATTCAACAGCAACATGGTTGCTAATGAATCCTTCTTAGACTCGGCAACTTTAAGAGAAAATGTAGTTTCTCTTGCAAGAAACATTGGATATGTCCCTAGATCGCGTAAAGCAGCAGAAGCGATCATTAGTTTTGACTATAAATTCAATGGAAATAGCACAACTGTTAGTTTAAAGAAAGGATTAGTATTAGTTGGTAGTGTTGAAAAGACTTCTTATGTCTTTTCTATTCCAGAAGACATCGTTGCAACGAGTCCAATTGATGCTGGAGGCGTAGTTGGGTCAAATCCTCCTCGCACAGCATCGTTTAATAATATTACAGTCTATCAAGGATCCCTATTAGGCAAGTCTTGGGTAGTAAACGGTAGTACTGATCAAAGATTTATCATTGAAAACTCAAATGTTGATATTGATACCCTTACGGTGAATGTTAAAAAGTCTGGAGCTACTGCAGGACTGTCATTTTCTAAGGTTGATAACATTATCAATGTTACAAAAGACTCAAATATCTTCTTAATTCAAGAATCACCGAACGAAACATATGAATTACTGTTTGGAGATGGTCTTTTTGGATCAAAACTAGAACAAGGCGATACAATTGAAATTAATTACATCACTACTGATGGAAAATTTGGTAATGAAGGGAAAAATTTCACTTTTTCCGGTGATGTGCAAGATGATTCAAATAATTCGTTAATATCGACAAATATAATCAGCGTAACTACTTCTCAGACTGCCCGTAATGGCGCTGAGATTGAAGCAATTGACTCTGTACGATACTTTGCTCCTAGATTGTACTCCGCACAGAACAGAGCGGTTACACCAAGGGACTATGAAGCTATTATTCAAAAGATTTATCCCAATACTGAGTCAGTTTCTGTCGTTGGTGGTGAAGAATTAGATCCTCCAGAGTTTGGAACTGTTGTTTTAAGTATCAAACCAGTAAATGGCACATTTTTATCTGATTTTACTAAGCAGAACATCCTGAACGACCTTAAAAGTTATTCTATTGCAGGTATTAACCAAAGAATTGAAGATCTTAAAGTTCTATACATTGAATTGGACACTACTGCTTACTATAACAACACTATTTTTGATGATGCGAACGAATTAAAGGCAGAAGTTATTCAATCATTGACAACTTATGGTAATTCTACAAATCTGAATAAGTTTGGCGGTAGATTTAAGTATTCTGAATCGCAAAGTATTATTGATAAGACGAATAATTCAATTACTTCCAATATTACAAAAGTTACAATCCGTAGAGACCTTAAAGTTCTTGTAAATACGACTGCACAATATGAATTATGCTTTGGAAATCAATTCCATATCTTAGCAGGTGGTGGAACCGTTAAGTCTAGTGGATTTACGATTGCTGGAGACCCCGAATTTGTATATCTAACTGATATTCCTAGAGATGATGGTAGATATGGCGATATTGCAATTTTTAAACCAGCAAAGTTAGAAGGAGAATCTGCAGAAGTTGTTATTAAATCTGCAGGTACTGTAGATTATTTAAAAGGTGAGATTTTACTTAATGCAGTTACTATCAACACTACTACAGCTGGAGATAATATTATTGAAGTACAGGCATTCCCAGAGTCGAATGATGTTATTGGACTTAAGGATATTTACCTGAGTCTAGATCTATCAAATTCGGAGATAAATATCGTGAGAGACACGATTTCCTCTGGCCAACAAATTTCTGGTATTGGTTATCAAATCACATCCAGTTACTCCAACGGATCGCTAATTAGACAGTAGGATGATAGAGACAAACTCCCCACTAAGTCCAAGAGTAAAAACTTATCAGACTGTTTCGGAATCTATTCCCGAATTTGCGGTCTCGGAAAATCCCAATTTTACCGAATTCCTGAAACAGTATTATATCTCTCAGGATTACCAAGGTGGACCTGCAGATATTGCTGAAAACATTGATGCTTACATTAAGATTGATAATCTTACTGTAGATGTCATTAGAGGATCTACACAACTGACAGGATCTTGTTCTGAGACTGATGATACCATTACTGTAGAGAATACAGATGGATATCCCTCAAAATATGGTCTGATTAAGATTGATGCCGAAATTATTGGATATGAATACAAGACTGAAACTAGTTTTATTGGATGTACGCGAGGGTTCAGCGGGATTAGTTCCTATACTGCACCTAATAATGCTAGCGATTTAGTTTGGGAGCAAACTACAGCATCTGAACACCTTATTGGCACAAATGTTCAAAATGTGAGTGCTCTTTTTCTAAAAGAGTTTTATAAAAAGTTAAAGGCGATGTATGCTCCCGGATTAGAGGGAGTAAATCTATCGCCACAGTTAGATGTCAATAATTTTATTAAAGAGGCTAGAAGTCTTTACGAATCAAAAGGAACTGAGGATTCTTTTAAGATTTTATTTAAGGCTTTATTTGGCATTGATCCAAAAATCAATGATCTTGAGAAATATCTCATTAAGCCATCATATGCAAACTATGTTCGTAGAAAAACACTCTCTCTTGAGTTAATTTCCGGGAATCCTTCAAATCTTGTCGGAGAAACATTATATCAGGATAACGATGTACTAAATGATAAGTTTAATGCGGCATCTGGTCCCATTTCCGAAGTTTCTAATATTCGAGACAATTATTTTAAAATCTCACTCTTTACTGGTTTTGATGAACGAAGCCTAACAGATGGTACTTTTGTAGTTCCCGGAAAAACTCGCAATATTGGTGAAGTTGGACTTGGTGCATCTGTAATTACTGTAGATTCTACTATTGGATTCTCTAGTACAGGAACTCTGTCTATTGGTGCAACAACATATACTTATGGACAGAAGAGTATTTCTCAATTCTTTGATGTAAGTCCATTAATTGCAACAACAGTTCCAAATAATACAGATATTTCTGCTCCTAATACTGTTTATGGATTTGAGAACGGCGATTCATCTAAGAGAGTAGAATTTAAGGTTACTGGTGTTCTCAGCAGGTTCTTAGCTAACCAACCACTTCAAAACCTTGATGATGATTCTTCTATTAGGATTAGAAACTTAGGTAGGTTAATTGAAAACCCAGAAATCAATAAAGGATATGAGAATATATTTTTCAACTCCTGGATGTACAATACAGCTGCTAGATATGAGGTTTCTTCATTCTCTGGATCTGGTTTTGTTTTAACCGGGACTATCGATAAGAGTAGTATCCGAAAAAATGATACCGTAGAAATAGTTAATAGAAATTCAGAGTTAGTAGAAGCCACAGGATTGACCGTAGCATCGGTAAACACCACCACAAATACAATTACTCTTTCTGGCACTATTCCCACATTAAACTCAACATTATATTACGATATTCGTAGAGTTCAATTAAAAGCAAATTCTTCTAATGTTCCTATTAGAGGTGGGCAAAATCAGTTACTGGCAGACATTAATAATTCTTATATTGAAACTGAAAATGAGTCTGTAACAGGTAAGAGGGAAGCATATGTAGCTTCTAGCTCACTACCCAGTTACCTAATTACTGTAGACAAGTTAAAATCTACATTAGTAGATCCTACTGTAGCTCTTGGAAACTTTGACAACTACTACAGTGTAGAAGATGCATACTCTACCCTAGCATTTACTAACGATGTTCCATTTAGAACGGGAGATGAAATTTCCTATGTTCCATCACCCGGAACAGTTAATATTCTTGGTCTTGAGCAAAAAAATTATTTTGTAAAAGTATTAAGTCCTGCCAATAGAATTGAACTGTATACATCGCGAGCTTTTATCAAAGCAAATCTTCCAGAATATTTCAATCCTACCGGTATTGCTGGAACACATGATTTCATTCTTGCTAGTCAGGGTAAGCGGGAAATTTTTCCATCTAGACCTATCCGTAGATTTACATTAGCACAAGATCTTAAGAGTGGTAAAGAAGCGCAGACTACCTCAGAAATTACTGCTGATGGTAATACTGGAATGCTCATCAATGGTCTAGAAATTCTTAATTACAAAGGTGAAGATTCAGTTTACTATGGACCTCTGAAGGCAATTAATATTTTAAGTGGTGGAACTGGATATGATGTCCAAAACCCACCTAGTATTACCATTACAGACTCCACAGTTAGTGCAGCTAATACTGCAGGTGCAATCGTTAGTATCGCAGGTACAGTTTCCAATATATTTGTTGATCCTGTAGAGTTTGATATTGATAAAGTTACCAGTGTAGAAATCTATGGCGGTAATGGCACTGGAGCAAGAGGTAGAGCACTTCTTGAGGAAAGATACCGGCAGATTGAGTTTGCAGGCATCAGCACCATCTCAGGGGGCAATGTAGAGGCTGTTAATGATAGGTTTACATTTGGCAAGAAACATAACCTAGTAACTGGTAATAGAATTGTTTATGATAATAATGGTAACAATAATTTAGGTATCGCTACTACAGGTGGAGTAAAAGATGAATTGACCCTGATGAGTGGTCAAGACTACTATGTAAGGACATCTGGCGACCTTTCTGTTTTCTTACATTATTCAAAGTCTGATGCTGTCCTTGGTATTAGCACCATTGCTATTTCAGAAGATGCTGCTAGTGCTAATAGTGGTCAGCACATTTTTAGAACATTTGAAAAGAAAAAGACTATTGGTAGAATTAGTGTAGAGAATTCTGGTGAAGGATATACTAGTAGAAATGTTTTTGTTAAACCAACTGGTATCAATACATTTAGAGACTATGTGTATTTTGAGGATCATGGATTCTCTGATGGGGATATTCTAAATTACACATATGATACTACTAGTATTACTGGACTGAGTAGTGATAAACAATATCAAGTATTGAAACTTGATAGTTCTAGTTTTAGATTGGCAGAAGTTGGTAATAAGGGTGACACAAAACCATCGGGATCTAATTATACTAAAAAAATTCATACATTCTTAGATACTCCTGGATCAGGATATCAAAAATTTTCGTATCCTCCAATTGAATGTACTGTAAAAGTACTAACGGAAGATCAGACGGAACAAGAGCTTGTAGCAACTCCAATTGTTCGGGGTGAAATCGTTGATGCTGTTTTATATGAAAGAGGGTCAAATTATGGATCCACTATTATTAATTTCCAGAATCCTCCAAAAATTTCTGTTAACAGAGGTTCTTTAGGACAGATTGGATTAATTTTTTCTAATGGTAGAATTATTAGTGCATTTGTTCAGGCTGGTGGATCTGGTTATTCTGGTCCCCCAGAGATTCAAGTCTCTAGTGCCAGTTCAGAGGCAAATGGAGCAATTCTTAGAGCAATTGTAAACGACAATGGAAGTATCACAGAAGTAAAAGTTATTTCTGGTGGAGTTGGATATGCTTCTTCTACTACAACTATCAATATTCAACCAGTAGGAACAAACCTAAGACTTGAAGCTGCATTAAGACCATTAGTTATTAATAAGTCTTTTGGACTCGATCCAGACGAATTAGACTACCTTGCACCTTATGGTGTAGGTGTTGCTGTAAATTATATCGGTTATGGAAATACGATTAGAAATTTCTTCGGAGATGATGGATCTAGTCACTCACCTATTATTGGGTGGGCATATGACGGCAATCCAATTTATGGACCTTATGGATTAAAAGATTCGGATAATATCCAATCCGATGTTAAGAGGCAATTGTCTAGCTATGAAATTGATGCTAATAAAATTATCAATAGACCTCCCACATCTAGTTTTCCATATGGATCTTTAATTGCTGATTATGCTTATCAGGGATCTGGAGATCTTGACGAGCATAACGGAAAATTTACCAAAACTCCTGATTTTCCACTCGGCGTCTACGCATACTTTGCAACTGTAGATAATATCAATACACCAGTATTTCCATATTTTATTGGAGATACTTTCCGTAGTTTTGCTATTCCAGAAAATACTATCAGAGGTTTAGTTATTGATCAAACTAACTTTGATTTTGAAAACTCTAAATTAGTTAGAAATACCTTCCCATATAATATTTTTGGTGACGGCAAAGCATATGATTATGTCTTCCAACCATACAAAACTAATAACCAAGAATCAACGCCAGATAACCTCGGTGTAGGATCGATTACTTCGATCGAAGTTGATTTTGCAGGATCAGGTTATAGCGTTTTAGATACTGTAGTTTTTGATGATACTGGAACTAATGGTGGAGGCGCTTCAGCAGAAGTTCAAGAAATTTATGGAGTTCATATTAATGAAGTAAGTAGTGAGCAAGTTAGCTTTACAAATGTACCATTTAAAGTAGGAAGAGAATCAGTATCTTTCAGAGTTTCTCCGTATCATGAGTTTAGCGAAAATGATTTTGTGAGAATTAGTGGTGTTTCCACTTATGTACAAGGAATTGAAGATTTTCATAAGATTACAACACCAACATACTTCACATTTCTTGAGCAGGATGGGTATTCTGGCATTGTTACTGATTTAAAAGTTAATCGAGTTCCATCAAATGTTTCTGCGGGAGATTCTATTGGAATTGGAACAGAAACATTACGAGTTATTAATGCATTCCCAACAGAAAAAATTCTTAGAGTAGAAAGATATGCTGGATTTGCTACAGCATCTGCAGGAGTTGCGGTTACTTACTTTACAAGTGAATTAAACTTCCCACTTACAGAGACTACACCAGTTGATTCTAGATTCCAAGAACTTTACTACTTTAATCCCAAAGAGTCTGTTGGCGTTGGAACTACTGTTGGTATTTCTACAGCAGTAAATGTATCTTTAAATGGAGTAACTAAATCTCGCTCTATTCTTGCACAATCAATTCACATTGGTCAGCATGGTTTAAAAACTAATGATTTAGTAACATTTAGTAGAAATGGAAACACATCTCTGACGGCTACAGACTCAATCAGTCCTTACACCACTCCTAGTGCTCTTCCAACAAGTCTATATGTAGTTCGCAAGACTTCCAACACGATTGGACTTAAGACCGCTCCTGATGCCCCAGAGTTGTTCTTTACGAACTCTGGAGATGATATTGGGAATTACTTCTTCAATACAAACTATGCACAACAAACTGCGAATATTGATAGGGGAGAATTGACCGTTCAAACCAGTGAATCGCACAATCTCTCGATTAATGATAAAGTTTCTTTAGTCGTAAGACCGGGACTGACGACTGGACTTGGACCTAATTCAGATGTTGTTGTCAAACTTTTAGATGGGAATCTTATTCTCAACCCATTTGAGGTTCCTACAACAGGTATCAATACTTCCGATAATACTTTCACTTTTACTGATCATGGTTTAGAAAGTGGATTTAAGATTCTAGCTTACGGTGCTGATGGTAATGAGGCAAATCTTCCTGAGAATATATTCCAAAGAACATATTTTGTTTTAAAAGTTGATAAGAATACTTTTCAATTATCAGAATCTAGAGCACAATTATTCTTAGATCCTCCCGAAGTTGTAAACCTAATTGGAATTGGTTCTACTGGACAATCAATCAATCCAATCAATCCACCAATTAAAGTAACTAAGAATAACAATATCGTATTCAATATGAATGATCCTAGTTTACTTGGCGGTAAACTAAAGATCTTTTACGATAATAACTTCTTTAATGAATTTGTCGGATCAGGAACTACCGATCAACTAGAAGTTGTTGGGGTTAATACTGTTGGACTTGGAACAACTACTCCAAGTAATGTATCTAAAGTTACTATTAATTACAATAAATCCATTACAAATGAATTGTATTATGGTTTTGAAAAGGGTGGATACATGTCAACCTCAGATACCGAGGTTAATGGATACACTAAAATTAGTTTTATTGACAGTTCATTTAATGGTAGATATACCGTAACTGGTGTAGGAGATACCACATTTACTGCAACTCTAGCTTTTGATGCTGAGAAGGATGGATATTCTCAGGATGATTGCGAAGATCTTTTCTTCACAACAACATCAATTGGTGCAACCGGTGGAATTTCAAAAGTTCGCATAATCAACAATGGATTTGGATATCAATCAATTCCAGCAGTTACCTCTATTGGATCTAGTGGAATTAGTGCAAACTTAAATTTAATTGGACCTTCCATTAACAAATTGAATAATGTAACTGTTCCTACTGATGTTTATGGATATCCTTCGGATAATACACTAAAACCGGATGCTTTCTTACCAAGATCGGTAAAGGTCAAAAACGCAAATAGAGTAATTGATGTACAAGTTACATTTGGTGGCAAGTCTTATCTAAATGCACCGTCACTGGCTCTTTTTGATAAGTCAACCGGAGAGATTGTAAATAATGGTTTGATTACATGCGACCTTAGCGATTCTGCTGTTAACTCAGCAAAAGTTGTTGTACAACCCAGGGGTTTGTCAGGAAACGATTATGGAGTTGCACCATTACAGAATAGTAATGGAATTTCAATCATCGAAGCTTTCTCGGATGTTGGTGTAGTTACATGTAAAATTACTACACCTATTCTTGGGTATGTAAACGAACCCTTTGTAATTGGAGAAGTGGTATTCGTTGAAGGTATTCAATTCAATGGTGATGGCGATGGATTTAACTCTGGAGATTACAAATTTACAAACTTTGTAATTGATGACTATAACTCTGCCGTAAACCCAAGAGAAGTATCATTCAAGTACGCTGGATTTACAACAAATGTTGGTACTGGCGCAACTGTTATTCCTGGTTTTGGACAAATTGTAAAGGCAGAAAACTTAGCACAATTTAGTTGCGATAAAGCCTTCTCACCTTTTTCTAAAAACGAACCATTAAGAAGAAATAATGATTTACAAAATGATCTGATTTTAAGATCTATCGATGTTAATACTGGAATTATGGTCATCGAAGGGTCTAGACCTTTAGAGCCGGATGATCTACTCGTAGGTACGAATAGTGGAGACCGGGCAGAAGTTGATATAGTTACAATATTCGATGGATATTATGACATTGATTCTACAATCGATGCAAATGTTGGGTGGTCGGATAATATTGGATTAATTGGAGATAGTAACCAATTCCTGCCGGATAATGATTATTATCAAAATATGTCATATGCTATTGAAAGTGATAAGACATTTGAAGAAATCATTACTTATGTAAATGATATTGTCCATCCTTCTGGGATGAAGAACTTTGCCAATACTCAAATTCTATCTGTTGGTAATGCTGGAGATTCAACAAAACCTGCAGATGATGCTGGTGGATTTGTTCTTGACTTTATTGGCGATCCTTTAAGAGTTGATGCAATATACAAGTTTGACCTTTCTAGAGATGTTAACTCTGCCGACAATGTATCTAAATTCCTAGAACTTAAATCTACCAGACTTGCTGACTTTATTCTTAATAAAACAAATAGAGTTTTAATTCACGATGATATTAGTCCAGAATTTGTTAGTAACGAATCTAATGATTTAAGTGATGACAGAACTATTGCAGCTGCTGTCGCCGGAAGAAATTTCGCAAGATATTTAATCCAAACGACTCATAATGCAGAAAACCCACTAAACAACCAATATCAACTTAATGAAGTTATTTTAGTTGCAGTTGACGGCGATACATTCTTGCTTCAAAAATCCCATATGAACAATACCAATAATGTTGGTTTGTCAACGGGATATGCAGAGTTCTTTGCTTTCTTTAATAGTAATGATAATGTATCTGAGGTAAGAATTAAACCTTACGAAACATTTGATACTAATTTTGACATTAAAACATTCCAGCAAGGATTTTCTGCTGATATTGGTATTGGATCAACTGCCACTGGCAATGTCGTAAATTCTTCGGCTAATGTTCTTGTTTCTTCTGGTGCTACAACAGAAGTTGTTGGATTTAGCACAACAACTTATGTCGCTGGCATTGGACACTTCCTTGTAGTCGATAATGTTGATAACAAAATTGATTATATTGAGTTAGCATTACAACATGACGGTACAGACACCTACCTGACTGAATTGGCTTCATTTAACAACCGTCAGAGTCTTGGTGGTCTTTCAGGTCCTAAGTTTATGGGCACATTCACCTCTTCTATAGAAAGTGGTGTTGTTAAAATCAACTATGTTCATCAAGAAGGTTCTACACTTGCAGTTAGGTCTAAGTTTGTATCTTTTGAAAATGTTGGACTTGGTACAACTACTATCAGACATCTTAACCTTGAGTTTACTCCAGAAGGCACAGAAAGAACTGCTAGAGTAATTGCAGGAACATCTGCAACTACTGGCATCTCTACGGTTGTTGGTGTTAGTAGCTTTACTAATCTATCATTCAAATCGACCGTACATGTTTCTTATGGATCAACTCAGACACTACATCAAATCTATGTTCTGTCGGATCCAGAAAAAGCAGATACTTATATTTCTCAACAACCAATCGCAGCTATTGGTACAACTACTGGTATAGGTACATTTGGAGCAGAATTTAGCGGGAGTAATGTAAATCTAGAATTCTATCCAGATGCAGGTGTATCTGGAATGGTGAGCATCTATTCATACAACGAAGTTCTTTACAAAGATCTCGATCCTAACGGTACTCTTGCGGGTATTGGTTCATTTGGATATGGAAATGTATTTGAAAATGTTACTCAAAATACTTACTTAGGTATCAACAATAGAAATCTTAGGACTTTTGATCTTAAGTACCAGGGAATCCCCATTTACGAAAGAGACTTAAATCCACAAAACCCCAATCAAATTGATTTTGGAAGTGGATTAATTAGTTTCAAACACTTCTTCTCAAATACCGAAGAAGTTACATATGAACCAGATTCCAATATTATTGGTGTTGCTGCTAGTGCTCTTGAGTATGTTACTGGATATGGATCAACGGTATTGCCATCCACCGTCTTTATTGTTAAGAATAACAATAGTCAGTTCTTCATCTCTACTAATATTACCGATGCTAGACAGGGTATTGCCGTAACATTCCAACCTGGAACATCTGCTGGCAATAAGCACAGATTTACAATGAATAAGAGAGATGAAAAATCAGTCATCGCTCTTAACGGTATCGTTCAAAAACCAATTTCTTTCACTTCAATCATTTATGATCTTGATGTTGCAGTAAATGGTATTGTCACATCGTTTGCTCTTAGTGGATTGAGTACCGTTACTTCTGGAGATTTACTAAAAATTGAAGATGAATATTCAATTGTAAGAACTGTTGGATTTGCTACTCAACCTCAAGGTCCTATTACCGGTATTGGTACTTGGAGTATTGTTGAAATTGAAAGAGGAGCAGTTGGATCAGCTAAAACTGATCATGCTGCAGGCAGTGTAGCAAGAATTCATAGAGGTTCTTTCCAAATCCTTAATAGTCAAATTCACTTTACAGAAGCTCCTCTTGGTGGTGACTTAGGAATTATCAACCCTGCCAACCTTCCTTATCCTAGAGCATCCTTTGGTGGTAGAACATATCTGAGAGATGATTATGAAACTAACGAATTGTTTGATGATTTCTCAGACCAATTTGATGGTCTTCAAAATACCTTCAACTTATCCGCAACCGGTGCAGCTGTAACAGGTATTGGTTCTACAGGTGGTAACGGTGTTCTGTTTATTAACGGTATTTTCCAAGCACCATTTGGTAAAAATAACGAAGGTGTTTCTAACTTTAAAATTCTTGAAGATCCTGTTTCTACCGCTGCTAGTGTTCAGTTTAGTGGTATTACATCCGTTGGATTCACAGATTTAATTATTGATGAAGATGATATTAATCAAAACCAACTCCCAAGAGGTGGCATCATTGTTTCTGTAGCATCTACTCCCGGAATGGGATATGCACCATTCAATGGAGCAGCTGTTCGTCTTGAGGTTGGTACTGGCGGAACAATTACTAATGTTACTGGAGTTTCTACATCAGGAACAGCAGTTAACATCAGCACTGCATCTTATACTAGTAAGACTGGTATCATGACAGTTACTACAGCAACTGCTCATGGTCTGGTACTCCAGAATCAGGTCAAGTTGTCTGGTCTTGCGTTCACTTGTGGTGCAGCTCATGCTGGCGTTACGACTAATATTTTCCCAGATCATAATGATCCTTTCTATGTTGTTGGTATTATTTCCGCAACAACCTTCAAGGTACAAGTTGGTGCATCTACTATCCCACATGCTTATGTAAGTGGTGGTACTGCTGCAGAATTCCATCCATTGACTTTTGGTAGTGGATATAATACCAATCTGGGTACAATTGGTATTGCCATAACTTCTCCTACAGGAACTGGAGCAACTATTACTGCTGTTGTAGGTGCTGGTGGATCTCTCGTATTCAATGTCGTTGGACCTGGCACAAATTATACTGAAGATAACGGACTTATCCTTCCTCCAGAACCTAACGGAGAAAACCTCCCAATTGTTGGTGTTACTAGAATTGGTCTTGGAAATACAACTATAACTGGTGTTGGTTGTTCCGTATCTATTGACATTGCAGGGGTATCTACAGCTACTGGTATTGGATCTACATATTACCAAATATCTAATTTCCAGTTCTCCAAAAAAGGATATGGATTTAAGAGGGGAGATACCTTTACAGTAACTGGACTTTCTACAGATCCTTTCGCAGGTGATGACTTTAGACAGTTTGAAATTGAAGTTGTCGATGTATTCACTGATCAAGTATCTTCTTGGCAGTTTGGTAATATCGATTATCTTGATAATATACAACCATTCCAAGATGGAAATCAAAAGAGATTCCTTCTTTACTATCAGTCATCACTAGTCAGTTTTGAAATTGATAGAGGAGATCAAGATTCTAAAGAAATTGATCTTGCTGCAGTTCTTTTGATCTTTATTAACGGTGTTATTCAAGAACCAGGTATCAACTATACATTTGACGGCGGTTCTGTTATTGAATTTAATAGTGCTCCTACTACCGAAGATAATGTTGTTATTTTCTTCTACAGAGGAACAATTGGACAAGATAGTTTCTTATTCGATGTAAATGAAGTTATTAAGGTTGGTGACAACTTGAGACTTCAAAAGAGTAGTCAAATTGAATTGAATCAAGTTGATCAAAGCACCGAAAATCTTGCTCAGAGTGCCAATAGAATTGTTAAGAGAGTTGATAGTGCCGCTACAGTAGAAACAGCATTCTATAGAGGTGTAGGTATTAGTAATGATAACTACAAACCAATGGATTGGATTAAGCAGAAAAAAGACATTCTGATTGATGGATCTTTGGTATCTAAAGCAAGAGATTCTCTTGAGGCACAGATTAATCCAATTGCAAGTGTAATTGGTGTTGTTAGCACAACTGATTCCTTTATATTCACCGATACTACGGCTTTGTTTAGAGATACCGATGATCTACTAACAGGATCGTTTAGTCTTGCATATATTGCACCAGTCGGATTTGGAACAACAGCCGTTTATGGTAGCAACTATGAAAATATTACTGGTATCGAACCACTAGTTGCAAATGTTCAGGGATTTGTTGGTGTTGTGACTGGAATCGGAACTTGTCCTGGTATTGGTACTGACTTGGCTCTTCAAATTCAATTTGATGCTCAGGACTATGTAAATGATGGCAATAGTACTGCTGGTTTACTAGTTGGACAACCAATTAAGTTGTACGGATCTGGAATTAACACAGCAGGTGCTGCTGTTACATCTATTGACACTCATGATACTGATATTGTCGGTATCAGTACATTCAATGGTGATAACATTTATTATGTGCATGCGGTATCTACAAGAAACGGTGGTCGCGTGGGTGTTCTTACTTGTAACATTGCTTCTTATACAGATACTAGTGATTTTGTAGGTGTTGGTTCTACTGCTGGACCTTACTGCGAATTCACATGGGGTAAGTTTAGTAATGTCACTAGAGACGCTACGAATGCAGTTTATGCTGACATCAAGGGTCTTACTTTTGACCCACAGCTAACCAACTATCCTATTGTACAAAGGCGTGGAGCTGGATTGAGAGGAACTGGAGGATTGCCTAAGATCTTATAAATACAAAAAAGTTAGACCTTCCGCCCGTTCATAATAATGGCAGCCATTATCACCGACCAGTTTAGGGTCATTAATGCAAATAACTTTGTAGACTCTGTAATTGACGGTACTAACTCGTACTTTACTTTTTTGAGTCTCGCAAACCCAACTATCACGGGTTATGGGAGAACTAGTACCTGGAATAGTACAACGGTACAACCACCGTCACCTATTGATAATATTAGCTATATTAATCATGTCTACGATACGATGCTTTTTGGTCGGAAGGTATTACCTGCCGATGTAAGAAGACTTATTCGCAAAATTCAGTGGACAAAAGGTACATCATATGATATGTATCGACATGATTATGATACTAATAACCGATCATTAGTATCAAACTCCAGCAGACTTTATTCTGCAAACTATTACATTATGAATAAAGACTTTAGAGTCTATATTTGTATTAACAATGGTTCTGCTGGGATTACATCTTCAGCAAATGCTTCTCTAGATGAACCAACATTTACTGACCTAGAACCATCCGCAGCTGGAACGAGTGGTGACGGATATCTATGGAAGTATCTATTTACTGTTCCTCCTGCAGATATTGTCAAATTCGACTCAACCGAATATGTAGCAGTTCCTAACCAATGGACTACTAGCTCTGAGAATGAAATTAAAGTTGTTAGAGACAACGGCGATTCTTCGATTAACAACAATCAAATTAAGGTTGTTTCTATCGATGAGCAAGGTGAAGGATATTCGTTCTTATCATCTCCAGTAGAATTAGATGTTTTAGGTGATGGTACTGGTGGTAAGGTTAGGGTTCAAACAAACACTAATGGTCAAATTATTTCTGCAGTTGTAACTGCAGGAGGACAGGGTTACAGTTTTGGAAGAGTTAATCTTTCTTCGATCAATAGTTCTGCAACTAAGTTTGCAAGACTTACCCCAATCATTCCTCCATCAAGAGGGCATGGATTTGATTTATACAAAGAGTTAGGAACTGATAAAGTTCTAATTTATTCTAGATTTGATAACTCTTCATACGACTTTATTTCTGACACTACATTTGCTCAAATTGGTGTTATTAAAAATCCAATTTCCGCAGGTGCCGGATCTACTGCGGTTATTAACACTTCAGAATACTCCTCCACAAAGTCCTTAAAATTTACTGGTAATACAGTACAAACCCTTGCTATTGGATCTAAGATTCAACAGGATATTTCGGGAGTTGGAACTGCAAAGGGATATGTAGCTTCCTATGACACTAGCACAAGAGTCATTAAGTATTTCCAAGATAGGAACTTGTATTTGAATCCAAATCTTTACGATTCTACTGATAGTATCGGTGTTGGTGGAGATGCCGATGTTTTAGAATTCAGTTCTTCTGGAAACGCTGTTACTGGACCAAGTGGTTTCAGCGTAAACATCGATTCTGGATTTACCGGTATCTCAACAACTACTCCTTCTGGTAAGGTTATTGATTTGGGAGTGCAGTTTACTAATGGTCTTGCTGCAGAGGAAATAAATAAAAGGACTGGTGAGATACTTTATCTTGATAATAGACCATCTATTACAAGAAATGAGCGTCAAAAAGAAGACATCAAAATCGTTTTAGAATTCTAAGAAGATGCCACAACAGACTAACCTCAATATAAGTCCGTACTACGATGATTTTGATCCTGAAAAGGGATATCATCGGGTTTTGTTCAAACCAGGATTTCCGGTACAAGCCAGAGAGCTTACTACCTTACAATCTATTCTACAAAATCAAGTAGAAAAATTCGGTAGCCACATCTTCAAAGAAGGATCCATAGTTATTCCTGGATCCGTCACATTTGATGGACAATACTACGCAGTTCAAGTAAATCCAACTCACCTTGGTGTTGATATCGGAGTATATGCCGATAAGGTTATTGGTAAGAGGATTAAGGGACAGACTACTGGGGTTACTGCAAAAGTAATCAATTTCATTAGTGCATCTCAATCTGATAATGATTTCGACACTTTCTTCGTAAAATATATCAATTCTGCCGTTACTGGAGATTTTAATTTCTTCAACGATGGGGAAGTTTTAGTTGCAGAAGAGTCATTTACTTATGGTGGCACAACTATTAATGTTGGCGGTACTTTTGGATCTACTATTGATTTAAATGCATGCACTATCGGATCTTCAGCTTCTATTGATAATGGAATTTTCTTTCTTAGAGGAAATTTTGTACGAGTAGATAAGCAAACAATTGTTTTAGACCAATATAGTTCACAACCTTCTTATAGAGTTGGACTTAAAGTAGTCGAAACTACAGTTTCTGCTAAATCAGATGAAAGTCTCTATGATAATGCTAAGGGTTTTTCTAATTTTGCTGCTCCTGGTGCTGATAGACTTAAGTACACTTTAGTACTTGATAAGAAGAATCTGACAGACTTTAATGATACTGACTTTGTAGAGATTCTTCGTATCAATAACGGCGAAGTACTACAAATTAAAAGAGAGACAGAATATTCTAAGATCAGAGATTACCTTGCATCAAGAACTTTTGACGAGTCTGGTGACTACACAGTCAATAAGTTTCTACTAAATGTTACCGAATGTCTTAATGATAGACAAGGTAATAATGGAGTATACTTTTCAGATCAGACAACTCTTGATGGCAATGAACCGGATGAGGATCTTGCTTGCTTAAAAGTTAGTGCAGGTAAGGCATATGTAAAAGGATATGAGGTATCCACTGATGGCCCGACAACTATTGACTTCTTCAAACCAAGAGAAACTCAAGAAGTAAAAGGTAAAGCGTTCCCATTTGAAATGGGAAATAAGTTCGTTGTAAATAATGTAACTGGTATCACTACATTTACAAACAGAATTGATCTGTTTAGTGGTCCAAATATTAATGCTACTGCTAATGTCCCTGGAACATCAGTAAAAGTTGGTGATGCTAAGGTATATAATTTTGGATTAAGAGATCAAAAATATGAAAATGCATCTACAGAGTTTGATCTGTATTTGTATGATGTTCAAACATACACAACACTAAAACTAAGTGACAATGTAAGCTCAACTGAACTTATTAAGTCGGCGTTTATTGTCGGTAAAGAAAGTGGTGCTAATGCATTTGCAGTATCTGCAGGTGCTGGTAGTAGTACAATTCAAGTTACTCAAACCTCGGGTTCGTTCCGAAGAGGAGAAACTATCTTAGTTAATGGTACTGATGAACTTCCAAGAACCATTGAAGAAGTTACTGCTTACGGTATAAATGATGTTTTCTCGTTTGCTCAAAGTGGTAACAGTTTTGTCGCTAATAAGAAACTAACTGACAGAATTCCACCTAGATTAGGAACAGGTGAGATTAGTATGGTTAAAGCAGGTGCTACTGCAACAGTAACTGCACCTAGGATCGATAGTTTTCAAAGATTCAAGCCTGGTGATATTATTAGATACACTAGAAAAATTGGTAGTGTAGAAACTCAAGTTGAAAATGTTGTCGTTACCATTGCTGCTGATTTGCAGTCGATGACCGTTGGTGCTATGACCACGGTTTCAAATCTATATGATGGTTCGGTGGCCACTTTTACTGGTCAAATTAAAATTGGTCAGCAAGATAATAGCACGGAAAATGCATCTTTGATTACGGTTATTCCCGATCTCAATGTTTCTAATGTTGATTTTACGGGATCATCTCTTTTTCTTTCTGCTCAAGTTCAAAATGAGTCTACAAATGCACTTGGTCAATTAGTTCTTCCTATTTCTTCTGTAGATCTTGATGATGCATCATTTGCAGCTTTTGATGAAGAGAGATATCAAGCACAATATTCTAACGGAACTATTGCTGTAATTCAAGAGGATCAAGTAACAGTAAGTCCAACACAACTTACAATTACTGGACTCGATGCTTCACAAACTGGAATGACAGTTAATGTCACAGTTACTAAGGCTAATATTAAAAATAAAGTAAAAGAATTTAAGAGATGTCAGCAAGTTTCAGTCACTAGATCGTCAAATAGGAGCTCTGGTAGCGATCCTGCCACGAGTGTAAATGATGGATTAAATCATAGTGAATTGTATGGACTGAGAGTTCAGGACAGAGACATTTCTTTGCATGAACCAGATTCTACAGATATTGTCGCTATCTACGAGTCATTAGATACTTCTGCTCCTATACTTGATAAGTTAGTATTTGTATCTACAGATGATGTATTCACTAGTGCCATTATTGGAGAAAACATTTCTGGTACTACTAGCAAAGCAATTGCAAAAGTAGTTTCTATTGATGCAGCTAGTAATGAAATTTCAATCGTTTATCTTACTGGCGATAAGTTTTCTGTTTTAGAACCACTAGTTTTTGAAGAGTCGAACACTACTGCGGTCTTACAGGCATTTGTTCCTGGTAAGTATAGAGATATTACTTCCAGTTATCTACTAGATAAAGGTCAAAGAGACCAATACTATGATTATTCAAGAGTAGTAAGAAATAGAGGTGCATATGTTCCTCATAGACAACTTTTGATTATTCATAACAGATATGATGTACCTAGTGGAGATACTGGAGATGTCTTCACGGTTAATAGTTACGATGAAGAAAGATATAAAAATGATATTCCACAGATTGGACCGAGGCGTATTGAGGCACAAGATGTTTTAGACTTTAGACCTAGAGTTCCTACATATAATCCAGCTTCTGCTTCGGAATCGCCTTTCTTCTATACCTCTAGAGATTTCGTAGGAAAACCAGATAGAATCTTGACTCCTAATGAGTCAATGACTTTCGATTATGATTTCTATCTACCTAGAATTGACAAGTTAGTTCTCCTCCCTGATGGTAATTTTGACTTATTAAAGGGTAAGGCAGCTAGACAACCAATTCCCCCAGTAGTGTCTGGACCAGGAATGGAGATTGGTACAATTCTTCTTCCTGCGTATCTTAAGGATGTTGAAGAAGCAAGAGTTTATCTGAAGGATAATCGTCGTTATACGATGAGAGATATTGGCGATCTTGCTGATAGAGTCGAAAACTTAGAAGTAGTTACTAGCCTCAACCTCTTAGAAAAGAGCGCAGAGTCTCTACAAATTAGAGATGCTCAAGGTCTTACAAGATTTAAATCTGGTTTCTTTGTTGACAACTTCAAGACCTTTGATTTTATGCATCCCAGTTCACCAGCTGAGATTGATAGGGACCTTGGTGAACTAAGACCATTACGAGAATTTGAGTCTTCTGCACTTCAGGTTGCTGCTAAGTCCGACTTACCAGTATCTCAGATCGATTATAGTACTAACTTCTTATTACTTGATGATGGAAATACTCAGAAGACTGGTAATCTATTGTCCCTAAAATATGAAGAAGTTGAATATATTAAGCAAGAGTTTGCTACAAGAGTAAACAACATTAATCCATTCCATGTTGTTGCATACACTGGCGAATTAAAACTCAACCCTTCTATTGATAATTGGATCAATACTAGAGAGACTCAAAATACTATCCGTAATACTATTGGTATTACTGTATTCAATAACCAAGTTGCTGCAAACTTTAGTTTGACTAGAGGTGGTGCTCTTGGAGGTTCAGCTTCTGTAACTACTAGAGAAACTGGTAGAACTGTACAGAGAGATGACATTAGATCTGAGAATACTTTTATTGCAGAGGAAACTTTTGATCCATTCTGCCGTTCTAGAAATATTGAATTTAATGCAATTGGATTAAAACCATTTACTAATTTCTATCCTTTCTTTGATAACCAGGGTGGGGTTGATATTATTCCCAAGTTGCTAGAAGTCTCTAATGTTTCTGGTTCTTTCCAAATAGGTGAAACTATTAGAGGAACTATTGGTGCAACAGCCTTTGAGTTTAGATTGGCTGCTCCAAATCATAAGATTGGACCGTTCAATGCTCCCACAACAACATACACTGTAAATCCCTACGATCCTTCATCTACTCTTCCAAACGGTTACTCTCAGGCATCTACCGTCTTAAACATTGATGTTACTTCACTTGCTGCTCAAGCGCAGGGAGCGTTCTTCGGATTCGCTCCTACTGGAATGGTCATTAGAGGTCTTACAAGTGGCGCACAAGCGAGTGTAGCAGGGGTAAGATTAGTATCTGATGACTTTGGTGATCTATTTGGTTCCATCTTCTTAAGAGATCCTAATCAGACACCCACACCTCAAGTTAGAATTAGATCTGGTAATAGAGACTTTAGATTGACATCTAGTCAATCTAATGCAAACCCAGCACCAGGATCTACTTTAATTTCTCATGCTACCACTCGTTATACCGCAACTGGTACAACAAGAGTTGTTCAAACAGATATTAGAATTACTACACTTGAAACAACCACAATTACCAATCTTTCTACGATTGATATTAGAGGAACAATTCCAAATCCTCCTCCACCACCACCGCCAGTAATCATCAATAATACAAGAGTTATTGATAGAACTAGAACGGTCATTAGAAACCGTACTAGAGTTATTAATAGAACTCGTGTTGTCCGCGTAAGAAGAAGAGACCCGCTGGCACAAACGATTGTGACTGGACCAGAAGGAGCTTGGATTACCTCGCTTGATCTGTTCTTTGCAACTAAGAATGCAGGAACAACACCCGTAAGGATTGAAATTAGAACAGTTGAATTGGGTACTCCAACTCTGTTTGTTATCGATAGAGCTGCTCAGGCAACTATTCGCCCTTCAGATATTACAACATCTGCAGATGGTTCTGTTGCAACTAATGTTAGATTTGACACTCCATTCTACTTAGATCCAGACGAGTCTTATGCCATTGTTATCTTGTCAGATAGTGATGAGTATGAGGTATATTGTGGTGAAATGGGTCAGAAAGCCCTGAATGCACAGTCACTACCTTCTGCTAAGGGTAAAATTTACTCTCAGCAATTTGCTATGGGTTCATTGTTCAAGTCACAAAACGGTGCAACTTGGACACCCACACAGTTTGAAGACCTTACATTCACTCTATACAGAGCGAATTATACATCGGAGCAGGGTCTATTAACATTCTTCAACCCACCAGTTGAACCAAATAACGGTTTTCTTCCCCCATTATCTTTTGATCCCATCATTGGTATTCCTAAGAAAGGAAAACTTGGTATCGTAACAACAACAAATGCTGGGCTAATCGGCACAGTATTTACTGCTGGTCGTAAGATTAGTGAACAAACCTCTACATATCGCTATGGATATATTGAAGATAAGGGTGGTCCTGTAACGGGAGTAGTCGGTATTCTTACAGGTGGTTCCAATTATGGCACTCCCACCAATCCAATAACGACATACAATATTAATGGTAACGGAGAAGGTCTTACCTTAAACACCACTATTGGTGCTGGCATCTCAGCTGTTACTGCAGTTACTGTTGCTGCTTCTGGTAGAGGGTACAAAGTTGGTGATGTAATCGGACTAACAACTGCAGATGTTGGTGGATCTGGTTCTGGTGTTCGTATTGGGATTAACTCTATTAATGGTATCGATACTCTGTATCTCACAGATGTTCAAGCAGAAACTTTTGATACCTCAGCTGGAAATGAGGCTACTTATTCCCATACTTCAGGTTCTATAATCGCAACTGGTTTAGATATTACTAGTTTTAATGCAACCGGAAGTGTGTACACTGGAGAATACTTTAAAGTATCTCATCGTAATCATGGTATGCATAGTCCTTTGAACAAGGTAATTCTTTCAGATGTCCAATCTGATGTTATTCCTACGGAATTGTCCGTAAATTTAGCATCAAATGAAACTTCTATCTCTGTTGCATCAACTACACAATTTAGTACATTTGAAGGTGCTGTAGTTAGTGCCGCAAACACTGGATATGCGTTTATTAACAGTGAAATTATTTCTTACACTACTGTTGGAGTTTCAAGTCTTGGTGGTGTTGTAAGGGGTGTAGATGACTCGAACGCATTGAATCATCTCAAAGATGATATCGTGAACAAGTATGAATACAATGGGGTTTCTTTAAGAAAAATTAATACTGAGCATGATGTGCAAACCATTCTTAGAGGTATTGACGAATATTATTTAAAAGTTGACAGAGGATCTAGTAGATCTGTTGATGACAACTCTAATAACATTCCTCAGGTATCTTTCCAAGAAGAAGCCGCTGGTGGTGGTCAACAAGTACATGCTTCTAAAAACATCCAATTTGACGCTGTAAGACCACTATTAGATGCTTCCACCTTTGGACCCACAGACTTCATTTCTCTACAAATGAGAAGTGTTACAGGTACTTCTCCTGACGGTTCAGAGACATCTTTCCTTGATCAGGGATTTGAAGATTTAAACCTCAATAGAAATAACATTCTTGAGACAACAAGACTTCTTGCTGCTAGAACTAACGAGTCAGCTAGACTTGGATCATTACCAAGAAACAAGTCATTTACATTCACAGTCGAACTTGCAAATAGTGGAGACAAATTTAATTCACCTACCGTGAATCTTGAAGGTGCTAACGCACTATTCTATGAGAACAGACTCAATAATCCTGTTCTGGATTATCGTACTGATCCTAGAGTTAAGTCCAGATTCAATGATCCCCATGCTTCTTATTATATGTCGCAACCGATCTATACTAAGAATCCTGCAACTTCAATCAAACTTATTTTTGAAGCTCGTAGACCGATTGAGTGTGAATTTAGAGCTCTGTATAGCATTATGAAAACAGACTCTAGTGAGGTAACACCTGATTTTGAATTGTTCCCCGGATTTAGAAATCTTCTTGATACTGATGGAGATGGTATTGGTGATCAAGTAATTGATCCAACCCAAAATGATGGTATGTCAGATTCCTTTGTTGGTGCTGACGAGACCCAATATAGGGAATATACATACTCTGTAGATGACCTGCCAAGTTTCAACGGATTACAAATTAAAATTGTATTCACAGGAACTAATCAAGCAAAACATCCCGTAATTAAGAATTTGAGAGTAATTGCTGTAGCATGAGTTTAATTCCCGTTGAAGGGCATTCTAATCTCTGGAGAGATTCTGATACCGGAGCCATCGTTAACGGCGATGACTCTGCTTATTATGCTTATCAAAGAGAGAAAAGTGCCAAGAAAAATGAAAGGCAGGAACTTGATGATATGAAAAAGGATATTGATGATATTAAATCTATGTTAGTTAAAATTGCGAATAAATTATGAGAAATCCACACTCTGAGTTTTTAAAGTATCATGGATTTGCTTCCGAAGATACTCAAAGTATTCCTCCTACTGACATGGAAATGCTGAAAACAGATGTTTTAGAAATTAAATTAACCCTCCAACAGGTATTACAGGAATTAAGGAAACTAAATACCTAATAGGATAATCCGTGATGTAAAGAATGGCAGTTTACATTGCTAATCTCTCAGTCGATACAGGTGTTGATTTTCAACATGGTTTTAGTCTAGGAGATAACGACACAGGCACATTTTTGAATCTAACAAACTATACCGCCACATCTCAAATGAGAAAGTGGGCGGGAAGTACTACTGCCGTATCATTCGCGTCCACAGTTACCGATCCCGAACAGGGTCAGATCCAGATATCTCTGGCATCTACGCTTACAGCTGATATTAAGCCAGGGCGATACTTTTACGATGTAAATCTTGAAGATTCTGGCGGATTCAAGTATAAGGTTGTTGAAGGAATGGTCCTAGTCAGAGCAGGAGTAACAAGGTAATGCCATCATTACGAATAGGCACATCAAATCAAGTAAAAGTTATTGCCAGTGGTGCCCTTGGGGGTGGCTCTGGCGGTAGATTGTCATTGCTTGCTGATGTTGATGCATCAGACTTACAGGATGGTTCAATCCTGGTATATGAAGCGGCGTCGAACGCCTTCAAAACAACAAAAAATTTCCCTGCTGCCATCATTGACGGAGGTGTCTTCTAATGTCCGCAACGATTCTCTTAAAAAGGACACTTGGAACCTCCCCGCCGAATATATCTCCAGTTGGTACTGGCGTATCGTTTGGCGAACTTGTATATGCATACGATACCAGCGATGTTGGTGCTGGTAAGTCTTACAAAAAATTATATATTGGTAACCCTGCTGGTCCTGGTTCAGCACCAATTCCTATTGGTGGTGAATACTACACCAGTCTTTTTAATGACAACCCTGCTGATTACGGCAAACCTCAAGCATCTAAAGTTCTTATCCTTGATTCTCAAGGAAGAGTTGATTCTTGGACAGTTGTCGATGACTTCTTTACATCTGGTATTGGTACAGTCGCTGGCGACTTTAATGTTGGCGGAAACCTTAATGTAACAGGAGACCTCGTTTATGACGAGGCTAATGCTAGAAACTGGAATATATCTGGTGTTGCAACTGCTGCCACATTAGATGTTGGTGCTGCTGGATTCTCTACCCTAGGTGTAACTGATTTCCGTGCAATTGCGGGTGTTGTAACTACTCTTAGTGGTACAAATGCTGACTACTACGAAGTAAATGTAGGGCATGCACTTACTGCAAATAATGTAGAAATTACTGGGGTATCATCCTTCAGTAATATTACATTCTCTAATGATGTTATTAGAGTTGGTCGTGATGCTGCTGTAGGTCTTAGCAGTGCTGACTCTTCCATCTTTATTGGTGACTTTGCCGGTGCTGGTATTGGACAAACAGTCCTTAACCGTCGCAATATTGCGATTGGTGCCAGCGCAATGCAATATGCTGGTATTCTTTCCAGCAGTGACGAGTTAGAATCTAACATCGTCATGGGTAACTTTGCAGGTTATAGACTGCAAGGTACTAAGAACCTGATGATTGGTGATAAGGTAGGTTTTGCCTTATCTTCTCCCGGCAACGATGAGAACATTGCTCTGGGTAACCAGTCGATGTATGGTGAGACTTTCCCTGTTGTTGATGGGGTATCTCTCAGCGTAAGTATTGGCGATCAAACTGCTGTTGCAGATTATGATCAGACTGAAGATGTAACAGAAACCAGTGGATCTGGTGTTGGACTTTTAGTTAGATTGCAGACTGGTTCTACTGGTCTGATTACTAACATCGAAATCGTGGCCCCTGGCGATGGTTACGAAGTTGGTGATACATTCACCATGCCGTTTGGTTTCCAGACTCTCACAGGTAGCGTAACCAGCAAGGATGGTCGCTTCCTGGGTGGTGGTACAGGAACTAGACAGCAGAAACAAAACATTGCGATTGGTCCATATACATTATTCAGTGTAGACGGTAGCAGAAACATTGCTATTGGTTACTCTGCTGGTAACGATACTCTTGGTAGTGGTAATGTAATTATCGGTTATGAGCGAAATGTTGCTATCGGAGATAGTGACAATCAGCTTGCGATTGGTAATTCTACAATCAATTGGATCGACGGTAACCAACTTGGTTATGTCGGCATCGGAACCACACGACCCTTCGGGTTGCTGGATGTTGGTGGTGTAGTAATTGTTGACAAAGGCACTGGTAACACAGTAATCGCTGGCGTAACATCTGTTCCACAAATTGATGCTAATGATATTGGTGTTGAGGATATCAAGGTCACTGCTGGTTTAGCAACTGACTTTGCAATTACCAATGCTAAGATTCAGTCAGGTATTATTACTGACACTGTTGGTACTGCAGCAACTATTACGAATGTAGATTTCGTAAATGCAGACATTGAGGCAGCTAAGATCACTGCAGGTATCATTACTGATATCGTCGGTACTGCTGCTACTATTACGACGATTGATGCTACCGAAGGCGATATTGTCAATGCGAAGATTACCGCTGGTGTCGTAACCTCCCTGGTTGGCACCTATGCCACGATCACAACCTTCGATTCTAATGAAGGTGATATCAACACCCTCAAAACTGTTGCTGGTGTTGTAACATCTATTGTTGGTTATGGTCTAACATATACCGTTGGTGATTTTGCTAATCTTGATGCACTTGACGCTAAGATTACTACAGGCATCATCACCTCACTGACAGGTACATATGTAACCTTCCAAGATGCTAACTTCCAAGACGATGTTCGTGTTGGTGGAGCTCTTACTGTTGTTGGTGATCTGACAGTCAACGGAACTACAAGTTTTGTTCAGAGTACGGTTGTTCAGATTACCGATAAGAACATTGAACTTGGATTCAGTTCTACTGGTGGACATGCTGATGCTACAGCCGATAACGGCGGTATCATCCTTAAGGGATCAACTGACAAAGAATTCATATACGATCAGGCAAGAGAGGGTTGGGAATCTAACCTCAAGTTTATTCCTAGTGCCGATGGTACTCTGGATATTGGTACTACTGATAGAGAGTGGAAGGACATTTATATTGATGGTACAGCACATCTTGATGCTGCTGACATCCTCGATGCTAAGATCACTGCTGGTATTATTACTAGTCAGGTTGGTACTTATGCAACTATCACGACAGTTGACATTGAAACTCTTGATGCCAAGGATGTAAACATCACTGGTCTTGCCGTCACTGATATTGTCGGCACCGCTGCAACAATCACAACGATTGATGCAACAGAAGGTGATATTGTTAATGCTAAGATTACTGCTGGTATCATCACAAGTTTGGTTGGCACTGCTGCCACCATTGGCGATGTTGAGATTACTGGTGACCTCAGAGTTGGTGGAGCTACAACCTTTACTGGTAATGTAACCTTCAATGGTGGCACAATCGGTCTTGGTGACTCTACTACAGACAACATCGTCTTTACTGGTGAAGTTGACTCTGACATCGTTCCTGACGATGATGACACCTTTGATCTTGGCAGTGCCACTAAAGAGTGGAAAGACATTTATATCGATGGCGTTGCTCGTGTTGATGACCTGATTGTTGATTCTACAGTCGGTACATATGCGACAATCACAACTGCTGATATCGATGTACTCGATGCAAGACAGACAAATATTACTGGATTGGCAGTCACCGATATTGTCGGTACTGCTGCTACTATCACGACGATTGATGCCACAGAAGGCGATATCGTTAACGCTAAGATCACTGCTGGTGTTGTAACCTCGCTGGTTGGCACCTACGCTACGATCACCACGGTCGATATTGAGACCCTAGATGCGAAGCAAACAAATATTACTGGATTAGCAGTTACTGACATTGTTGGTACTGCAGCAACCATCACTACGGTTGACTTTGAAGTTGCAGACATTCTGAATGCAACTGTCTCAGTTGGTATTGCAACCTCTGCATTCGTGCAAGCTGGTTTCATTACCTCACTGTATGACTCCACTGGTGTTGTTGGTCTGAACACTCAGCACATGCTGAGTACTAATCCAGATGGCACAATCACCTGGCGCGAACCTGCACAGATTGGTATTGCCACAATCAATGCTAAGTTGGACACATGGTTCGTATCAACCAACGGTGTTGATGATGGTGATGCATCTCGCGGTAGAACACCAGAGAGACCATACAGAACGATTGCATACGCTCTGTCTCAGATCTCCAATATCGGCGTAAACGATATATTGAATATCGCCGCTGGTGAGTATGAAGAAGTCTTCCCACTTATTGTTCCTGCCGGATTAACGGTTAAGGGTGCTGGTCTCCGTGCTACCAAGATTTGTCCTACCGTTGCTACTAAGCAGAAGGACTGCTTCTTGATGAACGACAGATCTGTTGTTGAGGATGTCACGATTGCTAACATGTATTTCGATACTGCTGGCAATCAGGGTTATGCGTTTAAGTATGCTCCTGGTATCGCGATCACAAGCAGATCTCCTTATGTTCAGCGCGTAACCGTATTCAACAAAGGTAGCAATACTTCTGCTAGTGATCCATACGGTTATGGATCTGCTGATTCTGCACCTTCCTCCTACATCGCTGGTGGTGGTGCATACATCGACGGTTCTGAAGTAGCATCAGGATCTCTTGAGGCTGCGTTCCTGTTCAATGAAGTTACTTTCATTGTACCGAACAGTAAAGGTCTGATTATGACCAACGGTGCTCGCACTGAGTACCTGAACTGTTTCTCTTACTTTGCTGCTGAAGCAATTAAGGGTACTTCTGGATCTCTTGGTATTAGTTCTGCTGGTGAGACAAGATTAAGACTGACTGGTATCACTACGGTTGGTGTTGGTAACACGATTACAGTCTTTGATACTGACGGAACTACTGGCGTTGCGACTGCTGTTGTTGCTTCTTATGATGGCACTTACATAGGTGTAACTGGTAAGCAAACTGGGTTTGAACTTCTGAATGCTAGAACTGCTAAGGCAGTTACATTTAACGATGATGCTCAATTAGACACAACTGTCAAGAAGTTTGGTAGTGCATCACTAGCACTTGACGGAACTAATGATTCTATCAGCGTTCCTTCTAGTGGTGATATTGGCTTTGGCACTAATATAGACTTCACGATTGAATTTTGGGCATACGCAAATACAACTGGTTTAACTAGTGCAACTCTCTTTGACTTGAGAGATAACGGCACTGATGCTGAAGGTATTAGTATTGCATATCGGGCTGCTGGTGAAGTTGACATGCGGGTTGGTACTACCACCGCTATCACTGGATCTGGCGCAGGCATCGCTACAGGCGTCTGGAAGCACTATGCACTTGCTAGAGACGGCACAGACACTAGATTGTTCGTTGACGGTACTCAGAGGGGCATCAAGACCTCAGATACAACTGACTACGGTGCGTCTAAAGGTATTGTAATTGGTGCTGATTTTGATGGCGCAAGTCAAAATGTCACTGGTTGGATTGACGACTTCAGAATTGAAAGAGGAGTTGCCAAGTACACCGCTAACTTTACTGCTCCTACTGCTGCACATACTGGCGATAAGGACACTGTTCTCTTACTAGACTTTAATGGTGCAAGTGGAGTAACCACAACTACTGACAATGTAATCCGCAATCAAGATATCCGCATCACTCAATCGGGTGGCGGTATCGGAACTGCAACTAAGGTTATCCTTGCTGACTACAGCGAGTTCGGTGCGGACATGCGTTCGGTCGGATGTGCTGTTGAATATGGTCAGAAGGGTGTCATCGCTGATGGTGATGGCGTAAGTCTGAGAATGTTTGCCCTGAACTTCAACCATGTTGGTTCTGGTGGCGACTTCACAAACGATCCTAACCTGGCAATTCAGGCGAACGAAGTCACTGAACTGAACAACGGTGATGTATCTTTCGTAAGTATTGATCAAAGAGGCGACTTCAGAGTTGGTGACGCATTCTTCGTTGATCAAGAAAACGGCACTGTATCGTTCTCACAGCAGGTAACCAGCCTCCAAGCACTTTCTTCTCTCCAAATTACTGACGGAACTAACAGCAGCACTGTTACTCCTACAAGCGGTACATTCGGTAACATCCAGATCTCTGGAAACAACATTGAATCTACCTCAGGTGATATCAACATTGACCCTGCTGGTGCTGGTGATATCAACATCACTGGTGATGTCAATGTCCTGGGTATCTTAACTGCGACAACTATCCAACTTGACTCCTTCCAGAAGAACGATACTTCTATCGCTCTGGATGATTCTGGCGCTAACGGCACTATCAGATTCAATACTGATAATGTTGAGGGTATGCGTCTAGACGCTAATCAGAAGTTGGGTATCGGCACTGCCGCACCTAGACAAAGATTAGATGTCCTAGACACCGCTAAGTTTGAAAGACTTGATGTAACTGGCGTATCTACATTTGCTGAAAGAGTTGATTTCAATCTCAGCATTGACGCAGTTGACGCAAAGATTACTGCAGGTGTTGTAACTTCACTGGTCGGTACTTACGCAACCATCACTACGGTTGACATTGAGACATTAGATGCTAAAGATGTCAACATTACTGGTCTTGCTGTAACAGATACTGTCGGTACTGCTGCAACGATTACCACAATTGATACTGAATCTCTTGATGCATTTGATGCCAAACTTACTGGTATCGCTGTTACAAACGCAGTATTCACTGGTATTGCATCCTTTAAGGATGATGTCAAATTACACTTCGGTGATGATGATGATCTCTCCATCTATCATGATGGTAACAACTCATACATTGATGATTCAGGAACTGGCACACTTGCAATCCGTTCTAACCAAATAGAACTTCAGAAGTATACTGGCGAAACTCTCGCTAACTTTACTGCTGATGGTCGTGTTACCCTACACTACAATAATGGTATTAAACTTGAGACACTAGCAATTGGTGCTAGCGTTCGTGGCGTAACTCAGACTGGAACAATCGATGTTGCTACTGATGCAAATATCCACTCCACTCTGACTGTAGATCAAGGAACAATTCTTACAGGAATTGTAACCAGTTCTGCTGGTGTTGAAGCAATCAACATTAATGTCTCTGGTATTCTCACCACTAACAACTTCAGAGTTACTGGAGTTTCTACAGTCGCAGACATTACAATTGGCGCTGGTTCTTCATCAACAAAAATAAATACTAACAGTGGAGAACTTGTTCTCGATTCTGCTGCTGGTCAGGTAACTGTCCAAGACAATCTGAGCATAATCGGTTACGGTACATTCCGTGACGGTCTATATTACAGATCAGATCAAGGTGGATTAACTGGTATTGGATATAGCGGACCTAACGGTGTCGCATTCTTTGAAGCAGATGGAAGATTGGTTAGCGGTCTTAGTACTGTAGGGTTCTTGACAACCTCCAATTACATGCTAACCACGGATGAAAACAACATTCCAATTTGGTCCAATAGCATTGATGGAGGTACATTCTGATGGCAAAACCAACTACTAGACAGGAACTCAAGGATTATGCTCTTAGACAACTTGGGTATCCTGTCTTAGAAATAAATGTAGCTGATGAGCAGGTAGATGATAATTTAGATGACGCTCTTCAATTATTTCAAGAGCGTCATTTTGATGGCGTAGAAAGAGTTTATCTCAAGTATAAGGTCACAGCAGATGACATCAAAAGAGGCCGAGCAAGGGGTGCTAGCGAATCTCTTGGTATCACTACTTCTACTACAACATCTGGAGACTTTGAGGAGAATACAAATTATCTGACTGTCCCAGATTCAGTTATTGGAATTGAGAAAGTACTTTTGTTTGATTCTAGCTTCATCTCCAACAACATGTTTAGTTTCAAATATCAGTTGTTTTTAAATGATGTAGCTTTCAATCTTGGATATAGTGGTCTTCTCAGTTATGCGATGACTAAAACATATCTTGAAGATATTGATTTCTTAATGACAACAAATAAACAGATTAGATATAATAAGAGAAATAATCGTTTGTATCTCGATGTCGATTGGGGATCTGTAACGGAAGGAACATACATAATTATTGATTGCCAAAGAATTATGGATCCTGCAAATTATGCAGGTGTTTATAATGATTCTTTCCTTAAAAAGTATTTTACATCTCTTGTTAAAAAACAGTGGGGTCAAAACCTCATCAAGTTTCAAGGAGTTAAACTTCCAGGAGGCACTGAACTGAATGGCAGACAAATTTATGAGGATGGTGTAATGGAATTACAACGCATCGAAGATAGGATGCTCTCCACATATGAAGTCCCACCTCTTGATCTTATTGGATAATGGCGTTAAATCCCTTCTTTCTTCAAGGATCTCCTAACGAGCAAAATCTCATTCAGGAGTTAATAGACGAACATCTAAAAATGTTTGGACTTGATTGTTATTATATTCCTAGAAAAATGATTGTCACTGACGATGTGCTTGGAGAAGTACAATCGTCAAAGTTTAATGATGCATATATTTTAGAAGCTTACCTCAATAACTATGAGGGATATGCTAAGGGCAGTGATATCATGACAAAATTTGGTATCAATCTGCAGAATGAAATTACGCTAACGATTTCTAGGGAGAGGTATGAAGATTTTATTGCTCCCTTTGTAGTAACCCACAACGCAAAAAACGCTGGTAGTGATATTGTTTTTGGAGAAAGACCTAAAGAAGGAGATTTAATATTTTTTCCATTAGGTGAAAGGTTATTTGAAATTAAGCATGTAGAGTTTGAGAATCCATTTTATCAGTTAGGTAAAAATTATATTTACGAACTTCAATGCGAACTTTATCGCTACGAAGATGATTATGTCGATACTGGAGTTATTAGTGTTGATGAAAGAGTGATGCAAGAAGGAGAAACAACAACAGTTATTCTTGCAGGTATTGGATCCACAGCTAGTGCTACCGTTGACTCATTTGCCAGCCAAGGTGCATTACAACAAATTTTCTTAAATGATGATGGATATGGTTATACTTCCACACCCACTGTTAGTATCGAGCCCTCTCCTGCTGGTGTTACTTCCTCTAGGGCAGGTGCATTCGCATTTACCACAGAAAGATCAGGTTTGTATTCTGTTGATCAAGTAGTCCTACAAAACCCTGGATTTGCATATACAGAGGCACCAGCATTTACATTTGGTGGTCCTGGTGTAGGTGCAGCTGCAACAGCATCTCTTACAAACAGTGGTATCACATCAATTAGAATTACAGATCTTGGTACAAATTATGTAACTGCTCCAATTATTACAATTCAACACCCCTCTGATGTTGGCATTGGTACATCAGGTGCTACAGTCGGTGTAAAAGCAGGTCAAGTACAAGCAACTGCAATTTCTTTTCTTGATGGAGATAGTATTAGTAGAATATTCTTGACTAACGCTGGTTCTGGTTATGAGGAAGCACCTATTGTTACAATCGGAGACCCACTTTCTCTTGGAATTGGTACATTCTTCTTCAACGAAAGAGTGGTTGGATCCCTGTCTGGGACTGAAGGATATGTGAGAGAATTTAATGAGAATGATAGAAAGTTAGAAATCTCAATAAATAATGGCATATTCTATCCTGGTGAATTCATTACAGGAACAGCATCTTCAGCCAGGTATCAAGTTCTAAGTCATAGTGGAATTGACACGACAACCAAATCCACTTTCAATGATGAGTTTGAAGTTGAGGCAGAAGGTATCCTAGATTTCACTGAAATTAATCCGTTTGGTACTTTCTGATGTTAGGCACTTATTTTTATCACGAGATCCTTCGCAAAACGGTGATTTCGTTTGGAACTCTATTCAATGAAGTACATATCCAAAAAGAAGATAAGAGTGGGAAAACTATTAGTGATATTAAAGTTCCATTAGCATATGGACCTAGGTCTAAATTTCTAGCAAAAATAGAACAGCAGCAAGAGTTAGCAAAGGCTACTGCTATCACTCTTCCAAGAATGTCTTTTGAGATGACTAGTCTAGCTTATGATCCGACAAGAAAAACTTCAGTAACAAAAACATTTAAAGCAGTTGACGATAAAGATAGGGTAAAGAAAGTATTTCTACCAGTTCCGTATAATGTTGGATTTGAACTTAATATTATGACAAAATTAAATGATGATGCTTTACAAATTGTAGAACAAATTTTACCATTCTTTCAACCATCATTTAATATTACGGTAGATTTAATAAATTCAATTGGAGAAAAAAGAGATATTCCAATTGTATTAGAAAATATTTCATTTTCAGACGAATATGAGGGAGATTTCTCTTCGCGAAGAGTCTTGACATATACTCTAAATTTTGTCGCTAAGACATATCTCTTCGGTCCTATTGCTGAGAGTACTGATGGACTGATTCGGAAGGTACAAGTTGATTACTATTCTGATACTAATAGACAAACGGCTAAGCGTGAAATGAGATATACTGTTGAACCAGATCCAATTACTGCAGAACCTGGAGATGATTTCGGGTTTAATGAAACTAGTACTTATTTTGATGACGGTAAAAATTATAGTCCCACCAGACAAGAGGATGTATAATGGATTTCAAAAAAATAGACGAATCTTTAAATACATCTAGTGAAACTATTGATGTTACTCCGATTAAAAAACCAAAACCGGAACATTTAACTCAGAATGATATTGATAAAGATTATAGTTATACCAGGGCTAATTTATATTCTTTGATTGAAAAGGGTCAGGAAGTATTGAATGGTGTGATGGAACTTGCTGAGGAAACACAATCTCCTAGAGCATATGAAGTTGCTGGTCAGTTACTCAAGAATGTTGCCGATAATACTGACAAATTAATGAAGCTGCAAAAAGATATTAAGGATGTCAAGGAAGAAGTAAAAGGTCCTTCAAGTGTAACAAACAACGCTATGTTTGTTGGTAGTACTGCAGAGTTACAAAAAATGCTGAAAGAAATGAATAAGAAAAAATGAACGGGTTAGATCCTGAAGAGTGGTACTGCAGTGTCAATATCGGGATCGATGAAATACGGTTCATGTATTCTCACTTACAGTATTCATTAAAGATGTGGCCTGGGTCTCCTGCAAGACCAGTAGAAGAGCAACAATTTCTTATGGATATGAAAGATAAGTATTTTGCTATGCTAATGGAATATAACTTTTCTGAAAAATAAATAGAAGAGCCATGCTTCCTTTCAATGCCAGAAGAAGTCAAAAAAGAAGAACCTAAAAAGAAAGGTCTCTTAGGTAAAATTAAAGAGGCAGCAGATGACAAAGAAGAACAGCTTGCTATTCTGTCTACTTTTGTTAGGCTCGGCATCCTTGTTTGGTCTGGCGGAATACTCACGCTGGCATACATCAAACTTCCACCAGCACTTGGAATTCCTGAACAAAAACTAGATCCCACTTTTATAGCCAGCGTCTTCACCGGAGTTTTAGCTACTTTTGGTGTTCAGGCAGCAAAGAAAGCAGGAGAAGGTGGTGGTAATGGTGGTGGTGGTATCACCAAAGAACAGATGGAAAGATTGATTGAGAAAGCAGCACAAACTGCACCCTCACAAACTATTCGTATTGAGCAGGCACCAATTCAGTTTACTACAAAAGATAGTGAACCACCTGTAAAACCAACTGTATAATCCTAGTACTAAATAAATAGTTAGATAAGGTTCTAAACTTTTAGGTATGGCACTATCATATTCAGATATTTCTAACTTCCTAGCAGAAGGGAGGAAAAAAAAGCCTCTCACTACAGGAGACTGTGATGCCCCTAAAGTTGACGATTCCTCTGTAAAAATTACAGAGGGAAGTTTTACTATTGGACCAGGGCACAAAGGTGCTATGAGAGGTAGTAAGATTTATAATAAAGGGAAAAGTACAACTAATCCTAATGAGAAGGATGCTTTCTTAAAGAAATCTGGAGCACAACTTCCTCCTCTAGCTCAAAAGAAACCATCCACACAAATGGCTGGATATCAACCGCAAGGTGAGTTGATTGAGGAGACAGATATGAGATTCTGTCCTAAGTGTGAGAAGATGGAAGTCAGAGAAGAGTGTGCTTATGGTCCTGATTATTGGGATGCATTTGCTATTAAGAATGTCTCTCAG
>Ga0208793_1000020_pt1 | contig 112308 bp, 127 predicted proteins | sample 17_taG_FD_184092 | JGI IMG/M metagenome (GOLD analysis project Ga0208793, IMG submission 184092) | Marine viral communities from the Subarctic Pacific Ocean - 17_ETSP_OMZ_AT15314 metaG (SPAdes) (version 2) | ecosystem: Environmental > Aquatic > Marine > Oceanic | place: Pacific Ocean... | reverse complement strand
ATTACACCGTAACTATCATGAGTCAAGAAGATGCCTTTGCGGCTCCATCGATTGATGTAATACATCGATCACCTCAACTATTTCATTATTGACTCTGTAATAAATGGTGTGTGAACCGATAAATAAACTATAGCATCCTGGCAACAGCTCTGCTCTTTTTGTTCCCTGGAATGGATTCTCAGCCAATTTCTTGAATGCGGTAAGCAATTGATTCAAATACAATTTAGTTTGTTCAACATCAAACTGCTTTGTTGAGTATGCTTTAATTTGTTTGAGGCTTTCCTGCGCCTCTGGAGAAAGTAGAAATTTTGTCATTAATCCATTAAATCATTCATAAATCCTTCACCATCTATGCCCAATCCTTGGTCTAGTTGCATTTCACCTTTGAAAAGCTTTTTCCTGATCAAGTCAAGTTTGGCTTCTTGTTCTTCAAGCAACCTCAAGCCTGCTCTAACCGCTTCACTGGTGGAGCCATAACGACCTTCCTTAACTTTACTTTCAACAAACCCTGATAGATGTTCTCCAAGGGTAACACTGGTATTCTTATGCATGGCTTGAAATTTTATATAATATTAAATATTAATATAATATGTCTGTCATCATAAATCAACTGATACAAACTTCTATAAAACATTAAAAAACATACAAATGCTCGATATTAGCTCAAAATCCATCCTGCATCAAAAACATCTTATGCAGAAACTAATCGAGAACTAATCGAGGACAGGCATCTCTTTCAAAAAATTCTTACACACTCACCAGTTAATTGCCACAGATTACTACCTGCCTGTTACTAAGTAAGCAAATTAATTTATCTCATCCAAGCCGTGGTACTAAGCTGGGGGAAAGGTCATCACTTTGCTGTCATAGGCTATGGTGTTGCTAAGCAAAATAAGCCATGCCGACAAGTGAATAGACCACCTGCCAGCATGGCTGATTATTGATTATGTGATTAACTTAACTCAATCAAAGTCACTCACAAAAATCACATCCTGTATTTCAAAGGCACCAATGTCGCTGCCATCTCCCCCGAAGGCATTGGCCAAACCCACATCCACCGTGCGTGCATAACCTGTACCGCGTGTGTCGCTCCCTATGATACCCGTTGCACGACCGCCATCAATGGCATCACTGCCAGCCAACAGATTGATGCTGGCCACTTTGCCACCATAGAAATCCAAAGTACCGATATTAGCCACCGCATTGATCCGATCATTGGCTTGGAACAACAATCCGGAACCATCATCTGTGGCCAAATTAAAACCGTCAGATAACACATCAACAGGTCCGCCGCCATTCGCACTGGAGGTTTGTAAGTTGTTGTCCAGATTAGAAAATAGCGTGCTGCTTATGTGGGTCAGTGAAAAGCTGTTTGGCCCCTGAGTGGCCATGTGCAAACCGTCGCCCCCAGCTGAATCATTGTTGGCCACCGTGCTGTCCCTGAGGTACAACTCACCGCTGGTATTATTGAAACTCATATTGGCAATACCACCACCAGCAGCTCCAGCAAGGTTATTATCAAATGTTGAGTTATATATCCACGCAATGGAGTTATTGTGGTTGTACAACCCCCCGCCCTGGAAATTGCTTTGATTTTGAAATACGACGCAATCAACCATGGTTAATCTGGATGCATCGTTGCCATTGTAGACACCGCCACCGCCATTGGCAAAATTGTGGCTGACCATGACACCACCCATAAACAGGTTACCACCATTGGCAATACCACCACCCCTGGCATTCGGTTCAGCACCGTTATGGACCCACATACCCGAGAGGGTGACGGTGTTACCGGATGGTATGTTAAAAATTCTGAAATCACCAACCAAATTGCGCGTGACCAACAGTTTATAGGCGCCATTGCCTTCAATCGTTATGCCATCGGCCAGATCAGGTAAACGGCTTGATAACCTGATAAATTGGGTATCATCAAACAAAGGACTAGCAAAGATGATTCGATCACCAGACGTGGCGTTCTCCAGTGCATCCCTCAAACTACCAGGCCCAGAATCAGCATCAGTGGTCACCACCACATCCTGTCCAGAAACGGTAATAACCAACTCAGATGCAACAACATGACCCGTATCACCATCCCAGCCATCCTCAAAGCGCAATATCCATTGACCATTTGGTGAAGCGGTACGAAAAGTATCATTCATGGAAGTCACTGGCGGTGGATTGGTAACCCCTTGACCACCACTAACAACCGTACGGTAATTCCCAGAAGGTACCTCAGTTAAGCCTGAAGCAGCTTCATCCCACCAGTTATCGGTGGATGCATCACCGAATACGTAACGATTGGTGTCCAACAGATCAGAATCTGAACCACCCATAGTTGGAGTGGTTGCGCCAGTGTGTTCAAACAGCACATGGAATCGTCCATCTGGAGCAATCAGCGTCACGCGTAAATCACCCACAAAGCTGTGTTCGGCATCAAAAAAGACCCCAACACTTTCCACATTGCCAATTTTATTTTGAACATTAAAGACGATATCCAAAGGCTCCCCATAGTTCTTAGGCCCCATCCCTGGTGAATCAGGTATAGGACCAAATCCACTACCAGGAATTAAAGAGCTCTGCGCAAACAGTGCAGGTGCCACCAAGCACAAGACCAGCATAAATCCTACTTGTCGGGTTATTGAATATTTCATTTTTCTTCTCCAATTAATAGATAAAAGACCCAGAGTCCTCTCATGCCGTATCAACATTCATCAAAGTTAATTCCGGCGTTCATTATAGGTTTGTGCAAAACAAAACCCAAAAGGGCCAAACTCCGCATAAATTTTTGAAAAAAAGTGAATTTCAATTCTTGTGAGACACAGCAATTTAATGTGATCTACGGATATCAAGCTGTATTGCTTTGGTTCCACCCGATCTAAACCACCGCAAGTTTGATACTGACTTATTTAGATAAGCCCACCCATTCGGCTAACTGAGCGACTTGGTTTGTTTTTTAGAAAAATTATTGGCACCTTCCTTTTGTTTTTTACACATACCTTATTTGATTACATTTTTTGTGATCTATACATATGAGACCAAATGTTTTGGTTTTTCAAATATAACAGGAGAAGAAAATGAAAATGAATAATAAGATAACAACTCCAGCTGTTGACCCAGTTGTAACAGCTACCATTGCAGCAGCAGTAATCTCTTCTGCAGCAAGCCTTATTGACACAATTATGAACCGAATTCCAGGAGGCATTAAAATCGGAATCGAAGCAATGAATGAGACTAATACCAAAATAACACCAAGAATCACTGGATTTAGAAAATGGGGTGGAATTGAGGGTATTTTTGAAGATGTACCCAACGGGGTGTCAGAAGCTGAAATTGATGTGTTTGCCGCAAAACAAATAGGTATCACTCAGCTTGTTGGCGCTATTTGCTATACGGTAGAGCTGGATGGTGTTAATTATTGTGACTGGCTAATCGGTTTCAGACGATCCATGTCTCAGTTAATCACGAGTTCTGTTGTCAAAGAATACAATACTTTTCAACGTTCAATGTGGGATGAAAGCGACAAGCCGGGAAATTTTTGGCACAAATACATAGATAATAAAAGTTGTGATTATGTGGCAGATCAAGGTGAAACTTCCAAAGGTGCTGATTACAACTATACTGATGGAAAAGGAACAGATTTCTGGTTTAGCACAAACTGTACGGCAGGAGAAACCAGCATATTCAGATTGCGCGCTGATAAGAGTTTGAAGCAATAAATTAATGACAAATCTGGGATTGGAGGGTAGTGGTTCATTCCCAGATCATCATAGCCCGTTCCAAATTAAACAATCAATAACAGTCATTCCTTCTTACTAATTCATGTACTTACATTTATCAAAATGTAAGATGAAATTGAGATAGCCGAATCTTCAATAAACAAACACAGCTCATCACTTTTAATAAATGACAGCAGTGGCACTGAAATTAAACAGACTACTCATCGGCATGACCAAAACCATCACGAAAAATGATATCAAGATTTAACTCAACCGCACCCGCGTCACAGAAACCTCCATCGGGGCGGAACGCACCACGCTGATCGAATTCAAGGACATCATTGGTGGCCGAAAAGCATTCACTGAGGGGTACCAGATCAATAGCGACACTGGTAACATCCGGTAAAAAAGTATCAGTGAACCCACCATTATTGGTGAGGCTGGCTAACTGAGCATCCGTCATTTCCATATCACCCACAGCAGAAAATTCACAACTGGCATCACTGACAATGTTATACCCAGTTGAGGTGGGTTTATCACCGGCTTGACAGTTATCAATAAAGCCGCCAGCAGGCGTCCACAGAATCGAGCTTTGGATGTCTACCACATCGCTGTCATCAAAACTGAAATGCGACAGGTTTTGACCTGATTCCGAAACAAAGGTACTGAAACGAATTTTCGCACCACCATTGGTGGTTCTGATGCCACCGCCTTCATTGTTGGTGACCGTTGAATTGGTCATTGACATATAACCCTGTTCAATTTGAATCGCTTTGCCACCGTTGTCATTACCAGTGAAAAGTGACGAGGTGATGAACATCTCGCAGCCAGAGCAGAAAATGGCCGGTCCCCAAATGTTGGTAAACCCCAAATCTTCAACGAAGTTATCGATAAACACGGTATTGTGAATATTGATGTCCGCACCCAAGGTGGCGAATAACCCACCGCCGGTGTTGGCGCTGTTGTTGGTGATGGTGACTTGGTCAGTAAATAACTGTGTACCCACGCCGTTGACTGTGATGGCGCCACCGGCGTTGTTATCAGCGGTAGCTGCTCTGCCGCCAGTGAGGGTTAGGTGACTTAAACTTAAACTGCGGCCATTGAAAACTTCAAAAATGCGGTTGTTGCCATTGCCATTGATCACCGTTTCAGGACCTGTGCCGATGATAGTGATGTAACCAGTGGTAACGTCAAGATCGCCAGCAGCTGCCGTATCATCATCACCTAACAGGGTTAATTCGTGGACATTGGGTCCCAGTTCGATGGTATGCGAGCCGCCAAGGGCATTGGCTTCCATGATGGCTGCACGCAAGCTACAAAAACCAAAACCAATGGGTATTTCGCAGACCCCATCCCCTGGGTTGTTATCCACATCGTCATTCAATGCAATCACCTGAAAAGTAAGTGCTGGGGCTTGCATCAGCCACAACAGCAGCAGGAACGACAAAATAAATTTAGTTTTCATGGTTAATCTCACGCTTTGGTTATGACTTATTACGTCAAAGCTGAGAAAATCATGACATTCGATTTAATAATATTTTGAAAGCATGCAAGCCTTAACACCCACTTTATCCTTTATTCTGTGAGGAGAGAATGGACTGCCTCAAATTGATAAAATCTAACCATTACCATGGTTCTGTTTTTGGGGTAAAGGTCAACAAGTCAGCAAGGCTTTAAAACTAGATGACAAAGACATTACAAACCATTAATAAAATATTATATGTGCAGAGGATGTATTTAAAAACTCGTCAAAATCGCTACAATAAACCACTAGGTCTACGCCTTTTAAGGAATCAGTTTTATCAAAAACATTCAAATTTTAAACGTATTAAATCAAGGAAATTATTTTGAAAATATTAAATACCAAAAAAGTGGTTGCTCTGCTGCTGTTCGCTGTTGGGTTGCTGTATGGGTTTGTGTCAGCAAAAAACTATAACGAGGATGTAAATGCATTTGTAAAAAGTGTATTGATGGAGGATGACTATGCAGAGGTGATGGACATTGAGCCACAAGCCACTGAACAAACTATTCACTCAAGAGACACATATGTGAATGTTGGCTTACGGTCCAAGCGTGTAGATAACAAAGTGTATTTCTACATCCCGCACGTTATTAAAGTCTATAACTTATCGACAGAGGCCTGGGAGGCAGACCTTGTGTTACCCGATATTGCCAACGCATTTGAAGTAGATTCACAGGGTGCGTATGTAACACACAACCGTGCTGTTTACTTCTATCCTTTCGATTTGAGCCCCAGAGTGTTCTTCGGCAACCTGCAAACCACAGGCAATGAAATGACACTGGTGGGCGGATACCTATATGTGTATTCAAACCAATTTCACTCTTTTGATATAACTACCGGTACCGAAGTAGATGTGGAAAGTGTGTGGTACAGGCCACGGGGTTCTGTAGGCGTACCTTCTCAAGGCAAAATAATATCAAGGAACTCAGGGGTTTCGCCTTGTGACATTATTCAAATGTTGGTAGATGAAAACGGGCAAATTGGTGTCCAAAATGATTCGCAATACCACGGCGACTACCCGTGCTCAGACAGCGTATACATATTCCCAGATGAATCCCGGGTGATTGACGGTGCAGGCATTATCTATCATGCCAATTCACTGATTTATGCAGGTTCCTTGGCAGGTGAGTTGGATCATGTGGATTTCTATGGTGATTTACCCATTGTGTTACGTGGAGATACCGTGTACTCCTATTCAAATGTGATGGTAGAAACTGGCCAGTATACATTTGGTGAGAACAAACATGCCCATGCTGTATTCAACGAAAAAGTTTTTGCCTTTGACTATGAGACAAACAGTGTGGGTGTTGAACAAATTGATATCGCTTTGATTGATCCCGAAACCCCGGGGGATCCAGTTGACCCCAATGGTTTGTCCTATAATCCCGATTCCATCGATTACGATGGTGGCGACCACATTTATCTGCTTGATTCCAATAACTTGTCAGTACATGTTTTTAATGCCAACACCATGTCCTATGATGACAGCATTGCCTTGTTAGAGGCGCCATTATTTATGGCACACTCTCATGATAACAATAAGCTCTATTTGGCCTACTCAGATGGCAGGGTAACGCAAGTTGATTTGGTAACTAAAATAGAGTCAGGATTATTTAACTCACCCCAAACACCATGTGGTTTAGCATCGTTCGATGACAAAATTTTTACCTGCGACCCTAGTGGGGCGTGGCTGAGCCATTTCACTTATTCATCTACCGGTGAATTGATTTCTCAAGAAGATTGGAACTACTATTCGACTGAATTTAAATGGAATGATGTTAACCGCAAAATGTACCATTTCAGATCTTCCCAATCACCCAGTGATCTTATTTGGGAAGATATTGATGAGAATGGGGTGATTGGTCAAAATATGGACAGCCCATATCACGGAGGTAGTTGGTATGGCCCATTGTGTGTAAAACCAAGCGGTTCATATGTCGTCATTGGTAGCGGAACCTTGTATGACGCATTCACGTTGGAAGAAGTCAATTACTTAAGCAACGTCATCAAAGGATGTGCCTGGAGTAAAAATCAGCTTTTCACGCTTGATAACACCACAACTACAACCGACCTTCAATCATGGTCGCCTGTGTTCGAGGTACAACCTGAGGCGCAATTTACTGGAGAGCCTATTGACTTAATTGGGTTGTCATCGGGTGTTTTAATTGTGATCTATTCTGATAACGGTATTCCGCAGTTTGCCATTCACAATGACATGATTTTTAATAACTCCTTGGAATAATCACAATGGATGGCCTGGCAGCAAAGTTAATTGGTGCCAGGCCATAATATTTGGCTATGCCACCACCTGCTCACAAGCACCTGTTGTTAATTCAACCAATGATTTAAAAATCGGCGCTATTTCATCTGCTACCATTTAACTGCCGTATCTTTTCAAGGCTATACACTATGCCTACAGAGGTAGGAAATTATTGATTATGATTCGAGAAAATCCATGCATCTTTGAATTTTATTACTTTGCATAATTAGCTTACGGTCACTGCCTTACTACTGGTGAACCGACAAGAAACCGTCTGGTGTTAGGTAAGACTAGTGACCGTTTAACTATTTTTTGTAAAGATTTATGAACCAAGATATTAAAAAAATCAAATCCTTAATTCAAACTGAACATTTTCTACAAAGAAGTGACATTTTGCTAATTGATAAGATCCAACAACTCAAGGATGAAATTGTACTCATTTCTCAAGAAGAAAAACCTAATTTAAAATTACACAGGTTCTTAATGGAACAATTGAAAAAATGTCAGTCTGAACTAATTAAATTTAGAAAAAATTAACTTAAAAATAAATTTAAAGTGTTTATTTAGCTTTTTAAGTTCACATATATTTTCTGAAATTAATAGACCACAGGTTTAATTCAGTTGTTATTCATGCCATCGGTGCTACAATGAACGTCCTTGAAATTGGTGCTGTTTGGCACCATATTTAAGGATACCAATTACAAGGGGACGACCTGGCTTCGACGTGGGTTACGAAACTTGTAGGTGCATGCCGAGGGCGACATGAACCTCGTAAATATCAGTGTCAAAGTTATAGTTGCAAACGACGATAACTACGCTTTAGCAGCTTAATTGCTAACGGGTAACCAAGCTTTCTTACGTGTTTGGATTATCCGTCATAACCAGTAAGATCGCTTGTTGTGCTGTTTAGACGCAACAGGTTAAATTAAATCTAAACTGGTGTCTGTAAATCCCGTCAGGCGGAGTTACAGGCATGAGATTAAAAGCCGAAACTAAGCATGTAGAGCCTCAAGCAGAGGACTTGCGGACGCGGGTTCGATTCCCGCCGTCTCCACCAAACTAAGAAAGCCACCTCCGGGTGGCTTTTTTAGTTTACGGAGCCGACGAAATGGTTCGAACCCACCGAAGCGGGGTTTGACTAAATCGGCAGGATAGCCGATTTGAATGCCGAAGGTGACCCGCAGGGCAAAGCACATGGATGTGCTTTGTAATTCCCGCCAATCAACCTCAAAAGTGAAGTTGTTGGCATTAATAAATGTGTTTAGCTTCTCACACCCTTCTTAAGTTCGACTAAATCGGCAGGATAGTCGATTTGTATGCCGTAGGCAGCCCTACAGTTTATTTGAAGTTACTTTTCATTTAATATGTTTGCATGTATGATGTTATTGGTCATATTTGGATATTTATGTTGTTTATTTGTTGCATTTTTATAACGAAAATTAAATAGAGGTGGTGCTGTGATGAGGAAGATGTATGTGTTTTTATGGGTATGTTGTTTTAATGTTTTGATTGTGACAACAGCGCTAGCTGAAACTTGGGGATATGAACCAGATACAGTGATGCCTCATGACTGGGGAACAATCAGTGGCAGCAGTGTATGTGGATCAGGACTGGAACAATCGCCCGTGGACTTTAGTCATTCATTTTTAACACCATGGGAAGATCGGGTAAAACCAGCCATATTACCTGACCTTGAGCTGGAGTATCATGAATCGCCTTTAAATGTTGTTAACAATGGTCACACAATTCAATTCAATTACGAATCGGGCAATCATTTAAAGCTGTGGGCATTCGGTGAAGTGTTTGAGGTTTTGCAGTTTCATTTTCATGCTCCGGCAGAACATTCATTCGAACAAGGGGCACTGTATGAAATGGAGATGCACATAGTGCACAGAAGCTTGTCTGACCCGAATCAATTGGCCGTACTTGGGGTGATGATTAAACAAGGCAATGAGAACCAAACCCTGGCACCAATCTGGAATCACAGGGATCAATTATTGCATGACGGTGACCATGTCATTGATTATGATTTGTTCATTAACATTGAAGAGGCTTTACCTGATAACAAACAATATTATGCTTATCAGGGCTCACTAACCACCCCGCCCTGTTCAGAGGTAGTTAAATGGCGGGTGTTACGTAACCCTATTGAGATGTCCAGAGCCCAAATACATGATTTTGTTTCTATTATGGATAACAGTTGTTGTGCAACCAATGGTAACAACAGACCCACGCAGGATTTGAATAACAGAAAAGTATTTATGCAAATCAATTGATGTCTTCTATTTTCGGCAATCAACGGCTGTATCAATGGGTGGTCATGAAATGGCAAGAATTAAAGTTTAAAGATATCAGGCGATAATTAAGACAGGATAGCCTTTTTGAATGCATTAGGCAGCCGGAGGATGAAACTACATGGAGATGTTTTCATAATCCCGCTTTTGACTTGCAACGAAACCATGAAAATGGATTACCCGGTCAAGCCGGGTAATGACGGGGTGGTGGTGCGCGGCTTTTTTATTTGCTGAAATCTTCATAGGTATTTTTACGTTAAGCCCGCCGTCTACAACCCAACATTCAATGACTTCCCTGCTAAATATTGCAGGTCAATTGCTTTATTTTAGTTAAATGGAAATCTAGGTTTTGAAATAATTAGAAACGACCTTCATTATTGTAGAACGGGCTAAATTTTAAGTTTGTCAATGGTTTTTCGAGAACTGTTAAACACTACTGATAGCATCAACAATACCAATAAAATCATTTAGCTTCTCTCAAACCCTTTTTTGAAATTTTATATTGGCGTACATATAGTATTTAGATATACCGTCATTAATTGGAGGTCTCTCCATTGTCATGGTTCTGCTTTTGGAGGAAGGTCACATGCCACCATATTTGGCTCGCTATTTGTAGAAAGTAGCTGAACTCATGCCGTGTTCACGGCACAAATCTGGGACTGATACCCCTGATTCATTTTGTTTCAATATCGCCAGAATATGGCTGTCTGTGTATCTCGATTTCTTCATAAAAAACTCCTAAACTTAGTTATAAGAATTTTCTACTTTTAAATCCACTGCTTTTCTGGGGGGATTACACATGAACTTAGTGCTTGTGCCTAAAACCAATAAGAACATCATTAATAACATTGAGAAGATACCCAATGCATCAACTGGTATAGGTTGAATTCCAAGTGTAACTGTCACCGTATTGTTTTCTAAAAAGGGATCATCAATTAATGAACCTTGTCCAAAGTTCACAGTTTCCCAAAACAGCTCTCTTCTACCGCTTTCAAAGCCCACAGCATACCTTCCGAAGCAAGTAACAGAATCACCCACTGCAATTGGGTTTGTAGCAATTAGTAGAGTTATCCCACCAGGAAAAACCGGCGGTCTTGGCTCGGCAATAAAAGTTGCAAAAACACAATCATTCTGCACAATATTAAAATCAGGAGAAAAGATGTAGTCTGAATTTGCTGATGAGATAAACGGAGCGTATGTACCAGGAGAATCTGCCACATCAGGCCCATTATTTGTAACTGTTACAGAAAACTCCCCTTCGAATCCAGAAAATACGGAACCAGGGGTTTCCATGTACACATCCAGATCTAAATCTGCTGATTGTGCAAAAGTAGAACTAGATGACAGAATTAATAACGCTAAAATTAATTTATTCGAAACCATTTTCAAATATTAAGTCAGGACGATCCTCAAAGTCCACCTATCAGGTATCAATGAATTAAATTCAATAACGTTGTACTCAGTGACCTTTCCCTTAAAAAAAATCCATCACAAGGTTGAGGTTGGATTCCCAGCTGCTCTAATTTCATTCAACGCGGCTCACAATAGTGTTTGATGTTGATGTGGCAATCGCCGCCGTTGCGGTCGTGTTCTTTGCATTTGTAGAACACTTCGTTCGGTGTGGGTTCGCCTGAGTATCTGGAGAAAAGCCAAGGGGTGATTATTTTGCTGCCCTGGCGGATTTTGGTTTCGTCTACGGTGCAGCGGCCATCGCCTTCGTTATCGGAAGTTCGGAACACTTTTACGCGGTTGATGGGTACCTGGTCGCGTTGGTCATTGGTGGCTTTGCCAAACTCGAGGTTGCAGGCAGCTTGAACACCCAGCAATCTGCCAGTTGGACAGCCCAGTGTGTGTGAATCGCCATCGTTGTCCCCTTCGGCGCAGACGTTGTTGCTGGCATCGCAGGCGGCTGACTCGGGGCCATATTCATGGACGATGGGTGGCAGACAAGCGATGGTTTGGTCATTGGTTAGGATGTTGTCATCACAGATCAGTGGCGTGCCACAGGACAGTTCAGGCCTGGGCCTGAGGTCCCAAAAGTATTTCACTACCTCTTGGTGCTTGATGTATGGCACGTGGCCGTTTTTAATTTCACTGCGGTATGGCGCTTGCATTTGGTGAGTGATCCCGGCTAATACCGCACACCCCGCACCGCGCAGGGTTTTGTTGCCCAATGCCTCTTGCACGCTGCGACCAGGCACTAACTCATTGTTTATCAGGTAGTTATCTAGCTTTTTGGCTTTAGAACTGAGTTTGATTTTAGGGTATCCACCGTATCGCGGGTCGGGGTTGTATCTGATTATTTGGTTTTCTGCTATGACGTTATTTTGGGCCCAGTCGCTGTTGCTCAAACTGCTGTTTCTGACTCGCTCAGTGTCCCAGGGCTGTAGCACTGGGTTCGTTGGGTAGCGAACTCTGCCTGGCATTTCATCTTCATGGCAGTATCGTTTAACGCCAACACCAAAGCTGTACTTGATAGACAAGTCATCTCTGGAACCGACAAATACAGTGGGATGGGTGCCGGGATCACTGGAATGGTCGAAGACGTTGTTGATGATTTGGTTGTACTGGGGGATGCGATGTCTGACACTGCCCCGCTCGCCACAGTTGCGGTAAAGAAATATGCCGCCATAGGTCATGTCACTGATGTGGTTATTCACTATGCGGTTGTGTTCTGAGGAGTCGATGCTGATCACTTCACGCTTGCCGCCTTTGTATTCCCAAGCCAGACTGTTGGTCTTGCGCTGACCTGTGATGCGGTTGTTTTTGATTACATTCCAACCACCATCGGCCGGCAAGTGGATGGTGATGCCCAAAAAGCCACCGAGCACTTCTGAATCTTCGATGGTGAAGTGGTGGACACCAGGCAGGAAATGAACGGCGCCTTTGTACCGCCCTATGATTTGAGAATCAGTCAATGTGACGTGTTGGGCGGCACTGCGTTGTAATCTATCGACATGATCGGTTCGAATGTTGGACAGATCAAACAATGTGCCTGTAAGCGAACTGGCGGTTACTCGTCCCCTGATGCGACAATTGTTAATTCTGACGTTCCTGACTGGATCACACAGGGTTTTGGCACCACCCAACTCATCAATGTAACTGCTGCCACCTTGTTCTAGTGGCACGATGCCACAATTGGCTGGGCTGAACTGCATCATCGCCACATCTTTATCGTGGCTGATGTGCACGCTGGTGTCGACCGGGTTGCGAATCTGCGCCCGATTATCACCTTCTCCCAGGCAGGTAACGTCTAAGTTGGACGAATTGGCACCTTTGAATGCCAAAGGCATGTGAATCAAGTCACCGGCTTGTAACATCAAATGACAGGTGATGGTTTTACGCTCTGGTGAGGGGAATTCGTCTTCGAAGCTCTCTTTCAAAGCTTGGCGTCTTGCCATGATGTGTTGGCGCAATTCTGCTCGTCGTGCATTGGCTTCAGCTGGGGTTGTATAGGTTTCATCTTCCATGATTTTATCGACGTAGGTCAGTGAGCCGATCTCTTCATAAACTGACGCATCGCATGCGGACCTAGGAGTTTCTTCTTGGGGTCCCCTTCTGATTCTGAGGTCCACTGTACTGCCATCACGTAAAGTGACTTGCAGTCTGTTGTCTTCGGTAATGATCGGATCAATGTCGGTGTCAACAATGCGCTTGTTGTTGCTACAGGCTACCAATAAAAGCATCGCAAACAATGGCAATGCGGTCTTGAACAGGTGAAGGCTGGATGCCAGCGGTTTTGCTTCGGTTTCGGCTTGCGTTATCATCGTGACTCCTTGTGCTTTATTGACTATTTATTTTTACATGTAAGGCATGGCTTAACCAGCGATGATTCCGTAATTTGAGCAATGGGTGAAAACAAAAAAACCGCCATCTGGCGGTTTTTTTATCTCTATGAATTTTCGAAAGCCGTTGTTATGCACCCAGCATGGTCGGTGTGCTGCCTGAGATGTTGTCATCGGCGTCTAGCAGTTCCAGGTATTGTTGGATTTCTGGGAGGTTCAGTTTTTGGGGTCCGCCCATGTTTTCATAATCGGCCACGGCCAATTGTCTGACATGGTATTCGCATTGTTTTAACTTGACGATTTTTTCTTCCTTAGTCAGTTCATCGGACTCGTAGATTTCTTTGGCTGTCATGTTGGTGATTTCACTGCTGGTGTCCATAGTTACCTCCTTTGAGTATTTTTTTAAAGTTGCCAGCGAATGGATGAGGTTCGCAGGACTTTTCTAGATTGATTCAACTGTAACAACCTGACCGTGAAGTTTGGGTCAATATCAAGTTAGCTTGTTATCAGAGCTGTTAAGACGATGTTAACGGTTTTTATAAAAACTCCATAAGTCATTGATTTGTGATGTTTTAAGGTTCATTTTTTCCAGTTTTTTCCATGAATCTAATTCCCCTGCTGTGATCACTTACCTACACTGGCGGAGCGCCTTGGTTAAGGCAACGTTTTATTAAATACACACGAAGAGGAGATAACATGAAAAACTCAAAAATCACATTGCTGCTGTTTTTGGCCAGCTTGTTTTTAGGTATCACGACAGCGCAGGCTGCTTGTACGGGTTGTACGCCCATTGGTATCGGTGTGGGTGATGATGACTTGGATGATCCGTATGCCACTTACAGCGCGGTGGTGACTTACATCACCTGGCACACCAATGCCCAAGGTCGACGTTACCACCAGGTCAATTATTTGACCGTGACTGGTTCAACAATGACTTATTGTCAACAACAACTGAATGCCGTGATGGCCAGCCCCGGAGTCAGTGTGGTGCAATACTGTCAGCAGGACTGAGCCATTCAACCTATCCCTACGCGGATCCCTCATGCCCGGACTGGCGTCAGTTCCGGGCATCTCTTTGAGATTAAAAAAACTAACCCAACTCCTGACCTATTGAATTCCTGGCTGGTTCTGGTATATTGCTGGCATGCATAAAACCGTGATACACAGCTTACTATTCGCCATGCTGGCTGCTTTGTCAGCCAATGTGGTGCATGAGGTTGTGGTTCATGACCAGGATGTCTGTGAGGTTTGTGTTCACATGCAGTCACATGGAATGGGTGACTTACCAGCAGCTTCAGTTTCATTGGACTGGGCTGTTATTCCTCATGTTTATCAGGCTTTTGAAGCAGATGCTGTTACCGCTGCCCTGTTTCTCAGCAGCCGCAATCCTCGCGCCCCACCCGCCCTCGCTTAATTCCATTAAAAAACCAACCTTCAATATTTATATTGATATTTTTCAATGAGTTAACAGCATTAATTGCTGTGATTTAGCGAGTGATAAAATGAAAAAACTGAATTTAATTTGGTTGCTGTTTGCCAGCAACCTGTACGCCCAATCCGGTGATCTGCGTGGTCAGGTCACCAACAACCAACAACAAGCCATCGGCCAGGCCCAAGTGCACATCCACAGTGAAAACCAAAAGTCTGTGACCAACGCCGAGGGTGAATTTACTTTCTCTGACTTGCCTTTTGGCGAGTATGAAGTGGACATTGAAGTGTCCAACAGCAAGCATTACAACACCACCATCACCCACGACGGTGAGTTGGTAATCATTAACATCAATGAGTTGAAGCTCGATGATTTGGTGGTTTCTGCCAATCCGCTGGAGCACAACCAACTGAAAATGACCACACCGGTGGCCATCCTGAGCGAAGAAGACTTGGTGGTTGATCGCGGTTTGTCTTTGGACCAGACGCTGAACAACATCACCGGGGTGAATTCAGGCAGTTTTGGTACTGGCTCAGGTCAAATCGTGATACGTGGCCAACAAGGTCCGCGGGTGATGGTATTGAGTAACAACGTCACCAACCAGGATGCGGCTTCGGTTTCGCCTGATCATTGGATTTCAACTGAGCCATTGCTGGCCAAACAAGTGGAAGTACTCAAAGGTCCAGCGACCTTATTGTATGGTGGTGGAGCCGTCGGTGGTTTGGTGAATGTGATTGATGACACCATCCCCACCCAGCCTATTGAGGGCTTACACGGTGGCTTGGAAGGTCGTTTGTCGGATGATGCCCTGGGTGAACGGGCTGGCGTGTTGTCGTTGAACTATGGTTTTAATGACCGTTTCGCTGGCCATTTCAGTTATTTTGATACCCAAACCGATGATTATGAAATTCCTGGTGAAGCCGAATCCGAGATTCTACATGACGCTGAAGCCCATGATGACCATGACGATGACGATGATCATGACGGCGATGACGATCACGAGGAAGAAAACCTGGGCGTGTTGGAAAACTCGTCGGTTGATGCCAGCGGTGTGAATGTCGGTTTTTCGGTGTTTAATGACAACGGTTACTGGGGCGTTTCTTATTCTGACTTTAATCGCAACTATGGCATCCCAGGTCATGAGCATGGCCATGAAGAGGACCATGACCAAGACCATGATGGTGATCATGACGATGATGAGCATGGCGAAGAGGAAGAAATCGTGCGCATCGATCTCGATAAATCGGTGTTTAATATCAAAGGTTTACATCGTTTTGCTGAAGGTGGTTTCTTCAACCAATTCAGAACCCATTACAGCAACACCGACTACCAGCACATCGAACTGGAAGGTGACGAGGTAGGCACCGTGTTTGATAACCAGGCCGATGAGTTCAGGTTTGAGATTGGCCACACCCATGTGGCGGGTTTTGAGGGCATTTGGGGCCTGCAATGGTCTAACCGGGACTTCTCTGCCATTGGTGAAGAAGCCTATATCCTGCCATCTGAAACCCAGGTTTGGAGCTTGTTTATGGTGGAAGAACGTGATTATGACAACTGGCATGCCGAATTTGGTTTGCGCTACGATGACCAAAGTGTCCAAACGGGATTGTACAATGACATCAATGACTCGGCTTTGAGCGTTTCTTTGGGTGCCACTTTCAACCTGAATGAGCGCTGGACTGTACCGGTTAACCTGTCATCAGCACAGCGATTACCGACTGCTGAAGAATACTTCTCAAACCAGCCCGGTGGTGAGGAGTTGGTGCCGCATCTGGCCACGGCTGCCATCGAAATCGGTGATCCAGATCTGCAACATGAAACTGCCAATAACCTGGATGTGGGCTTACGCTACCGCAACGAAGGATTCAGTTTCAACTTGTCATTGTTTGTGAATCAGATAGATGATTACATTTACTTACAAGACATTGGCATGGAACAAGATGAAACACCCATCTATCAATACACCCAGCGCAATACCCGCTTCAAGGGCTTTGAAACCGATTTGGGTTATGAGTTTTATGATTCCTTCAATAACCAGTGGGGCATTCGCGTGTTTGCTGACATGACCGAAGCCAAGTTGAACACCGGTGAGTATGTGCCGCGGATTCCTGCCACCCGTTATGGCGCCAATGTAGATTGGTTGCGCGGTTCCTGGTCGGTGTCTTTGGATCACACCCATGTGACCAGACAAAATGACTTGGCTTCCTTTGAGTTACCTACCGAGGGTTATGACTTGTTGGATTTGAGTGTTAATTGGGTGCATTTCACTGATCGCGTTGAAACTTTGGTTTTCATCAAAGGCAGCAACCTGTTAGATGAAGAGATTCGTGACCATGCTTCGTTCATCAAGGACATTGCACCACGTCCAGGCCGAAGCATTTCAGCTGGATTCAGACTGACCTTCTGATCAACTTGTTGTGGTGGTCCCAAGGCTGTGTTGATGACAGGCCTTGGGATCATCCACCAATTTCAATAGAAAACCCTAAATAAGTTATTCCAGGCCCAATAATTTGCCTGAGGGTGTTAGCATTTCTATCTGAAGACCACCTGATTATCTGTTAAAATGCGCCCCTGAATTTTATGGGCGTCTTTTTACATGTCAGACAAACAAGCAGCCAACCAGGCTTACCTCAATCGCCGCACCTTTGCGATCATTTCGCATCCGGATGCGGGTAAAACCACCATCACCGAGAAAATCTTGTTGTTTGGTGGTGCCATTCAGGTGGCCGGCTCGGTGAAATCAAGAAAAGCCGATCGCCATGCCACTTCTGATTGGATGGCCATGGAACAAGAACGGGGCATCTCTATCACCTCATCCATCATGCAATTTCCTTACCAAGGTCGCACCATGAACCTGTTGGACACCCCAGGTCACGCGGACTTCTCGGAAGACACCTACCGCACACTGACCGCGGTTGACTCTGCTTTGATGGTGATTGACTGCGCCAAAGGTGTTGAGGAAAGGACCATCAAATTGATGGAAGTGTGTCGCCTGCGCACCACCCCCATTTATACCTTTATCAATAAGTTAGACCGCGAAGGCAAAGAGCCTATTGAGCTGTTGGACGAAGTTGAAGAGGTACTCAAAATCAAATGTGCACCGATCACTTGGCCCATTGGTATGGGTAAACGCCTCAAAGGGGTGTACCACCTGATCAATGATGAAGTGATGTTGTATGAAGCCGGTAAGAACTACGAAACCCAAGAAGCGGTGATCATCAAAGGCTTGGAATCCAAAGAGCTGGATGAGGCATTGGGGTCGGCAGCCGATGATTTTCGTGAAGAAATAGAGTTGGTACAGGGTGCTTCCCATGCATTTGATAAAGCGGCTTATTTGAAAGGTGAATTGTCACCGGTGTTTTTTGGCTCTGCGATCAACAATTTTGGGGTGCAGCCCTTGCTGGATTCTTTTGTTGAAAACGCGCCTGAACCACAACCTCGAGCCACCCTGGATCGTGTGGTGGAACCGAATGAGAAGAAATGCTCTGGTTTTGTGTTCAAGATCCAAGCCAATATGGATCCCAATCACCGCGATCGCGTGGCGTTTATGCGCATTTGTTCGGGGATCTTTTCGCAAGGCATGAAACTGAAAAATTCGCGCACCGAAAAAGACGTTAAAATCCCCAATGCCCTGACCTTTATGGCTGAAGAACGAGGCACGGTCGACAAAGCCTATCCTGGTGACATCATTGGTATCCACAACCATGGCACCATCAGTATTGGAGACTCATTCAGCGAGGGTGAAATTTTACAGTTCACCGGTATTCCCAGCTTTGCCCCTGAACTGTTCCGCCGGGCGCGTTTGAAAGACCCTTTGAAACTCAAAGCTTTACAGAAAGGTTTGGCACAATTGTCTGAAGAAGGTGCTACCCAGTTTTTCCGCCCGCTGATCAGCAATGAATTGATCCTGGGTGCGGTGGGTGTCCTGCAGTTTGAGGTGGTGGCCTACCGTTTGAAACGGGAGTACAACGTGGAAGCCATATTCGAAAATGTAGAAACCCGAACGGCTTATTGGGTGGATGCGGATGATGACAAGAAGATGCAACAATTCCGCAACAAGAACGAAACTTATCTGGCTGAAGATGCCCACGGTCATTTGGTCTATTTGGCACCTTCAATGGTCAACTTACAATTGGCACAAGAACGTCATCCAGACATCAGATTCCACAACACCACGGAAACTTTAAAACCAAACAAATAGGCTCGGTTTTTTTCAATTTTATACTTGACAAAAAGCGCGATTGATAAGAAAATTCGCGCTCTCGTGGCTATATAGCTCAGCTGGTTAGAGCACAGCATTCATAATGCTGGGGTCGACAGTTCAAATCTGTCTATAGCCACCATTTTTCCCTTATATCTCAGCACCTTACGCCTTTTTTCAAAAACACGCATTTTCGCTTTCGGAAGAAAAATACGTTGCTACGGAAAATTTCAACCCAGTTCAGTTAATTTGGGGGTGTTCTGTGAGTAATAAAAATCTCCCTCCAAATTGCAGTATTGACAAAGGCAAGTATGTCATTTGGAAAAAACAAATCAAGGGTAAGAAGCACAGTATGTCATTGGGGAAAATTGATGATGGTCTCAAAAAAATCTGGGCTGCATATCAAAAACATGTCGTTCAGGGCAAGCCCATCAAGAGAAAGTGCCACTCAAAACATCCTTTATATAAGACATGGAAAGGGATAATTCAAAGATGCACCAATCCAGACTCTCAGGGTTACAAGCATTATGGCGGTCGAGGTATATCTATTTGCAGCCGGTGGGCTAACAACTTTGAATTGTTTGCTAAGGACATGGGTAAGAAACCAAGCCCAAAACACAGCATTGACCGTATTAACAATGACGGGAATTATGAGCCTAGCAACTGTCGATGGGCAGACCCCGTGACACAGGCCAATAATACACGTGTACAAAAGAGACAACGAGTAGTCTTAAAGATGTTGCGCAATGGCGAACCCATTGACCGAATTGTTGAAGAAATGAACAAGGTTTTACCGATTAAACGTCGATGGTAAAAATGCAGAATAACCCCAACCAAAAGGTGATTTATGAGTGATGTTCAAAGATACACGGTCAGCGGAGTAATGACACCTGTAAAACAAGATGAGGTTACAACAACAAAGTGGGTCAGAGAGACTGACTACCTCAAAGCCATTGAGGAACTACAGGCAGAGGTGGAGCAGTTAAAGCGCAGCCTCAGTGTAAAAGATAGCGCATCTTGAATGGGATGGATTAGCACAAGCCGGTGCAGTGGTGAATGGCTCAGGTGTCAGGATGTAGTTTATATAGTACTGTTTACCTCGTTCCAGTTTGCACCAGTTGTCCGGGTCATTGGCCTTTGTGGTGAATATCAGTGTTGATGAATTGCTGGCCTGAAATAAACAAGCTGCGGTACTGGTGAAGTCACCTGGACACGTACTGACTGAAATAGTCACCTCTGACATGAGATTGTAGTTTGTTGGGGCGTTCTCAAAGACCATGCGCCTACGGTCAGCATTTAACGAGAAGCCAGAGACCACAGCGTAACGGTCGGTCTTGAGATTCAGCTCGAACGAGGTGCTCACAGACTCACCGAAAGGTTCGTTATCGTTCAGGCTTGGATAGTCGTGATATTCGGCCACGGTGACAACAGGTGTGGGTATATCAGTACAGGGTGGCTCAAAGCCATTTTTAAAGACAGCCCGTGAAGGGTTAGATAGGAGTAATAAAATGAAAAAGGTTTTTTTAGTCATAATGATGGTCGCTACTAATGCGGTCGGTTCGGATTGGGTGACAACCGTTGATGGTGAGATTTACATAACCCCCGTGCCTGCTGACTGTGTTGGTTGCGCCATTGAGTTTGTGGCCGTGCATGGTCAGGATAGATGGGTTGAACTACGAACAGACAGGATTTTTAAAGACGGATTTTAGATTTCTTCTTCTATCTGAAAGGATGTCTCATAAAGCCATTCGCCATCTTGTTTGCCGATTGGGCTTGTAACGCTGGTGTTGCTTGGCTTTTCTTGGGTGCCGTATAGAAGTATATTGCCACCGGATTGAGGTGCGAATATCAACGGCTCTGATATGCTATCAATGTAATTCAGGTTAAAGTATGTTGATACAACCGATGTTTCAGCTATTGCTGTTGTAGTGAACGAAGCTCTCAAATAGCTGTTGTTAGTACTGGCGTAAATCTGACCGCCAAGCGTGCGCTGTTTATCGCCTTGGGTGCCAAAAGAATACTTGATAGAACTTGGCTTTACATCCACGTCAAGCGTTTTACCCACATAGACTTTGCCAATATAAGGGTTTATTTGCGGTAAGGTAACTGTGATGGAGTTGTCGTATTCAATCTTAATTTGTCGAACTTCTTGCTCGTCAAATGTGAACAAAAAATCGTTATATTCTAAATCATTAATAATTCTTGTTCTTTGTGCTGCAATGGTTGTGATTGTGTCAACCAAAACTAAGGAGCTATTATAAGTCTTTATCGTGATATTTGCGCTTTCATCAATATCGCTATAAAGCCCTATTAAACCAACGGCTGAACATGTTGGGTAATCTGGGTTAGTCCATCCAATAGTTATTGTTGATGTTCCTGAATTTGGCGTGCTTATACTATACTCATATCCATTCAGAACCGCCCTATTGGCTATGTTTTCTGGGTCGGTTATCTCTGTAATTGTGCCGCTTGAAGTGGTGTGTGTAATAGTTGCATATTCTGAAATGCCGTCGTTATAAATTATTTTACTCATATCATCCCCACAAGGTCAGAGTGTAAGTGTTGTTTATAAAATCAATTTCACGGCCTAACACGAGCAAATTAACGCCTGAATCAAGCCCGAATCTTGGGTAAGTTAGTTCAACGGTTTGGCCGATTTCAGCGTCAACCGCACTGGTAAACTGGTAGAATTTGCGCCTTTGTGAGTAAAGGTCTGTTACGTGGTCTGCCTCGTCTTGTGCATCTGCAAGCGAGCATAAGGCATCATGAACTTCCCCCGTATCTGTATAAAATGAATCAAGAGAACTGGCACCTTCGGTCACGTTTTGCCATTGGCTTGATAATTCAAGTCTGACCTGTTGTGTGACACTGCTTGCTATGTCATCAGCGTTTAATACGTACCAATTTCTATTACCACCAACCCGTGTCTTGATATTGGGAGCAGTGTCATCAAAGACCTTAATATTGCCTATTACGTCATATTGTCCAATCTCAACATCCTGTGATACTGCTGGCTCGTCTAAATAACCAAACCTAATAACACCATCTTCATCAGCATAAAACCATCCAGAATGACTATCACTTAACCACTGAATAACTTCTCTGATTGTTCGGTTTGTGTTGTTGTCCTGATAGTATTGATAGTTGTAACCCTTATCAGAATTTATTGATGACACATCGCTGGAGCTATAACTGATTGACTCCCTAACGTCCAATAGATAATCAATTACTTCATTGAAATACCTTATTCTGTTGGTATTGGCATTGTTTTCTTGACCTCTAAGCGTTACAGTTATTATCCCGGCAGGGTCTGTGGACAGTGTAAAACCTTCGCCATAATGCGTATATGTAACTGATACGCCGTTGTCATAAACAGTTTGAATTGTATATACATCCTCATCATGGCAAATGTATTCATTGTTTGAACGTTTAGCAGAAACAGGCTTGATTGACTTGACAGTATTTCCAAAGCAAATTGGCCTTGGTTGGTTTTCAAGAGCATAATATGTGTTGGTTCCTGAACCTGTGATTGAAGTTTCTGATGCCGGGAATAAATTATCCTGAATTGGTTTATCTAGTAATTTTGTCGCGTCCTTTAAGTAAACCTCTAAGTGTCTTTCGCCATCTAAAACTACGCGCTCAACTTGTGCAGTTACAAGCAGTGTGTTGCTTGATGGTGTACCGGACTTAATTCTGCATTCGCTAAATGTAAAGTCTGCAAAGCTGTCTAGCTCACCATCTGCATTAGCAATAGTTATCTTGTTAAAACCTGATGTGCTGCGGTCAGCCATCATCCATGCCCTTACCTTAGTTTTGAAAATAAGGTCGCCCATTAAGCGCCCCTCACCATCTTCATCTGGGTATAATGAAAACGTACGTGTAAGTTTGCCTGGGTTTAGGTAATCCAATTCAACATAAACATTCCTTGTCATAATCAACCCCCGTTAATAGCCACTAAATTAGTGATGTTGGTATTCAGTTGTTGCACCTCTCTGTGTAGCGCATCACGGTCACGATTGTTATCAACCTCATTTAGCTCAATGACACCAATCAACCTGACCAGCTCATCCCTAACTTGTATGGTTGAATCATTAATCAAGCTCATTTGATTAACCTGTTGTTGTGCTTCAGTGGTTGGGTCGATTTGGTCAAAGTAAGGAGCCAATAGGTCACGTTCCGCTTCTGGTAGGCCGTCTATGTACTCAACCATTTGGTTAAGTAATTGCTCTCTTATCTCCGGGTCTGTGGCTGTCTCAATGGCTGTTAATAGTGGTGATAATGTACCTTGGATGCCATCTGGCAATGACTCGATGGTTGCCTCTAGTGCATCATTGATAAGGCTGTTTTGGTCTGCCAAATCACCCAACGAAACACCAACACTTGCAGCCAGTTCGGTTATTTCAACACCCAACAATTGAGCGGTTTGTCCTAACGCCAAAGCAGTTTCAACAGTCAAGGTGTCAAGAGACACGCCCAAGTCAGCAAGGAACAATTCAACAGGGATTCCAAGCCGTTCAGCCAATTGTCCAAATGACTCACCTGTAACACTTGCCAAATCTCTTATTTGGTCAGCAATGGCTAAAGCAGCCTGTAATCTCGCCTCTGAGTTGAACTCATCCTCTAGCCGGTTGCGTTCGGCCAGCAGTTCAATCATTTGACCGTTTTGACCGATGATGATGCTTTGTGGGTCGCTTGTTGGCTCGGTTGCTGTCACACCAACTGATTCAAGCGCAGCCATTACATTATCGAAAATAGCAACATAATCACTGGATGAGGCAAACACCTGTTGCCCAAAACCTAACAACGTCTGAGCAATTGCAGGTAATGCGTTCATGGCATCAACATCACCGCCTTGTGCCGCTGCCAACAGAGCATCAAACTGGCTTTGCGCTTCTGCTAATTGTTCTTGTGGATTAAGCGGTGAAAGCTGCTCATCTAACAAGATGCTATCAAGAAAACCCTTAATGCCTTGAACAGCTCTTAATTGTGATTCGTAAAGATTATCACTGGCTGATTGAACCGCGCTGATTTGACTTTCTTGTGATTCAAGTAAAGCAATTTGTTCATTGATTCGGTCTAACTCTGTGCCGTATAGGTCGGTCAATGCAGAACCTATGTCATCCTCAAGGGCTTGGATTGCTTGTTGTATCTGGCGTGTGGCATGTGTCTGGATCATGGCAAGTTCACGCTCTGAGGCTCCAAGCTCTCTGGCTGTTTTGATGTTCTGCTCAAAGGCTTTACGGATATTCTTTAGACTCAACGCAAAATCAGACATGGTTGAATCTGTAATATCACTCAGGATGGCATCTAGTTTTTCACGAGCTGCAATGGCTTCTTGCTCGTTTGATTCAATGCTTGAATAATAGGAGTCCATTTGTCCTGATAAAGCAATGAGCGTTCCAAATGCTTCACGCCCCGCCTCTGTGGTCAGGTCTAAACCTTCCATCAATTCCTTAAAGCCATCACGGGTTCCAGGCAAGGTCAAACCTAAATCACCAAACACGCCACTGATGCGGTCAGTTAATATGTCTAGTTGCTCGGACTCAGACAAAAACTTACTGATGTAGGTCGTGTACCCGTCTATGAACTCATCCATGCCACCGGCAAACTCTGAAATAGCAACAGCGGCTTGTGCGAATAGTTCTGGGTCAAGTTCTTTGGCAATGAAATCAAGCCCCATTGAGTCGATGGCTTCCTCAAACACCAACACGGTAGTTGATACCCTTGCCAATGTTTCACCAAGCCCCTCGCCAGCTTCTTGAAACTGTGTGATAAATGGAATTGAAAAGGCGGTCAGGCCGTCAAATATACTTGAGAAAACAGCCTCTAATTGCGCTTGTTGCTCCTCTGAATTCAAATCCATTAAGCTGATTCTTTGCGCTTCAATCTGGTACGTTTCTAAGGCGTTTTGAACATCATCCATGTTCATCCCTAACGCTTCGGCACCAGCTAAAACAGCATCACCCATTGATTCAAAAATCAGACTGATTTGGCTTGTTATTCCATCATCTAAATCACCGCGCCCTGTTCTAGTGCTTGAGCCAAAAATGCCGCTTCTGCGTGCTACTTCGTAGGCTTGGAATATGTCACCATTAATCGCATCTGCTATCCTACCCCCTAGAATTTCAATGCCACGGTCTTTAACTTTAGACTTTCCGAATATTAGGCCATCAAGAAAACCTGTAACGCCTGTTCCCCCAAATATGCTGGATAGTCCACTAAAACCACCGGCTTTTGTTCCAAGTTCACCAATCCCACCAAATTTAGCAATCTCTGTAGCAGTTCCAGATATGGCATCATTCATAGATTTAAGCGAACGAAGCATACTGCTGTTGATGCCGACAATCTTTTCTGACGCGCTGGCAATAATGTCTAATGCGTTTTGGATGCTTTCAGACTTAGCCTCTGCATCACCCAACACTGTGCCTGTGCCTTGAACTTCTTGTCTCTGTTCAGCCCCGCCAGAACCACTACCACTGAATGAACCAGTCACTTTGGTTCCTGTGCTTGCTACCATAGCGGCCATTGCAATCATCCGTGGAATGGCTGTCCATGGGTCGCCTTGCCCCTGTGTTAGAATTGCTGATATACCAAGAACAGTATTTGCTACTTCTGCGGCAGCGGCCAATTTAGCTTGTGACCTTGAACCTTCCTCAGCCATTGAAGCCATCGAATTAAGCGCAAACTCAGCAGCCAATCCAGTTTTATAGAATGCGGCTGAACCCGCGAACTCAGGGTCGCTTGAAAGTTTATCTATTGCGGCTATCTCATCCTTGAACCTTTGCAACCCACTGAGAACAGGATTTAAACCAGCAGCGAAGCCATCGAATATTCCCTCGAAGTCAATCTTTTCAACTTCCTCACCAATACTTTCAAGCTGCTCTTTTAGTTCCTCTATAACTGGATTGTTCTCACCGAATGCCAGTGCCAGTGCCAGAATGGTGTTCTCTAACTCTTTAGCTCTTTGCTCAGTATCGGTTGCAGTAAGCCCAACTGATTGCAAGGCTTCGTTTGATATGTCCATGCTCTGAACAAAACCAATGCCAACGTTAGCAAGTCCGGCTTGGAACTTAGCTGCAAGTGCTGCTGCCTTGTTTTTCTTTTCCGTTGCTTTTATGTTCCTTTCTTGAACCCGTATTTGTTCTATCAGTGCTTGAGTTACTTTATTGATTCGGGCAATTTGTTCAGCGTCAGTCGTTAATGACAACTGTTTAGCTGCGTTCATAAGGACTATTTGCTCTGCTGATTTTCCATATTCGGCATTCTGTTGGATAAGGGCTTCAAGCTGTTTTTCTGATGCCTTAATCCAGTCATCAACAGATTTAACTTGGCTATCTACCGTCTGAGTAAGCTCATTACCTTTTGCGACTATGTAGGTATAGGCATCACCTAATTTGCCCATTGCTTCTGAGGCCATCTTCACCCCACCAGCAACAGCCTGGAAACCTTTTAAGGTTTGTAGTTGTTTTTCTAAGCCGTCTATTTCATCTTGGGTGTTCTGTAAAGCCGCAGAACCTATCATCCTGCCGCTGCCAAATTCCGCACCAGAATAAAGTTCTGCTCTTTTCTTTTTAAGCTCCTCAATTTTGCCAATAATGACATCCATTTCATCAGCTACAGATTGCAATGCTTGAGCCTCTTGGCCTGACTCAGTAGCACTTATGAAGTCTTCCATTGCTTTAGCTGCAACGTCTGAGACCTTTGCTAATTCCTCGACCTTTTCCCTGCGGTCATCAATTAATTCATTGATGCCCTGCCATGCGGCATAACCACCAAATAAAGCTAAACCAATTGGACCGCCGATTGCTGAATAAAGACCAGTAGCAACACGCTTCGTTGCTATCATTGCTCTCTGTGCGTTTGTCAGTTGTACGGTGTAACCAAATACTTCTTTACTTCCCTTCTGGAATGCATTGGATGAGACTGCCAAAGATAAAGCCAAGTCACCAAGCAAGCCCTTCATCTTCCTGACAATAAACAGACCAACGTAGGCTTTACCTAACAAAATTATTTCATCGCTGTATTTGACAATCGTTCCTATGATTGAATTTATTGTTTCTGCTAGGTTTTTAACCACTTCGGTTACTTCTTGAACAATCTCCCTTACGTCTGTATTTTCATTAACAAACTGACCAATCTGAATAACTGTTGAATCAAAGGCACTTTTTAGCTGGTCGATATCACCTTGAAGCGTATTCATTTGTTGCGCAGCTACTAAGGATGCTTGTCCAGATGACTCTAACTTAGCCCTCATCTCCTCGAAAGCTGCCGAGCCTTTGTTTAATAAAGTAGCAAGACCTACACCACCTTCTTTGCCAAGTTCGCTGATTACTTGCGCACTTGTCAGACCTTGATTCTCCAGGTCTTTCAATATCTCTACAAAAGGCTTAATCTTCCCTGTTGCATCTGTGATATTGATTCCCAACTTGTTACCATTCTTTAATAACTGGTCAAGACCTGATGAGAATGAAGTACCTGCTTTCTCACCATTTCCAAATGAAGTTGTCAGTATGGAAACAGCCGTCACAGTGTCCTCAAAGCTCTGATTAAACGAGGTGGCCACTGAGCCAGCATTTCGCATTGCGACTTGTAAGCGTTCTACATTTGTCGCACTGTTTGATATTGATGCAGTTAGAACATCTGAGACCCGTTGTGTATCACTTGCCGCGATGTCGAACTGTGACATAGTTGATACAAGTAACTCTGTAGTTCTGCCTAAATCCGCGCCCGCCGCCTCGGCCAAGTTCAATACATTGGGCAAAGTTGCTAACTGCTGATTAACTGTTTGCCCAGCAGAGGACAAAGAGTAAAGAGCGTTTGTTACCTGTTCTGGATTAAAGCGAGTGCTGCTCGCGTATTGCAAAGCAGCACTAATTAATAACTTTAGTTCCTTTGTTGTCGCGCCAGCAACCGCACCAACTTTCGCTATGCCTTGCTCAAACTTAGCAAATTTGCTCACAGCATAGAGGACACCACCACCAGCGGCCAATGTAGCTGCTTTCACAGCCAACATGGCTTGTTCAAAATCACGTTTTATGCGCCCTGATTCTTTTTTAGCAATGCGCGAGGCACGGCCTAAGTCGTTTTCAAACGAGGCCATATTCGCGCTTAATTTAATCGCTATGTTTGCTAGTTCTTGAGCTGCCATTATTTTTTAATCCCGAATGCTTTCTTGATGATGTCAACGTCTTGCTCAACGTCTGTTTTCCAGAATGACTTGATTAAGAAGTCATTTGGTTTTTTCGGTGTGGTTCCTTTACGTGAGTTGCTATTGATGTAAATAGCCATCATTTGAGCGAGCATGAGTTGCAACTTCTCTTGCTCTGATGGCTCTTTTGCACAATAGACTTGCCAGTGTTTTAACTCACTGCTTGAGTAGTTTTTGAGGATGGACTCAACGCTGGTGTTTTGTCGGTCTGCGAATCTGAATAGCCAGCGGAGCCACTCAGACTCTTTAAGTTTTTTCCAGCGTCCTCAGTGGTCACTTTGGCCGTGGCTTTAGATGCCAAGTCAAGAATCCGTGCTGGTATCTGCTTTCGCATTTCTTCAACAGAATCAAATGACCTAACGCCAGACTCATCACATAACTGCAACATCAACGTGAAGTCACGCTGCAAGTTCATGTCCTTTAGCTCATCTGATGAGGGCATATAATCGGCGTCTTTCTTTTGCTTGCCGATCATGGCCATAATGGTGGATAGTTTTTCTGTGACCATTTCGGCTTCTTCGCCTGTCAGGTCTTTGTAGAAAAACTCTAATTCTTGGCCGTCATAGTGAAATTTGGCCGTTTTAACGTGTGTTTTAGAAACGTAGTCTAATAAGTTCATAATGTTTTAATGGGTTGGTTTAAAAAGGGTGGATGGGAAAGCCGAATTAACGACAATCCCACCCATTAACGCGGTTAAGCGGCTTCCTGAGTAGTGATTGCGCCTGATACACGCAATGAGATAGTGCCTCGCCACACGTCATTAACTGACGCGCCTTTTGGCATACCTTGTACACTGGCTTGGAAGTCCAGAGTGGTTCGGTCGGTTGGAATAACAAAGGTAGATGTGTATGTCACATCTGTATCTGATTCTGAACATGCGATAACAAAACGCTTGTTTGCACCACCGGCCAAATCACTTAAGGTTTGCTGTGTGACATTAGCCGGGTCGTAGTTGAACCCGATGGTCACAGTGCCGTTATCAACCAGCCCTGAAAAATACTCCATGGCGGTTGAATCCATGTTAGTAACATCAATATCACCGGCAGTCGGGCCAAATTCCCCGATGTCTGTAATATTGCCCAATTTGCGCACTTCGTTCCCGCTGTCGGTAGCATCCAACAAGAGAATCTCTGTGCCTTGTGTTTTAAGCCCTAAAGCCATATTAAACTCCTGAATTACGCGCACAGAAAAGCCGCCCCGCCTCGTTAGAGGTAGGCATGCGATATGCGCTTTGGTTAAAAAACTAAGTTACATCAGCGGCTATTCCAGTAGGAATAATCCATCAATGTTCGGTAATATCCTGTCTCTGCATCGCGGTCGCCATAGATAGGCAAGCCCTGCATGTAGCCGTGTGGCTCTAAAGCGGCACGACATGCGAGAAACAAACTCACTGAGCCGGACTGGTCGGTGCCAATACATTCAATGCCTGTGTATTGGCTTTCGATGTTTGGCACTTCGGCAAGTAGGTTTTCAGGATTTGTATTAATAATACGAACGACAACATAAGGCGGCGTGGTGCCTTGTGGTGCTTGTGAGGTATATATTTTGGTGGTGATAGCTGTAACGCCTGAGTCGGCGGCAAGTAAGGAATAGACGGTCATTTCGATAGCTTCTTGGTTTCACGAATTATTGCTTTTGAAAGGTTTTCCATAAATGCTCGAACAGCTTCCATTTTCTTTTGGTCATAGGCTTTGGTTAGAAACCTTTGTCCAGGTTGTTTAATTGTTCCCAGCTCCACGAATCGCCAGTAAAACACGTTCTTTTTAAACGGCTTTACGTACATGATTTCATTTTGGCCTTGCAGCTTGGGATTAGGGTCACGCCTGACCTTGATTTCATCCTCAATGTTGATGTCATCCGGTGTCGGGTCGCGTGGTGCGTTCTCGATTGCTTGGTCACGTATCACATTGGCACCCTTACGCAATGCGGGTGATAGAAAGTTTTTGCCAGTGGCGCGGGTTAGCTGTCTTATTTTGCGGTCTAACTCCTTTAGCCCTAAGATTTCAACGTCAGCCATTGGTGTAGCCTGTCTTACACATCAGTGACATGTAAACATTGTTTGTTGGGTCGGGTATGATGTCCTTAATGTCGTAGTTTCTGCCATCAAAAACGAGGCGCATGGACTCATCAATATCATTGCGCTTATAAATGGTCACACGGGCGTTATACTGCGCTATTGGCTGTGCTAAAGCCTCTAATTCACGGCCTGACAGGGCTATGATGCCCGCTGGAACGTTTGTGGCCACATCTACCCATGTGACTGTCTCAAGGCCGTTAGAATCAACCACACGCTGTTGTGATTGGATTGTGACGCGAAAGCGCATATCAGCGGGTTTGAGGTTTAGCATAATTCTCTTAATTCTCTGCGTTCAAAGCATTCAAGCGCGGTTTGTCTTGAGCAGTTGTAAACCTTCACGCCCAATCGTTCGCAATCTTGTGCAACAATGCGCATGTGATTAATCCATCCGCTAAAGCAGGTCTGCTGATTCAAGCCCTTAACATGGTCGCCGTGCCAATGTGATTTACCATTGGTGTTCTGCATGTCATAGCCTAATAAAATGATTTCATTTGCGCCCAATAAGTAGGCAAGGTTTATGCACTGGTGGCCTGAGTTGCCGCCAGTTCTGATTCGGTCTAATCCAATGCCGTTTCTGGTGTTATCGTACGGCCATTTTTTAACTTTCGGGTGGTCATACAAAATGGACATCTTTTGGCCTTGATGGTCTAAGGCTTCTGGATATTTTTTCCACCACGGCACATCACACGCATAAACGATGTCAGCCCAAGGTGCCAGTTGGAAAGTGTTGTTGATTACAATCACCGTTCCCTTTCCTTTGATATAATCCACATCTTCTTGAGTTAATGAACCGCCGGACGCGCAAATAAAGAAGCGTTTACGGTAGTTGGTCACATCCTTGCCAATAATTGATTCAAGATATGACCAATCATCCTTTTTACCTTCCATTTTGTGGCCAATTCCAATCCCACCACGGCCTTTTAACCCCTTTATCCCGACAACATCCATAGCAGCCGTTAAATGACCTTTAAAGCTCTGCCATAGAGTGATATCAATCGGTTTGTTGCTTTTACGACATATTTCCCTTAGTTTTTCTACTGCTTTGCCTTTTAATGCCGTCTGACATAAGCAAGCATGGTCTTTGTGGTTAAATTTTCGGTATGTTTTGTTCTGAATGTTGTAATAAAGGCTCTTTTTTTGCCCTACAAGGTCGTGTTTTTGCAGTAAATTGGCTGTTTTCTCGATGTATTCCGGTGCATACCAGTCGTCATCCTCACATACAATCACACTGTCATTTTTCCCCACTTCATCAAGCAATCTGGCCATTGCCCTGTGCTGTGTGTTTTCACCGTTCCAAATCCAGTCAGATTGGATAAAAACATCACATCTTGACGGTATTTCGCTAACCGGCTCGCAGTCATCCAGTACAATCCATTGAAAATCTTGATATGTCTGCCTTTCTAAGTAGCTATTAAGCAGATTTAACGCTTCTGGACGGCCACCAGTGGGTGTTATGACCTTTAGCATAGCTGCTTAACGATTTTCCTTACATCGTGGTTTTCAGCCACCCATTTTCGCCACCCATAATGGTTAAGCTCTTTTTTCGCCTTTGCCAACACTTTAGATAGGCTTGGTGTGTAACCTGAACGGCCTGAATAGCTTTGTTTCATTTCTTTATGAAGCCATTCACCCATTAAAGCTGGTTGGTAAGCGTCACGGTGGTCATAAATAACCGTGGGAACGTCACAAGCCATTGCCTCAAGTGCTGCACGGCCTGTAGCGAACACTAAATGACTAGAATTAATCACATCACGCGCTTGTCTGTGGGTTAAGTCCTTTGCGTGTAGATAATCCATATCAAGCATGTCAGCGACCTTTTCGCCGTGGATGTTTCCGTATCGGTAGGAATAACGGGTTAATTTGTTCTTTTCCAATCGTTCTGGCTTCCAAAACTCAAGGTCAATTGGCTGTCTGATAATCTCGCCATCCATTTTCCAGTGATCGCGGACACCCTCACTAACAAACATCAACGCATCGCATGAATTATCTGGTTTTTCAGCGTCAATAATGCCGTGGCTGATAAGGATTGATTTTTTACATGTAACAATTGCGTTTCTGGTTAAATCTATGTTTGCAAATATACCTAAATCAAAGGTCGTACCTTCTGGATAGTATTTGCAGTCATGTGGTTCCCACACAGTTACATCATGTCCAAGCCTCACAAGCTCATTGTGAACGGTTAATATCCATGATTGAAGCCCACCTATGGGACGGCTACCAAAAGGGCTGAATTTGCCTGTGATTAGTATTTTTTGCATAATTCAGACCATGTATGTAGTTCTGAGCCAAAATCTGACTTGGTGTGAATCGCTTTTCCTTTTCTGGCGTTCCATTTATCGCGCCATTGTGGAAAATATGTGGCGTAGAAGTCGCACGTATCATCCCAATGGTCAATACTCAAGCATTTGCCATAATGTTTAACTTTTATGCCTGATTTTTGTACATTCCCTGTGTATGTCGGCTCTCTTTGGCCGCTTCGGTCGTATCTGGCTTTTTTAGGGTCAAAATACATCAGTATTTGCCTGCATTCGGTTCCCCATAACCGTGGCAATCGGGATAAATCACCTTTGGTGTAAGGCTCTTGTCTGTCGGGCGTTAAATATCCGTCATACAAATCAAGGGTAAACCCGCCTTTCTGACTCGGCAAATCACCACCAAGGCGTTCATCTGCATCAAAGCATAGGCACATATCGGCATCAACAAGGTCTAATAATTGGCCTCTGTGTTTGCTTTCCTCATGCCACTGGTTTGGACTCCATTCCTTACCCTCAATAACGGTCACATCATCAAAGGATTTCATTATTTCAACGCTGTTATCTGTAGAACAGTCGTCATAGATATAAATGTGGTCACAGTGTTTGAAAAAGTGACTCAAAGTGTCCTCAAGTATTAAGGACTCGTTTCTCATTCTGGATATGCCCGCTATCACAAACCCAAAACCCTGTAAGGTGATAACATGTTCCAGAAAGTACGCTGGGCATCACCTGACATCTCACCGGGTGATATAAAAGACTGGTAAACGTGAAAGATAATCGCTTGTTTTACTGCGTCAGGTATTTGGTCAGCACTTGCAGGACTTGTGCCTGATGGGTAGCCAGCAGACAGTGTAAATTTAATGGGTACTATGGTGTCATCAACACTTGGCAATGATTTAAACCTTACCAGTGGTGGCGCATCGTTTAAATCAGCTTCGTAGTCTGTGAACGCCGTGTATGTTGTGCTTAGATATTCAACAGAATCAATAGCACGGACAGGGTAAACGGGTAAACGATAGTAAGCCACCACATCTTCAAAGTACAAAGTAACCGTACGCTGTGCAAACATAGCACCTGTGAAGTTTTCAGCCTCATTAGTAGCGGCCTGTAACATGATGGTGATTTTGTCATCATGCGCAGTGTCAGATATGTTTAAAACATCTTTACACTGAGCCAGTGTTACAGGGTAATAATCCGGCGTTGTTGTGGTGACTGAATATCTCATTTCTTGGCTTTTTTCTTGGTTTTCTTTTTGGTGACTTTCTCAGGACGTTGCTGTACAACTTTGGTTTTATACTCGGTCAGATAACCAGCTACAGCCAAATCCTTACAACCCGGCTTTTCGTCAATAATGTCACCTTTTCTCATCCGGCCAACGCGGGAATCGTGAAAGTCGCAATTTGCTTTGTATTTCATAATAAAAAAAGGGGCAGGTTATTAGCCCACCCCTTAAAGGGTTAAACAGTTAAGTCGCCGTATTGGACAGCGGCATTTCTAAACACGCCGAACGCAAAGCGTCCTGTGCCTCGGATAGTGACAATTTTCTTCTGGAAGTTAGTACCATCAGATTTAGTCATTTCAATCTCAACACCTTGTCGTGTCCACAAGCCTGTGTTCATGTTGTCAATTACCAACAATTTGTTAGCAGTGACATCATTATTCAGCACAACAGGCAAGCCCCAGATATAAGGCTGTCCATTGATGTAGGTCAAAGCAACGCCATCACCAGAAGCATAATCATTTCTGGATGTGCCAACTTTGACACGCTCAATTGATCCAAACGTTGCTGGGTTCATCAGGATATGTGTTGCCTGATAGTCACCACCAACAATTGAATACTTGGCCTTGTTCAAAGAATCCATAGCGGTATCACCAGTGGCTGGTGTGAAAGCTGTGAAGTTTCCTGTATCGGTCAATCCAGACAAGTTCGGAGTGGTGCCGTTGCCAGATATAATTTGAGTCTGCAAACGGTGTCTAATGCCGTGGTTCATTCTCATATTGATGTGACCTTCAATGAAAGGCGCATCAGCCAAAGCCTGTTCTGCAACTTCAATGAAATGGTCAATATCTCTAACTGGCAGCTCTTGCGAACCATAAACGATTGCTGATTCAGGCATGGTTTCACCCTGAGAAGTCTCAGCAGCAGCATTAGTGTGCGATGTCTCTTTAGGGATATGAATCATGTTAGATGCAGTTGAGCCAGTAGGGATGATGTCCAACAAATTCAACTGTCGAAATGGTGCGGCATTCAAAGCCCTATAATCTTGCTGAACCAAGTCAGAAGATGGCTCTAATGGTGAGCCTGATTCAGTCAAAATGGTGTTTTTGACCTCGATAACCATCTGGTTTCGCTCTTTATTGGCAAACTGCTTGTAACTTTCTGATTCAGTCAGTTGTTCACCAATAGACTTAGTTGTACCGGGGTTAAAACCTTCCGTCAGCTTTTGTTGCAAATCCAGTAACTTTTCTGAAAGTTCCGCGGTTTTCTCGCGCATTTCTTCCATTTGGTCACATGTCTGCTTTAGCTTCTCTCTGGTTTCCTCTGAAGCCTCGCCATTAGCTTTCACTTCATCGGTGTATTTCTTAACCATTAAATCAATCTTAGAAGCTTGTGCCTCATTCAATGATTTAACCTGTGTTTCGACCTGTGCTAACAAGTCGTCTGCGTTTTTAATTTCCATAGTGATCTCGTAAATTACGCGCACAGTCGAACCGCCCCGCCCATTTCTGGGTAGGCATTCAAAATGCGCTTGGTTTAAATTAGATGCTCAGTCTTATTCCTGAACAGTCAATGACATCACCATCGCGGTGATTTTTGATGCGGCTTATTAACGTCATTGCCGCTTTTTGTGAAAGTCCTAAACCATCGCGGAGGTATCTTTCAATCTCTTTTATGCTGTCAAGTTCCTCAATGGCCTTGATAGCTGTAATACTTGCGCCTAAATTGGCCGGTTCCTCTACAATAGAAACCTCGATTAAGTCCAGTTCGTAGATGTCAACACCGCCAAAATCGTTCTTTTCAACGCGCTTCTCAATGTAACCAATGCTCATGCCATCAATTGCACCGTGCAAAATAGATGCTTTGGTGTCCTCTGCCACTGAGTGTCCAGGTGTCAAACTTCCTTCCATGTACAATCCGGCATCATCTGGTGTGATTGCATCCCATTTGCCAATAACTGCGCCGTGGTGGTTCCACCTCATACGAACGGGTCTGGAACGGTTCTGTAATGTTTTATCAAAGGCTTCTGGGAAAACCCTGTCACCATAGGAATCTACATTCATGAATTGGGAGCCATAGCCTGTCACAATGCCCTTTGTGGCATCCTTGACTTTGACTGAATCGGTTTGAAAGTGCTTATACTTCATTGCTCTGGCCTCTGGCTAAATCTGTTAAATATTGGTCAATGGGTTGCAGTGCTGTGTTAATGAGTAGTTCGTCACCGCCATCTTTGGGCAATCTGCCCTCTGATAATCTGGCTTCGTTGGGTGTCATGGTTCCTGAATTAATCTCTTTCTGATTGGCTTCGGCTCGGTCTTTGCGTGATAGCTGCAACAAGGCATCAAAATCAAAGTGAACGCGGGTCTTTTTACGCTTACCAGCTTCTATTAAGTGAACGCCAGCAGATTGCGCTATGTAGTCGGTCATCGGTCGCAAACTCAGCTTGTACCAGCCCTCAATAATCTGTGTGATGCCTGAACCCCAACCAGTAGATGCGCTCATGTCGTTCAGTAAAATGCTTGGAATGTCTAAGAATCGGCCAATGTCCTCGATTGAGAACTTGCGTGATTCTAATAACTGGATGTCTTGTGGGTTTAATCCGATTTGCTCGTACTTCCAACCGCTCTCAAGGGTCATCAATACGTTGTCTGTACCTTCCTTTAAGGCTTTAAACTCGGTCTTTAATTGCGCTCTTTGCTTGTCAGTCAGTTTCAGGGCTGAATCAAAGTACAAGATGCCTGACGGCTTGGCTGCATTGTCTAAAACTTGGGTGCTTCGCTCGTCAGCAGAAAGACCAACACCAATAGCAGTAGCACCGTATGACAGCGGTGACATACCAACAACGTTGTTTCCGAATAACATGGTGTGCCAGATATTATCCGCAGCTATAACGCTTTGACGGCCATCTCTAGTGTAAACAAAAACTTTTGTGCCATCATCCAATACCCGTACTTCCATCTGAGTAGATGACAGCGGTAGGAGTGATACAACCTTGTTTTTATCCCGTCTTACCAGCACATAAGCGTTACCAGTTGACATCAGATTGAACGAAAGCTCGTTCATAAATTCAATGCGGGTCTGGTATCGGTTTACTTTGTAGTCGAATAGCTGTTGCAAAGGGTTTTCTTTATCGGCCACCCACTGATTTTCTGACTCATCCCACACCTGCATCTGTACTGGCAAGGATGATATGGTGCGTGTCCAACGGGTAATCCCAGCCCAAAATGCTGACAATTGCAGTGCTTGGTCTAATGTTGGGCTTTTCTGGCGCGTGAACGCCTTAGACTTTGGCCTTGTGTATTGCTCGCCTTTGTCGTTAGAGGTTGATGAACTACCACCGCCCCATGTCCAAAATTTAAAGTTCATAATGTCATTGATATTCTGTTGGTCATGACATCGTCAAAGGTCATGTTCGGTTCATATTCCAATGACATGCCGAAACACATTAAGAGCGTTACAATGTCATCAATTTTGTTTGCGCTGTTTTTCTTGTCTGGTGATTGGTTCATGTTTTGATCGTGGCGCATCACTAAGTTACCGGCACACCAAGTTAAAATAGGGTCGCAGCCGTGGTATAGATTGCCTGAGTAGTAAGTCTCATCGAATTTCTTAATAGCAGGGTGGTAGCTTTGTGCGCCTTGCCTGAACGGTTCCACTTGAATGTCGTGGTCATCCTTGAGTACTCGCATCACTTCCGTGGCGTTCCAAGGGTCGGAGCCTACCGAAACAGGGTTAAACCTGTGACAAAGCTCAACAATCTTGTCAATAATCACTGCATGGTTGACCGTTTTGCCTTTGGTCTCAATAATCAGACCTTGTTCTTTCCAACCAGCGTAAATGTCACCACCGGACGCTGTTTGCTGGTGTATGCCGTTTTCAGGTAGGAATCGCCAGCCGTGGGTGTGATATTCATCACCAACCAACCACAACATGCGCAATGAGGTTAAATCTCTTGTGGCTGATAAGTCCAAAGATAGCCAACAGGGATAACCCTCAAGCTCATCAAGCGGTAATACGGTCTTGTTTTCCTCAAACTTGCGTAAATCAATGTGCGCCTCTGCTGCTGCGCTTGGTCTGTTAAGGCGTTTAATCCTGAACTCAGCCATTTTTGATGGCATGGCTTGGGCTTCCAGTGCGTCCTCTGCAATGGTTTTAAGCATGTTTGGGTTTACTTCGATTATCGGATTGGCTTTAATCCACTTGGTTTCGTCAAACTCATCGTCATTGTCATCAATGGAAAAGATAACACCAAAGAAGTTATCCGCCTCACGCGCACCAGATAGAATCTGCTGGATGTACATCCTGATTTCTGGCCATGGTGAATCGGCTTTAAGATAACCCTCAGTGGTCACATACAGAAACAAAGGACTCAACCGCGCACCAATGGCAGATTTTAAAACCGCTATCAGGTGATTGTCTTTGTGGGCGTGTACCTCATCAATAATCACACAATAAGGGTTTAGACCGTCAAGGGTGTCTGCTTTAGAATTTACCGGCTTAAAACTGGAACTGTTACCAAAGCCAGCGATTGAATTAGCGTAGCATTCGGCTTGGTGAAACTCTCTGAACTCTGGCTCCTTGTTGACCATGTTCTTTGCATAGTCGAAAACAATACGAGCCTGTTTACCTGTTGGTGCTGCGCTGATAACCTGTGCGCCGTTCTCACCTTCCTCAAATTGACAGTAAAGGCCGATAGGTGCAGCCAGTGTAGACTTGCCATTCTTACGACCTGATGCCCATAACGCATTTGTGAATCTGCGCTTATCATCTGACTTGTTGCGAAAGCCAAAGACATTAACCAAAAAGAAAACCTGTGCATCGTACAAGGTAAGCTCTCGGCTTTCCCACGTACCCTCAATGTGCGGCATCTTCTCAACAAACTCACATACATCAGTGGCGTGCCATTCTGAGAAGTAGAAAGGGCATTCATCTTGTTCAGCTCGTTTCAGGTCATCCAGGAACCTTTGACATGCAAGCTGCGACCATTTTCCATGCGTGTCTGAGCCTTGAGCAGCTTTTGCATATTCAATGGCGCGTTCGACATAGGACATTTTTTAAGGTTTCTTAGGCTTTCCTTTCTTAGCGTACTTGTTCTGCTTCTTATCAGCGGTGGGTGCTTTCATCTTTTCGCGTGAGATTGGGTTCAAGCCCATCTGTGCAGCGAATGAATTTAACTGTGTGTACATGCTCATGGATGGTGTTTCATCAGCTTGCCACAGCTTGTTCATCTTGCAGTAAAGTAAGCAGTACATTTCTAAATACTCAATGTCCAATACAGTGAGCATTTTATGAGCAATCATCTGTGCGCCTTTCTTTTGGTAGAATTGAACCGTTTTGATTGGCCACCATTCTGGCGGGTCTGGCAGCTCCATCAGCTTTTCAGTTTCCACACCGTCAGGCTGGAAACGTTCAGGACGTGCCTCGCCTTTTAACGCTTTGATGTTATTTGGTTGTGGATGTCTGGCCATGGTAGTTAGGTGATTACTTGCATTTTAAAAGTGATTAATGAAATTCTGGAAAAATAAAATTCCTTCTGGGCGTTCGTTTTTCTGGGCTGGCATGTTTCTACTTTCAGACACCCCCGTACCCATTGTGGCAACGTCTATACACCGCCACTGTGCGATAATGGTGTATTTCAATGAGCCGTCCATGCTTTTATTAGCCAGCCTTAGAATTGATTTGAGGGTGTTTTAGCTCTCTGTGTTGTTCTTCAGTCATCTCTTAGAAGCTCCTTTAATTGTCTAAACTTGTCAGCCAGTTCTGATTCCTTATGTAGTTCTTCTCTTAGTACAGCGATTTGGTCAAGTAGCTCTGCTTTCTCATAGGTGTAGTTTGATATGATGTTATCAACCTCACGCTTCGTGTATGTTCTCAGGTCATCGTTTACTATCTTGACCATGTTCTTTGTGTTTGTCTTTGCCATCAGAAATAATCCTTACCGTCTTTGCGTCTATCGTCTGAGCCATCTTGTGTTGATTGCTCGTTAATATTTGGATTTATAACCACCACTGAGTCATTCCATTTAATATCACAGTCCATAGTTGTTTGGTATATAACGCCGTCATTGAGCATAGCCCACTCATGTTCGCTTACTGTTACTCTAAACGGTGGCTTTAATCCCTTATCCATCATTTCATTCACCCTTAATTCTATGACAGCATCTACTTCTCTAATCATGATATAAAAGCCTCGTTGCCTAATGGTCTGAATTCAGCAAACCATCGTTTGATTAGTGCTACCTGTCCAGCTATGTTGGGTCTGCCTGATGCCTTGAGTCTCTTAATACACTCATGCTCTGGTGTTATCATCATCTTAGGTTTAGCAGATAGCTTGTTTATCCAATCTTCTCTATGTCGTGGGTTGGCCAAAGTCCCAATCACAATCAATGCACCTGTTGTCTTTTCAATCATCTGATTGCGTACTGCTATGCATGTGGGTATGTAGTGTGATGGCATGTCGTATGGGTCATGTCCTGATATTGTTCTCTTAATATCATCGAAGTCTATAACCTTGGCTGGTTGCTTCTTAGCCCATGTTGTCTTACCTGAGCATGGCGCACCGAATAGTAATGTGATGTCCTTGCTCTTGGGTCTTATGTTCTTAGGTAGTCGTTTACTGTGGGTGGTTTCGTACCATGTCTTTTCACTATGGCAGCGTTTACATAATGCCTGAAACTCACCATGCCAGAATAGTTCCTCATCACCACCGTGTGGGATAATGTGGTCAACCTCGTTAGCTGGTGTCTGCCTGCCTGATGCAAGGCACATCACACAACGCGGGTTATCAAACAAGAAGTCCTGTCTAAACCGCTTCCATTTAGCTGTATTGTATAGGTGCTGGTGCAATGTAGTAGATAATTGGCTGGATCGTGCCGTTGTATGTGAACATGTTTAACCCTTTAAATAAATTAGATACGATACCCACAACACGCCCAATACACCGCCTGTCCAGGTGACTCGCTTGATTGTCTGGTTGCGAGCCATAGCACCTGAGAAAATGTGACACATGGCTCCGATAATTCCGCATATCTGCCTTGCTATCACGTTGGAATAAGAGCCGTTATCAAAGAAAAACACCTTTGCTGGTGATACAGGGTCAACATAATGGAATGACCATGCAATTAACCACCACAAGTTGTCGAATATTGCACCAATGAAGTTTATCGTTATGCCGATAATCATCCACTGGACTGCTGTCTTATCCTTGTGGGATAAAGCCCTAATGAAAGGCGTTCGGAATATGTAAACCACTGCGGCACTGGCCACTATCGTCAATGGCACTAACGCAATGGATAGTAAAGTTATTATCTCGTACATGTGTGTTATTGTTTGTCCTGAAATTCGCGTCGGGATGCGCGAATGTCTTCTATTACTGCACTTACAACAAGTTCAACGCCTTTTTTCTCACCTTCTCGCCGCCCTTCCATATTGGAAACTTGGTTCGATAGGCTTCGCATCTCATCGTGCCACTCTTGTTCTCGTTGTTCGTACCGCTTCAGTCGCTCTTTATTTTCTTTCCACACACTCGTGATGATTTTCCACAGTACACCGATTACAACAACCAGCGAAGAGCCAGCAATACTCACTAATTGCCATGCGTCCATCATTCATCGTTTAAAGTTTTAGAAACAAGCTCCACACTTGATACACACAAATCTAATGCTTCACTTAATGCCAATAACGCATCTGCCCATGTCATCTCTATGGATAACTCAGGACGGGTGCAGTTTAGTTGGGATGTGTCAAACTCTTTGTACTGAGGTACGTAAACCGTTACGGTCTCAGTCTCTTTGACCACTTGAGGCTTGCATGAGGTCAATAACAGCACGATCAATACGCTCTGTATAACCACAGCCAGTAGTGGGTAAGTTCTTTTTGAGTTTGTCATATTTGTTCTGTATATCAGCGATACGCCCTTGATGTCGGGTTAGTTCCTTTGCGGCATGTGTTTCGTTCAATTCGCGGGTTAGAGCGCACTGCTGATTCTCTTGTTCAAGTTCTGCGATAGCTTCTTGATTTGATTGATTAGCCTTGACTGTTTCCATGTGCTTGTCATGCTCAAGGTTGTACTTGGCTTTCCATGCATCGCGCTTGTCCTCAAGTTTCACCACTTCGGCCTTAAGTGATTCTTTGCTTGATTTGAGCCACTTAATGCGCAGTGACTGGACTGTGAAAGCGGTTAAGCACAATGCGGCTATGATGGCCACGTTGCGTAGGTTGAATAAGCCAGTTAGCCAAGCCACTTTGAACTTTCTCCTGTCAAGACAAAACCAATTGCAGGCGGCTTCTCACTTTCTCTATGAATTGCGGGTTTTTCAAGCTCCTTTAACTTCCTTTCTGCTTGTTTCTTAACCAGTTGCCAATACTCTTTTTTCAATTCAGGGTCAACAGGCTTTCCATTATAGAAATCAAGGTTTTTCATGTAAGCTAACATGCCTGCTCTATCGTGCCACATTACTTCTTAAACCTCGAATGAATAATCACAAACAAGGATGTAATCATCAGCGTCACGAATGACCAAAACCCTGCGTTAGCTTGGGCTATGTACTCAGGTTTGATAATTGCCCATGCAAAATAGGTGATGACCGACAATGCCCATATAATCAGAATGCCGTCAAAGGCTTGGTATAACGACAGCTTGACTGCTTGCTTAGCCTTGGCAGCTTTTGCAACTACTTTTTGTTTAAGTTCAGTCATTTTGGGTCGTACTCAATGTGGATGTGGTCTCGTTCCAGTATCACGTCAAACTCAGCCCCTAAAGCCTCTTTTATGTCCTGTGTGAGTTCCTTTTGCTTGGAGCGGTTGAAGTACCTTGTGCGGGTGTCTATGGCGTGGCCACTGTAGTGCTTACTGTTGGGCATGTGCTTACCGTCACAGATAGAGGTGATGGTCACACCTTCGGGTCTGCCGTGGTCTTTGTAAATCTCATCCACGACAAAGCAGGCCAAAACTGTTTCGGGCTGTACGCCCCCAAGTTTTACGCCTCGTTTAAGTTTCATAGTGTAGTGTGGGCGGTCAGTCTTTCAGATAATGGCGTTTGCCTGTGCTACCACATTGCGGTGGCTCTCGCGGTTGCAATGCTTTTAGCGTCTGTTGTTTAGTGTACTGTCCGCCCGTGCTTGGTTTAGATTACTTGGAATCCTTCTTAGTTTACTTGTCCGTGCCATCCATCTGACACGCCAAAATCTTCATGTTTCATAAATTTTTCCCATAAAAAAAGCCCGTTCCGTGATGGAGCAGGCTTTGGTGTTTTTATTGCGCTATCTATAGGGGAAACTACAAACAGCTTACTAATTCTTGCATATTCGGGTTGCATTGTCAAATTTTTATTCATTATTTTGCAATTTTTCTTTAATCTGCCTTTCAAGCCTACCCAATTGTGCCTCTAAGTCAGCCACACACTCACGGATAAACGGTGCATAGTACCGGCTAAACTTGCTCTTTTCTATCTCGAAGTACATGCCCATCTTGTCAGCCTTCACCTTATGCCGTGCAAGGTACTTAGCCAAACCCTCTGACAGCTCGTAGGACGCATTCAGGGCGTTTGTGTGGTTCTTGGCTATGTAGGACAGTGGCATACCCTTGTGTTTGTCTTGCAGGCGGTTGTATGTCCACGGCACAAGCAATCTTTGAAATTCATTAAGCGCGGTGTCATTTGTGTTTTTCTCAACAGTACACCAGTGTTTAGTCTGCGCTTCTCCGTCCTCATCAAGATATTCTTTTGAATGCCAGACAACCTTATGCCTTTCTGTCTGTAGCCCGATTTTTTGTTGGGCGTGAAGCATTGACCATATAAGCGGTGTGGCCTCGCAGCTCATTAGTAGCCCTTGTATGTCGCCACAGGTTAAAGCCTCGAATGCACTGCCACCGGATGACATGTAATTAACCGACTTGGGCAGCATTTTGGATATGGCTGTTTTTATGCTCATCTGGTCGCCTCTATATATTCAAGGATGTAAATCTGTTTGACCACCTCTAATCTGGTTATAACGTGGTCTAGCAATAAGACTTCCCCGTTTTTCTCAGCCCTGCGACTGTAGTTGTTGATTACCTCAATTAGCGAGTTCTCAAGGTCGTTTAGTTCTGGGTCGGGTAAGGCTTTAATCATTCGATACTCTTTAAAACATCAACAAAATCGTCAAAGGCTGCAAGGCTCGATAGTTCCCACTTGATGTACTCTTTGCCCTTTGGCACGTCAACCTTGGCAGAACATAGAACGTAAATCTCACGGTCATTGAAGCCATATTTATCTTGCAGTGCGTCAAGGAAAGGCTTTATACCGTTGTCTGTATCGAATAGCTTTGACGATACCCCGAACGTCACACAAAGGGCTTTCCTGCCTTCCGGTAAGTCAATCTGTGGTGGCAGCATAAAGCTGACCTGCTCACGCCATGCTTTGTACTTGGGTGTCTTGTACCGCTTACCCTGCCATGCTTGGTTAATGCTCATTGGCTTTATTTTCGTGGTGTTCACTCATCACCTCGCTTCAATACGCCACACTTCTCTAGCTTACGCTGACATGAGCCGTTGCGCTGGTAGCTTCTTAACCACCTCATGCGCTGCTTGTTTCTGGCTAATATGCCCTGTTCTGAGGGGCTTTTGTTTGAATAGATGCTGTATAGCTTTTCACTTTCCATTCTCACTCTCCTGTACTTTCTTGATGTTCTCTAAGACATCGTTACCAAAATATTTGAGACTCATGGCCAACACTTCCGGCCTTGTCAGTCCTATCCACCACGCGGTTATGTTGTTGATCCGGTTGCTGTCATCGGCTGGTGGTTTGGGTTTCTTGCACCAGAAGTAAATCGTCATGATGCCTATTGCGCATGGGAATATCAGGCTTATGTAGGCTATTAGTTCAATCATTTACCAGCTCCTTTAAATCCTTGGCAATGTCAGCATAGGCCATCAAATTAACCTGCGCCTCACCTACCCAATAATTATATTTTCCGTTTGAATCAACCCTATTTTCTTGCAGCCCCTCGATAACCTCTGGCGTGTCATCAAGGCTGTCAAATCTACCAACTACCTTTTTAATCAGCTTGTTTTTTTCTGTCAGCAATTCCTGTAGGTGCTTGATTCGCTTTTCGTAGTGTTCATGGAATGTCATGTTTTTAGAACTCCATTATTTAGCCGTCTAATATTTGTCAGCATGATAAATTTAAACCACATTTGGTCGCGCTCCTCATTGCTTGAATAAATATTCACGCCCTCGCTGTGGTTATCATCACATTGCTTGCATAAGTCAGCAGTTGCCAAATCGTTGCACTTGATGCCCCTGCCCTTACCAAATACGTGTTGCCATGTGCCGTTATAGTGGCAAGCATAAGCGTTTGGTTGGTTACAGTTAATGCAAGTATTGCCTTTGCTTTTGTTGGTAAATGCCTTTGATTTAAATGGTGGTTGTTTTAGGTAGGTTTTCATCATTCCCCCATCTGGCTGAACCGATCCGGCCACGGGATATGCACACCCTGTTCTGATAGCCATCGGTTTATGTGGTCGTAAATCTCGATATACTCGTTGGTTTCTGGCTCGGTACTGCTTGCCTTGTTGGTTAGGGCTTCTTGTACTGGTCGCCATACCAGTTCCTTGAATCTGGTCTTATTCCAGTCAATCTGGACTTTGTAGGTACTCAAAACCATTTCTACAGTCATGCCACGCTCGTTCATTTCGTTGGCTACCTGTTCAAACCATTTGTGCAATGAGCGGTTTTGTTTGTCCGTTCGTTTCATCGCTTGGTGTACCAAACAAGGCCACGGTCAACCTGTCGCTCAATGATTCCCAAGTCATCCAACAAATCAAAATCCTTTTGGATAACACCGGAGCCAACGCCAAATTCATTCAGCTCATGTGGGCGGTATCTGCGCCCCTTTCTCATGCCCTTGCAAATTTCCACAATTCTACGGTCGCGTTCAATCGGTGTACTCATGGGAGCCTCTTAAAAAAATCAGCCATCTTTTTGCCTCGGCTGAAATGCACGAAGTCTTTTTTATGCCCCACATAGCCCAACTTGGCCAACAGGAATAACTGCCGCCTCACAGCCCCACGTGTGTTTACATAGCAGTAGGTTGTCACTGGATGCCACTCGTCAATGGGCATCATGTCCAGTAATCGCATGGCGCGTTGTGTTAAGCCCTCACGTTTGGCTTTGATGCGCTTTTCAAGCTTCTTGTCACCGCCTTGGTTGAATGCTTCATCTTGGTATAGATGCAACTCGCCTGGAGCCTCATGGATTCTGCGGCACTGTGCTGCGCTCATTGGTGTTAGTTCTTGCACGATCATCTGCTTCTCCTATCGTTTATCTTTGCTGCTATCGCCACCCATGCCAGTACTATGCCGATGATGGCGATTAGTGTTATTGTTAGCACCCATAAAAATATGTTCATGCTTTAGTCTCCTGACCGTCATCAAGTGGCTTCTCAGCCTGTCTGTCTGTTCTTTGTTTAGGTTCTGGCTTTCTACCCATTCGGCCAGCTTTTCGGTCGGTACTCGTTCGGCCTTGGCCTGAACTACGCCCATATTCACCGATGACCTCGGCTTGGTCTTTTTTGTTGCCATAAGTTTTCATCCATGTCATTAGATTTTCTCTGGCATATTTAAATCACATAACCCAATCCAAAGTGAACTGGATAAACCGACATACTTTTCGCCTTTTAGGTCTGCTCTCGCAACCAAGTCCTCACGAACGGCCACCAGTAACTTTTCAAGCTCCTATATCTCCTTGGCTTGGGCTTCGTTCTTTTCGTATGATTCAGTAAGAAGCTTTTCTGCTTGGTTTTTTAGCCTGCTGATTATTTCAAGACGTTCTGCCAGAACTTCTGCCTTGTTTAGCTTCCGCTCAATCTCCCTGTCTGGGTCATGCAGCCACTCGCCATCCTTGTCAGGGTGCTTGTGGGCAAATTCGGGTATGGTGTAGCGTTGGATGGTCATGCTCGCCTCTCCAATGAAAAATAACCAAATGTGTTAACCACCTCGTAGTTCCACAAAACGTCCTTAATTTGTGACAGCAGCCGATACACCGTTGCCTTTGAAACATCCAGCCTTGATTGGAGTTCGTCAATTGAAAACTCACCGCACTCTAAAATGGAAATCAACTTGAATAACCGCTGAGTTCGTGATTCAAAGCCTCTTATATTTATCTCTTTGGCCATGTGTGTTATCAGGTTCATATCGACTCCTGTATTGCTTATACGGCTATGCCGTTGGTTCTTAAAAAATCGGTCATGTTTGGCTGTCCTTGCTTGTACCAATCAACCATTAATTTGTTTGAGTTGTGAGGCATAAACATCTGCACGGTTTCTGCATCTGGCTGCATTCCCTTTTGCTCACAAACAAAATCAACAAGCTGCTCTGACGGCCTGCCGGTTTCATAAAACTTCTGCATAAACTCCCTTGTGGTTTTTGGGTAGTCGTCCTTTGTTGGCTCAGATAAAAATAAGTCCGGCCTTAATCGCATAAGCGTTATAGCTATCAATGATTGAAATTTGCCACGATCACGCTCTACCTTGCTTGGTGGCTTGTAAGGAATATAAGCTGCTTGTTTGGGTATAGGCTTTAGGTTGTCCATGTCCAAACGGCCATAAATCTTTTTGATTTCATCAAGTGTCTGATGTGCCTGTTTGTTATTGGCAGGGTTGTAGTTCAGCTTAGTAAAAACAGTAAAGGCTGTTTCAGTACGCCACCACCAATCGCTGTCGCCACTTTTTTGCAGGTACTCAAAGATTTCCTCAGCACACTCCTCTGCGCCCTTTTTCTTGCAATGCGCAACAAATTCAATGGCTGTTGGTGGAAATGCCGGATTGCCTAAACTATCAAGGTTGTTTATCCCGTGCCGTATTTGTTCGGCTGACAGCTTATTTAACTCAGTTAGCCAATTATTGGCCGTTTCCGTTATTTCGCCATTTTCATCAACGTAGTTTTCACCGTTTCGGGTTTGCCAAACGTTGTTGGGGTATTTGATGGACATTGTTGCCCATATCCATTGCAGTTGCTTGAGCCTTGAGTTCTTTGGCAAGTCGTTCTGTTCGCTCGAATGGTGTTTCGGTTTTCTGGTGGTTTTGATTTCCATGGGATTGCTCCTGTATTGGTTCGATGTCGTCATCCCATGCGCCTGCATTGAGATACGTTGTTGGATGTTTGATGTACTTGATGTCACCATTCATGCTTGAACAGTGGTTGACCTGGTTCTGGAGTTTTTCAATCAGGGAATCAGATTGATGGGCTAACTTTTTACGCTTCCAAATTTCTAAAGCTTTAGACCTTGATTTTTTCCTTGGGTACAACTCGTACCATTGGTCAAATCCGTGTGAGGGCGCTATATCTTTTATAGTAGATGGTATAGTAGTACTTGGTATAGTATCTTTAGTCTCTAAACATTTTGTTAAGGGGGTAAATAACATTTTGTTATCGGTCGATAACATTTTGTTAATAGTAATGTTTCTCTCAGTATTACGGCTTCCCTTGGTGATTTGGATGTCTAAATAGCCCTTTTCTACCAGTGAATTTAAAGACCGGCTGATTGCTTCTTTTTTTACGCCTAACAACTCAGAAAAGTATGTATTTTGGGCAAAGCATTTACCTGTCTTTTTTAGGATGTCGGCTATCTCAATCAGCAAGAATTTTTCTTGTGGTGTCGTGCCTTTATCGCGTATGAATGAGTATCGAATCTGCATAAATTTCTCAGTCATTTACACACCCCAAGATGGCCGCTTTGTGGAGGCGCAGCGCGGCCAGACTGCGACCAAAGGGTCAATGAACCCCGCTTTGGTTTAGGTCGTTCTGTGGTTTCTGTGTGGCTCATGATAATTTGAACCAGGAATAAAGTGCCAAACCCATAGCCAAAACAGCAAATATATCAGCCACGAACCCAAATTCACATTCCATGCAAACAACAGAAAAAACATGAATTAGAATAAACGCAACAGAGGTGGCAAATAAGAAAACCATCACGCAGCCTTTTGTCTACTTTTTCCTACAAGCTGTCGGCATTTTTGGCACTGAGTTGAGAATAACTCGGCTTGTCGCCTAACAACCTTTGGTTTACAATGTCGTTTATTGATATAACAATCGTTAAAAAGCTGATTAACCGTGACTTGGTGGTCTGTGGCGATTTCGATTAACTCGTACCAATCAGAGGGTGCATAACCGTTCTTGATTGCCTTGTTAATCATTTGTCGCGACATGTTGCCAAACACGGTCTCAAGTAATTGTCTTAGCGGCTCTCTACCTATAATAGAAACCGCTCTTGCTATTGCTGTATTTTTCATAACCAGAATAGTAACTTATAGTTTCTATTTTGTCAACTATATATAAAGACATGGTTTCTAATAATTACAAGCAAGAAATGGCCGCTCGTTTACGTGATGCGCTCAAAGCCTCGCCACTTAGCAAAAAGGCGATAGAGCGTAGCATGGGCGTGTCATACACCAGTGTGCAGAACTGGTTTAAGCATGGGACCATAGACGACAAGCACTTACGCGAATTGTGTGACTTACTCAAAACTGATTACGTCTGGATCGTGGCCGGTGAGACACCAACGGGCGTAAGAGAACACACAAGCGAATATTTAACGGAACGCGACACGCTTATTGCTGTCTATGATGTAGAACTATCAGCAGGAAATGGAATGGAAGCCCCCGAATATATCGAAACCAAAAAGAAGCTACCCTTTGACAGCCAATGGCTCCAGAAGCACGATTTAAAGCCCCACAATCTAATGGTGCTGTATGTCGCCGGTGACTCTATGCTGCCAACCATGGAAGATGGTGACAGCGTCCTGATTGACAAATCACGCACCAAAATCATTGACCGTAAGATATACGGCATTGTGCTTGGTGGTGAATGCAAGATAAAAAGACTTTCTCAAAAGTTCGATGGCTCAATCGAAGTCATCAGCGACAATCCAATGCACACCACTGAGACAATCCCACCGTCAGAATTAGAACATCTGCATATAATAGGTCAGGCCGTCTACAGGTCTGGCATGCTCTAAAAAACAGAAAATACTCCTTATATATAACCCGCCATTCGTGCGGGTTTTTTGTTGCCTGCGATAAATAATAGTAAGTTTATATTGCTATTTTAGTTGACACTATAACAACTTTAGGTTACTATATACACATCAACTGAAAAGAGGTAACAGCATGTCATATGCAGATAATTATTTTCCAGACCCTAATGACGGTTTCAGAGATTCAAGGCTCAAAAGTGGTTCAGGCCGGATTTGTGGCTTCGAGGTTACTTACAAGTATTACGAAAGCGACCGCTATAGAACCATAAGAGTCCACTCAATCACTTTTGACAACTTGGCTCAGTCATTGGTTAAAAGAATCAACGCGGCTGAATGTGAGTTTATCTATCACATGACAGAGGGTGTAGCAGATGACCTCGACATGAGTCTGGATGACGAAAACAACGAGCCTAGCTTATATGGCCACAGAGATGAATATATTCGTGGAGTGTCAGCATGAACAAGCAAGACATCGAAACAGCCCAACGCAACTTAGATGAAACAACACAACAATGGTTTGACGCTCTAATCGAGCTTATAGAAGCCCACGAGCGTCATAACAAAGAGTTTAACCCAGTGGAGAAAGTCTCATGAGTCAGATTGACATGATATTCCAACACCTGTTATCAGGTCAGCAAATAACACCATTGTGTGCATTGAGCAAATACGGCTGTATGTCACTAGCACAGCGCATCTACGACATCAAAGACGAGCTTCGCACCAATCCACTATACAAGGGCTGGTACATCGTGACCCACATGGTTGAGAAAAACGGTAAGCGGTTCGGCTCGTATGAACTGGTTAAGACTGAGTTAGAGGTGGCGGCATGAAAAAGTTTAAGGGTTTTTGTGTTAGAACGGACAATAAGTATATTAAGAAAGCTGTTTTTAAGCATGCTAAACATCTTGGTTATACTTTTTGGGACGAGGATTTCAGCCTACGCAAGCGCGTCACTTTTTGCTCAGACGGTGACTTTTTTTCTTATGACAGTCCTGTTGAAAAGTTAATCACCCTTGACGAATTTTTCAAACTAACACCAGAGGATGTGGTGGTGGAGCCTGAGCGTTGGCTTTACAGCTTTACCCTTGAGAATCATAAAGGCACAGACTGGAAAAGAAAAGAACTCACCCAAGACCAAATAGACCGTATCAAGGCGATTATGGGTGAAAGTGATGAGTGAGTTAGCAGTACAAGAGAAACCAGGACGCGGCATGGCTCCTTACATGCAGGCTATTGTAGATGCACAGCCTAAGTTCAGTAAGCAGTCATATTCAGGCTTGATGAACTTTGATGAGGAAGCAGGCCACGCTGTTGAGTTGTTGATGGGCAATGACTTTACTATGAAAACAGCACAGCAGAACCCCCGTTCAGTACAAAGGGCGGTTATTAAGGTTGCTTCAATTGGTTTATCTTTGAACCCTGCACTTGATTATGCCTACTTGGTGCCGCGCGATGGCCAAATCTGTTTGGATATTTCATGGAAAGGTTTGCTGAAGCTGGCGACTGATTCAGGCGCGATTGCAAGAGGCAAAGCCGAAACGGTAAGGGAAAATGATAAATTTCATTATAAGGGTATTTATGAAATGCCTGAACATATTGTTGAACATCCTTTCTGCTTAGAAAAGCGCGGAAAAACTATTGGGTTCTACTGTGTGGCAATCGCTAAAGATGGCGGTTATATCTGCGACTTTATGAGCAAGGATGAAGTTGATGTTATCAGAGAAACCAGCAAAAACAGTAACGGCCCTGCATGGAAGAAATACTATGAAGAAATGGGGAAAAAATCCATTATCAAACGCGCCCAAAAGCAATGGCCTAAAGGCAACGACAACCGCCTTGAGGAAGCTATAAACCACCTTAACGAGCATGAAGGCTTAGAGGACACCGGCGAAAAGGCCGACCCTGACAAGTACAGTTTATCAGGTGAATTGGTAGAGCCGTTTTTTCAGGCATTCTACTGGCACAACGAAGGCGATGAGGTCGGCAAACCATCCGGCAATGAGTGGCTAATGTTTGAGGTCAGCGACCGCTGCACCGATGAGCAATGGCCTATGTTATGGGATTTGTTTAAACGCTCTGACAAGCAACTGACGGGCAAAAAGAACAAAGTTAAGGCAATGGTATCAAAGGCTCAATCTCAGTACTTAGATTTAACTGAGGCGTTCAAGCAAAACGTGTCAGATGGCCGTGAGGATGGCATGTTGGCAGATTTACTTGAGGACTTGCCAACAGACTACGCAAAACAAAAGTTCACCGAGTGGGCTAATGAGCAGTAAACCACAAAGGGCTGGGCTTCCTCCCTCTTTCCTGGCCTTTTGTGTTTTTTGGAGCGAGTTATGAATATTAAAGACGTTATACATCACAGAAACAAATACGGCACACAGGAATTTGTGGTTATTGATAGAACACCTGATTTTTTATATGAAAAAGAAGGTGATTATTTGATTGGTGAGGACTCAGGATTGTTTAACTTTTATAAGCACATACCGCCATCAAATGGATTTGAGGCGTTTGCCGGTCGAAAGTTTGATATAAACCTTAAAAATGGTGATGTTGTTAAGGCATCTGGTCAATGGTGGGATGCACGTCCAGATAGTTATGATGACTTGGTTTACAAGATGGGTGTTTCGTCTTTGTGTGAGCTAGATGAATGTCATGTTTTTTTCAGCAGATATATTGATAAAAAAATGGTTGATGACTGGATAGAGGACAACGAGCCGTCAAATAATTATCATAAATATGACAAGCGCCATAGTGATTACGGAAAGAATCAGATAGTGAGTAAGTGGGAATCATGAAAACCCTGGCACTACTCCTATTCAGCACGACAGCCACAACCAGCGGCTATATAAAAGTACCCAACAGCGTGTGTGGTGCATGGGGTGAGTACATAGGTACAAAAACGAGGGTTGATGGGTTTGAGGATAGCTGCCGCAACAAAGACGGCTCTATTACAACAAAGGTGAGGATTTATGAGTGAATTGGATAAACAAGATTTTATGGATTGGGCTGAAACGCAGTTTGATTTTGGACCGTCTAAGGTTCAAAGGACATTCAGACTTGGATATAACAAAGCAGTAGAAGCGCTTGAAAAGTTAGAGGCTGATGGTTTGATCGAAACAACAACGCTTCCATACAGATACAGGTTAAAAAAACAGGACGGTGACAAATGATTTCAGAGAACCAAAGAGCAGCCCTTGGTGAACACATTGCAGACCACATGAACCTTGGTTCTATCCAAATAAGTCTTGGCGCGATACAAATGCCGGATGGTTATGCGCTAATGCTTAACAGTGATGAAACCTATTATTATTGGCTGCGATGGGATGGCGTTGAAGGTTTAGAGCATTGGCATCATTGGGCAGTCTACAGGAACGCTAAAGCGAACCGTGAAAAACTTTTAGAACAGGCAAAAGTATGAGCAACAAAATTTTTATCAGTGGGAATATTGGCAAGGGTGCGGTCAGAGTCACACCCAACGGCAAAACGGTCTGCGGATTTTCCGTGGCCGATCAGGTCGGATATGGTGACAATGCCAAAACACAATGGTTCGAGTGCAGTCTATGGGGTGAGAAAGCAGAAAACCCCAAGCTGACTGACTTGCTGGTCAAAGGCACGAAGGTTTCCATCATGGGCGAACTTGAACTTGAGCCAGCCGGTGACTATCCGGCACGCATGAAAGTGTTTGTGCTGGATATTATGGACATCAACACTAAAGGCGGTCAGAAGCCAGCCAAAGACACGCGGCCAGGTATGGATAAACAAGCCCCGAACTTTGATGATTTTGATGATTTTGATGATGATATCCCCTTCTGATGGAGTGTGACATGAATAAGGTAAAGGCATGGTGTGTTAAAGATTCACAAGGCAATCTGAATCCTGGTACATGCGAAAAAATAAGAAAAGACGCGGTCAAAATATGTCACTACATGAACAAGCATGGTGTTGGCGGCCGTTCTTGTAAGGTGGTAGAAGTAGAGATTGTTGAGGTTAATAATGAATAAACTAAATACAAGTAAGCACGTTCTTACTTTTAAAAGGTCAGGCTTTGGGATTGACGATTACGGGTGGGCTGAGTGTCTTTGTGGATGGTCTGGTCCCAAAAGAGGGAATTACAACAGTTATGGGCGTTCAATGATTCAGGATGACTTTGCTAGACATAAAGAGTCAGTTTCGCATGAATTATGGGCTGTTAAGAAACCTAACGGCATTATGCTTAGTCAATTATTCAACGACCAATCATCATGTGTATCAGTAGCAGCAGAAATGAACCAAAGACTGTCTGCTGGCCATTCATGCGTACAAGTAGAAATCAAAGAGGTAAGCAATGAAAGCTGAAATTAAAGCAGAGCATGAGCGGTTGCGGCCGATTTTATTCGAGGGTGCGCCACCAGATGCAGAATATTTTTACATGAGCAGTGCTGGTCGTTGGTGTTATATGTCTGAATCAAGACCACGGCCAGATGAACATTATGGAATATGGGAAAGTGTAATCACATGTGTTGGTTACTGTAAAAACCAACCAGAAACCACCCTTAATTGGCGAGATACTTTAATACGGAGAAAGCAATGAGTGATGCAGAATGGCAAGACATGATGCGCGAAATGGGAATGCTGGAGCCTGTTGGAGATTGATATGTATTTTGAACTTAAAAACAAAGAAGTAACAACCAGAAAGGAGCGTCAGTGCTCATGGTGTGGCGAAGACATAGATAAAGGTGAAAAGGCTCAGTATAGGGCAGGGCCTGATTGTGGTGATTTTTTAACTGATTACCAACATCCTGAATGCTATCAAGCTATGAATAACACTGACTGGTCTAATTGTGACGATGGCCATTTTGAATTTGCTTGCTCAAAACGTGGCCAACCGATTGACTGGGAAAATTATTAACGTAGGAGATTGATATGAACGATAGGTTTAGGTTTAGGGCGTGGAATGGTAAACGCTTGATATACCATATTCAAATTAAAGAAGGGCTACCTTATTATTTTGTTGATGCGCTTGATATGGCTGGCCACGGTTATTATTCAGAGATAAAAAACGCTGTAATCATGCAATCCACCGGCCTGCGGGATAAGAACGGGGTTTTGATTTTTGAAGGTGATGTGGTGAAATTCCGAGATCATCCTAAGCCTTACAGAATTGCTGTAATTAAGTGGTTAGTAAATGAAAGTCGGTTCTTTTTCTCTGCCCCTGATGAGATATATCCTCTTAGGATAACAAACAGTGTCATTATCGATAAATTGGGCAACAAATACGAAAACCCTGAACTGTTAGAGCAATGAAACAACCAGCCAAATTCTACGACCTTGAAGCCTTAAAAGTGATGACTGGCAGAAACACCATTGCTAAAATCAAAGAGGTGCTAGACGAGAACGGCATTAAGTACATTGAGGGCTATAAGACCATAAGCACATGCCCTGAGGCCATCATCAACAAGAGTGACGGCACCAAGGAAAATTGGGACGTATGACCACGAGATTCAAAAAGCAGCTACCGGCGAACTGTTACATTGACAGGGGTGTTTATGTGGTCTTTAAAAAGCAGATAGATGGTGAGAAATACTGCTGTAGGCTTGGCAAGGTCACGGATGGCCTCATGACCATTTTGCGGAACTACCAGACGGTCATAAATGACATTGAGGGTAAGACCACGCCGGACACGTTAGGATGGTTGTCAGAGAAGTACCAAGCGAGCAGAAAGTTCAAAGGGTTAAGCCACAACACCAAGCCGCGTTACAAGACCGCAGCGGGGATATTAGACCACATGCTACCCAACGGTAAGAAACTGGCGCAAATGCCACTACCGGAGCTAACAAAGCCCAAGATGCAGAAAATCATGGAGATTAGACTAGCTGACTACAAAGAGCGGGGTTTCAAGGGTGAATCAGCAGTGAATTACGAGGTGAGGTATCTATCAGCAATGATCACATGGGGTCTTAACTTCGAACCAGAAGTGAGTATAACTGAAAATCCCCTACACAAGCTGGAAATGATAAAAGCACCACAGAATGAGCGGTATGTTACACATCAAGAATATTGGGCACAATACAACATATCACCGCCTTTATTAAGGGCGTTCTATGAGGTGCAGTACCTTTGTGCCTGTAGAGCCATAGAAGTACGCCAATTACGCGAATCTGACGACTTAGGGGATAAGTTACTAATAAAGCGCACCAAGGGGTCGAAACATAATTATATAAGAGTCTCAGAGCGTCTTAGGGCGGCTATCGAAAGTGCCAAGGAGTTACGGCCAAAGCAGAAAATAACCGTCATGGGTGAGGACAGGCACATATTTTGCAATGCCAATGGTGAAAGTATTAAACGTGAGGGCTTAAAGTCTGCGATGGGCAGGGTTAAGGCTAAAATGGGGGCTGGGTTTTGGTCGCTGCATTTGCTTAAATCTAAGGGTTTGACTGATGCCAAAGACAAAGACATGGCCGGATTAACGGATAGAATGAAAAATCTTTATGACAAGCAGATAGCGAGTCATGATGCTGTTGAATAATTTTTTATAGGAGTATTTTATGGGCGGTTTAGAAGTGGGTCAATGGTGGTTTATACAAATTGGCAGTAACACCACAGTTTCAAAAGTAAAGGTTATTGATGTTACTAAGCTAACAGTAAGATTTGTGGTTGACCATAAAGAAAACGGTGATGATATGTCGAGCGGTAAGCATAGATATATGATTGAAGACATTCATTTCATAGAGTCAACAGGTGAATAATATGAGTTTTTATGACAATAAAAAATGGTGTGTTTATATAAATGGCGCAGATGAATGTTTGGCAACAAAGACATTTAAAAGTGCGGTTCATAAATCAGCACAGATAAACAAACAATTACTCGAAATGGAATCGGCTTTTAAAAACAATTCAACCCCACTTTGCTTTGCTCAGGTCGAGCTTTGGGATAATGTTTGTGACGCTAATCACAACCCTGATTCTGTGAATTGGTGTGAGCATATATTGTGACAGTCGATAATAATAGATGTGACTGCTACAGCGCAATTGATGGCTTTGGTACTGAGTCAATGAGAGTTAAACCGTATTGGGAAAAAGACAGATGGGTAAGTATTGATGTTTGTATTTGGCCAGCAGTAAAAATGCTTTGGCGCAACAATATTAAGACATTAAATTCATGTTGCGGTCACGGTGACAAGTCAGAACGAAGCATTGTCATAGATAGATTGATTGACGCAAAACAGGCTGTCTCGCTTCTAAAACGACATAATTTTGGTGATACTTGGGTAATGGCTTGGGACGGAGATAATCGCGTTTATTTCAACAAAAAATCTTCGGAAACTAAAGAGCCAAGTAATTGATGAATATAGAGCCAAATATAAGGTTTTCGGAAAGTGGCGGCATGTTAAGTTGTTGTTTTATATGGAAAAAGCCTAGCATTCATAATGCTGGGGTCGGTGGTTCAAGTCCACCTATAGCCACCACTTCCCTTTCTTTGCCCCAAATCAAAAACGTTTGCCCTGAAACAGGATAACAAGACAATCCTGGCGATTGTATCGGTCTTTTGTTTCAACCAAGCGGTTGTTAGCGTGATTGATTCTGCCCTTCTTTCAAACCAACATTTATCACTTCTACCGCCTGCTCTGGTAAATCAAAAATCGCATGAACAGCCAGCGCTTATTCGTTATAATGAATGGCATGAAGATTGTTATGCTGATTTCCTGGCTCACCATGACTTTGCTCAGCGACACCACCGAGTGGGTCAAACTGGGTGAAGCTGAAGTCAGTTGGGGGTATAAAACACCCTATCGCATCAACATGATGGCACCCAAGGGCATACATGACCTGGAAGACATTCGTAATGGCGTGCAGCTGATTCAATTTGAATTGGAGTGGTTGGCACCTTTGACACCTCAAGACCAGGTTCGGGACCATTTCAAAACCTTGATTGAATCGCAGCTCGATTCGCCCGAGTCCATCCAGTTCAGCCAAACCTTAATCAATCGCATGTTGAATAAACTGCCTGAGGCCAATCGCTTTGACCGCTGGCAATTTGTCTATTCACCTGATTCTGGCACCCACATATATATTGACCAACAACAGGTCCACATTCTGATTGGCTCAGAAATCAACCGAGCCCTGTACAATGCCTGGTTATATCGGGACCCTGTCACCACTTCTAAACTGTTAACTCGTCTACTTAAATTAGGAAAATAATGAAAACTAAAAATGTGCTTACCGCATGGGTTTTGCTTGTCTGCAGCCCAATTATTCTGGCCCAGGACACGCCCACTGGCGTGCTCAATGGCAACACCGATGACCGCAACACCATTTATGCCCTTGAACATGCCACCATCCACGTGGATGCCACCCGCACCATCAACGACGGTACGGTTCTGATTCAAAATGACCGCATCATCGGCATCAATAACAAAGTACCCAAACAGGCCGTGGTCAAAGACTACACCGGCATGCACATCTACCCGGGTTTTATTCACTTAGATGCTTCGGTGGGTTTACCTGATCCGGACAAACGTCCGCCGTTTTCATGGGGTGGCAAAGAAACCCTGCAAAGCACCACACCCGGTGCCTACAACAGCAACGAAGCCATCAAAGCTTCTTATGATGCTGCCAAACACTACAGCACCGACGCCAAAGGCAACCAAGCCCTGCGCGCTGTGGGTTTTGCTGCTGCTTTAAGTCACCGCAAGGATGGTGTCATCCGTGGCACGTCGGTTCTGACGCATTTGGCTGACCAGCCTGAAGAAACCAACATCATCAAAGCACAAGCTGCCATGCACCATGCTTTTGATAAGGGGTCATCCAAACAAGATTACCCCATATCCTTGATGGGGTATGTGGCCTTGATACGCCAAACTTGGATGGATGCCCAATGGTATGCGCAACAGGATGAAATGGTGGACTTCGACCTGGCAGCCATCAATGCACAACAAAACTTGCCCAAATTCATCGAAGTAGACAACTGGCAACAAACCTTACTGGCAGCCAAGATTGCCAATGAGTTTGATACCCGCTTTGTGGTCAGAACCAGCGCCGATTCCTACAAGAACCTAGACGCAGTGAAACAAACTGGCCAAACCCTGGTGGTGCCATTGAGCACGCCGGGAGCACCTGCCATCCATGATGAGTTGGATGTTTGGAATGTTGATTTTAATGATTTGAAAGAATGGGAAGTCGCGCCCCACAATCCCGCTTATCTGGAACAACAGGACATCCGCTTTGCCTTGATTCCAGATGCTGGCGACAAGGGCCTGAAATCGTTTCTTAAGGATTTGCGCGAAGCTCACAAAAAAGGCTTGAGTCGAGATGTCATACTGGCTTCGCTGACCAGCATCCCAGCGGCTGTTTTGGGGGTCAGTGATTTGGGCACCTTGGCCAATAACAAATTAGCCAACCTGGTGGTCACTGATGGGCCGCTGCTGGATAAAAACACCCAAATCGCAGAAACCTGGGTGGCCGGACAAGCCTATGAGGTGAGTGGCCTTCCAAAAATTCAGTCGGGTGAATACCAATTATCCGTGAACAACGAAGACCACCGCCTGAAATTAATCAACCAAGGTGGCAAAATCAAACTTTCAGCCACTGACAAAGACAGCGAGCTGAAATACAAGCTGACCACAGCAAGTCAGTTTGTCAACATCGTTATCGAAGACGGTGAGGACAGCAACACTTACTCTGGGGTCATTAACAACCGAGCCATCATGCCACTGGGTGATGCCAACTGGCAAATGAAGCGATTGGGCGACCTGCCTGAAAAAAACGGTGAAGAAGAACTAGAAACTGTGAAATTACCCAGTATTCCTTCACCCTTCTCTGCCTATGGTTTGCACTCAACCGATAACACAGATTCGGTGCTGATTACCGGCGCCACGGTGTGGACCAATGAAGCCGATGGCATCCTGGAAGACACCGATGTGTGGGTGGTCGATGGCAAGATCAAAGCCATAGGCAGCGATTTATCCGCAGACAACAACACCCGCACCATCGATGGTTCAGGCATGCACCTGACTTCAGGTATCATCGATGAACATGCGCACATTGCCTTGTTGTCAGTGAATGATGTGGCCGTCAATTCTTCGATGGTGCGCATGCAAGATGCCGTCAACAACCACGACATCAATATTTACCGCAATCTGGCCGGTGGCGTTACGGCTGCACAGTTGCTGCACGGCTCGGCCAACCCGATTGGTGGGCAGTCGGCACTGATTAAACTCAAATGGGGTGTACAGTCTCCTGAGGACCTTTTGATTGATGGTGCCGATGGCTACATCAAGTTTGCTTTGGGCGAGAATGTGAAACGTTCCAGAAGCCATGAATCGATTCGTTACCCGCTGACCCGCATGGGTGTCGAACAAGTGTATCGAGATGCCTTCACCCAGGCCCGCGCTTATGAACAAGCCTGGGCAGATTACAACAAACTGAGTTCCAGAAACAAGAAAAAAACCACGCCCCCAAGACGTGACCTGGCCATGGAAGCGACCTTGGAAGTGTTGAATCAGGATCGTTTTGTTTCCTGTCACTCTTACGTGCAATCAGAAATCAATATGCTGATGCATGTGGCCGAAGACTTTGGCTTCAACGTCAACACCTTTACCCACATCCTGGAAGGCTACAAAGTGGCCGACAAAATGCAACAACATGGCGTGGGTGGATCTACATTTGCTGACTGGTGGGCCTACAAGTGGGAAGTGCGCTACGCGATTCCTTACAATGCCGCGCTGATGAATGATGCTGGTGTGGTCACTGCCATCAACTCAGATTCTGCCGAAATGTCACGACGCCTGAACCAGGAAGCGGCCAAGACCATCAAATATGGTGGTTTGTCAGAGCAAGAAGCCTGGAAAATGGTGACTTTGAATCCTGCCAAATTGTTGCACCTGGATGATCGCATGGGCAGCATCAAGGTGGGCAAAGACGCCGATTTGGTGTTGTGGTCTGAACACCCCTTGTCGATTTATGCCAAGGCAGAAAAGACCCTGGTGGATGGTGTGATGTATTATGACCGCAGCCAACAAGCCACCATTGAAGCAAACATCGCCAAGGAAAAAGCCCGGTTGATTGAACTGAGCAAAAACGCCAAAGGCAAAAAATCCAATACAAAATCCATGCCGGCCAAATCATACGAATGCGAAAGCATCACCGGCTACCACGAAATTGACCAAATATTCTTTCAGGGAGCAGCACAATGAAAAAATTCATATCCACCACATTACTTCTGGCCAGCATGGCCACCCAGGCACTGCCTCCCAAACCCAACGATAATGCCCCGGTTAGTGAGGTTTTTATCAATGCCACCATCCATGTGGGCAATGGTAAGGTTTTAAGCAATGCACAATTGGCCATTGAAGACGGCAAGGTGGTTCGTCTGGGTCATTACAAAGCGCCTTATACGGGCAATGAAATCGATTTAAAAGGCAAACACATCTACCCTGGCTTTATTCTCCCCAACACCAACTTGGGTCTAACCGAGGTCGATTCGGTTAAAGCCACACAGGACAGCAGTGAAACAGGACAAATCAACCCCAATGTCAGGGCGCTGGTGGCTTACAACACCGATTCAGAACGGATCCCCACCATGCGTTTCAATGGCATTTTATTGGCGCAGACCACCCCTGCAGGTGGCTTGGTCAGTGGCACTTCATCGGTGGTGCAATTGGACGCCTGGAACTGGGAAGACGCGGCCATCAAAGCCGATGACGGGATGCACGTTAACTGGCCGGCCGAATGGGCCAAAAGGTTTGACTGGGCTACTTTCACCATGCAACTGAAGCAAGACAAAAAGTACCAAGAAAAAGTTAATGCCATTAAAAACCTATTTGCTGATGCCAAAGGCGACACCAGCAACAACAATGTGAAGCTCAATGCCGTTAAACGGGTTTTGAATGGCCAAACCAAGTTGTACCTACACAGCAACAACCCCAAGGCCATCATCGAAGGCATCAACCATTTCCAGTCAATCGGTGTCAAAGACCTGGTGTTGGTTACGGGCCAAGCGGCGGGCCAAATCACAGATTTTATTGCCCAATCTGGGGTCAGTGTGATTTTGGAATCGGTGCACTCCTTACCACAACTCAGTGATCACTCAGTCGATGCAGCTTATGCCCTACCGGCGAAGTTGCAAAAAGCAGGCATCCTGACGGCCCTGAGTTACCCTGGCTCTATGAGTTCACGCAACCTGGCATTCACTGCCGGAACCACCGTAGCTTACGGCAACAGCCCAGAACAAGCTTTACAAATGATTACTTTGAACCCAGCCAAGATTTTGGGTGTTGATAAATCTTATGGATCGCTGGAGATTGGCAAGAGCGCCACTTTCTTTATCAGTGAGGGTGATGCCATGGACATGCGAACAAACGTCATCACCGCGGCTTATATTGACGGTCGGCCGATTGAGTTACACACCATGCAACAGCAGTTGTACGACCGCTTCAAAAACAAGTATGCCCAAGACTGATTCGGGCAATCTTTAAAGCAAAAAAAAGGAGCCATCGGCTCCTTTTTTTATGCATCAAAATGGCATCAAGGTTTATTGAACACTGTTCAACAACGTCTCGTTGATGGTGATGTCAGCCTGTTCTCTCATGGCTTGAATCAACAGTTGTTGCTCGTTGTTCTTGATGTTACGGGTAATTTGCGCTGTTTCAGCAGACAGATCGCCCAATGCTTCAGTATCCACGTCATTAACCGCCAGTAACTTCAATACCACGGCATCGTTACCATTGCCTTTCATGACCTGAGCTTGGACAGATTCACCTGCTGGTCGGGGCAAAGCAAAGACATCTTGAACCAGGTTAAATGGCAAGCTCGAACCCGTTCTCGTCACTTCAGTAGCTGTCTGTAGTTCAAGACCATGTTCTGTGGCCAATTCTGCCAGCGTTTGATTGCCTTCATTCACCTGGGTGGTGATGGTTTCTGCCAAAGTTTTGGCTGCAGTTTCAGCTTTCAGGTTGGTCAGTTCAGCGACAATGGCTTCCCTGACTTCTTCCAAAGGTTTCACTTCAGCTGGCTTGATCTCGTTGATGTGGATGAATGCCACATGGGTGTCAGAAAGATTGATCACACCTGAATTAAGCATTTGTTCTTTTACGGTACTCGAAAATGCGGCATTGATGAATTCTCGGTTACTGGCAATGCCTTCACCGCCTGAACGACCAAACAATTCAGTGGTCTTCAGTTCAACTCCAGTGTTTTCAGCTGCTGATTCCAGCCCGCTCTGAGCGTCCAATACGGCTTCAGAGATGGCGTTAGCCTGTTCCAGGAACAAGGTCTCAGAGTCTGTCGCTTGTAGCGCTTGTACTATGTCAGCTTTAACCGCTTCAAAGGGTTCGATTCCAGCATCGCGCACTTCTTCTAATTGAATCAAATGTACACCAAATTCGGTTTCTACAGGATCAGAAACAGCGCCTGTTTCCATGTCAAATAAGGCCTCATCAAAGGCTTCTACCATGTCACCAGGTGAAACCCAACCCAAGTCCCCGCCCTGAGAAGCAGAGCCTGGATCTTCAGATTCAGCTTTGGCCAGCTCGGCAAAAGATTCTCCGGCAGCCAAACGGGCTTGGATGTCAGCGATTTTTTCATCGGCATCATCACCAGTAACCAGGATATGAGCCGCTTTGCGCTGTTCAGGTTTGCGGTATCCATCCTTGTTGTCCTCGTAATACTCAAGTGCTGCTTCTTCAGAAACATCAATATTATTGGCCACTTCTTCGGCGTCCAGTTCAAGGTAGTTCACGGAAACCATTTCTTCTGTCATGTATTGGGCAGAGTTGGCCTGGTAATGGCTTTCGATTTCTTCTTCAGTCACTTCCATTTCAGCTTTGAAAGGCTCAGTGGCGATGGTGACATACTCTATGTCACGGCTCTGCTTGTTGAGCATGGCCATTTTTTTGGCTTCCAAGGGTGTCAACACACTGCTCTCACTTACCACGTTGAAAATTGCCGCACTGGCTTGGCTTTCAACGATTTGTTGTTGCAGGGCTTGGGCTGATTGATTGGTTTGGCTTAAAAAGGCAGCATACAGGGTCTTATCGAATTCACCGTTTTCATTTTGAAAGTTAGGCACCTCCTCAATGTATGTTTTGATGTCTTCAGCGGTTACCCGGTATCCCGTATCTATAGCCATTTGTTTGGATAATTCAGTGTTGATCATTCGATCCAGCTCACCCCTGCGCATCATGGGCGAGTCAAAATAACTGGGATCCATGTTTTCACCGAATTGTGCCATCATGCGTTGGCGATAATTGTTGAATGCGGTGTTGAACTCTGAAATTGTGATGTTTTCACCATTAACCGTGGCAACCGAATCGTTGCTTGATTGGGTGAAGTAATCTCCAACACCCCACAGGGCGAATGCCATGATCAATACTCCCATCACGATGGTCATGAACAGACCTGAAGATTTTTTTCTAATCCAAGTTAACATAGTTTAATTTCACTCAAAAGTTTTCTAAAAAAAAAGGGTGTCTGAATGACACCCTTTCTTAATGTGGCGGAGCGGACGGGACTCGAACCCGCGACCCCCGGCGTGACAGGCCGGTATTCTAACCAACTGAACTACCGCTCCGAATCTGGTGGGTGCTGAGGGGATCGAACCCCCGACCCTCGCCTTGTAAGGGCGATGCTCTCCCAGCTGAGCTAAGCACCCGATTCAGGGGCGTTAGTTTACTGCGTCTTTAAGTGCTTTTCCAGCTTTAAATGATGGAATTTTTGCAGCAGCGATTTGGATGGTGTCACCAGTTCTTGGGTTACGACCTTGACGAGCTGCACGCTCTTTAACAGCAAACGTACCAAAACCAACAAAAGTCAATTTTTCACCTTTTTTCAGTGAGTCAGTGATGGTGTCTACAACAGCATCAAAGCAGTCTGCAGCAGTTGCTTGTGATACATCAGCATTCTCTGCTACGGCTTTGATAAAATCTTGTTTTTTCATTGTGTGAATCTCCTTCGTCTCGTTATTTAATATTTATGACTGCACAGTCACGAAAGGCGCATTTTATAACAGTTTCGAACGTTTTTGCTAAACTATTTTTAATATTTTATTAACAGGTAAAATACTGCGCAATCTCAAGCATAGCTAGCTTTGAGAAGCAAGCGCTAATGTCAGTTATTAGTGATTCATGCAGAAAACAGCGCAGTAACAATTACCTTAAAAACAATGCATTAACCTTTCATTTTTAATGACTTTTTTCATTACTGATACCGGCAGGCTCTTTCAGCAAGCCGACATCTTCTTTGCCCTCATCAGAGGACTTGTCGATGGTGACAATGTGCTTGATTTTTTGCGCCAACGCCAATGTCAGCACTTCATCAATCCATTTCACCGGAACAATTTCTAAATTATCGGTGATTTGTGGCGGCATTTCAGCCAAGTGCTTCTCATTTTCTTGAGGAATGATGACTGTTTTCACTCCACCGCGCAAGGCGGCCAATAATTTTTCTTTCAAACCACCTATCGCCAATACCCTGCCTCGCAAGGTGATTTCACCAGTCATGGCCACTGCTGACTTCACTGGATTGTTGCTCAAAGCAGAAACCAAAGCAGTGCACATGCCAATACCGGCACTGGGTCCATCTTTCGGAGTGGCTCCTTCAGGGACATGCACGTGAATGTCATACTTGGTGAACATCTCGGCCGATACCCCAAACAAGGAGGCCCTGGACTTCACCACACTCAAAGCAGCCTGGATAGATTCTTTCATGACATCACCCAAGTGCCCGGTTAATGACAGTTTGCCTGTTCCTGGATAGACGGCGGCTTCAATTTGTAACAAATCTCCACCCACTTCAGTCCAGGCCAAACCTGTGACATTACCCACTTCGTCGGCTTTTTCGGCAACGCCGAAGCTGACTTTCTTAACACCCAAAAAGTCTTGCAGGTTTTTAACCGACACACTGATGGATTTTAATTTTTTATCAGTCAACAGTTGTTTCACTGCTTTGCGGGAAATCTTAGCGATTTCTCGTTCTAGGCTTCTGACGCCTGATTCGCGGGTATAGTACCTGACGATGTCTTTGATCGCAGCTTTAGACACTTTAACTTCAGATTTTTTCAGTCCATGCGCCTTCAACTGTTTCGGCAACAGGTAACGGATGGCAATTTCAATCTTTTCTTCTTCGGTGTAACCCGGTATGCGAATGATCTCCATGCGATCCAGTAACGGAGCCGGAATGTTCATTGAATTGGCTGTGGCGATAAACATCACTTCAGACAAATCAAAGTCCACTTCCAAATAGTGGTCTGTAAACGCATTGTTCTGTTCGGGGTCCAATACCTCGAGCAAAGCGGCAGCCGGATCACCCCTGAAATCTCTGGACATCTTATCCAGTTCATCCAGAATCATAACCGGATTACATTTTTTCGCTTTGGTGATGTTTTGGATCACCCGACCTGGCATGGAACCAATGTAAGTTCTTCTGTGTCCTCTGATTTCAGATTCATCAGAAACACCGCCCAGTGAAAAGCGGCTGAATTTTCGGTTGGTGGCACGAGCAATCGATTTACCCAATGAGGTTTTACCCACACCCGGCGGTCCGACCAAACACATGATCGCGCCTTTCATTTTAGGCGTGCGTTGTTGCACTGCCAGGTATTCTAAGATACGTTCTTTGATTTCATCCAGACCAAAGTGGTCTTCATCCAAGACTTTTTTGGCAAAATCTAAATCCAGTTTTAACTCGCTGCGTTGTTGCCAAGGCAAAGCCAAAATGGTGTCCAGATAGTTTCTGACCACCGTAGCCTCTGCTGACATTGGCGACATCATCTGTAACTTTTTGAATTCTGAATCCACTTTTTCCTGAGCAGACTCTGACAATTCCGTCTCCTGAATTTTGGCTTCCAAATCGGCAAACTCAGAATGCGAGTCATCAATGTCGGTTAATTCTTTCTTGATGGCTTTGATTTGTTCATTGAGGTAGTACTCACGTTGGTTCTTCTCAATTTGGCCTTTCACGCGACCCCTGATTTTCTTCTCCATGATAATCAGTTCCAGCTCGCTCTCAATCAAGGCCAGGATGTGTTCCAAGCGTTTTGACTCGTCCAGCATTTCCAATAAGGTCTGTTTGTCCTGGTGTTTAATCACCAAGTGCGCAGAAACGGTATCGGTTAATTTGGCCAAATCTTCAATGTTGGTGATGTTGGACAAAATCTCTTTGGGTATTTTTTTGTGCTTTCTGACGTAATCTTTGAAGCGTTCTCGCAATGCCCGCTTCAAGGCTTGGTTTTCACTTTCTTCATAACTGGCAAAGGTCTTCAGTGCCACGTGGTTGGCTTTGAAGTATTGGTCATCAACCAGGTCACTCACGCGAACCCGGGCTTTGCCTTCAATCAAGACTTTGTGGGTGCCATCCTGTAACTTAACCATTTGCAAAATGGTAGACAAGGTACCAATTTCAAAAACGTCTTCGGCTGTTGGGTCATCCACTTCTGATTGTTTCTGCGCCACCAGAATCACTGGGGCATTGTTTTTCATGGCGTTTTCTAATGCCAAAACTGACTTTTCGCGGCCCACAAACAGCGGGACCACCATGCCAGGAAATATCACCACATCTCGCAATGGCAATACAGATACTTTTTCTTGTGGGTTTTGCATAATTCTCTTTTACTCAGTACTTTGGTTGGCAATCTTGCCATACACCAAATAGGGTTTATTACCGTCTTCTATCACTGCCCGGTCAATCACCACTTTCTCAATGTTTTCCTGATCGGGTAGCTCATACATGATTTCCAACAATGCGGTTTCCATGATGGTTCTCAAACCACGAGCGCCGGTTTTGCGCGCCAATGCCAATTTCGCAATGGCATCATAGGCATCTTCACGAATTTCCAATTCCACATTTTCCATGTCGAACAAACGCATGAACTGTTTGGAAATCGCATTTTTAGGTTCTTTGAGGATGCGAATCAAGGCAGATTCATCCAGTCGTTCGAGGGTGGCCGAAACCGGCAACCTACCAACAAACTCAGGAATCAAGCCATATTTGACCAAATCATCAGATTCCAAGCCTTTGAAAATAGCCAACTCAGCTTCGTTCTCTAATTCCGAAGAAACCTCAGCAGAAAATCCAATACCGGTTTTCGCTGAGCGGTCTTGGATAATTTTCTCTAAACCAGAAAACGCACCACCACAAATAAACAGGATGTTTTTGGTGTTCACTTGCAAAAACTCTTGTTGTGGGTGCTTGCGACCACCTTGTGGTGGAATGGAGGCCACCGTGCCTTCAATCAATTTCAGCAAGGCTTGTTGAACGCCCTCACCTGACACATCACGGGTGATGGATGGGTTTTCAGACTTGCGCGAAACTTTATCAATCTCATCGATGTAGATGATGCCGCTTTCGGCTTTGTCCACATCGTAGTCGCAATTTTGCAGCAACTTTTGGATGATGTTTTCAACGTCTTCACCGACATAACCAGCCTCGGTCAAGGTGGTGGCATCAGCAATGGTGAAAGGCACATTCAAGATGCGCGCCAAGGTCTCAGCCAACAGCGTTTTACCTGAACCGGTGGGTCCAACCAGTAAGATGTTGGATTTAGATAATTCAACTTCTTCGTTGTCAGTGTGATTTGAGCGAATTCTTTTGTAATGGTTGTATACGGCCACAGCCAAAACCTTCTTGGCAGTTTCCTGACCAATGACATATTCATTCAACAAATCATGAATGCGTTTTGGAGTGGGCAGATCTTCCAGACTTTCAGTCAGGGTATCTTCCATCTCATCACGAATGATTTCATTACACAAGTCGACACATTCATCACAAATGAACACGCTCGGCCCGGCAATGAGCTTGGTAACTTCTTGCTGGCTTTTACCACAAAAACTGCAGTGTTTGACTTCTTCTAAACCTTTGTTTTCACTCATTTGATATGACTTAATGTTGTTGTAATACAGGTATGATACAAAAATTGTTCGTTCCTGCCTACAGTGTGGGGTTGATATTATGTGTTTATTGACTGCTATATGAGGGTAATCACACCGGATTCAAGCAGGCTGAGGACCAGAATGGCCAAAAATGTCAGGTATTTTTTCAGGGGAATCGCTGTTGGCCGCGGATCAGCCAAGATAAAGGTCGCTGGGGTGGCCAGTAAACGACCACCCAGCTGGATTTTTATGTATTCTTAAGAACGGGTCTCAATCACTTTATCGATGAGTCCATAGGCTTTGGCTTCATCGGCATCCAGGAAATAATCCCTTTCGCTGTCCTTTTTGATTTTTTCAACTGTCTGACCTGAATGTTTGGCCATCAGCTCACTCATTTTTTGTTTGATTTTCAAAATCTCTTTGGCATGGATGTCAATATCAGTGGCCTGACCCTGGAAACCACCCAAAGGTTGATGAATCATCACCCTTGAATTTGGCAGCGCAAAACGTTTACCTTCGGCACCAGCATTCAACAGGAAGGCGCCCATTGAGGCCGCTTGACCAATACACATGGTGCTGACATCAGGTTTGATGAACTGCATGGTGTCATAAATTGACATGCCAGCAGTGATCACACCACCCGGGCTGTTGATATACAGACTGATGTCTTTATCCGGGTTATCGGCTTCCAAAAACAGTAGTTGCGCCACAATCAAGTTGGCCATGTGGTCTTCAATTTGACCCACAACAAAAATGATGCGCTCTTTAAGTAACCGTGAATAGATATCAAAAGAACGCTCGCCACGAGCCGTTCTTTCTATCACCATGGGTACCAAGTTCATGATTTCGTCAGTTTTAGTCATGGCTTAGGCCGCTGGTTTCATGATGGCATCAAAAGAAGCTTTTTTCTCTTTGATGTCTACTTGAGATTCAATCCATTCCATGACTTGAGCTTCAATCACATTTTGTTCAACACTGGCCATCAGGTCTTGATTTTGGTAGTACATCTGAATCACTTCTTGAGGCTGTTCAAAAGTTTGGGCAATTTCATTGATCTGCTCTCTGACTTTGGCAAAATCAGTTTTGATGTCCTGCTTTCTGGCAATGTCCTGAATAATCAGGGTGTTCAAAATTCGGGTTTTGGCTTCTTCTTCAAACACGCTGGCTTCTTGCAATGGCGCATCGGCTTGGCCCATTTGTTTGGCTCGCTGTTGTGCTTGCATGGCCATGTGCTGACTTTCTTTCTTGATCATGGAGTCAGGCAACAAGGTACCTTTGCATTCTGCACGCAGACTTTCCAAGGCTTTTAATTTGAAGGTACTGCCGATGGTTTGAGTCAGTTCACGTGCCAGATTTTTACGAATGTCTTCTCTGAATTCTTCTTCGTCACCGCTTTCGATACCGAAGGATTTGACGAATTCTTCATCAATCTTAGGCAATTTAGCTTTTCTGACGTCGGAAACCTCAAAGTTGAACTTGGCTTTTTTACCAGCCAATTCAGCCACGTTGAAGTCTTTTGGAAATTCCAGTTCCAATTCACCGGTTTCTTTGGCTTTCAAACCAATCAGGGCATCTTTCAATTCGTCAGGAATTTTACTCTCACCCAACAAGATTCCCATCTTCTCATTGCCTTCAGCAGGATATGTTACGTCTTTGCCTTTGGCGCTGTATTCAATGGTCACCAAATCTTTGTTGGCAATTTTTCCTTTGCTTTCTTTCCAGTCCTGCTTTTGTTTTTGCAGGTTTTTAATCATGCCATCGATGTCTTTGTCAGTTACTTCAGCCACTTGCTTTTCAATTTTGATGTCAGCAAATTTAATTTCTGGAATTTCTGGCATCAATTCAACTTTGGCCTGAAACTCAAAACCGCCATTATCGGTGTCATCGGCTTTGGTGACTTCCGGAGCAGAAACGATTTCCAGCTCATTGTCTTTGATGGCTTTTTCAATGGAGTCTTGCATCAATTGGCCCAGCACTTCTTGTCTGGCGTGTTGACCGAAACGTTGCTTCAAAATGTTTTTCGGAACGCGACCTTGTCTAAATCCTTTCAGGCGCACTTCTTTACCCAGTTCAACCAGTTTTGCGTCAACTTTTGATTGAATGTCATTCGGTTCCAAAGCGATGTTCACCAAACGTTCTAAACCTTCAGATTGATCAATTGAGATTTGCATCTTAACTCCAAGTATATTTCAATAAATATGGTGCGAAAGGAGAGACTCGAACTCTCACATCAAAGATACTGGTACCTAAAACCAGCGCGTCTACCAATTCCGCCACTTTCGCGTATGTGTAAATTTTGATGAGGAATGAGTCATATGGGGTGGCCGATGGGGCTCGAACCCACGACAACCAGAATCACAATCTGGCGCTCTACCAACTGAACTACGGCCACCATATGAATGTCCCGCCTGGCGCGCCCGGCAGGACTCGAACCTGCAACCCTCGGCTTAGAAGGCCGATGCTCTATCCGGTTGAGCTACGGGCGCATTGCGGTTTCAGTAAAATGGTCGGGGTAGAGAGATTCGAACTCCCGACCCACTGCTCCCAAAGCAGTTGCGCTACCAGGCTGCGCTATACCCCGACGTATTCACTCATTTCATCAAGCTGGCGAATTTTAATACCTAAAACCACCAAGTTCAATGATAAAATGAGGTTTATTGTTCATATTTCAATGAACGTTTGACCGACTAAAATTCCATCGAAGCCAAACTAAAGATGGCGCGCCCGGAAGGATTCGAACCTCCGACCACCTGGTTCGTAGCCAGGTACTCTGATCCAACTGAGCTACGGGCGCTCAAGGGTTGCGAATTATCTTGCTTTTTAAACTTCAAGTCAACAATAATTCAAATCATTTTTTTGTTTCCGATCAAAGGTCGCAAACAAATGGCGGAGAGTGAGGGATAATTGAAAACTTCCTGTTTTCACCGCTGCGCGGCGCCTGTGGCGATAAAAAACGCTCCAGGCGTTTTTTTCGAACCTCGGCTTCTCAACCTTCATACTCCGGTATATTTATTTATGCCCGCTTTGCGGACTTAAATATTTACACCAACGAAGCGTTCTGGATGATTGAAAACTTCCTGTTTTCACCGCTATGCGGCGCCTGCGGCGATAAAAAACACTCCAGGCGTTTTTTTCGAACCTCGGCTTCTCAACATTCATACTCCGGTATATTTATTTATGCCCGCTTTGCGGACTTAAATATTTACACCAACGAAGCGTTCGGGATGATTGAAAACTTCCTGTTTTCACCGCTATGCGGCGCCTGCGGCGATAAAAAACGCTCCAGGCGTTTTTTTCGAACCTCGGCTTCTCAACCTTCATACTCCGGTATATTTATTTATGCCCGCTTTGCGGACTTAAATAAATATGGCGGAGAGTGAGGGATTCGAACCCTCGATGGGCTTTTGACCCATACTCCCTTAGCAGGGGAGCGCCTTCAGCCGCTCGGCCAACTCTCCGTAACACGTCTCTGGGCTTTTTAGACTTGATGACCAGATTCAAGTTGGCGCTCCCTAATGGAGGCGCCTTGTTCCGGGCTTCCTGCCCTTCACCCTTCGGGTCCGCTTCGCGGGGTTAAAATGTTCCTGACATTTTAATCAGCCGCTCGGCCAACTCTCCGTAACACGTTTCTGGGCTTTTTAGACTTGATGACCAGATTCAAGTTGGCGCTCCCTAATGGAGGCGCCTTGTTCCGGGCTTCCTCGGCAATTGCTCCTGCATTGCTCTACTACCTGCCATCCATGGCAGTATGCCCTTCACCCTTCGGGTCCGCTTCGCGGGGTTAAAATGTTCCTGACATTTTAATCAACCGCTCGGCCAACTCTCCGTAATACGTTTCTGGGTTATTTAGACTTGATGACCAGATTCAAGTTAACTGGGTGTGAATGGCGATTGTGATGAAATCATAACAGCCAAAAACAGCACCGCAGAAAGGCCGGATATTTTAATTCAATCCAACCAAAATGCAAGTTTAAATTGGAATCTGTTATTGATTTCCTAGGTTGTCCTCATCCAATTCCGGACTGGGCTCTTCCTGATCTTGTGGTGCAGCGGCATCAACCACTTGTTCATTTTTGATTCGCTCATAGATTTCTTCTCGATGGACAGCAATTTCTTTGGGTGCATTGATGCCTATGCGCACCTGATTACCTTTGATGCCCAACACCGTTACTGTGACATCATCTCCTATCATCAATGTTTCACCTACTCGGCGTGTCAAAATTAACATTTGTATTCTCCTTTTGTAAATTAAAAGTCCCTCGGGAAGAACTTCAGAAACAAGTATTTATCTTTGTAATTTAACTCATTTCATTATTTAAATTAGACTATATTTCAGACTGAAATTGAAGTCTTATTTTGACATATTATCAGCCCAGTACTTTTCAGTTTCGTCCATCGCAAGTTGTAAATCATCACGACTGGCTTCACCACCACCTTGTGCAAAGTCAGGACGACCACCACCTCGACCACTGATCTTAGCCAGGAGGTGTTTGATCACATCGCCGGCTTTGACCTGCTTAGTCAAAGACTTAGTTACCCCAACCAACACCTGCACTTTGTTGTTGTGGTGGTTTGCCAACACAATCAAACCTTGCTCGTGCTGACTTTTGAAAGCATCAATGGCATCTCGCATCACATCCAGATCAGACTGTGTCAGCACGGCATACAAGTGCGTCACACCATCTACCTTACGGGCTGACTCGCTGAGGTCACCCATTGAGTCACTGGCTTGCGCTTTCATGAACTCATCAATTTGTTTTTCCAACGCCTTGTTTTGTTCTTGTAACGCAGTTGTAGAGACCAACAGCTGTTCTGGTTTAACCTTCAACTTTTGAGCCAGTTGTTTCAACACCGAGCTTTCTTGCTGGGCTGCAGCCAAAGCTGCTTCACCTGTTACGGCTTCAATCCGGCGGATTCCAGAGGCCACTGCCACTTCATCGACGATTTTAAAAAAGCCGATGTCGCCGGTGCGTGAAACGTGTGTACCGCCACAAAGCTCGATAGAAAAACCGCCAAAATCCATGACCCTGACATGTTCTCCATATTTTTCACCGAACAAAGCCATGGCTCCGTAATTGATGGCGTCGTCATAACTCATTTCTGAATCTTTGGCGGCATGATTCTGGCGAATGACTTCATTGACCTTGGCTTCAATTTCATTCATTTGGTCGGTACTGATGGGTTGATCATGAGAAAAGTCAAAGCGCAATTTCTCCGCATTCACCAAAGAGCCCTTTTGTTGAACATGGGTTCCCAGTACATCTCGCAACACTTTATGCAACAAATGTGTCGCTGAATGGTTCAAGATCACCGCTTTGCGGTGTTGCTGATCCACCACTGCTGTGACCGTGTCTCCGGTGGTCACGGTGCCTGAACTGACGGTAACCTGATGCAAATGAAATTGACCAGCCGCTTTTTGGGTGTCGCTGACATCGGCTTCAAAGTGGGTGTTTCTGATCCAGCCAATGTCGCCAACCTGACCACCAGATTCTGCATAAAACGGGGTTTTATCCAGTACCAGTATGCCAGATTCGCCGGTTTGTAGTTGATCGGTTTCTTGGCCTTCACGAATGATTTTAAGAATTTCGCCCTGGTCTTCACAACGGTCGTAACCAGTGAACACGGTGGGTGTTAATGTTTGAATCAGTTCTGCTGATATCTGATTGCTTTGGGTGAATTGCTTGCTGGATCTGGAACGTGCTTTCTGCGCCTCCATGCAAGCCTCAAATGCCGGCAAATCCACTTCACGACCATCTTCTCTGGCCACATCCTGAGTCAGGTCCAATGGAAAACCGAAGGTGTCATACAGTTTGAAGGCGACATCGCCACTGACAGCCACACCTTCTGCTAATTTTTCGGTGGCTTTGCGGTATTCAACCATGCCGGTTCCTAACGTTTCAGAAAACTTGGTTTCTTCTTTCTTCAAAGCTTTTTGAATTTGGCTTTTTTGTTCATCCAATTCTGGGTAATCTGCTGCCATGACATCACACAAAGGCTGCACCATCTGATGAAAGAACAATCCGGTAGCTCCCAATTTGTGTCCATGCCGTGCGGCCCGCCTGATGATGCGTCTGAGCACATAGCCACGCCCTTCATTGGACGGCAACACCCCATCAGCTATCAAAAATGCACATGTCCTGATGTGGTCAGCAATCACTTTCAAAGAAGGGTTTTGCAAATCTGGTGTGCCAGTCAGTTCGGCCGCGTGTTTGATCAGGTGTTGAAACAGGTCAATGTCGTAGTTGTTGTGCTTGCCTTGCATAATCGAGGCTATGCGTTCCAGACCCATACCCGTGTCTACGCAAGGACTGGGCAAGGGCTCCAGCGTACCATCTGGTTGTTTGTCGTACTGCATGAACACCAGGTTCCATATTTCAATGTAGCGATCGCCATCTTCTTCAGGTGTGCCTGGAGGGCCACCAGCTATGTCCTCACCGTGGTCATAGAAAATTTCAGTACATGGACCACAAGGTCCGGTGTCACCCATTTGCCAAAAGTTGTCCTTGGCACCGATTCTGGAAATCTTATCAGCTGGAAAACCAATCTCATCACGCCAAATTCGCTCCGCTTCATCGTCTTCTTCAAAGACTGTGACCCACAGCTTGTCTACCGGCAAACCCAGCTCCTTGGTCAGGAAGTCCCAGGCATATTGAATGGCTTCTCGCTTAAAGTAATCGCCAAAACTGAAGTTACCCAGCATTTCAAAGAAGGTGTGGTGGCGCGCGGTGTAGCCCACTTGATCCAAATCATTGTGCTTGCCCCCTGCCCTGACACAGCGTTGTGATGAAGCTGCCCGGGTATAAGAACGTTTTTCAGCACCCAAGAACACGTCTTTGAACTGCACCATACCGGCATTCACAAATAACAAAGTGGGGTCGTTGCCCGGAATCAGGGAACTGCTTTTAACAGCCTGATGCTGATGTTGCTCAAAAAACTTCAGAAATTGGGTTCTGATTTGCTGGGTGGTTAACATAGGTCTGGCTAAATTCGAATTAAGCCCGAAATTTTATTGAACCCCCCGTTAATATACAACCTTTAAATCCACTCAGACTGAATCACTCAGCAGGCAAATCATGGTTTTCAAACCGCAGCAAGTCTTCAGGTGTGTCAATGCCGTGTGGCATGGGCGCCACTGCGGCAGCGGCCACAATGGTGTCTCCCATGGACAAAGCCCGCAACTGCTCTAAAGATTCCAGTTGTTCCAATGGACTGGGCTCAGTCGCAGCAAAACGTTGTAAAAAGGCCACTTTGTACATGTACAAACCGATGTGGTGCTTGTAGCTTATGCCACTGGGTAAGGGCAACGACAAATCAATCGGCTGTTTAAATTCTTGTTGTGACCAAGGTATCGGAGCACGAGAAAAATAAAGGGCGCGTTGCTTATCATCTGTCACCAGCTTCACCACATTGGGATTCATCAAATCAGCCCTGTTGTTGATGGCTTGGTATAAAGTACCGATGCTGGCATCTGGATGTTGCTTCAAAGTGGCAATCACTTGTTCGATGTTAGCCGCTGGTATATTCGGTTCATCGCCCTGGTAATTCAGCACCCAAGTAGACTCGTCCCAAGCCATGATGCGGGCACATTCAGCGATGCGATCAGTGCCACTGGGGTGGTTGGCGTCTGTCATGACCACTTCATGGCCATGGCTTTTAACCAACTTGGCGATACGCTCATCGTCTGTGGCCACCACCACTTGGCGGGCATTGAGGCGCTTGGCTGATTCAATGGCCCATAAAATTAGGGGTTTGCCCTGCAATTCTAACAAGGGTTTGCCAGGCAAACGGGTTGATCCGTACCTGGCGGGGATACACACCACAAAATCGAATTCACTCATTGCATCACCCGGGTCACCAGTTCGCTTAAAGCCTGAGTGGTTTCCTCAGGCATGGTAATCTTGAGCTTGACCACCCAGACATTGGGCAAATCCAATTGCGCACATTTAACCGCATCCTTTTCAGTGATCAACACCACACTGTCTTGGTGTGGCTCAAAATCCGCTGCCGTAATCTGATGGTGATCAGGCAAGGGATGTTTGACAATGGCCAAACCAGCAGCAGCCAACATGGAGAAAAAACTGTCGGGGTTAGCAATACCCGCCATGGCCACCACTTTTTGGCTGCGAAAATCGGCAATGGGCTTGGTTTCACGGCTGTGGTTTAAGCGCTGGATTTCATCGATGGCCAGTTGGTAATGTTGCTGCCCTTGCATGTACCCCTTGAAAACCACAAGATCAACTTCATTGAGCCGCTCCAAGGGCTCACGCAATGGTCCAGCTGGCATCAATAAGTTGTTGCCGGTGCGCCACCGCGCATCAATCATCACAATTTCAGCCTGGCGGCCCAAAGAATAATGTTGCATGCCATCATCGGCGACAATGACATTGACGTTGTGGCCTTTCAACAAAGACTGTCCTGCTTTGACTCGGTCTTTACCTACCATCACTGGGCACTGGGTTTTTTTGGCCATCAACAACGGTTCATCACCACTGGCGGCAGGATCGGCATTGGCGGTCACAAACATCGGTTCGACCTTGCGCTTACCGCCGTAGCCACGCGAAATGATGCCAGGACGGTATCCCATGGTCTTCAAATATTCCACCAGCCACATCACCATCGGTGTTTTGCCACCGCCACCAGCTGTGATGTTACCAACCACAATAACAGGGGCTTTTAATTGGTGGGTTTTACACAAGCCAACCTGATAACACCAGCGCCTGACTCCGGAGATCAGACCAAAAAATCGCGCGGCGACCTTGGCACCCCAACCCACCGGTGCGCCTCCATACCATCGTTCTCGGATCTTCTGTTCATTCATGGGAATCCCTGGTAGGAACTCCAGCCATTTGTTGGCTTTGTTGTAGTTGTGCATATATGCCAGGCTGTTGCAACAATTCTTCGTGGGTGCCGGTTTGCCTCACCCGGCCCTGTTCAAGTACCACCACCTGGTCCACGCCTTCAATGGTGGACAAACGGTGTGCAATCACCAAAGTGGTGCGGTTTTTCATCAGTTTCTCTAGGGCTTGCTGGATGTGCTTTTCCGATTCGGTATCCAGGGCTGAAGTGGCCTCATCCAATATCAGTACTGGTGCATCTTTTAAGATAGCCCGAGCAATGGCAATGCGCTGTCGCTGTCCTCCAGACAGGCGGGTGCCGTTATCACCCAGTTGGGTATCCAGTCCTTGGGGCAACTGCTCAATAAAGGGCCAAGCATTGGCTTGTTGGGCGGCCTTGATGACTTCGGCTTCAGTGTGACCAGATTGGGCGCCATAGGCGATGTTGTTGCGCACCGTGTCATTGAATAACACCACTTCTTGGCTGACTACCGACACATGATCGCGCAAACTGGATAAAGTAAAGGATTGAATGTTTTTGCCATTGATCAAAATTTCACCACCGGTCACATCATAAAACCGCGGCACCAGATTCACCAGCGTGGTTTTACCACCACCTGAGGGGCCGACAAAAGCCACACTTTGGCCGGCTTTGATGTTGAGGTTGATGTCGCGCAAGGCCACTTTTTCTTCATCGTAGGAGAAATTGACCTGTTTGAACTCAAAACCAACCTGCGCCGCGGAAAAGTGCTCACTGCCGGTGTCTTTTTCCTCGTCTTCCTGCAGCACGTGCATGACGCTGTCTGCGGCAGCCAAGGTGGTTTGGATGGTTGAAAAAACCGCTGACAGGTTTTTAATGGTTGGCATCAACGCCAACATGGCCATCATAAACGACATGAAATTAGCGGCACTCATACCCGATGTCGCTGCCACATACATAATGAATGAAAGCGCCACGGCGACCAACATCAGATTGATTGACGACATCACTTCCTGGGTGGCCACGATCTTGACTTGTAACTGGCGATTGGTATTGATGTTTTTGGCAAACTTTTTGGCTTCGTCGGTTTGTCCTTTAAATATTTTGACGATTTTGTGGCCTTTGACCACTTCTTCCACGGTTTGGGTGATGTCTGCTACCGACCTTTGGATGCCGTGGCCAATGCGTCGAAAGCGTTTGTTCACCAAACGAATGATCAGGCCTATGACAGGAAATGCCACGAACGCCGCCAGTGCCAATTCCCAAGACCAATAAAACATCACGGCCAAATAAAAAATGACGGACAAGGCTTCACGAATGATCAACACAAAGTTTTTCGACACCCCATTGGCCATTTGTTCAATGTCGTAGGTGATTCTGGAAATCAAACCACCTGCTGAGTGCTTGTCATAAAATTTTTGCGGTAACTTCAGGTACTGACCAAACACTTCTGAACGCAAATCATTAACCACTTTGCGACCCACCCAGGTGAAGCCATAGGAGGCAGCAAAATTTCCCACGCTGCGAATCAAAAACACGGTAATCACAAACAAAGGAATGAATTTAATCCACATGGGATCGCTTAACTCAAAGGCTTTTTCTAGGATGAATGACAAAGACCAAATAAAAAAAGCTTTCATCGAAGCATCAACGATGGCACCCAATATCGCCAGCCCAAAGACCAGGCGATAGGGTTTCACATAGCGTAACAAACCCAGGTAGGTTGACTGGTGATCAGGCTGGTTCACTGACTGTCGCTGGTTTGGGTGGTGGCCATGGAAACTTTTTCAAAGCCCAGGTTGCCCAACACATCCATGGCCATGACCACGTGCTTGTGGGCGACATTGGCATCGGCCCTGATGATGACAGGCATGCTGCGGTCATCTTTAACCACATTGATAAGGGCATTGCTTAAATTTTGTCTTTGGGCGTTAACCAATTCATTGTTGTTGACAAAAAACACCCCTTTTTGACTGATTGAGATGACCAAATCCTGTTGTTCTGAAGGTTGGGACTTGATCGTGGCCTCGGGTAATTCAATTTTCAACTTGGCCTGATTTTCAAAAGTGGTGCTGACCATGAAAAATATCAGCAACAAGAAGACCACATCAATCAAAGGTGTTAAATTGAGTTTGTTGCCTTCGGTTTGTTGGTTGGTAAACTTCATGCTTGCTTTTTGCTGATGGCATCAATCAGTTGCATGACCTGCTGTTCCATGACAATGGTCTGGTCGGCGATTTTGTTTTTGAAGTGACGAAAAAACAGCACCGCAGGAATGGCCACAATCAACCCGGCGGCGGTAGTAGTCAACGCCTGTGAAATGCCTCCGGCCAGCTGATTGGCATTACCGACACCAAATTCCATGATGTTGGCAAACACTTTCATCATGCCGATGACTGTACCCAACAAACCCAACAAAGGTGATACCTCGCCAATGGCGTGCAACCAATTCAAGGGTTTTTCTAACTGATGAGAAACGTGGCGTCCGGCATCTTCAACGGCTTCGATGATGATTTCGCGGGTTTCATCTCTTTTGCGCAAGGCCACCGCCATTAAGGTGCCCAAGGGTGAAGTGGCAGCCAACTGATCGATGTGTTTGTTGTCCAGGTTTTTCTTTTTGGACCATTCGATGACTTGGGCTGGCAACTCTTTGGGAATGATTTCCTGGTCTCTTAAACTCCAAAACCGTTCTCCCACGATCATCATGGCCAACGCCATCAGGATCAGTAGGAAAATCATCACAACACCACCACTGCTGACAATCTCAAACACTCAGATCACTCCTGTCTCGTTTCAAAAATCATCGTATTGTAACGATTGATTAAGAAAATTTCTGTAAAGAATTAAACTAACTCATGCCGACTGTCTATAACAGCAATACAATCACCAGTGAACCCCACGCATCAAACTGGCAAAAGCCATTTGTTCCGGAGAAACCTCACGTGGCTGGCTGTCCTTGTCACCTTTGGCCGCTGCCGAGTCAGGAAACATATTAAACGCCGTGTTCATCATCACTTCCATGGACTTGGGTGCCAAGGCGTGGATCACTTGCGCAAACACACCCAAGCGGGTAGCAATCCGTTGTGGCCTGCGAATGATGGCGTCCTTGATAAACAAAGCCGCTTCTTCGGGCGAAATGGTGGGAACGTTGTTATACATTTTGGTGGGTGCAATCATCGGTGTGCGCACCAGCGGCATGTTAATGGTGGTGAAAGCCACATTCAAATCATTGTATTCAGCTGCTGCACACCTGGAAAACGCATCCAATGCCGCTTTCGAAGCCACATAGGCGGAAAACCTGGGGGCATTGGTCAGTACACCAATAGAAGATATGTTGATGACCTGGCCAAATCGGCGCTCAGCCATGCCAGGCAAGAACCCCATGATCAGGCGCAAAGAACCAAAATAATTCAAATCCATGGTGCGTTGAAAGTCATGAAATCGCTCGTAAGACAAAGCGATTGATCTTCTGATTGAGCGACCGGCGTTGTTCACCAGATAATCGACGCCACCCAAATCTTTCAACACGTCTTCAACCAGTTTGAGGGCGGATTTTTCATCCGACAAGTCAGCCGTATAAGACGACACCTTAACCCCTTTTTTCTTCAGGGCCTTGGCTGTTTCATCAAGCTTTTCCTTGCCCCTGGCGACAATGATTAAATGGGCACCGGCATCCGCCAGCATCTCGGCCACCGCCAAACCAATGCCAGATGTGGCACCAGTCACCATCACCCGCTTGTCTTTAACCCGTCCTTCCAATGATTTATCAATGAACAGATCAGGATCCAGATTGCGTTCCCAATAATCCCATAAACGCCAGGCATACTTTTTCAGTTTTGGCAGTTTGATACCAGAGCCTTTCAATGCTTTTTGGGTTTCACGGTCATCAAAGCGCGTGGGGTAGTTGATGAATTTCAACACACCAGGGGGAATGCCCAAATCATTGAATATTTGCGCCCGAATGCGTTTGACCGGCGATAACATCATCAAACCCTGTTTCACTGCGCCAGGAATGAAATTAAACACCCGGGCATCAACCCGCATGTTCATTTGCGGGGCATTGGCCGCATCAGCAAATATATTCAACACCGTACCGATGCGCTTGGGATTGGGATCGGTGATGTGAAAACAACCGCCATCAAGGCCCTTCTTATGTGAAATGTGGTCAATCACATCCACCACATAGTCGACTGGCACCATGTTCAATCGTCCGCCTTCAATACCCATCATCGGCATCCATTTGGGGAAGGTGTTGCGTAATTTTTGAATCAGCTTGAAGAAATAATAAGGCCCGTCTATCTTATCAATCTGGCCCGTTTTTGAATGCCCCAAGACCATGGCTGGGCGGTAAATGCGAAATGGAATCTGACAGGTGTGTCTGACCACGGCTTCGGAGTCATGTTTGGTTTTAAAATACGGGTGGTCCAAGCCTTCGGCTTCTTCAAACATGTCCTCACGAAACACTCCAGGATACATACCAGCCGCAGCAATAGATGACACGTGATGAAAACACTTGGCTTTGATGGCTTCGGCCAGGTGAACGGCATGCGATGTGCCATCGACATTGGTAGCCATCTGTTCCTCCAGGCTGGCACCCATGTCATAAATCGCTGCCAGGTGGTAAAAGTGTTTGACCTTGCCGGCCATCATGTCACGGTTCTTTTTACTGACACCTAAGCTGTTTTTGGTGAGGTCACCAGTGATCAAATCAATGCGCTTCATCGGTGCGTCCATCTCTTCTAGCATTTTGTTCAGTTTCTTTTTAGATCCCGAACGCACCAACAAATAAATGTGCCCTGATCTGGCAAACAGTTTTTCTAACAAATGCCGGCCGACAAATCCAGTGGCGCCCGTGATGAAGTATGACATTAATTTTCTCCCGTTAAATGATTGACCGATAAACTAAAATCGTGTCAAATGAAGCTTATCCAATTTTCCGATTATCTTACCATGACTGATTTAAATGATGCATTTGAGAATGCTCAGAAAGAAGTAAAAAATTTATCGAAGCGGCCCGATGATGCCACTTTGTTGAAGCTGTACGCTTTGTACAAACAAGGATCCAGTGGTGATGTGTCAGGCGATAAACCCGGCTTTTTTGATTTTGTGGGCACCGCCAAATACGAAGCTTGGGAAAAACTGCAAGGCACCAGCCAAGAAGAAGCCAAACAACAGTACATTGATTTGGTTGGCAAATTGAGCGGCTGAGTGACCACCAAGGAACGCATACTGGCCACCGCCCTCAGGCTATTCAATGAAGAGGGCGAACCGAATGTCACCACCAATCACATTGCCGATGAAATGGACATCAGCCCAGGCAACCTGTATTACCACTACAAAAGCAAGGACGACATCATCTGGCAGATTTTTCTGGCCTATGAAAAAAACATCAAAGCCGTTTTAGAATCACCGGACCTCGATAACGCCTCAATGAAGGACATGTGGTTGTACCTGAATATGGTCTTCGATGTGATTGTTGAGTACAGGTTCTTGTACCGGAACCTGATTCAATTGATGAACCGCATTGAATTCCTGAAGCGCCATTTTCGCCACATCCTGGCCCTCAAGTCACAAACCGCCCTCAACATCCTTGAACAACTCAGAATCGATGGCTTGATACAGGCCGACCAACGCACCACAGCCAACCTGGCCGACCAAATCGCCCTCACCTCAACATTCTGGTTGAACTATTCTGTGGCGATTTTTGATGACAATTTTGATGAACAGAAGAAATTATCCCACGGCATCTTCCACATCCTGCAAATGATTGCCCCATTCCTGGACGACAAACAACGGGCTTTCTTGGACGAGTTGTCCAAGCAGTTTTTATCCTGATCAATCGTTTGACAACTTAAACAGATAAAACATGTTCGAATCACGGTTAATATGGGTCACGTCTAACCCGTTGAAAGTTTCACTGGTGTAAAATCTGAATTCAGCAGCCCCAATGTCTTCATAATACAATTTGAGTGGACCGTGAGAGGGTCTGACAAAAAGTGATCCGTAACAATAGGGTTTCACCATAAAGTCCATATTTCCTACACTGAGAATTTTTGTACAAAAAAAATCCAGACTCAAATCATCATTAAACCTGTCATCTTCATACTGTCTGGCATCGTAGAGTCGAGGATCAGGGGGTGACTGATAAGCATTCAAGTCAAACGGCCTCAATTTAACCATTTCAGAAATTTGGTGTAGTTCATCAACAAGAATCCAGGAACCACTTTGATCAGGAAATTGATACGAATCACCACCTATGGTTTTGTGATTTGTTTCAAATACTTCCAAGCCGTACACGAAAGCCTGAATTGACTTTTCAGGTCCAGCATCAATACTGACTGTGCCCAAGTTGGTTCCCTCTAATTGAATCGCTATGTTTCTCGGCTCAGCAACCTGACCAGTAGTCACATCAACTGAATTAACAGGAGAGCCGCCGCTGGGGGTATACAGGTCAGCCTCCATCAAACCGTTCTCATCAAATTGACCACTGGCAATTTGCCAGGTGGCCTGCCCTTCGTCGTTGTAACTGTAGACCAATACCACCGTGTAATCATCCTGGGTGCGCATCACCAAGCCACTGCCAATGGCTGGATCATCATGGGTGCGCCAATAGCCATCGGCTGGTAACAATCGGCGGTCCTCGTTTAAGCGAAAAGCTTGAAACTCTTCATAAGGTTCAGTCTCATCTTGATACAGGGTCATGCGCTGGTTGCCCAAATCATTTAAAGATATTTTCATTTGACCCGAACCTGAATTGCCCCGGTTAACAAAACAGACATCACTGTTCAGGCAATTGATTGCCCATCCATTGGTAGAATGATGGTTACTTTTGTAACTGGATACAATCCTTATCACAGCGATGGGTGGATTGATATAAGGATATGGTTCCAAATCAAGAATGTATGACTCACCGGTTTCTTGACTACCCAAAACCCAAACTCCTGTTAAAATCGGATGATCATAAATAGCACCTACTCCGTAATGTGATGCAGTAATAATCTTAGAATCTGATTCGTCAATTGACAAAGTACCAATTTGGCTGCCAGTAAATTTAACCACCATTTGGTGACTGGTTCCATCTAATTCTGCCGCCGATGGGTCTGTTTGAGTCAGGTAGCTGCCATTGGTGGTGGTGACCAATTCAACTTCAAGCACGCCGTTTTCATCCACCTGACCAGAACCGATGTACCATACGTTGTTGCCTTCTTCGTCATAGGTAAACACGCTGACCAGGGTGATGTCACCTTGGGTTGAAAACATCAGTCCGCTGCCAATTTCCGGGTCATCGGTGGTGTTCCACAAACCATCAGCTGGGCGAATGGCTGCCAACGAAGCAGTTGTACCAAACAGGAGAGCAAATAATAAAACTGTCTTCATGTAGACATAAACTCAATTAATTCATGTACATGATAGCAAAATTTCAGACGTACTACATTCTTGATAAACCGTATTTAACCGATGACTCGAGTACCTGGCAGTTGTTCAACCAAATCAGTTCCCAACAAGGTGCTGGGGGTATGGTAACCCGAAGCGCCGGCATGAGCACCCAGCAGCGCTTGCGCCACCAGCACCGAACCATCGGCTGTGACTTCGTAGCCATTGGCCACTTCGATGCGGTATTGTTTGGCTTCGCCTTGGGCGTTTTTAACCTCACCCCAAACAAAAGTGGTTAACTTGGCGCGGGTGGCTTCATCAGGCCCTTTGACCTTTTTCTCAACCCGCTTTTTGAGAAAACTCTGTACCAAGCCCAGTTTCAAAATGGGTTTGATCCAATTCAGCCGTTTCAACTGTTTGACCATTCCCGGCGAACTGGGAATGTAGACTTCAATGTTGGGAATCCCGGTGTTGTGGTAGGCTGTGGACACATCACCCCAAGGGATGGTCATGGCCAGTTTTTCCCCACCACCAAAATCAATCTTGCGGGTTTTCGCTGCCAGTGGCACGGTTTTGATTTCACCATCAACACGGACCTTGCCGCCGTTGGGTAGAGCTTCTACCGAAGTTTTTGCTGTGCCTGGGCTGAAACCCGAGCGCGAATCAAAGCCCAAGGCCAAGTGGGTGGCATCCGGCATCATGGCTTTTAACTTTCCAGCCACACAATCGGTCGGTATGACATCAAATCCCACACCCGGGCACAACACCACCCCACGGTCTTTGGCGGCTTCATTGAGACTGGCAGCGGCTTCAAACACGTCGATTTCACCGGTGATGTCGATGTAATGGGCTTGTTGTTTTAAACAGGCTTGCATCATCACATCGGCGGTTTGTGAAAAAGGTCCTGCACAATTCAGCACCAAATCCATGCCAGCGATCAAGGCATCAGAGTCTGACAACGACTGGATATCAAAGACCCGGTGTGGCAAATCATACTTTTTGGCCAATGCCTCCACTTTATCTTGACTGCGACCTGCCACCACCGGTTGCATACCAGCAGCAACGGCCTTGGCCACAACCAATTGACCGGAGTAACCGGTGGCACCATATATCATCCATTGTTTGTTAGCTTCAGTCATTTGAACATCCTCTTGATCATCTTCAGTTTTTGTTTGTAGAAAAAGGTTGGGAACCACCTGGACAGGCGGTATTGCCAACGGGTGGTACCGTCACACAGAACCATAAATTGTCGTTTATTGATAGCGGTCAATATCATGTTTGCAACATCGTCAGCGGTATACTGAGAATTTTCCATCCAACGGTTGATTTGGTTTTTCACCTTAACGCTGCTGCCATACATAGATGATACCAGATTGGTCTTGAAAAAGGCGGGACAAACCACCGACACATGGATGTTATCAGCGGCCAATTCACAGCGCAAAGTCTCACTCAATGCCAACACCCCGGCTTTGGCCACATTGTAAGAGGCCACCCCAGGTGCCAACGCAATCGCCGCAAATGAAGCGATGTTAACCAAGGCAGCGTCTGGACTGGATTGCAGCGCTGGTATAAAAGTCTTGCAGCCATTAACCACGCCCATCAGGTTGATTTGCCATTGCCGCGCCCATTCATCATCAGTGCTTTCCATTAAGGTACCCTGCGAGCCCACGCCCGCGTTGTTGACCATCACATCTACCCGGCCGTAATGCCTCATCACTGCCGCATAGCTGTCTTGCCAATCTGCTTTGGAACTGACATCACAATGAAAATAGGCCGCGTCGATGTTTTGAGCTTGCAGCTTCGAAACCTCAGTCAATCCCAATTCATCCTGCACATCCAAAACGGCGACGCTGTAGCCACTTTGACCGGCCGCTTGTGCCAAGGACAAACCCAAACCACTGGCCCCACCGGTGATGACCATGACTTTGATGTTATTGTTATTTCTTACCATTTGGGCATCTTACCAAAAAAAGCGAACAATCACTCGCTTTTTGTTATAATCAAAAAAAACCAACCTGAGACCCTATGCCAAGCCAAAATTTCACCGCCATGCTGACCCAAATCTCGTCCATTATCAACGATCAGGTCATCCCCTTGGAACCACTGCTTTTAAGCCAAAAATGGCATGATTTGTACGATCAGTTAGCACAAATCCGCAACCACGTTAAACAGCAAAACCTGTGGGCGCCGAACTTACCAGCCTCAGTGGGTGGCATGGATTTGACCACCGAACAATTGGCGCTGATTGCTGAATTGACCGGCCAATCACCGCTAGGCAACTATGCTTTTGGTAACCAGGCACCAGATGCAGGCAATGCCGAACTGTTGCACTTGTATGCCAATGATTTTATCAAATCTGACTTTTTATTGCCCTTGGCCAATGGCGAGATTCGCAGTTGTTTCGCCATGACTGAACCACACACGGCAGGTTCAAACCCCACCCTGCTCGATACCCGCGCCGAATTGATTGATGATCATTGGGTCATCAATGGCCGCAAATGGTTCACCACTGCGGCTGATGGTGCAAAATTCACGATTGTTATGGCCATCACTGAACCCGATGCCGCCAAACACCAACGCGCCAGCATGATCATTGTGCCGTTGGATAACCCGGGTTACCACAACCTCAGAAACATTCCGATCATGGGGCACAGCGGCGAAGGGTACTTTTCCCACAGTGAGGTTGAGTTCAAAGACTGCCGGGTACCTGCCAATCATTTGATTGGTAACCGCGGCGAAGGATTTAAAATGGCTCAACAACGCTTAGGACCCGGACGCATCCAGCACTGCATGCGTTGGATTGGCATAGCCAAGCGTTGTATTGATTTGATGTGTCAACACGTCAAATCCCGCAGCATCACCCCCACCAGTACCCTGGCTGACCAACCCTTGATACAAGCCAAAATCGCTGAATGCCATGCCGCCATGCACGCTTCGCGGGCGCTGGTGATGGAAACCGCACGCATCATTGATGCCAGTGGCTATGCTGCTGCCAAACACCACATTTCGATGATTAAATTTGAAGCAGCCAGCATGTTACAATCTGTGGTCGACACCACCTTACAGTCGCTGGGTGCCCTGGGCATGACCGATGACCGCATTGTGGCGTATTTTTATCGGGAGGAACGGGCTGCAAGGATTTATGACGGCCCGGATGAAGTCCACAAATTATCACTGGCCAAAAGCCTGCTTAAAACTTAAACAAGCTAACAATGAACCTCAGTTATGAAACTTTTATTCAAGAGTTCGATGCCTTGATTGGCGATGAATGGTCGTGCCTGTTTGATTTGTATCATAAAAAACTGAATTTAAAGAACCGCAACATCGCGACCCGCAAGTTCAAAACCATCATCGAGTCGGTCTTTAAACTGTCCCAAACCAAGGGTTTTCAAGCCATGACCTTGCGCGACTTGAGTCAGGAATCCGGCATCAGCATGGGTGGTTTGTATAAATACTTTGCCAATAAGAACCAAATCGCTGAAATGATTCATGCAGCGATGATCCACATGGCAGAAACTTGTTTGAAGATCAAGGAATACCGACACCAAGATCCGGTGTTTGAATTGAATGAACTGTTGGCCAGACACATTTACATCAGTGAGCGGCTAAAGAAGTGGTTTTATTTTGTGTTTATGGAATGTCGCAGTTTAGATCGCGAATTACTCAACACCATCACCGATTCTGAAAAATTTATGGAGTCTGCCATCCTGGAACGCATACAGGATGCCAACCAACAAGGGCTGAGCTGTTGTACCAACGCTGATTTCGTTTCTGCCATGTTGAAAGTGATGCTGCAGGACTGGTATTTGAAAAGCTGGAAATACCAACAAAAAAACCTCAATGCCGACCAATATGTGGCCAACTTATTGCTCAGCGTATACCAACTGATAGATGTCAAAGTATGAACACCGCAGAACAACAACAAATCAAGGCCTATTTCGAACAACAGCTGAACACCACAGGTGAGGTACACATCACCCCATACCAGGGTGGCGCATCCAACCTCACCTATGCCATCAAAGACGCTAAACAGGAATGGGTGATGCGCACTTCACCACCAGGCACCAAAGCCAAAGGCGCGCATGACATGGAACGCGAGTACCGCTTACTGAAGCAACTGCACCCGGTGTTCCCTTTGTGTCCGGAAGTGGTGTTGCTGTGTCAGGATCGACAGGTTTTTGCCCGAGATTTTTATCTGATGAAACCCATCCATGGCATCATCATTCGCCAACAATTACCAGCGGTCTACCAAGATGCAGATCTGGCGGCCCTGTGCCGAGAACTGATGCGGGTTCACGTGCAATTACACCAGGCGGACACTCAAAATCTGCAGGAATTCAACAAAGGGCCAGGCTACATTGACCGCCAAATCTCCGGCTGGATTCATCGCTACAGCCAAGTCATACCTGAACAGGACATCGCCGAACCCGTGATCAAATGGTTGGCGAAAAACCAACCTGAGGATAACCGTGAATACACCCTGATTCACAATGATTTCAAGTTTGACAACGTGGTCTTTGACACTGAAAAGCCTGCCACAATCATTGGTGTGTTGGATTGGGAAATGACCACCATTGGTGACCCGCTCATGGACCTGGGATGTTCATTGGCTTACTGGTTTGAAAACAGTGACCATGATGTACTCAAACAAATCAGCATGATGCCAACCCATCTGCCTGGGATGTTAACCCGCGATGAATTGGTCCATCAGTATTGTCAGCGCAGCGGGCTGGAACTGGATGATTACCATTATTACTACGTCTATGGGCTGTTCAGACTGGCAGTCATCATCCAACAAATTTTTTATCGCTATGAAAAAGGCCAGACCGATAACCCGGCCTTCAAACCCATGGGCATGGTCAGGGACCTGATTCTCAAACAAGCCCTGTCTCTCATTTAACTTAAAGAACACAAAAATCACATGTCAGAATTCAATCAAAAAGTTGTCCTCATCACCGGCGCCAGTCGTGGCATCGGCGAAGCCATTGCCCACCAATTTGCTGAACAAGGCGCACAAGTCATCGTTTCTTCCAGGTCGCAAGAAGGCATTGATGCCGTGGCCGATAACATCAAAGCCAAAGGTGGAAAAGCTGTGGGCATCACCTGCCATAACGGCGACAAAGCATCCAGAGAAGCACTGATTCAACAAACCGTTGAACAATTTGGTCGCTTGGATGTGATGATAAACAACGCCGCCGCCAATCCCTATTTTGGCAATGTCCTGGACATGGGTTTTGCAGCGATTCAAAAAACCATTGAAGTCAACATCGAAGGCTATTTCCATATGAGCCAACTGGCTGGACAACAAATGCGTGAACAAAAATCCGGCGTCATCATCAACACCTCTTCGGTCAATGGTCGCGTCTCCGGCTACAACCAATCGCTTTACTCTGCTTCCAAGGCCGCCATCATTTCCATGACCGAAAGTTTTGCCAAAGAATGTGCACCGTTTGGCATTCGTGTTAATGCTGTGTTGCCCGGCCTGACCGACACCAAATTCGCCTCCGCGTTGACCCAAAATGAAGCCATGTTGAAAATGATTCTGCCACAAATACCCTTGGGTCGAGTGGCACAACCTGTAGAGATTGCACCGGCCTATTTGTTTTTGGCCTCCGAACAAGCCAAATACATCACTGGCGTCAGCCTGCCCGTAGACGGTGGCTACCTGAGTTGAGCCTGAGTTGAATGCGAACACATTAAAATCGAGTCACCTGATTTTTTGATATTGCTTGCCAAAAGCCGGCTTTATGAAGGTAAAATATAAAGAAACAGAAGAGGATATCACCATGAATAAAGCTGTCATTTTAGCCACGCTGTTGATTTTCAGCTGGTCAATCCATGCCAACCCCAAAGACCCCATTGAAAAACTGACCGCCGATGGCAACTCATCTGAAAATCAGTTTGAACAAAACAAAAACAGCCGCAACCGCAGCACCAAATACTATGGTCCCAATGACCGACTGGTTTGTGAATCAAGACGTGGAGAACGCCAACACTGTGGTGCTGATACATCAGGTGGCGTGCGGTTAACCAAGGAGTTCAGCCGCAATCGATGCCAAGGCAACTGGGGCTATGATTACTATGGTGTGTGGGTCAGAAATGGCTGCAAAGCTGAATTCAATGTGGACCGATACCGGGATTATTACGGTCAGACCAATGACATAGTCCGCTGTGAGTCATACGGTTTCAGAAGAAAGTCCTGCCCCATCAACCTCAATGGCGCCTCAGTCACCCTGATTCACCAATTGAGTAACCGCCCATGTCAAAATAATTGGAGCTATAACCGCAATGAGATTTGGGTAGAAAATGGCTGTAAAGCTGATTTTCATGTCTATCGCAACAACCCAGGGTATCCCGGTCACCCCGGCGATGGTCACGATGCCATCATGGTCGAATGTCGCTCCAATGGCAGCAACATCAATTACTGTAACGTACCTGACTTGAGCGCCATAGAGCTGACCGAAGACCTGAGTTTCAGAAACAATTGTAAAGGCAATTGGGGCTATGCCAGTAACGGCATCTGGGTTCGTGGTGGTTGTCATGCCCGGTTTGCGGTCACGCCATACCGAAATCTCAACAACCCAGGTTTTCCCGGCAGTGGCGGTAACCGACCACCCAATGAAACCTTTACCATCAAATGCAAATCCAGAAAATACATGAAGGTATTTTGTGACACCAACGGCCCGGTCAGAGATGCTGAAATGAAGCGTGAAATCAGTGCCGGTAAATACCCCTGCCGGGGTAACTGGGGTGTCGACAGTCGCGGTCGTTTGTTTGTAGACAATAACTGTTACGGCGAATTCAAAGTGTACCGCTGATTGCTGTAGACACCAGCAACACCTAAAAACCCATGCCTCGGTATGGGTTTTTTTATGGGTTAATCCAGCCATTGATTTTGACTTTATTTATATGCATCCTGTTGTAGGGTTTATGGGCATGAGTATCAGTAAAAAAATCAAAACCCGTTATTGGCTGCCCATATTGGTATTGGCAGTGGTGCTGTTGGGAATGCGACTGTATTTACCCACCTGGCTGAAAAACCACGCCAATGAGGTGTTGGCGGACATACCCGGCTACCATGGTTCCATTCAGGACGTTGATGTCTCATTGTGGCGCGGTGCGTATGTGGCTGAAAATTTACAACTGTTTCGTGACGGTGCCGAAACCGAAGTGCCTTTTTTAACCATTCCGTCGGCCGATATTTCCGTGCAATGGGCGGCCCTGTTCAATGGTGAGGTGGTCAGTGAGGTGGTGCTTTATGATCCGCAAGTGACTTATGTGATGGAAGACCACCAAAACAACAACCAAGAAAAACCTGAAACCGATGATTGGACCGATGCTTTGGACGAATTGATACCCATCAACATCAACCGCGTGGCAATAAACAATGGCAAACTCGGCTTGGTGGAATTGAGCACAGACCCAGATATTGACTTGTACATCGACGACATCGACCTGGAGGCCAAAAACTTACAGCTGGTTAAACAAGCTGAAACCAAACTGCCCTCCAGTTTAACCGCCACAGGCACCACCATTGGCCAAGGACAGTTGGAAATCAACGCCAGAGCTGATTTGATCAGAAACATTCCAGACCTAGACCTCAATGCCTCAGTCACTCAAATCAATTTACCGGCATTGAATCCGCTGACCCAGCATTATGCCAAAGTCGATGTTGAATCAGGCAATTTGGAACTGTATTTTGAAACGGCCATCGCCGATGGTTATTTGACTGGATACTTCAAGCCGTTGATACAGGATGTCAAGTTAATCGACCAAAGCGATGGATTCTTTAAAAAGCTGTGGGAAGGTGTGGTTAATGTCATCAAATTCATCTTCAAAAACCACAGCACCGACCAATTGGCCACCAAGATTCCGATTGAAGGTGACTTAAACGATGTAGAAACCAGTGCCTGGGACACTTTCGTGAACATCCTCAGAAATGCTTTCATCAAAGCTTTTGAAGGCGATGTTGACGATGACATCACCATTGAGGATGCTATCGATGCCAAAAACGACGACTCATGATGATTCGGCTCGGTCACGTCTGGGTTTTTAATGACATCTGCTTTGGACAGTCTAAATTCAGACTGCAGTTACAACAACGCTTAAAGTGCCTTGGTTTGGTTCAAATTGGAAGCATTCCAATTAACCACCTGAATACCTAAAACACACCAACCACCACGATAAAGAAGTCGACAAAAACAGCGAACCAGTCTTAGTCGGAGACGTGTTTGGTTATTCTTCTTAGTAGCATGATTGAATCTAAATAGAACCCGTCATTGCGAAGGAGTGAAACGACTGCGGCAATCTGTAAGGTTTAGCTCCAGATTCATGAGAGAGTCTGCCCCTTGGGTATTGCCACATCGCTTCGCTCCTCGACAACTGCACCCTGCGCTTCTCTACCACCTGCATCCATGCAGTCGTCGCAATGACATGGTGTTTTTTGGTCGGAGACGTGTTTTGTGATTCTTCGTAAAAGCATGGTTGGATACCTATATTTTCTTGGTTAATAGCTCATTAATAATTCTGAATTCATCCATTGTGATAGAAATCATCGAAGTCAATGCGCTTTGTAACCGCTCCCAACCATACATTTGTGCCCGCAGCTCACTGTCATTGCACAATATTTCAATGGGTGCATTCAATAAAAGTTTTCGATTAAGAAATCGCCACTCTTTCCCTTTGTTGTCCACAACTTGGATGTCACTTTGACCCACAGTTAATTTTGGGTGTGCCCATATAGGGATATCCAAAGGCTTTGACTCCACGTAATCCGACTCAAATTGTACGATTCCTAATAAATTACTCAGGTCTTGAAATGTACGCCTGTCATCACTGCTTTGTTGATGCAATAAATTTGCATCGGTGGTGATTTCAACCAATGAGTTTGTGCGCAGTCGTATGCCTCTGGTAATTTGCATTTCATTGATCGCAGTTAGGATGGCCTCTTTGGCTTGCTCGCTCTGATCACAAGTTCTCAGGTAATCCAGTCCAAGCGTGACTAGAGGTATGGTTTTTTCCAATTCTTGATGTAAGGCTTCCAGGTTTTCTATGTTAAATTCAACTTCAGCTTTGAAGCGCTCCAGCGCGCCTTGGTATGCACTTTTATCCTTCAATTCCGCATTCCAATTAGCCACTTGAATACCAATAAATACACCGACCACCACGATAAGGAAATCGATAAAAACCGCGAACCAGTTTTGGTCAGTGACGTGCTTGGTGATTCTGCGCAATAACATCAGTTCACTTCACTACTGGCATGTTGTATTTCCAACAGCTCATCCAGGCGTTGGTGTACCCCTTGCATTTGCGCCACCCATGGCTCTATGCCATCGCGCATCACTGCATCAAAAAACTCCAAGTTAATGGCCAAGGCGTTGCGTACTTCAACTGAGTCCAACAACTGATCCACTTCACAAGAAAGCACCAACGGGTTGCGTTCCATCTGACCAGGATTACTGATATCTGGGATCATTTCAGATCCGAATTCAAAAAATCGGCTGTGGCTTTTAAATATACTGGTCATCCCCACATCACTGGTAGCACTGACGATTTCCAAAGCCTCTCGACTTTGGGTCAGTTTAGCCAAAGCCCGCTGTAAAGGAGCGTCAGCAATGATATTCATCCGCCCTGCACTGCGCAATTGAATCAATGAGGGCAGCTCTGCTCGACCTACATATACAATGTTAGAAGCTAACATGGTAAGACAAACTTGTTTATCAAAAGTTTGTGTCGGTTTACCACCAACGAAGGTATCAACCAAATCACTCAATTCTTCGAACCTATCACGCCGTTGGATAATCAATCGCTTGCTGAGATTTTGCACACTGACGACATCTGCATGCAAATCCAGTAACAACACGGCTTCATCTTGGCGGTCAATATTAAACTGATTCCAATTATTGACCTGAATCCCAATAAACACACCGACCACTACGATAAGGAAATCAATGCATACGGCGAACCAATTTTGACTTTTAACGTGTTTGGTGATTCTTCTGAGTAACATTTACTTTCCTACTGAAATTTTGAGCTTTTCTACACTGATCTTTTCAAGCAGTAATTTAGATTGTTCTAACAAACTTTTTGAAGCAGTGATTTGACCTTCAATGTTATGGTTTTTATACCTAAGAATATTGATAATAAAAAGGTTATTACGATAATCTTCTAAGCTCTTTGGCTTGATATCAAATTCGCTGTTGTTTATCGACGATTTGATGTCAGCGTCTAAACCAAAGTTTTCGTCTATGTATTTCGTGACATCTTCTGATGCATTACTTGTCAGTGGTAAGTGATCGAATTCCATCAGATACGGTGCGATGATATTTCGGGTGTAATCTTGCATGGCAGTGTTCCAACCCTCATATTCATCATTGTAGTATTTAATCAGCAGGTTGTTCAGCATTTGATTCTCAATCAACTCAAGTTTTCCAGATGACACTAAATTCTCAAAACTGGTTCTTTTTTGAGCGAATTTTGGCAAACCCAAAATGGTGGCGAATCTTTTGTCGAATTCAGCTTTAGGCACATCTATTTTTCTGGCAAGCACATCAAGACAGAATAAATAATCCGCTCTGATTATATTTTGATACCCAGTTATGGAATCAATCAGCTTAATATCAGATTGAATATCTGATTCGAGCAATTCTAAAATAACATACTGCTCTTTTCGGTCTTGCTGGGTTTCATTCCAATTCGCCACTTGGATACCAATAAATACACCGACTACCACGATAAGGAAATCGATAATAACCGCGAACCAGTTTTGGCTTTGGACGTGTTTGGTGACTCTCCTCAGTAACATGGCCAATCCTTAAAATACACCGTCATTGCGAGGGAGTGAAGCGACTGTGGCAACCTCATAAATCTGTCGCTATGTTTAAATACAGTCTGTCCTTTTGGAGATTGCCACGGTCGTACTTCTTTCGCAATGACATGAGATTCGTTTTGCTCAGTGACGTGTTTGGTGATTCTTCTCAGTAACATTATTCAGCTTCCTTAAGTGGGTGTTCAATTCCAAGGGATTTATCCAGTTCTGCATGGAGCTCAGCTAATTTTTGGCTTACCTTTAGCACACCACGTTCGGTGTAAATAATATAATTAAAAGCGTTGATGTTAAAGTCATTCAGAAATGCAGGACTATTTTTAATTTGGTTCAAATCGCAGATTGCATTTAACCCAACCGAATCCCGCATGAAGGTGTCATCTAGGGTAAATTGTGACTTTATCAGCATTGGATAAATCCTGCTCATATCAACATTAGAACCGCTGATGACTACAATAAGATCTCGAGCACGAGCAACATCTTGAATATAACTGAGAATATGATTGCGCAGACCTGATGAAGCAATTCTCTCTAAACGACCCGATGAAATTAATTCAGACACGCTGGGTATCTCTGCAGGTGGCACAGTCGTGAAAGATGAATGTGCAATGGAACGACACTGGTCTTCAGATAGCTTCAAACCGGCTTCATCACTTTTTAGCAATTCTGTCACTTCCATCAGGTTTCTCGAAAAGCGTTGCCTGGTTTCATCATAGCCAACTCGGGTTTCAATCAGTTCTTCAACTTCTTCATGTAAACGTAACAGATACTGGCCTTCACTGTGTTGGCGTTCTTTTTCTAAGGCCCATTGCTGTACTTGAAGACCGATATAGACACCCAGAACCACAATTAGTAGGTCAAGAAAAACCGCGAACCAGTTTTGGGTTTTGACGTGATGACTGACTCTTCTGAGTAGCATTAAAATTTCCCAGCTATTTTGTTAGGTGAAAGCTTTCCTATGTTGACCTGCTTCATTTTTCTAAATCAACTCCCCATCGAGAACGCAATTCTTCTTCTATCACACGAACTATGGTTTTATAATGTTTTAAGATGGGCTCGTAGGCCCTTCTTCGCTCCAATGTGGCATAACTGATCGCAGAGACAGCACGAGCAATTTCCGGTGAAGCACAAAGCTCTTGGATGTTGTAATCAATGCCAACATATTCACCTATAAAAGGGTCTGGGTACCTGCGAGCTAAATCGTATCGCACTTGACTTTCTACTATGAATCGATGCTTTTCATTGGTCCGGGCCACAGAGTCTGTAAAACTGTTTCCACGCCACTCCACCAATGCGATCACTGCGGACAATTGGTCTTGCAAAGCTTGGTTGCGGATGATGTTGGTTCTACCAGCGGCACTCATTTCATCAACAGTGTGTCGAAAGAGTCGGGGTGGGTTGATGTAACCCAGCGTATTGATGCCGCGTTGAAAAGCTTCCTCATTCTCAGTTTTAACCTCACAGTCATCCAATGAAGCCAATATTGATTCATAGTTGGATAACTGTCTAGTGAGAAAATTCAGGTCTCGACTTTGTCCGTTGATGCTCTCTACAAAATCATCATGCAGCAGCATAAGGTAGCTCCGTTCCAGAGACATTTCAATGCGCTCTGCATTCCAATTGGCCACTTGGATACCAATAAACACACCAATCACTACGATCAGAAAGTCGAGGAATACGGCAAACCAATTTTGGTTTTGGACGTGTTGGGTGATTCTTCTTAAAAGCATTAACAATCCACATTAGTAACCATCATTGCGATCGTTACATGGATGCAACTAATCAGAGCAATGCATGAGCAATTGCCGAGGTTTTGTTTAAATTCATTAAATAAACTCATGGGGTTTGTTCGAGTTGTTGGCGTTGGGCCAATGCCAGTTCTTTCATCTGATCGGCGATGGCCAACACCCTGGGTTCTTCACGATAATCGGCAAAAAACTGGTCATACTTGATGAATGGATATTCAAGGATGTTTTCATCCAGCGCACCTTGTAAATACTTAACCACTTGGTCAAGGTCTCCATCAGTCGCTGCCAACTGCGCCAACACAAAATTCAAATTCAAATTAGGCCAGGTACCCAGGTTGATAGAGTCCAGCTTGCTTTCAGTATAGTTTCTTGCGGCTGTGGCATGGGTTCTCCAGGTATCAATGCCCAGTTGTTTTTCAGCCAGAACCAAACCGGTCAAAGGCTCCAACACATTGCCATTCACCGGATTACCCATGCGATAATTGAGACTGGACAGTGAACGCTGAAATGAGGCCCGTGCAGCTTCCCAATCCCCTTCACCCAAACTGGCCTGTCCTTGCCAAGTGGTGCCGGTTTTGGCCAGGTACAATTGCCCGGCCCTGAACAAAGTTTCCCAATCGCCACTCCATTGGGCCATTGATCGGCGGGCACTGAGTTCCCAGCGATTCCCTGGACCTCTGTCACGGGCAGCAGCCAACCACTGTTGATGCTTATCTGGCATCTGCATTAAATAGTAACAAACAGACAATTGCGCCGCTGCAAAAGGATCACCCGGCCGGTTGTTGTGGACAAAAGTATAGGAGTGTACAGCTTCCGCCAGTAAGCCTTGTGAAACTTTGAGGTTGGCCAGCTCTTCATGAGCATAGGCATCATCCGGATACAGTTCAAAAATTTGATCGATGATGGACTGGGCTTCATCAAAACGCCGCAGACCAACCATCATGCTGGCCAGCCGGGACTGTAAATAGCTAGACAATGGGTCCCGCTCAACCGCATCCAGTCTGACTTGAAGCGCCAAATCTATTTCGCCCAATTCACGCAAAGCATCGGCATACAAGGTATACGCTTCTATGAAAGCTGGATTGGCTTTGATGGCTTGTTCAAAATAGTTTCGCGCTGCCACATCGTTGGAATATTTGCGTTCTTCAACAAAACCCATGGCCGTCAACGCATCGGCACGGTTTGGCTCCAGTGCCAGCGCCTTCCTGGCTGCTGGTTCGGCCCGATCAAAGGCATCTTGTGACGGTATCCCGCCATAATCTTCCAGCCATATCCAGGCCGAAGCAATGGCGCCATGTGCCGCGGCGAAATCAGGGTCTATGGCCAGTGCCTGTTCAAAAAATTGGAGCGCGCGGGTTAATCCTGCTTTACTGGGTTCTCGAGCCAGTTCCCGACCACGCAAGTAAAGGTCATAAGCCTCACCATTCTCAACAGTGTGACTTTGATTCTCTGTGGCATCTAGCTCCAATTTAAGTTTCAACGCATCAACAATGGCCACGGCGATTTCATCTTGAACAGCGAATATATTGTCTAATTGTCGATCATAGGTTTCTGACCAAACATGAAAGCCACCTGCCACATCAATCAATTGTGCGGTGATGCGTACCTGATTACCTGATTTTCGAACCGAACCTTCCAAAACTTGGTTGACGTTTAGGGCATGGCCAATCTCAACAATGTCATGCTCATCCCCGCGAAACTTGAATGAGGAAGTTCTGGCAGCCACCTTCAACCCTTCAACTTGGGCCAATACATTCAGCAATTCTTCTGAAATCCCATCAGCAAAATAGGCCTGATCACCAGCCACGCTCATGTCGGCAAAAGGCAACACCGCAATTGATTTTTCTTGATTCGAAGATGCAGACCCAGCTTCGGTACCTGTGTTACTTGAAGCACCAGACAGGGCAGCTTGGTTGGATGGGGAAACAGCACTGGATGGATTCAAACGTTGGTAAGTGAACAAGACCAATACCATGATGACTGCTGCCAAGGTGATGTAATCCAATTTCTTTGCGGTGTGGCTGGCTATGGATTCATTGGCCGGCACATCGCTGTCTTTTTTCAAGCCTTCTGGCGTCAGTTCATAAGCCCAGGAAATGATGATGGCAATGATGAATCCCAAACCAAGGACCAATAAAATCACTTGCATCACCCATTCAGGTGCCTCAATGTTATCCAGCACCAAATCGGCCACTTGCGCAATCACCCAGGCACTGACCAAATAAGCCAGCCCAACCCGAAACACATTGCGTCGTTTCAACTCATTGAACAGCTGACTCATACACCCATGGCTGCCGTCATTAACCTACCCCTTTAGAAAACCCTTTCTTTGATTATAGCAAGTTTTTAGAGTTGAATAGAAATTTGTTTGAAATGAAGGGTTTGGCGGTCAAAACTGCCACCGAATCCGAGCATACAGGTTGCTGGCCTCTTCAAACTGGCCAAAGAAAGTGTGGATCTCTAGGCCAGTGAATAGATTGCCACCGAAGGTGAATTGCCACTGATCGTTGTGGCGGTAATTGACCGAAGGTCGCCAGTAACTGTCCTGGTCGGTGGGTGAATAAAACACAAACAATGACCAGGTTAATTTGTCCTGCATGGCTTGGTAAGTCAGTCGGTTGGTGACCACGTGGCGGTTTTGCTCGGGTTCAAACTGTGGCGTGGGTGATTGTGCCAACAACTGGCTGTGATCGGTGGTGTGCTCCAGGTAATACTGCGCGCCCCAATTCAGTTTTTTGTACAGTTCACGCTCATAGCCCAGCAGCGCACGCCACTCTGAGTTTGGCACAGCTGGGTTGCTGCCACGGCGGTCCTCTAATGACTTGTGGTATCCGATTTCAGCTTTCAGCAAGCCTTTGCCAAAGGTATTTTGATAACTGGCACCCCAAACATTTTTCCGGGGATGGTAAGGCTGATTGTTGGCATGGATACCGACCGGTGATTTTTCTATACCATGGTAGGCATACAGCGCCAGTTGGTGGCCATTGAGGTTCTTGAATAGTCGCAAGGCATACTCGGCCTCATTCGAGTTTTTCGGGTTGATGATTTCACCACCACCCACCAGCGATTGAGCCGTCGGTGAAAACAAGGCAAACCGTTCACCGTTGATGAAGCGATCAGGTTCAGCCCTTGGAGTTATCACCAGATCCCAATTGGCCCAGGCTTGGTAATGGCTGATTCTGAGGGCATCTGCTGGTGCTTTCAGGTAAGTGTCGTCGCGCCCGCTAAAAAATGACACCCAGTCTTTGGGAAACAGGTCGTTGATAAACAGTAAATCACCGGTGCCCCAGGTGCTGATTTGACGACCCAGCACCACATCTGTCTTTTGGCCCAGGGAAAATTGAAAATTCAATTCCCGCAAATCAAACAACAACCCAGCGGTGTCGCTGTCTGGAACCGAATCAAACCAGACATCATGACTCCAGTTAAACTTGAACTGATCATGACTGTAATCAAATTGATGGTGCCAGCGCATCTCGCTGAGGGTGGTTTGATCGCCAAACAAATCATCGGATTGCAAGCGCTCACCTTGGGCCCATTCAATAAAGCCTGCATGGGACCAGGGTGAGTCAACGACATCCCATTGGCTGTCGCCCCACTCGTCATCACCCCAAGCATCACTACTCAATTCATCACCACTCCTGTCATCATTGGCCAAATCATCGGCTGACTGCGCAACAACAGACAGCGTAAAAAGTAGCAGCAGACTGAAGGCTAATGATTTCATTGGATATTATTGTGACCTTATTGGGCCTGCAGCCAATGCCTCGGCGGCTGGCGCAGAGAACGCAATGAGAACACCGACTCATCCATGCCCAAATCGTAACTGGGTCTTCTGAACTCCAACAGCGTGTACCCTCCTGTGTTCAGGTTAGATACTTTAGACTTCATCACCGTGGGGTGCCCCTGGACTTCTTCAACAGCAACCACTTCAACCCGACGATAAATCTCACCCTTTGCATTGTGGTATTCAATCAACATGGGCAAAAAGGTTTGTTGGTCAATTTTCATGGTGTAATGGTTGAACTCAACCGCTGTGGCGTCTTTGGGGGTGCTTTTCAGGTAATAATAGGCCTCATCCTGATGTTCCAATTTGTGGTCATCAGCGGCTGGATCACGGCCAGAGACGTCTTCATAAAAGAAATCTGAACCGACAAAGCTGGTGCGGTTGTCACTGGCAGCAATGCGCTTTTCTAAGTCCAATGCCGGTAAGTACAGCCAACGATCATCGTCCTGACCCACTTTTTTGTGTACCAAAAACACCGTGTCTTTGACATCAGATGGGCGACTGAAAACCACCAAAAAGTTTTGTTCTCCGCCGTCTGCCACATCTCGCCGCAAAATCACAAACTGTCGCAATTGCTTGTTGCCCTTGCTGTCAACAATAATCATTCTGGCCTCAGAACGCCCATCATCTCCGGCATAAAAGGACGCTTGGTTGGCTTGCTCGATAATGTCAGCGACTGGCAATTCAGCTTGGGCAGATGCCCAACCCAATAAACCCAACAGCATCAAAAGTAAAGTTTTCATGATTTAACTCCAAATGCCCATCTGGACAACAGTTTCAATAAAGCAGGTAACATCATTAAAGTCACCAGCGCCGACACCGCCATGATGGTGGCCAGGAAAAATCCCACAGTGATGTAAGGTACCAAAGGTGCCAATAACAACGGGGTAAAACCGATGGCTATCACCACCGCATTTTTACTGATGGCAGCAGCCGGTTCTTCAAACATCATCTGCATCATCAGTTTAAAATCTTTTGTTTCTGCATAAATGTCTCTGGCCCGTTGCAAAAAGTGAATGGCAAAATCAACCGAAAGCCCAAGTGTCAGGGCCGACAACACCGCTATGGGCATGTCATAGTCTTTACCCAGCCAACCAATCAGGCCATAGATAAAGGCAATGGTCAGGGTCAACGGCAACATCGCCAACAAGCCAAACAGCAGGCTTCTGAATAACACCACCATCATAACGAACACCACCACAAAGGCGCTGACCAGACTCATGCCCATGCCAGCCACCATTTCTTCCTGCCACACTTTATTGAGGTAGGTTTTCCCTGCCCAATTAACCGAAACGCCTGCGGGTGGCGGGTTATCAATCATGTAGTCATCCAAAAACGCCACCACCTGTGTCATGTCTTGATTGTCACCACTGGTTAACTGCATCCAAATCAGTGTATCGGTGTAGTCTTTGCTGACAAAATGCCACAGATCATGCGGCCGGTGAGAGGACTGGTATTGCAACAAGGTTTGTGCCACCCCTGCTTGAGAATGAGGCAGCACAAACTGCGCATCCGCCCCGCCCTGCAATTCACGGTAAACCGTCTTCACCACATCAGCCAAGGAATTGGATTTACCCACCAAGCCACTTTGGCGCAACGCCGCTTGCAGGTCCTCAACATAGGACAAATGATCGGGTGATTTGAAATAGGCCAGGTCATTGGCGGCTTGTTCTGCCTGACCCAACAGCTGTTCCAGTGCATCGGCCTCATCACCTTGGGCGTCAAACAACCGGTCTTCCAACCACAACATCATCGCATCTAACTGGGCTTTGAATCCTGACTCTGAAGTTTGGATACTGGACCATTGGTTCTGAATTTGCGCCTGAATTTGCGCCAGTACTTGCGCCTGGGCTTGCGATTCCTTATGGATGGTTTCATTGAAATTATCCTCAACGGCTTTGACATCGGCTTGCAACACCACATAGGCATCGTAGGTCCCAGCGAAATGTTGGTTCAACACCTCATCGGCCACCCGAATGGGGTGGTCTGCTTTGAACCACCTGACCGGGTTGTCATTGATTTGTATTTTCAGTACGCCCAACACACTGATGACCAACACCAATAAAAACAGCACCACCACTGGCCAACTGTGGTTGGTGCTGAATCGACCTAATTTTTTGATGCCACCGGACAGTTTGGATTTGGAGTGATGCAAATTTTGCAGTGATTGAAGGGCTGCTGGTTTAAGCACCACCAGGTAGGCGGGGATAAACAAAATGGTCAACACAAAGGCCAACAAGATGCCAAACCCAACAAATGCACCAAACACCTGTACCGGTGGTATGGGCGTCAGCATCAAGGAAAAGAAACCCACTGATGAAGTCAAACTGGTGAACAGCATGGGTTTGAACAAATCAGCAATCACACCTTTGATGACTGCCTCGCGGTGGGCTTGTTTGTCGTATTTTTCGACGAATTCAGACATGATGTGAATCGAGTCAACCACCGCGATGGGCATCAAAAAGATGGCAATCATTGAACTCATGATATGTACCGTATAACCCATGCCTATCATGGTACCCATCACGATGATGACTGTGGCCATGGCCACCATCATCGGTGCAGCCACAAATTTCAAGTTTTTGAAAAAATACCACAGCAAAAAAAAGATCATCAATCCCGCCAATGGCGCAGATATGCCCATTTGCACGAACATTTGGTAGCCAAAAGTGTCTTCTGCTACCGGTAAGCCAGTGATGTGGTAATCATCGTTGGTGTCCAGTCCATTGATGATTTGTTTGATTTCGGTGGCGATGCGGTGACTTTCATTTTTATCGGCAATCGGCACATAGATGCTGGTGGCTTTGCGGTCAGCTGATACCAGGGTGTTTTGCAACAACGGCAAGCGCTCCACTTGTGCTGCCAACAAATCAGCCGATGTCGTGTCCTTGGGAGCTTGTTTCATCATCCATTCGAATTGAATGTTGCCGGGCCCGGCTTGCTTAATGTAATCCACATGCGACAAAGCCATCAGGTCATGGGCCACAACCCCTTCAATTTGTTCAACCTCATTGGCCAGTGTCAACAAGCCCTGCAGTGATTGCGGATTAAACACCCCCTGATCACTGTCATTCACTGCACCGACCACAATCATGTCATGCAATTCAAAGTCATCTTTTACCTGATTATGAAATTGGCGTTCAACTTGTGATTCCGGCAACATGTTTTCCGGATCGGTATCGATGGCAATCATCGGCATCAGCGCAGCGGTCGCCAGTGTGAGCAACAGCACCACCACAAAGATGGCTTTGGGGTGGTTGATGACCTGTTCAGTGATTTTATCTTGCATGACTGGCGATTGTTATCCCATTTAAAACGGATGAATTATATATTAGGATTTTCTAATATGCAACCCCTTGTGTATTGGCAACGAATCATGCAAAATAACCTCGGTTAAAAAACAGGCAGTTACAATGAAACAATCAATGGAATCCATGTTAACGCATTCCGAACCGGCGTCGGCCTTGCTGAAACTGATTTCAAACCAAAAGCGGTTGTTAATTCTGTGCCTGTTGCATGAAAAGGAAATGTCGGTATCTGAACTCAATGAAATGATGGACCAACTCAGCCAATCTGCCCTCTCCCAACATTTAGCCCAATTGCGTGCTGCCGACCTGGTTAAAATCAGACGCGAAGCCCAAACCATCTATTATTCACTGACCGACAGCAAGGCAGTGAACATCATACACCTGTTACACGAACTTTACTGCCAGGAAGACTGCAGTTAATTCACCTCAATAAATTCTTTTTGTTACTTTTGGGGGATTGGTTGCGTTTATCACCCCAAACTACAATGACTTTTTATATAGGATATTTTTCGTAGGGGCGACATGTTCAAAATCATTCCATGGCTTTTGCTGGCTTTCAGCGTCAGCGCGCAAACCAACAAAAACGTACCGTTAATTAACGAGGACATCAAAATCGATGGCGTCATGGATGAATCGGCTTGGGATAGGGCTTTGATGATTCCCCTGCTGTATGAAACCTCTCCGGCAGAAAACACCCCAGCCATGGTAAAGACGGAAGCCTATTTTATCGACCGCGGCCATTCTTTGGTCATCGGTTTCAGGGCCGAAGACCCAGAACCCGAGAAAATCAGGGCTTACTTGCGTGACCGAGATTCAGCCTACAGTGATGATTTTGTTGGGGTTTTGTTGGACACATATAATGACGAAAGACGGGCTCTGGAATTTTTCGTCAATCCCTTGGGCGTGCAAATGGATTTGATTCAAAGTGGGAATAACGAAGACGACTCATGGAATGCGATTTGGGATTCGGCAGGTAAAATCACTGATTTTGGCTATGTGGTTGAAATGGAAATTCCATACAATGAAATCCAAATGCCAGACAGTGTGGGTGAAAAAACCTGGGGGTTATTTGCTTTACGCGTTCAGCCACGGGATGACCGACGCTTATACAGAAATGTCATCATTGACAGAAACAACGATTGCTTTTTGTGCCAAACCGAAAAAATCACAGGCTTTGCCAATGCCGACCGCGGCATGGATTTAGAAATCACCCCCACGGTCACGGGCCTGGCATCCAGAAGCAGAGATCCTGAAGAGGCCGATTACGGGCCCAGTGAAACGGACTTCGAAGCCGGTGTGGATGTCAACTGGGGCATCAATTCAAACTTGACCTTGAATGCCACCATCAATCCAGATTTTTCACAAGTTGAAGCCGATTCAGCACAATTGAACGTCAATCAGAATTTTGCTTTGTTCTTTCCTGAGCGCCGCTCATTCTTTTTGGAAAATTCAGATTACTTCGATTCCAACATGAACCTGGTTTATACCCGCAACATCGCTGATCCAGATTATGGCGTACGCCTGGTGGGTAAGAACGATGCCAATGCCTATGGCTTTTTCTATGCCAATGACACCATCACCAACCTGTTAATTCCAGGCACCATGCGGTCTGACTTCACCACTTTGGAAACTGAGTCTGAAAATTTGGTGGGCCGCTACCGCCGAGATTTTGGTCAAAACGCCTCAACCTTCGGTGCCACGGTAACCAGTCGCAGCGCCAGTGATTACCACAACACCGTGGTGTCTGCTGACATGAATTACCGGTTAACAAGTACGGACTTATTCAGGGTCCAGTTCGCTGCCTCAGAATCTGAATACCCGGCTGAAATCAGTGAGGACTTTGAACAACCCGACGGCCAGTTCTCCGGTAACTATTACCTGCTCAGATACCAACACAATGGTCGCAACTGGCGGTTCAATGCCTACCACGAAGACAAAGGCGAAGGCTTCCGGGCTGACAATGGTTTTATCAGTCAGGTAGGCACCACAAAATCCATCATTGGCGGCGGCTATGCTTGGATTGGTGAAGAAGATAACTGGTGGAACCGCATGGATGTGTATTCGGACTGGGACATCACCCATGACCAGACTGGACAGGTTTTGGAAAAAGAATTTGAAGGCAGTTTTGGCATCAATGGCCCCATGCAATCGTTTTACCGAGTGGGAGCCGGCGTCAGAGACCGTTTCTGGAATGACCAATTGTTCCGAGAAAACTACCGTTTCTTTGATTTCGACATCAAGCCGCTGTCAGGTTTAGCCACTGGGTTTTATATCGATGCCGGTCACAACGTGGACTTCAAGAACAACCGCCTGGCAGACTCGTTGCGTGGTGGTGCTTATGTCAATGCCAACATCGGTGCCCATTTCAGCATCAGCGTTGACCACAACTACCGCAATTTATCGATTGATGCCGGTAACATATTCACCGCCAACCAAACCGACATCCGCTTGTCATACCAATTCAACATCAGACAAAGGTTACGCTTGGCCATCATCCAAACAGACATCAACCGCAACCTCAGTTTGTACAATGAACCCGATGATATCAATAAGAACAGTGAGTTCGTCGCCACCCAGCTGATTTACTCCTACAAAGTCAATCCCCGCACCCTGATGTTTATCGGCTACTCCGATGCCGGCACCCAATTCGACGACATCGAATCCTTCGTCAAAACCAACAAAAGCGTGTTCGTTAAATTTTCTTATGCGTTCAAACGCTAATCAAGCTCGCCGAGCATTTCGACTGTGCTCAGCATGACACTGGTCGAGGTGACCAAAACCTCCCCTCTTGAGAGGGGATTGAGGGGTGTGTAATTAGCCAAATCCCAATGGCAAATATCAATGCAATGGCTTATCACACCCAAATATCCTCGTCGTTGCGAGGCTTCGCAGAAGCCGCGGCAATCTCCTCGCTGAAACACTTCAGCTCGAACACCGCCCATTTCGTTCGTATACAAAAGTAAGAAGTTTCAGATTGGAGTTACCCCCTACTCCTTTGCTTCGCTATTTGACTAATTATCTTTCCCTGTGTTCTTTATAAAAGCGTTTGGATCTGAGATGTCCATAGCGTCTTTTTTCACGTTTCAAATCCGGACGAAACCAGACACCAATTGGAGCTTGCTTTCTCTCAGCACGTTTAGCTATTAATTCACCAATTAAGCCTGTAAGAATAAAAGGTGCACCAGAGATTAGGTAAGTCACTAAAAGAGCGATGCCAAACTCCCTGAACACAAAAAATATTAAAATTGATAAAAGCGCCAACCCCAAAACAATGAGCATATAAAGTTCAATACTTGGCTTAAGTAGACGCGGCAACTTCGAATTCATCATTTCACCTTGCACATAGGATGTCCTTGAGAAATATGATAATACCATGTACTAAGTCATTGTTGGACTTCGCAAATCCAGCCCAACAGACTTCGTTGCCAAAGTAACAGCAAAAAACCATTTCAAATTCAGAGCTGATAGCGGCTTCGACAGGCTCAGCCACCTTAAATCAAAGCTCACCGAGCTAGTCGAGGCGACAAATACCTCCCCTCTTGAGAGGGGATTGAGGGGTGTGTAATTAGCCAAATCCCCAGCGGCAAATATCAACGTTATGGCTTGTCACACCCAAACCCACCCGTCGTTGCGGGACTTCGCAATCTCAGCCCAACCTGCCTCACTGGCTTTGATTGTTGCGACTTGATGAAGCAAACACCCAAGCAAAGAAAATCATAAAAATGATGTCGTTCAGGCCATAGATGCTATAAAAAACACCGGCAAAAAGATCTTTGGCATAAAGGGCCTCTAAACTATTTTTTGTCAGCCAGTTTACCCAAACAACGCCATAGATCAGCTTTTCTATAGCAAAAGCACCGGCGATCCATTTGATGTTGGATTTAACGGGAACTGCTGATAAGTAGGCAAGCCCCCACATCACAATCATCAGCAGTCCAAAGTTCGACATGACCACAGGATCAGCTTCGTTGATGGCCTCATTGGTAAAGCCACGTGAAAAAACAAGCACGCTGAAATTCATCAACGCCGCTAAGATCAGTCCGTTTTTTATGGTTTTTTGATTCATTTAATCCTCAGGATGTTTGAGTGACTTACCACTGTCAATTATGCATCATAATGGCATCTATCAAGATATTGGCTTTTTTCAATGCACGGTTTGTAAAAAGGATTCATTGTAAGTCATTGATTTTAGACTTTGAAGGAGATCAGTGATTGATTCATTTTCTGGGGGTAAGTTTGAAGTATTATTAAGTTATGGTGGTGTTAGGAAACGAAGATTGCGGCAGCTTTGGGAGAGGGTCTGCCCCTTGGAGATTGCCGCGGTCGTACCTCCCTCGCAATGACGTTTAATAACTGGATATAGGCTTGGAAAGAAGATTGCGGCAGCTTGAGGAGGTCCTTCAATTCCACTTCGCTCGATTCAGGATGACAGTTTTAATCAAGTGCCTTAAACCAAATCCACCACTTCGCTGACTTGATCGACGGTGATGATTTTGATGTTGAGGTTTTTGACCCATTTGCCGGCATTGCCTTTGGGGATGATGGCGGTTTTGAAGCCGTGGTTGGCGGCTTCTTTGAGGCGGTCTTCGCCGTTGTGTACGGGCCTGACTTCACCGGTTAAGCCCACTTCGCCAAATACAATGGTACCGGCTGGCAGGTAACGGTTTTTGAAGCTGGAAATAATCGCCATGATGATGGCCAAGTCGGCAGCGGTTTCGGTGATTTTCATGCCGCCCACCGCATTCAAGAACACATCGTGATCGTGGATGGCGAGGTGACACATGCGGTGCAACACGGCCAACAACATGGCCAGGCGGTTGTGTTCCAAACCCACAGACAAGCGCCTGGGGTTACCCAGTGGACTTTGATCAACCAAAGCCTGAATTTCCACCAGCAAGGGTCGGGTGCCCTCGCGGGTACACATCACCACCGAGCCGGCTTTGTCGGCCTGTCTTTCACTCAAGAATATGGCCGAAGGGTTTTCGACCTCTTTGACACCGGTCTCGGTCATGGCAAAGACGCCGATTTCATTGACTGCGCCAAATCGATTCTTCAAAGCCCTCAGCACCCGGTAGCGGCTGTTGCCATCGGATTCAAAATACAACACGGTATCGACCATGTGTTCCAACATCCGAGGACCGGCAATGGTTCCGTCTTTGGTGACGTGGCCGACCAGAATGACTGTGATTTTGCTTTGTTTGGCCATCCTCACCAATTGCGCCGCGGCTTCTTTGACTTGCGAAACTGAACCTGGGATGGCAGTGAGCTGTTCACTGAATAATGTTTGGATAGAGTCGATCACCACCATGTCGGGTTTTTTCTGCAAGGTGGTGGCAATGATGGCTTCCACTGAAGTCTCGGCCATGCAATCCAGCTCATCGGCTTGCAGACCCAGGCGACTGGCGCGCATGGCAATTTGGGACAAAGATTCCTCACCGGTGACATACAATGGCGTGATGACTTCAGCCATTTGTGCCGAAACCTGCAACATCAGTGTTGATTTGCCGATACCGGGGTCACCACCCAGTAAAATCACCGATCCAGGCACGATGCCGCCACCCAGCACCCGATCCAACTCTTTGATGTTGGAGGATGTGCGTTGTTGTTGCTCGGTGCTTATTTTGCCCAGCTTTTGGATGGCATTGTCGCCGGAATAATTGGCGTAACGATTGACCTTACCACTGGCGTTGGTGGTGGCCTGAATTTTGATTTCGTCGATACAGTTCCATTCTTTACAGGCACTGCATTGTCCTGACCATTTGGACGAACTGTTGCCACAGAGGTTACAGACGTATTGGGTTTTGGCTTTAGCCATTACCAACCTCCACTAACAACTGCTTGGCTGATTGTGCATCAAACGGCCAATCAAGCGCATTGGTACCATTGGAAAGCACCGGAATTCTGACGTGGTACTGTTGCATCAAAGCCTCGTCGTCATCGATATCAACCACTTCGTAGGGAACCCCATCGGCTTGCAATAACTCTTCCGCATACTCGCACAACGGACACTCAATTCTGCTGTATAATTTCAGTTTTATCATGCGTGTAGTTTATCATGGCAGTCAGCGTTTTTGACCTCTTTAAAATCGGCATTGGGCCCTCCAGTTCACACACAGTTGGACCCATGCGTGCAGCCAACATGTTCATCTCTCAGGTGATGTCACACAACCTGGCTGAACGCACCCACAGCATCGTCACCGAATTGTATGGCTCGCTGAGTCACACCGGTCGTGGCCATGGTACCGACAAGGCCATTATCCTGGGCTTGTTGGGAGAAGAGCCCGACACCGTGGACCCCGATGCCATTCCGGGCATGTTGGAACAAGTGGAACAGAGTGGCCAACTCCAAGCCAATGACGAAATCAAGCTGGTATTCAACAACAAAAAACACCTGAAGTGGCACAAGCGCAAAAAACTGCCGTTGCATTCCAACGGCATGCAGTTTACTGCCTTAGATAAGGAAGGCAATGAACTGTTGCGCAAAGCCTATTACTCAGTCGGTGGTGGCTTTATCCTGGCGCACAGTCACATGGCCAAACAACACATCATGGAAGATGACTCGAAATTGCCCTACCATTTCACCACCGGTGACGAACTGATTGAGCTTTGTCATGAACATCAAATGACCATCGCTGAAATCATGTATGCCAATGAAAAAAGCTGGCGCAGTGAAGCCGAAATAAACCAACAACTGGACACCATATGGGAGGCCATGAAGTCTTGTGTCCAACGCGGTATTCAGGCCGATGGCGTGCTGCCTGGTGGTTTGAAAGTGGTGCGTCGGGCACCTAAGATCTATCGGGATTTGGACCTGCGCTCAGAAAAAGACCTGGCCGATCCCCTCACCATTTTAGATTGGGTGAACATGTACGCCTTGGCCGTCAGTGAAGAGAACGCCGCCGGTGGCCGCGTAGTGACTGCACCAACCAACGGCGCAGCCGGTATCATTCCAGCCGTTTTGCACTATTACAAAGAGTTTGTGCCGGATAGTGATTTACAAGGCGTCAGGAACTTCCTGCTGACTGCAGCAGCCGTGGGCATTTTGTACAAAACCAAAGCCTCAATTTCAGGTGCCGAAGTGGGCTGTCAGGGCGAAGTGGGCGTGGCCTCATCAATGGCCGCCGCTGGCTTGGCTGCCGCACAGCACTTGAGCATGGATGAAGTGGAAAATGCCGCTGAAATTGCCATGGAACACAACCTCGGCCTGACTTGTGATCCCATCGGAGGTTTGGTGCAAATTCCATGCATAGAACGCAACGCCATGGGCGCCATCAAATCCATCAATGCCGTACGCATGGCCGACCGCAATGACGGCAGCCACACCGTGTCATTGGATAAAGTCATCAAGACCATGAAAGCCACCGGCGATGACATGAAAGAACACTACAAAGAAACTTCACGCGGCGGACTGGCCGTTAACATCATTGAATGTTGAATCAAAGTGATTGATTGAAAAAATCGGGCACCAATTGACTGGCTGAGCCAAGCCTGGATTCTTTGAACTGGCTGTTTTGATCACTGGCTTCGAGGTTCAATTCGACGGTGTGGGCTCCTGCTTGATTGGCCACTTCAACAAAACCGGCGGCTGGGTATACCGAGCCTGAAGTACCGATGGAAACAAACAGGTCACAGCGCA
>Ga0208793_1000015_pt1 | contig 126382 bp, 113 predicted proteins | sample 17_taG_FD_184092 | JGI IMG/M metagenome (GOLD analysis project Ga0208793, IMG submission 184092) | Marine viral communities from the Subarctic Pacific Ocean - 17_ETSP_OMZ_AT15314 metaG (SPAdes) (version 2) | ecosystem: Environmental > Aquatic > Marine > Oceanic | place: Pacific Ocean... | reverse complement strand
TCATAGCGCCTGCCCATATTCAATGTTAAACTGAAGTTTTTGCAACGAGGCCTTGCCATGATCACCGTCCACCATTTAAACAACTCAAGATCTCAACGCATTTTGTGGTTGCTTGAAGAGCTCAATCAGCCTTATGAAATTAAGTTTTATGAACGGGATGCCGAAACCCAGCTGGCCCCCGAGTCATTGAAGCAAGTCCACCCTCTGGGCAAGTCGCCGGTGGTCACCGACGGAGACCGGGTGTTGGCAGAATCAGGCGCCATCATAGATTTTTTGGGACACAAGTACGGTGATGGTCAATGGGTGCCCAGGCGCAACAGCAAACGTTATCAGGATTACATGTATTGGCTGCATTATGCCGAGGGTTCACTGATGTCTCCGTTGTTATTGAAACTGGTGTTTGACAAAGTTAAATCTGCCAAAATGCCTTTTTTTGTGAAGCCCATTGCCAAAGGCATAGCCAACAAAGTGATGTCTTCTTTTGTCACGCCCAACCTCAAAACCCATTTCCAGTACATTGAAAACCATTTGGCTGAACATGCCTATTTTACTGGCGAAAAAATCAGCGGTGCAGACATCCAAATGTCATTCCCACTTGAGGCCAGTGTGGCTCGAGGCGTGATCCAAAAGTCTTCGCACCCCAACATCCACGCGTATGTGAAAAAAATTCATGCCCGTGCGGCTTATCAACAGGGCCTTGAGCGGGGTGGGGAATATGATTATTCTGAATGACCACAGAAAGCACGGCTAGGCGGCTTGCAAGAAAGGTTTAATCCGGTAAACTAAGCAGACCTTAATCATTTGACCACCATGAACCAGGATCAATTCAACCAACTGGCGTCCCAAGGCCACAATCGCATTCCCTTGTACCGCTGTATTTCAGCCGACCTGGATACCCCTTTGAGCGCTTGGTTAAAGTTGGCCAATGGCAAACACACCTTTCTGCTTGAATCAGTGGAAGGTGGTGCCCGCTGGGGCCGGTACTCAATCATTGGTTTGTCAGCCAACTTCAGGTTTCAGGTATTTGATCGCACCTTCCGCGAGTATGCCTACGACACGCTGGTGGATGAATATGAAGTGGATGATGTATTGGCCCAAGTCGAAGTCATCAAAGCCCGCTATTTGGTGCCTGAAATCGAGGAGTTGCCCGGGTTCAGTGGTGGCTTGGTGGGGTATTTTGGTTATGAAACCATTGAACACATCGAGCCACGACTCAAAGGTCTGGCACCAGAAGATCGCTTGCACATCCCTGACATTCACATGATGCTGGCCGAAGAAATAGCCGTGTTTGATAACTTGGCTGGCAAAGTATGGTTGATTACGCATGTGGATCCTACTGAGCATTTGGCCTATGAAAAAGGCAGCAAGCGCTTACATGACCTGACCCACCGTTTGCGATCCGGTACCACTGGTTATGCTGAAATGATTAATCCCAACAGCATTGATACCACAGATTTTAAAACGGGGTTCAGTCGGGAAGAATTTGATGATGCCATTGCCCAGTGCAAACGTTACATTGAATCAGGAGACATCATGCAAGTGGTGTTGTCACAGCGCATTTCTACCCACTTCAATGCCAGACCGCTCGATGTTTACCGGGCTTTGCGGGCCTCCAATCCCAGTCCATACATGTATTTTATGGATTTTGATGACTATCAGGTGGTTGGCTCATCGCCAGAAGTCTTGGTGCGACGGGTCGGTGATGAAGTGACTTTGCGGCCGATTGCGGGAACCCGTCCCCGGGGCAAAACGCCCGAAGAGGACCAAGCCCTTGAAGTAGACTTATTGAATGACCCCAAAGAAATTGCTGAGCATTTGATGTTGATTGATCTGGGCCGCAATGATGTCGGCCGCATTGCTGAAATCGGTTCGGTGGTGTTGAAAGACAAAATGATCATTGAGCATTATTCTCATGTCATGCACATTGTTTCTGAAATCAGAGGGCAGCTGCAAGCGGGTAAGTCCAATGCTGACATCATCAAAGCGGTTTTCCCTGCCGGTACCTTATCGGGTGCGGCCAAAGTTCGGGCCATGGAAGTGATTGCTGAGCTGGAAAAGGTCAAACGCAACGTGTATGCCGGTGCCGTAGGTTATTGGGGCTGGCATGGCGACATGGACATGGCCATCGCCATCAGAACTGCAGTGATTAAAGATCAACAACTGCATGTCCAAGCCGGTGCAGGCATAGTCGCCGACAGCACGGCCGAAAATGAGTGGCAAGAAATCATGAACAAATCCAAAGCCGTTTTCCGTGCCGTCGAGCAAGCAGCCAAAGGTATATAGGACTCATAACCTCATCACCTTGAAGTGAACTGTTTCACAATTTACTGTGTTGATTTGTTGCATCATGGTTGGGCAATGGGCACATCAAATTAGTCAAAAATTGCATTGAATTATCAGAGAGTTTCCCATACTATTTGATGTGCTCATTGCAATTTGTGCATGAAAAACAGTCTGTTAGCTGTTATGAGCATCATAATAAAAAACGCCATAACAGATAACTACAACAAATACTTTAAAACAGAGAGGGAGTATCCATGAAAAATCCATTCGTCAGGAACAGGCTGAGCGCAGCCTTGTGTCTGGGCCTCAGTTGTGCCTTCACCACGCCTGTGGTTTTTGCACAAGATGATTCAGTCGAAGAACTGGGCAAAGTGCAAGTCACTGGCTCCAGAATTCGCCAGTCACAAATCGAGGGTATAGAGCCCACCCAAACCATCACCCGCGAAGACATTGACCGTTCCGGTCTGACGTCTGTGGGCGATATCTTGCAACAGTTGACCCAATCAGGCTCTGCCATCAACACCCGCTTCAATTCCAGTGGTAACTTTGGCTTTCCATCTAATGGTGGCGGTGTCGGTGCCGGGTCTACGCGTGTGGACATGCGACATTTGGACAGCAGCCGGGTATTGGTATTGGTCGATGGTTTGCGCTGGGTGGCAGGCAGTTCTGCCTCAGGTGTGAGCAACGCCGTAGACATGAACACCATTCCTGTCGGTATTATTGATCGAATTGAAATCCTCAAAGACGGTGCTTCTTCTATTTATGGTGCTGACGCCATTGCTGGTGTGGTTAATATCATCACCAAAGACGCCATGCAAGGCGGGCAGGCACGAATTTATGCTGGTGCATTTGATGAAGGCGACGGCGAAACCGGTGCGTTTGATCTGACCGTAGGTACCCAGACTGATCGAATCAACATGATTTTCAATGTGGGCTATACCGAACAGCGTGAAGTATCCGCAGCCGATCGTGTGTTGTCGGCCTTTCCTAAACCATTCACGGGTGTGACCCGTGGTAGTTCCGGAACCCCTCAAGGCCGGTTCTTGTTAAATGACGGCAATGGTAACAGCATCAATTGCACCATCAATGATGGTGTCACTGGTATGCCATCTTATGACCCCACATCGCCGTGTGCGGGTGATGACTTTCATCCATTCACTGACAACGACCGCTTCAATTACGCGCAGTTTAACTACTATGTCACGCCGTCCAAACGTGCCAATATCTTTGGTAAAGTGGATGTGGAGTTGACTGACAACATCACTTGGTATGCCAAGAGTGTTTACAACAACAGAAAATCAACCAACCAAGCGGCGCCAGAACCCATCTTCATTGGACCATTTGCCGGTGCCGGTGCCATTGCCGATAACATCGTTATCGATGCCACCAACCCTTACAATCCTTTTGGTGTGAACGTGTTTGAAGATGGCTTTGGTTTCATTGGCAGACGACCATTGGAAGCAGGACCTCGAATCTTCAACCAGGATGTGGATACTTTCTACTTCGCCACTGGCTTGGAAGGCAGCTTCAATGCGGCAGACCGATCTTGGTATTGGGACATCAATGCAGCCTACGGTAAAAACCAAGCGTCACAACGCAAAACCGGTGCATTGAATATTGCCCGCATTGCCAGGGCTTTGGGTCCGGTCGATGTGTGTAACAACACCCCTGGTTGTGTGCCGTTGAACCTGTTTGGTGGCCAAGGTAATGGCTCTGGCAGCATCACACCGGAAATGTTGAATTACATTTCTTTCATTCAGGCCGATAATTCAGAACAAGAGTTGTCCGATTTCACAGCCAACATCGGCGGTGATTTATTTGAATTACCTGCCGGTCCTTTGTCAGTGGCTGTGGGTTACGAATACCGCAAAAAATCAGGTTTCTTTCAACCAGATCCCATCGTGGTAGCGGGTGAGAGTAATGGTGTTCCTGCCAGCCCAACGGCTGGTGAGTTCAGTGTTGATGAGTTTTATGCAGAGGTTCGGGTGCCGATTTTGGCTGACGTGCCAGGTGCCGAGTTGCTTGATGTTTCTATGGCATTTAGAAGCTCCGATTACAGCACATCAGGTTCGGATACTACGGGTAAAGTGGGCTTTCAATACATGCCAACCAATAACCTGATGTTCCGTGGTTCATTCGCTGAAGGTTTGCGTTCGCCATCGATTGGTGAGTTGTTTGGTACCCAGGCGCGTTTTGACGCCCAACTGAATGACCCATGTAACTCAGATGTCAACGGCGTGATTCCGAATTTGCCAGGTTGTGCGGGTATCCCTGCCGGTTACCAACAAACCAACCCACAAATTTCAACCTTAACCGGTGGTAACCCCAACCTGTCGCCAGAAGAAGCAGAAACCCTGACTTTGGGACTGGTTTATTCACCCGCTTGGGCTGATGACACTGCCTGGGCGAGTTCATTGGATTTTGAAATCACCTACTACGACATTGAAGTAGATGGTGCCATTCAGGCCGTTGATGCGCAATTTATTTTAGATCGCTGTGCCCAAGATCCCAGCTATGTGTTGTGTTCATCGTTTAATCGTGACAGCTTTGGTAACATCCAAAACTTCAGCACGCAGTTGACCAACATCGGTGGCATCGAAACCAACGGTGTCGACGTCAACATGACTTGGACTTCACCACAGTACGACTGGGGCTTCGTTCAAGCCAGCTGGAACAATTCGTTCGTGAATGAGTTTGATGAATTAAACCCTGCCAACACACCTTCTGGTTTTGCACCACGTGACCTGGATGGCATTGAAGTCAGTGACTCAGGCATTCCCAACTGGAACTCCAACCTGTACACCACCGTTAATGTCAGGGATTGGAAATTCATCTGGGGAACCCGTCACATCAGCTCCTTAACAGAAGCTTGTAGTGACTTTTTGGATGGCTCTCCAAATGGTCTGGCTGAGTTGGGACTGTGTTCTGATTCTGTCAATCGCACCAATCGTCTGGGCAGCACCACTTACCACGATTTACAAGTGATCTTCCCAGAATGGGGCGGAGTGCAATTAGAAGCAGGTATCAATAACGTCACCGATAAAAGACCGCCAACTTGTTTCAGTTGTTCACTGAATGGCTACGATCCTTCCACTTACGATGGTGAAGGCCAATTCGGATATGTCCGAGCGACCGTAGACTTTTAACCGTTACTGAACAGTTAAAAACAGAGAAAACGGCCTCTTAGGGGCCGTTTTTTCATTTCCACGGCTCACTATTTTCTGTACAATGCCCTTTTTGCCCGGACAGTCACGATGCTGTTGATGTTAGATAATTACGATTCCTTCACTTATAACCTGGTGCAGTATTTTGGTGAGCTGGATTGTGAAGTTAAAGTGTGTCGTAATGATGAGATCACTGTGCAGCAGGCTTTAGACCTCAAACCTTCACATGTGGTTATATCGCCCGGCCCCAGAAACCCTGACATGGCTGGTATTTCGATGGAGCTGATAAAGGCCTGTGCTGGACAGATACCCTTGTTGGGAGTTTGTTTAGGACACCAATCCATTGGTCAGGTGTTTGGAGGTCAAGTGATTCAAGCGAAAACCATCATGCACGGTAAAATATCTGCAGTACACCACCACAACAACGACGTATTCACCGGACTGAATAACCCCTTCAACGCCACCCGCTACCATTCTTTGGTCGTCGCTAAAGACAGTCTACCCGATTGTCTTGAAATCACCGCTTGGACCGAGACTGGTGATGGTGAATTTGATGAAATCATGGGCTTCAGGCACCGTGAATATGCCCTTTCAGGCGTGCAGTTTCATCCCGAAAGCATCCTCACTGAACATGGCCACCAGATGCTACAAAATTTTTTAGACCAAAAATAACAATTAACCACCACCAACCCACACAATAAAATCATGAACAAAACACCCATACAACAAGCCTTAGAAATCCTTGGCGAAGGCCAGGAACTGAGTGCTGATGACATGACACAAGTGATGAATCAAATCATGGATGGAAGCGCCACGCAGGCACAAATAGGCGGCTTACTGATGGCATTAAAGATCAACGGTGAAACCGTTGAACAGATCACGGCTGCAGCCAAAGTGATGCGAAATCGCGCCGTCAAGGTAGAGGTCAGTGATGACCACTTGATAGACACTTGTGGCACCGGTGGCGATGGCGTGGGTATTTTTAATGTGTCTACAGCGGTGGCGTTTATAGCCGCTGCGGCTGGTTGCTGCGTGGCCAAACATGGCAACCGCTCGGTTTCTTCATCAACGGGTTCAGCCGATGTGCTCGAGGCCGCTGGGTTCAACTTGAATTTAACTGCTGAGCAAGTGGCCGAATGCATCGAAAAATTTAATATTGGCTTTTTGTTTGCCCCGGCTCACCATGGCGCCACCAAATATGCGGTGGGTCCACGCAAGGAGTTGGCGGTTCGCACCATGTTCAATTTGCTTGGCCCGTTAACGAATCCAGCTGAAACGCCCAATCAGGTGATGGGTATTTTTTCCAAACAATGGGTGCTTACCGCTGCAGAAGTGTTGAAAAAATTAGGATCCAGGCATGTGATGGTGGTACATTCAGCCGATGGCATGGATGAAATATCTTTAGCAGATGCCACCCATGTGGCTGAATTGAAAGGCGGTGAAATCAATGAGTATATGATTGAGCCTGAAGATTTTGATATCGAACGTCAGTCCGTAGATGGACTGGTGGTGGAAAATGCTGAGCAATCATTGGCCATCATCAAAAAGGCCTTGTCGGGTGAGCCAGGTCCAGCCGCTGATATCTTGGCACTGAATGCCGGTGCAGCCATCTATGTGGCAGATCGGGCCAAAACCCTGCCAGAGGGTGTGAAAAAGGCCCAACAAATTCTGCAATCAGGTGATGCCTGGAGCTTGATGCAAGCCCTGGCAACACACACCCGGACTTTGTCCTGAGTCAGCGCGAGACTGGAGCCTAAATATGAGCAACGTACTGGATAAAATCATCGCCACCAAGCAGGCTGAAGTGGCCACAGGTAAGCAACAGCAGAGCCTATCAGATTTGCGAAAAATCATTGCTGAACAAACGCCATGTCGTGGGTTTTATCATGCCATCGAGAACCAATTGATTAAAGGTGAATCAGCGGTCATAGCGGAAGTGAAGAAAGCTTCGCCATCCAAAGGCGTGATCCGGGCAGATTTTGATCCCGTGGCCATTGCCCAATCGTATTTGAAAGGCGGGGCTACTTGCTTGTCGGTGCTGACGGATGAGCCTTATTTTCAAGGCAGCGACGCATACTTGCAACAAGTGCGCGCCATGGTTGGTTTGCCGGTTTTGCGCAAAGATTTTATGGTTGATCCCTGGCAAATATTCCAATCACGGGCATTGGGAGCGGACTGTGTTTTGTTGATAGTCGCCTGTTTGACTGATGAGTTGCTGCATGAAATGCATGACCTGGCAGTCGACCTGGGAATGGATGTTTTGGTCGAAGTGCATGATGCAGAAGAAATGGAAAGGGCGTTAGCAACCCAAGCACAATTAATAGGTATCAATAACCGCAACCTGAAAACTTTTGAAACCAGTTTAGCAACCAGTGAACTGCTGTGTGCCATGGTGCCTGAAGACGGTGAACGGATTGTGGTCAGTGAAAGTGGTATCCATACCAGCCAGGACATCAAACAGCTACAATCACATGATATTTTTACCTATTTGATTGGTGAGTCCTTGATGCGTCATGATGACCCCGGTGTTCAATTACAAGCCCTGTTGCAAGGTGACGTGTGAGTCGCATTGGCATCATCGGTGCCATGCACCCTGAATGTGAATACGTGCGAGAACAAATTGAAGAAACACGCAACAGCCAATACCTGGACATCCAGATAACCCATGGACAATGGTCTGGACATGCCTTGTGTTTGTTGGAAGCCGGCATAGGCAAAGTCAATGCCACCCTGGCCACCGAATGGCTGATCAGGGATTTCAAACCAGACCTGATCATCAACACCGGCTCAGCTGGCGGCATCAGGTCAGGTTGTCAGGTGGGTGATTTTGTGTTGGCCGACCGGGTCTGTCACCACGACATTGACATCAGCCCCATTGGTTTTGCATACGGTGAATTACCCCGCCTGCCGGTTTATTATGCCATTAAGCCCAGCTTGTTAGACTTGTTGGTGCAGGTGGTTTCCACCGCGTCGGAACCCCACCACCTGGGTACCATCGCCACCGGTGAGTCATTCATTTACCAGCAACCACAAGTGGAATTGATTAAACAGCGTTTTGAGGGTGTTTTGGCTTGTGACATGGAAGCAGCCGCAGTGGCACAGGTATGTCATTTGCATCAAGTTGAGTTTTTGGTCATCAGAAACTTATCCGATGTGGCCGGAGAACAAGCCCCCGACAACTTCAATCGCTTCATTGACCAGGCCAGCCAAAAGTCAACCGAGTTGGTGCTGCGGCTGATTACAGCACTGAATCAAGAAAGTTAATTCAGTTTAGACAGATCGTACAATTCTCGGTGCCTTTCCAAGAAATATATCTCTCGGTGGGGTGCTGCACCTTGGACCCGTTGTTGGCAATACCCGGTTTTGGTACAGCGCCAACGCTCTGAACCCGAAGCCATGGTGATGTCTATCAAGTAAACAAAATCCAGGTTGCCTTCGACACCGGTGGCTAACTCTCGATCGAAAAACAAATCGCCCAAAGTTTGCAACAGGTCCGCATCAGAGGTATCTATCACGGTGGTAAAGCGCTCATCAAATGCCTTGTAATTGGTCAACTTGGGGTGATCTTCACCACAACCAGTCAGAACCAAAAAGGTACTTGTGAGCAATAAGAATTGGGTTATTTTTATCATAACATCGCCTTTATACACACTTACAGGTACTGAAAGGCCATGCCGATTTACACACGCATATCATTGAATGCAATCATTATGCCCCCCAGCATTACACGCATAATCAATATATCACAGTTATTTTTTTAAAACAATGTACACAAGGTCTGGGGCCATTTAGGTACAAAAATATGTGCATTTTGTACCGCTTGTATAATGAAATCATTTAAAAGACAATAGACGCATGAACAATGTGACGCGTTTTGCTATCAATTTCAGAAATTTTATCTTTGAGGTGGCCCGCAGGTACCGCGATGATGAAACCTCACTGGCAGCCAGCTCTTTGGCTTATACCGCTTTGTTGTCTCTGGTGCCATTTATGTCGGTGATGGTGACCGTGTTTTCAGCCATGCCTTTGTTCGAAGATGCTTCAAGACAGTTACAAGATTTTATCTTTCAAAACTTTGTACCCACATCCGGGGCGGTGGTTCAAGATTACATTCTGGGATTTGTGGACAAGGCCCGAGGTTTAACCGTCACCATGTTTCTGGCGGTGTTTGTGACTTCTATCTTGATGATGCACACCATGGAAAAAGCCCTGAACCGGATTTTTGACAGCAAGGCTTCTGGGCGCTTTCGAACCAAATTGATGATGTATTGGGCTGTGTTAACCATGGGCCCATTGTTAGTAGGTGGTGGGATTGCCTTATCAACCCTGTTATTTAATTATTCTGCCATTGCCAGCGCCAAAGGGATTCTGATCAAGGCTTTACCAGTAATATCATCGACTGTGGGCTTTTTCTTTATCTACTTGATTGTACCGAATCATAAAGTCAATTGGCGCCACGCCTTACTGGGTGCACTGTTTTCTGCCATATGTTTTGAGCTGGCTAAAAAAGGCTTTGCTATGTATGTGACTTCCATACCGAGCTACCAAAAAGTGTATGGTACCTTGGCCACCATCCCGCTGTTTTTGATATGGATGTTTTTATCTTGGAATATCATCCTAATCGGCGGTACCATCACCGCCACCTTGGAGACATCCCGATGGCGATTACATGTGCAAAAATACCAGCGCAATCAGCGCCTTCTGGTGGTGATGGAAATCCTGCGTTTGCTGTGGCAAGCCAGTCAACAAGGAAAAACTGTCAGCAATTCTGACTTGTGCGGTCATTTGTATTTCGTGCCTGACGATGAACTCAATCACCAGCTTGAATGGTTAATCGAGCAGGGCTATGTTGCGGTTAACCAATCGGGTGATTATTTGATCAGACATGACCTGTCGACTTTGAGCTTTAAAAACATGTACGCCAATGGCACTTATAAAGTGCCCATCAAAGCATCGCCCCCTTTCAGTCGTTATCAAAGCCTGCTGGATGATTTTTGGCAGCCCTTAGAACCCATGCTTGACCAATCAGTAGAACAGCTGCTGGTACGACAGCAAAACGAACCAGAGCCCACGCCTGAACAAGCACAACAAGAAACCAATAAATGAATTTATCCACAAACCAGAAAACATAAAAACATGACTCCAAAAGCAGAAACCCCAAGACAAGTGAAACAAGTAAGCATGAACAGCATCAACCACATCCAACCCAGAATGCGGTTGCTGACCGCGCTGGTGCTGGTGATAGGATTGACCCTGAGTGGTTGCAGCGAGCAATCACCATCTGATCAGCAGGAAGCTGCCCAACAAGCAGCAAAGGATACCCAAACAACCCAACTGACTGAACAGCCTGTGGCGGCAACGGTTAACAATGGTCTCGACAACGATGCGGTCAATGCTGAATCGGCAGCGCCTAAAACGGATGGCATCGAATCGCCGTTGCGCTTCAGTCTCAATGACCTGGAAGGCAATACCGTAACCGCCGAAGCCTACCGCGGTAAATGGCTGGTGTTGAATTATTGGGCCACCTGGTGCGCACCTTGTCGAGATGAAATGCCAGAACTGGTCAAATTCCAGGCTGAAAATGACAACGTACAAGTACTGGGCATCGCCTATGAAGATGCCACCATTGAAAAGCTGCAAAACTTCGCTGAAGACTTTGGTATCACGTATCCCTTACTGACCATCGATGTTTACAACCCGCCAGGCTTTGCCGCGGAGGGCGGTCTGGGTCTGCCCACCACGATTGTTTATAACCCCGAAGGCATGCGCCACAAAAAGCACATGGGCCCGATAGATGCGGAAGGTTTGGTTGAGTTGATTCAGTAAGATTTTTTAACAATAGTTAAATAATTTTCTAAACAAAACGTATTGTGATTTTATCTTTACCAGAAAGTCTAAACTACTTGGTTCCATTTATAGAACAGCTTGAAGGATTGAGTTTTGAAGATATAGATGAAAGCAAAGACACATCAATGTTAATGTTGTTGTTAAGTAAAAGAATAAGTGGCCTCAATTCATAAGAGGCCTACAGTTTGTTGGAAGAAGACAAAAAGTTATTGGAAACTTCTTTAGATAAATATGTAAACCACCCAGCTCACTTTATCATTGCTTTTCTGGATGCTGGCGAAGCTCGTGTAGAGCACTTGAGGATGAATCCTATTCATTCTGCAAAAGTTAAAAAAACAAAACCAATTTCAAAAAGTGCTTATCAATCGAGGCGCCTTCAGGTTTTTCAGTTGATATGATTAAAGGAATGCTACTGATGATGAATGAAGAAGCAAGGCAAGCTGTTCCAGTGGCAGGATCATGTGCAGCGACAATTGAACGTCTTTCGCAATCAGCAGCTGAATATCAATTCAATCAAGTTCTTGTTATCCCTGGAGTAGCGAAACCAGTAATACTGGATGACAAAGATTTTTCAGGAGTTAGGGTGGAATTTGGAGGGAGACACTTCTACAAAATTAAAGTAAAAGGAATGTATTTGATTGTCACTATTCAAGGTGGTAATAAACGTGTGTTGAAAAACCTTGAACAATCATTTGGTACGATTAGGCCGACGTAACAGCAGTATGCAGGTTGGCCATGTTTGCAATGCCCAACACCAAATCATCAACCCAGCACCTTGTTGGGCTTCGCTAGGCTCAGCCCAACCTACACCAAGTCAAATCAATGCCTGTGTTCCCGAGGTTCCTAATCGAGGTCGGAGATGACAGGAGCGCTGCTGCCGGCGCTCCATTAAGTTAATTCACTCAAGGCCCACTCGATGTGTTCTTTGACCAGGGTCGAACAATTGTCTAGTTTGTCTTTCAGGGCAGAGATGATAGCTGTAGTGGGTTGGGCATTGCCCAGGGCCACGGCAAGGTTGCGCTGCCAGGCGTCATAGCCGATGCGACGGATGGGAGAGCCGGCGGTGTTGGCCAAGAATTCAGCTTCGGTCCATTGGAACAAGCTCAGCAAATCAATGTCATCCAGTCGGTGTCTGGGAGCGAAGTCGGGTTCCTGGGTGTCTTGGGTGAACTTATTCCATGGACACACCACTTGGCAGTCATCACAACCATAGATGCGGTTGCCCATGGCTTTTCTGAACTCAACCGGGATGGGGCCATGGTTCTCAATGGTCAGGTAGGATATACAGCGCCGGGCATCGACCTGAAAAGGTGCCACAATGGCTTGGGTAGGGCAGTCTTGTAAGCATTGTGTGCAAGTGCCACAGTGAAAGCTTTGGGGTTGATCAACCGGTAACGGCAGGTCGGTGTATATTTCACCCAGGAAAAAATAAGAGCCAGCCTTGGAGTTCAATAAATTACTGTGTTTGCCAATCCAGCCCAGGCCGGCTTTCTCGGCGATGGCTTTTTCCATCACTGGTGCCGAATCAGTGAACACCCGGTGACCGAAAGGTCCGATGTGTTGTGCAATTTTCTGGGTCAGTTTTTTGAGTCGGTTGCGCAGCACCTTATGGTAGTCGCGACCGAGGGCATACCGAGAAATGGCGGCCTTGTTGGGTTGTGCAGTCAAGGATTCATAAGGTGTCAGACTGGTGTCCATGTAATCCATGCGCACCGCGATGATACTCAGGGTGCCCGGTTCCAGTTCGGGCGGTCGATAACGTTTGGAACCGTGCTTGTGCATGTAATCCATGTTGCCGTGGTATTGTTTTTCTAGCCAGTTTTGCAGGTGTGCTCCAGCGGTTTCCAGGTTCACATCACTGACCCCAAACCCTTGAAAGCCCAACTCATGGGCCCAGGTTTCGATTTGAGATTTTAACTGTTGATAATCAGGGTGATTTTGCACAAGGTTCGCTGCTAAAATGGTGGTTCAAACAAGAAGACTCAGTATAACCAATTATATAACATCATATGATGGCACTTTACCACAACAGCAAGACCGCAGCGATTGATGAGCTGGCTGCTCAGGCCCTAGCGGTTGATTCTTTTGGTTTGATGTTGAAAGCCGGTGCGGCGATATTTGAGTATGTCAAAGACCACCCAAGCTTGTTGGTTATCACCGGTCCAGGTAACAACGGCGGTGATGGCTTTGTGGTGGCCGAACTGGCGCGAAAACAAGGCATCAAGGTCACCTTGGTGGCGACTCGACCATTGAGTGAGTTGCAAGGCGATGCTTTGTTGGCCGCCCAACAGTTTCAAGGCGAGGTTCACGGCCCAGAATTCCTGGAAGAGATTGCTCCTGACAGTTACGAGGTCTTGGTGGATGCATTGTTTGGGACTGGCCTGTGTTCACCTGCACGTGCGCCTCAGGCAGCCGTTATTGAATGGATTAACCAACAACCGCAAGCCGTGGTATCGATTGATATACCCAGCGGCTTGCACGGTGGCAGTGGCCAGCAGCTGGGAAAGGCGGTCAAAGCCGATTTGACGGTCTCAGTGATTACATTAAACACGGGCTTGTTTACCTTGGCCGGCAAAAGCCATTGTGGTGATGTGGAATTAGCCGATTTGGGATTGGCTGCGGATGTTTTTACCGGTGTTGAAGCCGATGGTTGGTTGTTGTCAGCTGCTGAATTGAATCAATTGTATGCTGTCAGAAACGATGCCGGGCACAAGGGCAGTTTTGGACACGTGCTGACCCTGGGTGGCCAGGCTGGCATGTTGGGTGCTGTTTTGCTGGCTGGTCAGGCGGTGCTCAAGGCTGGTGCCGGCGCCACCACGGTGGTGACTGATTCTGCCCATGCCGAAATGGTCCCAACAGCGGCACCAGAGTTAATGACTTGGGGATTTGATGCCTCGCGTTGTGATATGCCTTTGCAAGAACTGCTTGAACGCAAAGCCGTTGATGTGGTGCTGTTAGGCATGGGCATGGGGCGATCTGACTGGTCCCGACAAATGTATGCGCATGCCGCTGCCATAGCCGCGCCCTTGGCGATCGATGCTGATGGCTTGTATTGGTTGGCAGCAGCCGATGCACTGCCTCACCATTTAGCCGTTATCACGCCGCACCCCAAAGAGGCAGCAAGGCTGTTAGATACGCACATCGCGACTGTGCAAGAAGACCGGTGGCAAGCAGTGAAAGCACTGGCCAATAAATACCAGTGTGTGGCCATCCTCAAAGGATCGGGCACCCTGATCAGTGACGGCAAAACAGTCTGGTGTTGTCCATATGGCAATGCCAATTTGGCCACCGCTGGAACCGGCGATGTGTTGGCTGGCATGGTGGCCGGGCTATTGGCCCAGGGTCATGCTGTAACTCAGGCAGCGCAGCTGGCGGTGTTGTGGCATGCCATGGTTGGTGAATACAGTGCCTATGGTTTAACTTTGACGGCTTCGGATTTGTTGGCTTCCTTGCATGAGGTGTTGCCATGAGTACGCACGCCATCGACACCCTCGACCAATTGCAAGCACTGGCCAAAGATTTCAGTCAACAAGTGAAACCTGGACAAGTGATTTATCTCGATGGGGATTTGGGCTCTGGAAAAACCACATTCAGTCAGTTTTTTTTAAAGGCCTGTGGGGTGACTGGTCATGTCAAAAGCCCCACCTACACTTTGTATGAAAGCTATCAGGTGCGACAACAGAGCTACATTCATATGGACTTATACCGTTTATCGGACCCGGAGGAACTGTATTTTCTGGGCCTGGAAGACTTGCTTAACGGTACCAATATCCTCTTGGTTGAATGGCCCGATAAAGGCCTTGGGGTCATACCTGCAGCTGATTGGGTGTTGTCATTTTTACTGGATGGCCAACAGCGCACCTTAAAAATAACATCAGATTAGTGTTGTATCTTATTGATTTTGTGCAATAATACTTGAATGAAGCTGTCAGATTAAATACAATCGATGGCAGAATCGGAAAGTAGCCATGAAAAAAACGTTGATTACATTGCTGACCCTGAGTTGTGGTTTGGCCCAAGCTGTGAATGTCGAAGGCATGCGTGTGTGGACCGGCCCCGATCACACGCGTGCGGTTTTTGACCTGAGTGGTGATACCGAATACAAACTTTTTGAGCTGGATAACCCGCCCCGTGTGGTGATTGATTTGGATGAATCACAGTTATCATCGAGTTTGGCTATTAAAGATAACAAGGACATCAAAAAAGTCCGTTTCAGTAATCAGAAAGGCAAAGTTCGAATCGTGTTGGACTTGCACGACGACCTCAAATCCAAAAGCTTCTTACTGAAACCCACAGGGGATTATGGTCATCGCCTGGTGGTTGATTTGGACCGCAAAACCAAGCCGCAGGTTAAAACTGTGGCTGAAGTCACCAAGCCAAACCGCGATGTGCTGATTGCTGTCGATGCCGGGCATGGCGGTGAAGACCCAGGCGCCATTGGTGCTGCTGGTACCCATGAAAAAGACATTACATTGAATGTGGCCAAAGCCCTGGCCCAAAAAATCAATGCCCAAGAAGGCATGAAAGCATTGATTGTTAGAGATGGTGATTATTATATCAAGCACCGCAAACGATTTGAGAAAGCCAGACAACATGGTGCCGACTTGTTTGTTTCTATTCATGCCGATGCTTTTCACAGCCGCGATGTGAATGGTGCCAGTGTGTATATCCTGTCCCAGCGTGGGGCTTCATCTGAGGCCGCCAAATGGTTGGCAGAATCAGAAAACAAAGCCGATCAAATCGGTGGTGTGGTCATCGAAGACAAGCAAGACATGTTGTCTAAGGTACTCTATGACCTGTCACAAAATGCCGCCTTGGAAGAGAGTCACAAAGCAGCCAAATCCGTTCATCAGGCCATGCAAAAAGTGGTCAAGCTGCACGGCAACGGTTTTGGGCAAGCCAACTTTCTGGTGTTAAAATCACCTGATGTGCCTTCCTTATTGGTTGAAACCGGGTATATTTCGAACCCCGGTGATGAGCGCAAGTTGAAAGACCCCAATCATGTCGACAAGCTGACCAAACAAATTGCCGAAGGCATCCGCAATTACTTTTATCAAAGCCCACCACCGAATACTTGGATTGCCGCTCAGGCCAAAGGCAGAAAACACGTGGTTCAGTCTGGTGACACCCTCAGTGACATTGCTTCTCGACATGGCACCACCCTGGCAGCCATCAAGTCAATCAACAACAAACAATCCAACCGCTTGTTGGTGGGTGAAGTGTTGTACTTGCCTAATTAATGTCTTAAAAACTTTTCTTGGCCAGGGTGGTTGCCACTTCAGGGACTTGCATCAATGCGGCCGAACTATACCAGGGGATCAATTCCATTGCCAACCTTCCCGCTTGTATGGCTGGGTCTGACTCAGTCAGGCTTTTGGCTTCTTCGATCGTTTTGACATTGAATACATAAATGCCCCGAAAACCCAATTCATTTTTGGCAAAAGGGCCGGCCACCACCAAATCACCTGCTTTTGCCATCCTGCCAATGTTGTCCATGTGGGCTTGTTGTAATTTGGCTGCTTCTTCCGGTGTTTGGTCCTGATTGGGTCCTGCTTTGAGGATGGCCATTACATACATTTTCATGCCATAATCATCAGCACCCAGTTCCTGAGCCAAGGCTGCATTGTATGTTGGTTTGGAATCCTCTGTGGTAGATTCACTGTGCGACTGCCAAGCCCAAAGCAACAGCAAGGTAAGGGTCATTGTTTTCATGTGTCATTCTCGAATGTTAGCTATATGGATTATGATACACCCCAAAGTGGTGTTTGCCAAATGCGCCAAAAGAGCCAATGGCAGCCTAATTAATGGGGCATCAAATAGGACATCAGTTGGGTGCAATTAATAAGTAATTGCGCTAAAGTAATCCGCTTGGCCATTCGGACAAGCCATATAGCCCTGAAACTATTTTGCCCCATGGCCTGTCAGAATATTACTGAAAATTAGTAGAGGAAAATTATGTTGATTAAAACATCTGTTAAGTGGCTGTTGTTACTGACCCTGGTGGTCAGTGGTGCGGTAACCGCAAAACTGCCCAAAGGCATTGAAGAAGTGACCTCAGTCGAAGGCATCACTGAATACCGTCTAGAAAATGGTTTACAAGTGTTGTTGTTCCCTGACCAATCGCAGGAAACACAAACCGTAAACATCACCTACCATGTGGGATCCAAACATGAAAACTACGGTGAAACCGGGATGGCGCATTTGTTGGAACACTTGGTGTTCAAAGGCACGCCCAATCACCCCAACATCACCAAAGAATTGACTGACCGAGGTGCTGAACCTAACGGCACCACCTGGACCGACCGCACCAATTACTTTGAGACCTTTGCTGCTTCAGATGACAACCTGGAATGGGCCATTGAACTGGAAGCAGATCGCATGATCAACTCATTCATTTCCAAGGAAGATCTGGATTCTGAAATGACTGTGGTCAGAAATGAGCTGGAAAATGGTGACAACAATCCTATTCGTGTGCTGTTACAACGCATGGCTTCTGTGGCCATGGATTGGCACAATTACGGTAAAAGCACCATTGGTGCCCGTTCTGACCTGGAAAATGTGGACATTTCCAATCTTCAGGCTTTCTACAAAAAATATTACCAGCCAGACAATGCCACTTTGATTGTGGCCGGTAAGATCGATGTCGACAAAACTTTGAAACTGATTAAAAAACATTTTGGCAAAATCAAGAAACCTGATCGTACCATCGCGCCTTTGTACACCGAAGAGCCGATTCAAGATGGCGAGCGCATGGTCACTGTCAGACGTGCCGGTGATGTGCAAGTGGTGGGTGTGATGTACAAAGCGCCTGCAGGTTCTGATGAGAAATTTGCTGCAGTGGATGTGCTGTCAGAAGTGATGGCTAACCCCACCACCGGTCGCCTGCACAATGAAGTGGTCAAAGAAGACCTGGCTGCCAGCAGCTTTGGTTTCAATTTTCAGTGGGCCGAGCCAGGTTTGATGTTATACATGGCGCAGGTTAGTAAAGACAAAGACTTAGATGCTGCTAAAAACGCCATGTTGGCCACCTTGGAAGGTGTTAAAGACAACCCCATCACCGATGATGAGGTCGAACAGGCCAAAGCCAATTGGTTGAAAAACTTTGAATTGTCGTTCAATTCATCAGAACGCGTTGCTTTGGCACTGAGTGAAGAAGTGGGTATGGGTGATTGGCGTTTGATGTTCCTCAATCGTGACCGCGTAGAAGCTGTGACCACCGAGCAGGTTCAAGCAGCCGCCGAGGAATACATGGTTAATGACAACCGCACTTTGGGTTTGTTTATTCCGGAAAATGACTTTGATCGCGCCGATTCTATTGAAAGGTACACGGTGGCTGAAGTTAAGGCCATGGTTGAAGGCTATGAAGGCCGCGAACAGGTGGCACAAGGTGAAGATTTTGACCCTTCCTTTGATAACATCGATGCCCGCACCAACCGCGTTGAGCTGGATAATGAAGCCCGAATGGTTGAATTGAAAAAAGAAACCCGCGGTGATTCAGTGGTGATGAACCTCAGTCTGGACTTGGGTAATGAAGAAGCCTTGTTCAATCAAGCCATTGCTGGGCGCATGACCGGCAACATGCTGGATCGCGGCACTGAGCAATACACTCGCAGTGAGTTGAAAGCAAAATTCGATGCGTTGAAGGCCAATGTCAGCGTTTCGGGATCAGCCCGTGGCGCCAATGTCAGTATCAGAACGACCCATGAAAATTTGCCCAAAGTCATCAACTTATTGAATGAAGTGTTGAAAAAACCAGTGTTTGACCAAGAAGAACTGGATGTACTCAAACAGGAAATGGTGGTTGCTTTGGAACAGCAAAAGCAGCAACCAACCACATTGGTATTCAGGCAACTGGGCCAACATTTGGATCCATACGAGCCAGGACATCCTCGCTATCAAATGGACATCGATGATGAAATTTCGGCCATCAAAGCCATCACAGTAGAGGACCTCAAAGATTTCCACAGCACATTCTACGGTTCACAAAATGCCGATGTCAGTGTGGTCGGTGATTTTGATCAAGACCAGGTGAAGGCATCTGTATCTGAATTGTTTGACGGTTGGGTCAGTGACGTTGAATACGAGCGCGTTCCGGCCAAATTCGCTGATGTAGATGGCATCAATAAATTCATCAACACGCCAGATAAATCGGGGGCCGCTTTCGGTGCCATGATTCGTCTGCCTATCAGTGATGAGCATCCGGATTATCCTGCGTTGGTGATGGCCAACCAAATGTTTGGCGGTGGTTTCATCAGCAGCAGGCTGGCCAATCGCTTGCGCCAACAAGATGGATTGAGTTACGGTGCCGGATCATTCTTCAATGCCTCTCCATATGATGAAGTAGCCACCTTTGGAGCCTATGCCATTTGTGCGCCAGAAAACCTGGAAAAAGTGGAAATTGGTTTTAAAGAAGAGTTGCAAAAAGTCTTGGACGAAGGTTTTACTCAGAAAGAATTGGATGATGCGCGCAAGGGCGTGTTGCAAAACAACCGCATAGATCGTGCTAAAGATGATCGTCTGGCTCGCACCTTGTCCAGTTTCATTGACTTGGAACGCACCCAACAGTGGAACAAGCAATACGAGCAAGCCATTGAAGGCCTGACTTTACTGCAGGTCAACATGGCATTCAAAAAACACATCAATCCTGACAACATTTCAATCATCAAAGCAGGTGATGAGACGAAAATGAATGCAGAGTGATGACTTAGCAGCCTCAGCAAAGTATTAACTGAGATGCCTTAAAGCCGAATCCATTGATTCGGCTTTTTTTGTGCCCGCTACAATTTCAATGTTTGTTACAATCTTTGGTTTTTTATCTGGTGAGAATCGTAATGAGAATGTTGGGTTTGATGATTTTGGTGGTTTTCAGCGCCCAAGCTGAAGAAGCTTTGTACAGCGATGAGTTTCTGAAGAAAGTGGCAGCTTTGCGTGACCATGCTTTGGAACATACATTGGCCTATGAACTGACTGAATCTTTAACCACTGAAGTGGGACCGAGACTGGCGGGCAGTCCGGGTGATGCCAAAGCCGTGGCTTGGGGTGTGGAAAAATTCAAGGCTTTGGGGTTCGACCGGGTCATTACCGAACCCGTCACCTTTACCCGCTGGACCCGGGGAGAGGAAACTGCCACGGTGGTGGCGCCATTTAACCAGCCATTGGCCATCACTGCGCTGGGTCGAACGGTGCCCACGCCGGCGGAAGGCATCACTGCTGAGGTTGTGCATTTTGCCACCCTGGCAGATCTGGAGGCCGCCGATCCGGCCACTGTTAAAGGCAAAATCACGTTCATCAGTAACCGCATGGAACGCCACCAGGATGGCTCAGGTTATGGCAAAGCCGTCGGTGCTCGAGGCACCACCGCACAAGTGACGGCTGCCAAAGGCGGCGTGGCTGCCATCATTCGTTCTATCGGTACCGATGATAACCGCACCCCACACACTGGCGCGGCCAAATACGATGCCAATATCCCCTCAGTACCCGCAGGTGCCATCTCCAACCCAGATGCCGACTTGTTGGTCAATATGTTCAAGCGCCAACAACCGGTTAAAGTACACCTGACACTGACCTCACATTGGGATGGCCAATACACCACGCAAAATGTCATTGGTGACATGTTAGGCAGCGAACAGCAAGATCAATTCATTGTCATTGGTTGTCACCTGGATTCTTGGGACCTGGGCACTGGTGCCATAGATGATGCCTCAGGTTGTGGCATCACCATGGCTGCGGCCAAATTGATCAAAGAACATTTAGGCCCACTAAGAAAAACCATCCGGGTGGTGCTTTGGGCCAATGAAGAGTATGGACTATCAGGTGCTTTGGCATACCATGAACAACATAAGGATAACTTGTCCAATCACATTCTGGGCGGTGAGTCTGATTTTGGTGCCGGCCGTATTTATGGTTTGGGCACGCGGGTGGCTGATTCTGCCATGCCCCTGGTCAAACAAATGTTGCCCTTGTTGAAACCGCTGGGTATTGAATACATCAACAACCAAAGCAGCTCGGGTGCTGATTTGATTCCATTGAGAAAAGCTGGCATGGCGGTGTTCGGTTTGAAACAAGATGGCACCAAGTATTTTGATTACCACCACACCGCCAATGACACTTTGGATAAGGTGGACCCTGAAGAGTTGGCACAAAATGTCGCAGCTTGGGTGGTGGTGACTGCCTTGGCAGCACAAACAGATCAAGATTTTGGCTTTGGTTTGACCGATCCTGAATAATTAAATTTATTGAGTTGATAAAAAAAGCCTGACGCAAATGTTCAGGCTTTTTTTTGCTGATAGTCAAAGATTATCTTATCAAGCGATACTGCCTCCGACCAACCATTGCAATCATCAAAATCGCCATCAGTAACATCATCCATGAACTGAGGGTAGGTACCCTAACCGGTGCGGTGACAGGTCCTTCGGTGTCGACCGTTTCCGTATCAGTTTCAGGGTCAGTGATGGTTTCATCTGATATGGCTTGCGCCACATTCACGATTTGGCCATTGTCCACATCAGACTGTTGTACCACGTAAGTCCCTACCAAAACACAAGTGGCGCCGACATTCAAGGTGGCACAGCTGGTGCTGTTTGGAGTGATCATGTTATCGGTGATAACCACATTGTTTAATGTCACGTTACCGACGTTTGTAGCCACAATAGTGAATGTCAACGTGTCATTGACTGTGACTGTCCCCGAGCCATCCTCATCGGCATTGTTGGTCAATGACTTGTCGATGCTTAGTGCTGGGTCAGTTGTCAACGGGGTGTTGATGGTGTCTTGAACCGGAGGTGTCTCATCCGAATCAGCGGTACCTGTGTTGGTGATTTGTCCCGCATCCACATCAGCTTGTTGTACCACATAAGTACCCACCAAGGTACAAGTGGCAGATGGAGCCAAAGTTGGACACGTATTGGAGTTCGGTGTGATTAAGCTATCTGAAACAATCACATTAGTAAGCTCAATGTTACCGGTATTGGTGGCCACCACGGTGTATGTCAGGGTGTCATTCAAGCTGATTGATCCAGACATGTCCTCATCGGCGTTATTGGTCAATGTTTTACTCACGGTTAATTCCGGGTTGCCAACCACTGGAGTCACCAGCGTATCTGATTCTGGTGGCGTCTCATCCGAATCACCGGTGCCGGTGTTGCTGATAGAGCCATTGGTGATGTCCGCAGCTGTAACCACATAAGTACCCACCAATACACAAGTTCCCATCGGCGCCACGGTACCACAGTTGATGGTATTTGGCGTGATCATTGGATCAGAGGTGGTCATGTTATTCAGCGGCACATTACCGCTATTGGTGGTGGTGATGGTGAAAGTCAGGGTGTCATTTTCAGTGATTGTGCCTGACATGTCTTCATCGGCATTGTTGGTCAGGGCTTTGGCCACAGTTATGGCCGGAGAGCCCTCAACTGGGGTATTAACCACATCATCGACTGGGGCCGTTTCATCTGAATCACCAGTACCGGTGTTACTGAAGTTCCCAGCCAGTACATCGGCATTGGTAACCACATAAGTTCCCACCAACACGCAGGTGCCCATGGGTGCCACGGTGCCGCAGTTGTTGCTGTTAGGCGTTAACTGTGGATCTGAAGCGGTCATATTATTCAAAGGAATGTTACCGCTATTGGTGACTGTGATGGTGAAGGTCAGGGTGTCGTTTTCGGTGACGGTACCTGACATGTCTTCGTCGGCATTGTTGGTCAACACCTTGTCCACAGTTAAAGCGGGTGATCCTTGTACGGGGGTGATTACTACATCATCCACTGGTCCCGTTTCATCTGAATCACCTGTGCCAGTGTTACTGAAACTGCCAGCCAGCACATCGGCATTGGTAACCACATAAGTTCCCACCAACACGCAGGTGCCCATGGGCGCCACAGTGCCGCAGTTGTTGCTGTTGGGCGTTAACTGTGGATCTGAAGCGGTCATATTATTCAAAGGAATGTTACCGCTATTGGTGACTGTGATGGTGAAGGTCAGGGTGTCGTTTTCGGTAACGGTACCTGACATGTCTTCGTCGGCATTGTTGGTCAGGGCTTTGGCCACAGTTATGGCCGGAGAGCCCTCAACTGGGGTATTAACCACATCATCGACCGGGGCCGTTTCATCTGAATCACCAGTACCGGTGTTACTGAAGTTCCCAGCCAGTACATCGGCATTGGTAACCACATACGTACCTACCAACACGCAAGTGCCCATGGGCGCTACGGTGCCGCAGTTGTTGCTGTTGGGCGTTAACTGAGGGTCTGAGGCGGTCATGTTGTTTAATGGTAGATCACCGGTATTGGTGACTGTGATGGTAAAGGTCAGGGTGTCGTTTTCGGTGACTGTGCCTGACATGTCTTCATCGGCGTTGTTGGTCAAAGCTTTGACTGTGCTCAAAGACAAACCTGCCCGACAAATCGGTAGATTGGCCTCAGCTGCAGTGACTTCACTGGGCTGTCCGGTTGCACCTCTGGTGGCGCCGTTGGCAATGAATTCAGTCACAGCAGTTGATTGGCTGATGCCATTGACTCCGCCATTGGCGACCGGGGTGCCCGTGCCACCGCTGACCGAAATGACGCCACCGCCACCACCGCCACCGGGTCCCTCATTTTCATTGCCAATAAGTAATTGGTCACCCCCGACGCCGCCATTGGCGGTTAAATTCACACTGGCAGCAGTGCTGGATGCAGAAACCACAATGGTGCCACCAGCGCCGCCTCCACCTGGAGCATCATTGTTTCCGCCATTGTTGGCGGTGTCAAAACCATCTTGTCCATTGACATTGATGGTACCTGAGCCGGTCAAGTTGTTGGTGACCAAGTAGACCAATCCGCCACCGCGGCCACCGGCGCCTGCGCGACCGTTGTTGCCGTCACCAGCGCCACCGCCACCGCCGAAGTATAAGCGTCCAACATCATCAAAAGGTACTGGTCGCCCACCCAACCCACCGCGTTCACGACGCAGGTTACCGCCCCAAGCAGCACTGCCTGGAGCCAAGGTGATGGCGTCTTCGTTACTTGAACCATAAGTGTATCCACCACGACCACCACCGGCTGAAGTGGTGGCTGAAGTCAAAGTGCCATCGATGTCCCATGCAGTGCTCCAGTTGGCCGGGCCATTGTCTGGGTTGCCTTGGCCATTCCAAGCTGTGCCATTGTCACCATTGGCGCCACCGCCGCCGCCACCATTGTGTGCATTACCGCCACCACCGCCATTGGCAGCTGCGCCGCGGCCGTAGCGACCGTTGTTGGCATCATAGACAGCCTGAAAGCCTAAAATACTTTCCCCTTTCTCTGCACCATTACCTGCTGCTGCACCTCGATACAGGGTCACATCTGTGCCTGCTCCAGTGGTCACATTATCGATCACACCGCCGCGGAACCCGGCAGATGCGGCATTGATGCTGCCATTTACCGCAAGGGTGTTGTTGACATCGATGGCAACCACGCCCCCACGAGAACCATTCCAGGGTGTGGTGCTGATGGTGCCCCCAGCATTGATGGTCAAATTGTTGAATTGAGGCACTCGAATGACTTGGGTTAAACCCAAGTCATAGGCATAAATTAAGCTCGTACTGTTACATAAGGTACCATTTTCGGCAACCACCACATCATTGCCGGTAACCGAAATCACTTCGTAGATTTCATAGCGTCCGGCGTTGCCTATGTTAAATGTACCGTAGGTGCTGGTATTGCCATTGTCGGCAAATGTGGCCCCTTGGGCTTGGTATAGCATAATCAAATCGCCAGGAGATAAGGCTGCATTGGCATAAATGCCAGCCACATCATTCAAGTCGTTGATGTTACTTACTGTTAAGGTGACTCCACCAACGGTGTTGACAGCTGTCAGACCGGTGAAGTAGTTGACTACTTGATTGGCCATTACGGTTAGATCACCGTCTTTGCCTTTGAAGGCCGCAGCCGAGCCGGCCAGCAACAGCAAGCCCAATACACACAATTTCCTCATTACACACTCACACTAAACTAATTAGAAAAGATTATAATAATTTGACACAAGAATTCCAGTATTTGCTGTGATTGGCTGCAATAAGGCTTGATTTAACTTGTTGGCAGGGGCAAATCACAGCTTGTGGTGCTGTGACTAATGACATGAGACAATTTAGGTCAGAATTGCTACAATAATTTTTTTAAAACTTCAGAGAGTAAAGCGTATGTCATCTCAATTATCTGCCGCCAAGTGGATTGTGCCTGGTGTGTTTATTTTGGTATTGTTTTTGATTGGATCACGGTTTTGGGTCAGTGTGCCAGCCGGCCATGTGGCAGTGGCCACTTTGTTTGGTGAAGTGCAAACCAAAACTTACAGTGAAGGTCTGAATATTCCGGTTAATCCCTTACTCAAATTCCATGAATTTGATGTGCGTGAAAAAACCCACAAAGAAACCGCACACGTGCCTTCGCAAGACCAGTTGCAGACCAAAATCGACGTGTCTGTACAATACCGCTTAAACGGCGACATGGCCAACAACATCTTGAAAGATACCGGTAACATTGACAGCATGATTGAAGTACAACTGGTGCCTAAATTGCGTTCTTTGCTCAGAGAGCAGGGCAAATCCATCAAACGTGCTGAGGATTTCTTTTTAGAGGAAACTCAAGAGCAATTACAAACGGGCTTGACTACAGGATTATCTGAGTACCTGGCACCCAAAGGCATCATGGTTTCTGCGGTATTGATTCGTGACATTTCGCTGCCACCTTTCATCACCAAAGCAATTGAAGCGAAGAAAGAGCGTGAACAGGAAGTAGAAAAGCAAAAAGCTGAGTTGGAACGTTACAAAACCGAACAGCAACAGCTGATCGCCGCAGCCGAAGCCCAGCGTCAAGCCGCTGAAGAAGAAGCTGAGAAGCGTCGTCTGTTGGCAGATGCGCAGGCTTATGAGATTGAAAAAATCAATACTGCCATCGGTAGCAACCCCAACTACGTTAAATTACAGGCGCTGGAAGCATTGAAAGCCATTTCTAAGGATCCAGCTTCAAAAATATACTTCATTGACAGTGATTCGGCCCAACCCTTGCCGTTGATGCATTTGTCAGATACCAAATAAAAAGCAGGCCAACAGGCGGGTCAACCTGGCCCGCTGGCCTTAACGTCTCAGAGTGAATTCATGCGAACATTTGAAAGCAAACCGTTACAAGCTGCTTATTTGAAAGTGATGCGCATCACCAACGCATTGATACTGTTGGCTGTGGCAACGGGGCCTGCGATTTTGGTTTCCGCTATTTCAAGATTTCAGTGGTATCAAGTATTCGGCATCTATGGGTTGGTTTATGCCCTGCTGTTTGGTTTGATGTTTTGGTTTCTGAAGCTTTGGTACCGGGCTTATCACTATCAACTGTGTGCTGAAGGGCTAAGCATCAATAAAGGGGTGTTCTGGAAGCAACAGTCTGTGGTTCCAAGAAACCGGGTACAACACATTGACATCACCACTGGCCCCATCGAGCGCCGTTACGATTTGAGCAAATTGGTGGTTCACACCGCAGGCACCCGCAATGCCTCAGTGATATTACCTGGGTTGCTACATGATGAAGCGGTGGCCCTTCGGCAAGAGCTGATCAATACCAACCAAACTGAAGACACGGTTTAACTGATGGAATTAACCACAGAAGGGTATCGGCTCAGCCCAGTTTCTCCACTGTTCCTGTTTATTGAAGCCGTTAAGAAAATGGTGCTGCCCTTGCTGATTGGTATTGTGGGGACCAGTGGAGACCGACAAGACATGATCATCATCGGTATCGCGGCACTGGCATCGGTGATGACTATCGTGCAGTTTTGGTTTTATCACTATTGGTTAGAAGACGATCGTTTGGTGGTCAAGGAAGGTATCTTGTTCAGGTCACTGCGACAGGTACCCTATGAGCGCATACAAAATGTCAATGTGGAGCGCAATGTACTGCACAAAATCTTTAAAGTGGCCACTTTACAAATTGAATCGGCATCGGGGGTGAAGCCAGAAGCCGTGATCAGGGTCATTGCCGACCATAAAGTCAAACACATTCAAGAAGTCATCAAACGCAGAAGTGTACAGGCTGCAAACAACCACGATGGTCAGACAACGACTGACAGTCTGGATGAAAACAACAGCAAAGAAGCAGCGACAGGGAAGCCGTTGATGCAGATGAGTAACCGCGAAGTCAGCAAGTTTGGATTCATTTCACACAAAGCCTTGGTGCCTATTGGTATTGTCGGCTCCATCCTGTCACAGAATGACTACTACCGAGGTCAATTCATTGATTTCATGAAGCTATTGATTGGTGGTTTGCATGTGGAGCAATGGGGTTGGACTCAATGGCTGCTTTACGGTGGCGCATTTGCGATGTTGATGTTGATCACCATTTGGGTGTCTTCCATTGCCCTGGCGTTCCTCAAATTGTATCGCTTCCAAATCAGTCGCGTCGATCAGAGCCTGCATGCTGAAATGGGCTTGCTGACCAAACTCAATGCCAACATCCCGTTGAAACGGATTCAGTTGATCAAAATCAAACACACGCCCTTGCATCGGTATTTCAAAAGCGTGAGCATCAAAATGGAAACAGCCGGCGGCGTCACCGAACAAAGTGGCATCACCATGAGATGGATTGCGCCCTTGATAGCTGATGCCAAAGCCAAACATTTGTTGTCTGAAATTCAACCAGAAGTTGACTGGCATAAGCTGACTTGGTTGCCCTTGGAGCCCAGGGCCTGGAAGCGGGTGTTCAAACGCCTGACCTTTTTTGTGTTATTGGGTTGTGCGCCGTTGTTGTATTTTTATCAGGCTTGGGGTTTGTTGCCACTGTTGTTGCTGCCCTTCAATTATTGGTATGCCAAGGCTTATATCAGGCATGCCAGGTATGCTTTGAATGACCAGGTCATCGGCTTTCGACATGGTGTGTTGTTTCATTCCATTGGCATTGTCAAATTGGGCAAGATTCAAAACATATCCAGTTTGCAAACACCTTTTGATCGACGCAATGGCATGGCGCGCTTGACCGTGGACACGGCCGGTTCCAATCCGGTAACCCAGGACATCAACATCCATTACCTGGATGAAGCAAAAATTAAGGCCATGGTTAGCCAGTTGTCCGAACAAGTCAGTCAGGCCAAATTTGTGTGGTGATTTATTTTCTGAGGGATTTAACCATTCTGGCCAGCACTTGATCTTTATCAATGAATTGGTGTTTCAGGGCAGCCAAAACATGAATGATTAAGGTCACTAACAACACTTTGGCGGTGATGGCATGCAGGGTTTCCATCCACTCGTGTAATTCTGGCATTTTGCCTATGGGAGAGGGGATGACAAACCAGTCAAAAACATTGATTCCTGCACCCCTGGTCCAAATGAGAAAGGGGCCTGAGAGTGCCATAACCAACACGCAAAGTAACAACAGCCAATGAACGACTCGGGTCAGGTTTTGTAATGCTTGTTGCTGTGCCACTGGTTGTGGCGAGCGGCTGATTAAGCGCCACAATACGCGGAACCACAAAAACACAAAAAACAAGCCACCCACACCGATGTGCAGGCGCAACCAATAAGTTTTTTCATCGCCGCGTGGCAGGTCATTGAAGTACAGCCCAACTGCCAACATGCCTATGACAACGATTGCTGCTAACCAGTGGTTGAAACGTGAAATACCACCATAAAAATGTGCCGTATCTTTCATATTTATTACTAGAAAGGCAAATCTAACTGGTCACTGACTTTGGTCAGTTGGACCCTGAATTCTTCTTTAATCAGCTCTAATACTTCTTCGTCATCGGCATCAAAGCGAATCACCAAACAAGGTGTGGTGTTTGAGCATCTGACCAGTCCCCAGCCTCTGGCAAAATCGGCCCTGATGCCATCGATGGTGGTGATTTTAGCGTCCGGAAATTCTGCCCGTTTGATGAACTCTTCCATAAACAAATAATGCTCACCTTCTTTCATGTGGACTTTGAGCTCCGGCGTGTTGACACTGTTGGGCAGGGTGTTAAACACCTCTTCAGGCGTGCCGTCTTCTTGATCAAGAATTTCAAGCAAGCGAGCGGCAGCGTAAATGCCGTCATCAAAACCGAACCAACGTTCATTGAAAAAGAAGTGGCCGCTCATTTCACCAGCCAAGGCGGCATTGGTTTCTTTCAGCTTGGCTTTCATGAATGAATGGCCGGTTTTCCACATGATGGGCATACCACCGTGCTTAACAATGGATTTGGGCAAGTGGCCTGTACATTTGACATCAAAGATGATGCTGGAACCGGGCTGTCTGCTGAGCACGTCTTTGGCAAACAGCATCAACAACCGGTCTGGGTTGATGATTTCACCGGCTTTGGTCACCACACCCAGGCGGTCACCATCACCATCAAAAGCAATCCCTAGGTCGGCATCAACCGACTTCAGGGTAGCGATCAAATCTTGCAGGTTCTCAGGCACACTGGGATCGGGATGGTGGTTAGGAAAATTACCATCCACTTCACAATGCAGGGGTATCACTTCACAACCTATTTCTTCCAACACCTCAGGACCCAATTCGCCAGGAATGCCGTTGCCACAGTCAACCACCACCGTGGGTGAGTTTTCAAGCTGAATTTCAGAACTGATGTAGTCAACGTAATCATCGGCAATGTCTAACTCTTGGATGTCACCTTTGCCATGCAGTAGGTCATTGTTGGCAATCATGTCATACAGGTTGGTGATTAATTTACCGGCCAGGGTTTCGCCATCCAGCATGATTTTTAAGCCGTTGTAATCAGCCGGGTTGTGGCTGCCGGTCAGCATCACGCCTGAGCCTGTTTCCAAGTGGTGGGTTGAAAAGTACAACACCCCAGTAGGAACAGCACCGATATTGATCACATCACAACCACTGCGGGCAATGCCGTTGATCAGCGCTTCCAGTAATGTCGGACCCGACAAACGCCCATCTCTTGCCACCACAATGGTTTTGCGGCCTCGATTCAGGTTTTCCGAACCAATGGCATGACCGATTTGTTCAACGGCCTCAACTGTCAGGGTTTTGTCGACAATGCCCCTGATGTCATAAGCTTTGAAGATGGATTTGTCAGGTAACGTCAGTGGCTTGTCTGGTGCAGATCCTGTATCTGAATCCTGACTGCCTTTTTCTTTGTCTTCTAAATTGGCTAAGCTGCCTGATTTTTGAGCTTTTGGGGTGTGCACGTAAACGGGTTCCTCTAATGTCTTTCTTCTTTGAACGGCCAACTGTTCCAGTCTTTGAGACCTTTTGACCCAAGTGGTTACTGCCAGTATCAAACTGGCTCCCAGGGCAATGATGCTACTGAGTAATGACAAATTAAACAAGCCCGAGTAATTCTTTTGTACGGCATAATGGACTTGAAAGTTTGAATTAGGAACCTTAATTTCTTTGTTGTTGGTGGCTGAATTGGGATCAACATGTCCCCATTTTTGCAGTTCTACTGAACTCCAAGTCCCTGATTGTTGAATCAAAGACAGCTGGCTGTTGTCAAACTGCATTTTTTGGGATTTGATGATCATATCAACGGGATAGCTGACCACCACATAAACTGCTTCAGGCTGATGGATGTAGACAAAATTCAGGTATTGGTTGCTTTGACCATACAAATGAATTTCTGGCATTTGTTCCTGCTGTGACTCACTGGTTTGTTTGAGCATGTCATAGGTGGCAAAGTTGATACCTGGAAATTCCGTGGTGGGGACAATGTCATCGATGGGCTCTGTAACCTTGATCACCCGCAACGTTTGATCGATTTGGCTGTCCACCAATTCATCGATGTTTTCAGCGTCGGGGTTGTCCGCTATGATTGTGGCAGCCAGCTGGTGTACCTGTTTGATGTTGTTCTGCACATTTTCAGCCAACTGTTCAGCTTGCGATTCCAGGTGTGATAACACCCGGTACTCTTGAAAGTTATTTTTGAGGATATAGGCAAATAACAAGCTGGCCAGCACGGCAGCCACAAAACAAGCGGTCCACAACGATTCTCTTGAAAGCTCCTGTTGCAATTTCTCTACAAACAGTTGTGCGCTGTTTTTTGGGCGACTTTTGCGGGTGATTGCTTCGTTTTTATCTGTTGTGGTGTCTTTGTCTTCAGCTTTGTCTGATTTTTTGGTCAGTGATCCCAGTAAATTTTTAAGGTCCATCAGTTAACTCCTGTGTGGCCAAAACCGCCCGTGCCGCGGCTACTGTCATTAAAATCCTCAACAGTATTGAATTGTACCTGAACCACCGGCACAAAGATTAATTGGGCCAAGCGGTCTCCACGCTTTAAAGTAAAGTCTTCACTGGATCGGTTCCAGCAAGAAACGAATAATTGTCCCTGGTAGTCAGAATCTATCAAACCCACCAGGTTACCCAAAACAATGCCATGTTTATGACCCATACCAGAACGAGGCAGAATCATGGCCGCCAATTTCGGGTCTTTGATGTGGATGGCCAGACCGGTAGGAATCAGTTCAGTGCTACCAGCTGTGATTGTCAGGTCATCATCCAAACAAGCCCTTAAATCTAACCCTGCTGATCCTTCGGTGGTGTATTGAGGTAATCCATATTCTGCAATGAATGTTTCGTCCAGTTTTTTGATCTCAATGGTTTGCATAATGACCGTCTTTGAATTGAAGGATTGATTTTAAACCACCCACCATAAAATCTCCAATGTTATGCTTTCTTACAAAGCCATCAGAATTAATTGACTGTGTTGTTGGTAACATTGTCTTAATATCAACATTTTTTGTCAGTTAAATCATGACATTACTAAACAAAAACAGGCCCATGCCCAGGGAAAAATTATTGCAACAAGGCGCTGCTGCACTGAGTGACGCTGAATTGTTGGCGATATTTTTACGCACCGGTGTGGCTGGGATGGGTGTGGTGCAGCTGGCAGAACATGTGCTCAATCATTTTGGTGGGGTGAGGCCAGTGGTCAGCGCAAGTTTACAAGAGTTTACCGAGATCAAAGGACTGGGATTGGCTAAATACACCCAATTCCAAGCAGTCAGTGAGTTGGTTAAGCGAGCCATCAATGAAGGATTCAATGGCCACACTTCTTTCGCGGATCCGGAAGCAGTCGATCGATTCTTAATGGCCAATTTTGAAACGGCTGACCACGAACGCTTTGCTGCGTTATTTTTGAACAGCAAAAACCACCTGTTGAAGTTCGAATTCCTGTTCAATGGCAGCATCAATTCAGCCCAGGTGTACCCCAGGACAGTGGCGCAGTACTGTTTGAAATACAACGCAGCGGCCATCATTTTTGCTCACAACCATCCTTCGGGAGACACCCGACCAAGCCAATCTGATATCCAATTAACGGCCCGATTAAAACAAACCCTGGCGTTGATAGATGTCAAAGTGCTGGATCATTTTATTGTGGGTGCAGACCACACATTTTCGATGGCGGCCAATCAAATGATATGATTTTTTGCTCATCTTTGCTATGCTATGGTCTCAGTTAAATCATCATCTAACAGCTTGTGTTTGGAAATCGACTCAACCCAGTTGCCCGTGCAGAAAAATACATAGAAAAGGGCAATTACAAGAAGGCCATGAAAATTTTGGCCAACACCTTCAAAAAATACCCCAACAGTCTGGATTTGGCTCGCTTGCGTTTTGAATACGGCAAATACATTCCCTTTGATGATTACCACCACCAGGCAGCCATTGACTACTTTAATTTACAGATGCAATTTGATGTGTCTGGCGAAAAAATTCACAATGACTTTGTCAAGTACATGACCACCACTCAGGGACGCATCCAATTAGACGATGAAACCCTGGTCAAGTTATCGGTGGTGTTTGCTGCCAATGGCTTTGAAAACAATGCGGTCTATATCATCAACAACATGATTCGAAAGGAGTGTGAATTACCGGAGTTTATTGATGCCCTGGTGGCCATCATCAATTACTTAGAAGAAAAAGGTGCCGATAAGAAAACTTCCAGTTACATCAATTACTTGAAGTGGCATTATCCGGATCATGAGATGACGCAATACATCCTTTCACGCAACCAATAATTGACGTTTTTTTAAAGAGAAAATACCTGGTGCTTGGGTGCTTTTTCAGTGAATGACTGAATGCTTTCAAGCATGGTTTCCTGGCTCAGTCCGGCCTCACTCAGCAATTCTTCCCGAGTACCATGATCCTGGAAATGGTCAGGTAATCCCAAGGTCAACACCGGCGCCTGAATCTTGAGGTCCTGCAACACCTCAATCACATGGCTTCCAGCACCACCTTGCACGACGTTGTCTTCAACGGTAACCAAGTATTGGTGGGTGCGGGCTACTTTTTCAATCATCTCACGATCAATCGGCTTGACGAAACGCATATTGATCAGGGTCGCATCCAATTTCTCTGCCACCGATGCAGCTTCTGGCAACAAAGCACCAAACGACAAGATGGCCAAGTGTTTTCCGCCTTTTCGTATCCGCACAGCGCGTCCCATTTCTAATGGTGTCATTTTTGGTACGATGGCTGCGCCAGGTCCTTTACCTCGAGGGTAGCGAACGGCAGCCGGTCCAGTGTGTTGATATCCGGTGTAAAGCATTTGGCGACATTCATTTTCATCGGCTGGTGCCATGATGGTCATGTTGGGTACACAACGCAAAAAGCTTAAGTCCATGTTTCCTGCATGGGTGGCACCATCAGGTCCGACCACACCACCACGGTCAATGGCAAACAGCACATCCAGGTTTTGGATGGCCACATCATGTATCAATTGATCATAAGCCCGCTGTAAAAAGGTGGAGTAAATGGCCACCACGGGTTTGATGCCCTCGCAGGCCATTCCTGCAGCCAAGGTCACGGCATGTTGTTCGGCGATGCCGACATCAAAATACCGTTTGGGAAACAGTTGAGAGAACTCGACCAATCCAGATCCTTCGCGCATGGCGGGGGTAATGCCCACCAGTTTTTGATCCATCCTGGCCATGTCGCACAACCACTGACCAAAAACTTCAGTATAGGTGGGTTTGGATGGTTTGGATTTGGCGGTCATGCCTTCTTCCGGTTTGAATTGACCCACCGCATGGTATTTGATGGGATCTTGTTCAGCCGGTTTGTAACCTTTGCCTTTTTTGGTGATGATGTGTAATAACTTAGGTCCCTTGATTTCCTTGGCGACTTCCAAGGTGTTGACCAATTGATTGACGTCGTGGCCATCGATGGGACCCAGGTGGTGAAAACCCAGTTCTTCAAATAAGGTGTTGGGCACGAACATGCCTTTGGCGTGCTCTTCCCAGCGCGACAGAAATTTCCACAACCAAGACCCGCGACGCATGATGCGTTTGGATTTTTCTCGCATGCGGTTGTACGTGCGGCCGCTGACAATTTTAATCAGCATGCGCGATAAGGCACCGACATTGGGAGAAATAGACATTTCATTTTCATTCAGAACCACCAACAGGTTAGGGTCCAGTTCGCCACCGTGATTCAATGCTTCATAAGCCATTCCGGCGGTCATGGCACCGTCACCGATAACAGCCACCACCTCTCGATCAATCCCTTCAATCTGGCTGGCCAAGGCCATGCCTAAGCCGGCACCAATTGAAGTAGAAGAGTGGCCTACCCCAAATGTATCGTATTCACTTTCGGTTCTTTTCGGAAACGGAGCCAGCCCGCCTTTTTGTTTGATGGTGGTCAGTTGGTCCTTGCGTCCGGTTAAAATTTTGTGTGGATAGGCCTGGTGGCCGACGTCCCATACGATGCGGTCATGCGGGGTTTGAAATACATAGTGCAAGGCCACAGTTAATTCAACGGTACCCAAGCCAGAGCCGAAATGACCACCACTTGATGAAACTTTTTCAATCAGACAGGCGCGCAACTCATCTGCAACCTGAGGTAACTGGTGAGTCTCAAGTTCACGCAAGTCGGCTGGTATGGTAATTTGGTCTAACAGTGGATACTCGTTATTCATGACATCACTCAGGATTTAGCCTTACCTTGGTTGGCCACAGCGGCCATGGCCTCATTCAGCGCATTTTGATCACCCAGGTATTGGCTGTTGATGGGTTGCAACTGATCATCCAACTCATAAACCAGCGGCACGCCGGTGGGGATGTTCAGTTTTAATATTTCTTGTTCAGACACGTTATCCAGGTATTGCACCAAGGCGCGTAATGAATTGCCATGGGCGGCAATGATCAATCTTTTGCCGGCCTTTAAATCAGGCACGATGTGTTCATGCCAATAGGGCAGTACCCGCTCCACCGTGTCTTTGAGGCATTCACCCAACGGAATCTGGTCTTTACTTAAAGCGGCATAGCGTCTGTCTGAGGCTATGTTGCGCTCGTCATCCCAATCCAACTTTGGCGGTGGGGTGGCGTAACTGCGGCGCCAGACATGGACTTGTTGATCACCATATTTGGCTGCCGTTTCGGCTTTATTCAGGCCTTGCAAAGCGCCGTAGTGTCGCTCGTTTAAGCGCCAGCTGCGTTTGACTGGTAGCCATGATTGATCCATCACGTCAGCAGCGATGTTGAAGGTTTTGATGGCACGTTTGAGTACCGAAGTGTAGGCTTGATCAAATTCAAAACCTGCATCTTTCAGTAATTGGCCAGCATTTTGTGCTTGTTGGATACCGGTTTCGGTCAAGTCAACATCCTTCCAACCGGTAAATCGGTTGGCCAAATTCCATTCACTTTCGCCGTGTCTCAGCAACACCAGTTTAATCATGTGTCAGTCGTTCTATTGAAAGCGCCCATTATACCATGGCAGTTGTGAATTGGGCCTGCAATTGGCTGGATAGATGCAGTCCATAAAAAGCCTATCAGCTGGCTGTGTTTAAGGAGATGAAGTGACTTGAGGGGGTTGGGTTATTGTTACTGATGTCAATATTTTCCTACAGCCCAGTCAGAAATTGGCGCTGGTGAGCGGCATGGAGTCTCCACTAAAATAATGTCATTGTTGTTTTTACGCTGAGAGGGTGTGATGAACCAAGTTGAATTAAAAAAAGTCATGAATGAAATTGAAGCCATCATTAACCAGTTGGCCGAATGTAATTATTGCAAACAAGGCATTGATCAGGAAAGCAAAAAATTACTGAGCGAGCTATTTAAATTAAAAATAGAACAAGCCTGTCAAATCAAAAGAGCCAGTTGATCATGGTCAGGGAAACGCCAATGAACAACACGGTCATCAGGCTGCCAACTTTAAGGAAATCAGTAACACTGTAGCCACCCGGGCCCATGATCAGGGCCGAAACTTGGTGGGTAGGTAGAATGAATGCATTGGATGTAGAGATGGCAACAATCAGCGCATAAACCACGGGGTTGCCGCCAGTCTCAATGGCAATGTTAATGGCCAGCGGCACCAATAACACCGTGGCACCGACATTAGACATCACCAATGAAAACATGGTGGCCAGCAGGGCCATGGCCAGCTGGTAAATGATTTGCGGCACTTCACCCAGCATTTGAATGGTGCGTTGAGCAATCCAGGCAGCCGCACCGGTGTTTTCCATGGCAAAGCCCAAGGGTATCAAGCAAGCCAATAAGAACACGGTTTTCCAACTCACTGCTCGGTAAGCTTCATCCATGTTGACCACGCCAAAAATAATCATACCAATGGCACCGGTCAACAACGACAAGGACAATTTCAAGTCAGTGAAAATCACCAAGGACAAACTGAGGGCGAAAAACAGCAAAGCAAAGGGGATTTTTTGGGGTCGTTGGGGTTCGGCTGGTACGTCACTGACCAGAGCCACGTTGCGCGATCGGCCCAAACCCATTTGGTCGGTCCAGCGACCATGGATGATAAAGGTGTCACCCAATTGTAACTCCATGTCATACATTTCTTCGCCCTGGTAAATCTTGTTGTTTCTGGAAACTGCCAGGATGGTGATGGCGTATTCTTTGCGGAAATGAAAAGCTGAAAGTTTAACGCCCAAGTAACGCGAACCGGGTACCACCACAGCTTCAGAAGTCCCTGAGATGGATGGGTTGAAGTCCAGTTTGAATTGGCGCAGTTTGGGTCTGATGGTCAAATTAAACTCTTCAGCAAAATCTTTGATTTGTTGGGCGCTGCCCATCACCCCCAAAATGGCCCCGTTCCAGATCATTTTGTTTCTGGGTGGCGACAGCATCGATTCGTTTTCTGTGAATAAGGCGACGATGTGTGGGATGTGGTTATCAAACTCCAGCTCTTGGATCATTTTGCCCACCAATGGACTGTCCTTGTTAACCACCATCTCAGTGACTGTTCTTTCAATGCCGTAGTTGTCCCGGAAGTAGCTGTCAGACTTCTGCATGCCATGGTTGGACGTGTCTTTGTCACGTGGCAGTAAAAACCGGCCAATCAGTAAAAAGTACAACACCCCACAAGCCAACAACGCCAGTCCAATGGGTGTGGTTGAAAACAGACTGAATGTGGGCATGGTATCTGCCCCCGGCGGTAACGAGCGGTTGGATGTTTCAATCAAGTCGTTGAGCAAGATCAGTGGAGAGGAGCCAACCATGGTCACGGTACCACCCAAAATGGCACAAAAACCCATCGGCATCAACAGCCTCGAAATGGGCAGGTCAGCGGCACTGGAAATCTTGCTCATCACTGGTAGAAACAGGGCCGTGGCACCGACGTTTTGCATGAAACCAGAAATGGCACCCACGGTCATGGACACCAGTGGCATCACGGTTTTTTCGGTTTTACCACCAATTTTCAAGATCAGGTTGGCAACGGCCGTCATCACGCCGGTGCGATCCAAGCCTGCGCCCAGAATCATCACTGCAATGATGGCAATGACGGCATTGGAAGCAAAGCCATCAAACAATTGCGTGTCGGGTACCAAACCGGTCAGGCCCAACATCACCAGAATCAACAAGGCTGCCACGTCAACACGAATCACTTCAGTGACAAACATCAGGATTGTATAAGCCAGAATGGCAAACACCATCAACATCTCATTGGTTAATGGCAGCATTTCCATCAGCGTTTGGTCATGATCAAGTCATAGGTGCCGTGTTCTAGTTTTTGGCCACGACGTTCGAATTTAGTAACCGGGCGCCATTCAGGGCGGGGGGCAAATCCATTGTCGGCTTGTTGGTTGACCAGCCAATCGTTCTCCGCCAGCAATTCCTGTACCTCCAGTGCATAAGGTTCCCAGTCTGAAGCATAGTGCAGGCGCCCACCCGTCGTTAGCTTGGGTTGAATCAAATCCAAAAAGCTTTGGTTCAATAAGCGCCGCTTGTGGTGTCTTTTTTTGTGCCAAGGATCAGGAAAATAAATGTGTATGGCGGCCAAGGACCCATCAGCCACATACAAATCGAGTATGTCTACGGCATCGTTGCGAATGATGCGTACATTCTCCAGTCCAAATTCTTTGATTCCCATCAGCAAATGCCCCACGCCAGGCAGGTGCACTTCTATGCCCAAGAAGTTGATTTCAGGGTGTTTTTTGGCAGCGTGAATGATGGATTCACCGTTACCAAAGCCAATATCCATCCACACCGGGTTGGAATTACCATACAGTTTGTTAAAGTCGATGGTTTGTTTGGGGTCGAAGGCATACACCGGCATCAATTCTTCAACTGCTTTTTTCTGTCCGGTTGTCATTTTCCCTTTTCTGAGAACGAAACTGCGGATTTGACGGTCAGTTGATTCGAATTTCATGAAGCTGTGGTCGATAGAATGCCCTCATTTTACAAAATCTACAGGCACAAAGGCCACCCATTTTTATTTTAGCCTGCGACAGCAAATCCATCTTCTTTATGCAGGCTGTTGATGGCTGCCTATTTCTCAGCTAAAAAAGCGATGATGGTGGGTAATAAATCTGGGTGCAGTGGCAGATCAGCTTGTGAATAAGTGGCCAGGTTGGCGGTGCGATCGGCTGGTGCGGGTTTTAACACGTGATTCATGCCCGTTATGACCCGGCTTTCAACGTGGTCAAGGTCTTTGACCCAAGCCATGGTTTCCGCAACGGTAATTTGAATGTCGGTGTCACCAATGATGACCAGGGTGGGCGTGGTGATTGCAGCCAGTTCAGCACGGGGTTCAATGTTCATAAATGAGCGCAGGTAAGGCTGGATGGCTGGCCCCATCAAGCTGTACAAATAAGGTGGCACTTCATCTGCAGAAATTTTCTCACCTTGGCGCAATCGTTCGAGTAGGGGAATGGCAGCTTGGCTGACAAATTCAGGTTGATCAGTCATTTGTCGTTTGATGGTGTCATGCCCCGAAGCCGCCACACTGGCCAACATGATTAGCTGATCAACAGATTCTTGTTGCGCTGCTTGAATGGCCATCAGTCCGCCCAGGCTGTGCCCCATAACCACCACCTTAGTGTGATGGGTTTTAAGGTATCGAATCCAGGCCACCACATCAGCCACATAACGACCAAACAAGGCTTGTTCAGGTTTGAACTGGACATTGGCGCTGCGGCCAATTCCCCGTTTATCAACCCGCAACACCGCATAGCCTGCTGCGTGTAAACCCTCAGCCAACATCAAGTAGCTGTTGTTGGTCATGCCCATTTGTTGGATGTTGCCATTGTGATCGGTGGGTCCGGACCCGGCAATGATCAGCACAGCTGTTGGTGAATCGGGTGCTGACAGCAGCTTGCCTGACAGCTGATAGCCATCGGCATCCACTGTCACCCACTGTCCAGGGTCAGGTGGTGTCTGTTTTTTTTGAGGTTCGGTGGCTTGAGCGAAATGGCTTATCAGCAACATACCCATCATGAAAGTCACAATGGATTGATTTATTTTGATTAACATAAGACCTGCCTGACTGAAAAATAGATATTTAGAATAACATCTAAATACAGAATGTTCAAGCAAGCCATTACTTGACTTGTGAATTACATTTACAAGACCCATTAATGACCCTTTAACAACCCTTTAATAAGCCAAGGGCTCATAACCAGTGGTGTCCAAATGCCTTTGGTAATCGATAATCACTTGCTGGTCTGGATCAAACAAGTGCTTGTGGGGCAATGGGTTTTTGTCAAAAAAAACCAATCCCTTGTGGGTCAGTTTCTGAATCAGTTGGTGGTGCTCCAAGTGTTTTAATTGCTGCTTGAGGCACACCACTTGTGGGGCTGTTTGATTCATAGCTTTGGCCAATTGTTTGCTGCTGGGATGCTGGTCTGACATTCTGATGTACAACAAGATGTCTGCTAAGCCTTGTGCATGATCCAATTCATGAGCCCTCAAGTCCTGAAGTACCTGGTACTGGTGCAGGCAAGCTTGGTAGTGAAAACATGCAGCCATTAAAAATTGTTGGGTTTGGTGTTTGTTGAGTTGCAGGCATTGCTTGTGGCCGGGTTTTAGCCGGTGTCGGTTCATGCCCATGGCCATTAACAACAATTGGGTTGAAATTTCACCGACCCAACACCGCAGAACATGCTCAGTCTTTTGATTAATCAGTTGTAAGGCGGGATCTTGCCAGTGTTTCAGGTTGTGTTGGTATAACAGTTGCCAGGTGGTCTTCATGGTGGTTCATTGATGTAAAAATTATATTGTAATGATAATCATTCTCAATAACAACTGTATCAATTGGGTTTTTGTGGATTAAATAAGGTGGCCTGATATTGACAAGCCAGCAAGCTGGTGAGACAATTTCATTTCTATTTACGCAATATGTTGCGAATATACGCGATGACTGATCAAATCAATACCATTCAGGCCTTTGTGGGCAAACATGCCGATGACTTAGGAAACCTCATCAGCTTGCAAATCAAACCTTTGTATGAATCATTGGGTATTGTGGTGCCAGTCAAATCGGTATCCATCGTGTATCAACTCAGCCAAACGCCACAAGCCAGTTTGGCCGACTTATCCAAAGCCTTGGGTCAGTCACATCAGTTGGTGAAACAAAAAATACCCAAGTTATTAAAAGCAGGCATCATCAACGCCAATCATGATCCAGCTGATAAACGCAAAACCTTGTATGCCTTGACGGCACTGGGGCAGCAGCAAGCCCAGTTGTTAAAGCAGCATTCTCTGGAGCAAGTATACCGACACCTGTCTGCAGAAATTGGCGCTGATTTGGGCCAGGTGCTGACTCAGGCGATTGCTGGTCTGAAGAACAAAGATTTACTTTCGCGATTTCAATCCATTAACCACGACAAAACATCATGAACGATAACAACCCATCAAAACCACGGGTGATCAAAGCACCCACAGGCTCACAACTTAACGCCAAATCCTGGTTAACTGAAGCGCCGTTAAGGATGCTGATGAATAACTTGGATTCCGATGTGGCCGAACGCCCGGAAGACCTGGTGGTTTACGGTGGCATCGGCAAAGCCGCCCGCAATTGGGCTTGTTTCGATGGCATCGTTGACACCCTCAAGCGTTTAGACGCTGATGAAACTTTGTTGGTGCAATCAGGTAAGCCGGTAGGGGTGTTCAAAACCCATGTCGATGCACCGCGGGTGTTGATTGCCAATTCCAATCTGGTGCCAGCCTGGGCCAATTGGGACCATTTCAATGAATTGGACCGCAAAGGCTTGATGATGTATGGACAAATGACTGCTGGTTCATGGATATATATTGGTTCGCAAGGGATTGTGCAGGGTACCTACGAAACCTTTGTGGAAGCCGGTCGTCAACATTTTGGTGGTGACACCAGCGGCAAATGGATTTTAACCGGTGGCTTGGGTGGTATGGGCGGTGCCCAACCCTTGGCTGCGACCATGGCTGGTTATTGTATGATCGCCGTGGAGTGTGATGAAACACGCATCGATTTCCGCTTAAAAACCGGTTATGTAGATAAAAAAGCGCATTCAGTGACTGAAGCCGTGAACCTGCTGAAAGCCGCCCAGGCCGCTGGTCAGGCGGTATCGATTGGTTTGTTAGGCAATGCGGCCGACGTGTTTGCGCAAATGGTTGAATCAGGCATCCAACCTGATTTGGTCACCGACCAAACCTCAGCCCATGATCCGGTCAATGGTTACTTGCCTCAAGGCTGGACGGTAGCTCAGTGGCGTGAAGAAGCCAAAAACAACCCTCAGAAAGTCGCCGCGGCGGCCAGAAAATCCATGGCTGTTCAAGTACAGGCGATGTTGGATTTTTATGCCCAAGGCATTCCCACGGTGGATTATGGTAACAACATCCGTCAGGAAGCGTTCAATGAAGGCGTTGAAAAAGCGTTTGATTTCCCGGGTTTTGTGCCGGCTTATGTGCGGCCGCTGTTTTGTCGAGGCGTGGGCCCGTTCCGTTGGGCAGCGTTGTCAGGTGATCCTGAAGACATTTACAAAACCGACGCCAAAGTCAAAGAATTGATCCCGGATGACCCACACCTGCACAATTGGTTGGACATGGCTCGAGAGCGCATCCAGTTTCAAGGTTTGCCTTCACGCATCTGTTGGGTGGGTTTAGGACAACGCCACAAGTTAGGCCTGGCATTCAATGAAATGGTGAAATCAGGTGAGTTGAAAGCGCCGGTGGTGATTGGTCGTGATCATTTGGATTCTGGTTCAGTGGCTTCACCCAACCGCGAAACCGAAAGCATGGCCGATGGTTCTGATGCGGTTTCTGACTGGCCTTTATTGAACGCTTTATTGAACACCGCCAGCGGTGCCACCTGGGTGTCCTTACACCACGGTGGCGGTGTGGGTATGGGCTATTCGCAACATTCCGGTGTGGTGATTTGTTGTGATGGCACTGATGCCGCCGCTGAACGCATTGGCCGGGTGTTGTGGAATGACCCAGCCACCGGGGTGATGCGTCACGCCGACGCCGGCTATGAGATCGCCCAACAATGTGCGAGAGAAAATAACTTGGATTTGCCCATGCAAAACCGCAACAATGAGGATCAAGCATCATGACCGATACCCTGACATTCACCATCAACAGTGACGGCTTTAGCCTGGCCGACTTGAGGCGCATTTGGACACAGCCGATAGAAATGCAAGTGGATGACCACATGATGCAGGGCGTGATTCAATCGCGCCAAACCATTGAAGAAGTGGCGGCTTCCAATGAAACGGTCTACGGGGTCAATACCGGCTTTGGCTTGTTGGCCAATGTCAAAATCGCCAAAGATGAGCTTGATACCTTACAGCGCAACCTGGTGATTTCTCATGCCGTGGGTGTGGGTGAGCCCATCGATGCCGATACCACGCGCTTGATCATGGCACTGAAAGCCATGAGTTTATCGCAAGGGGTTTCCGGGATTCATCCCAACACCTTGAAACTGTTGTTGGACATGATTAACCATGAAATTTATCCCATCATTCCAGAAAAAGGGTCGGTGGGTGCCTCTGGTGACCTGGCGCCATTGGCACATTTAACTGCGGTGATGATTGGCTTAGGGGAAGCCCGCTACCAAGGGCAAGTGGTACCCGCTATGGAAGCCCTGCAGGCAGCTGGGTTACAACCCATCAAGCTGGGTCCCAAAGAAGGCTTGGCGTTGTTGAATGGCACACAGGTTTCAGCCGCTTTGGCATTGAAAGGTTTGTTCCTGGCTGAGAATTGTTTCCAGGCCGCTTTGATTGCTGGTGCTTTGTCAATTGATGCCGCCAAAGGTTCATTGGCACCTTTTGATGAACGCATTCACCAGGCCCGCCGACAAGTGGGACAAATCAAGGTGGCGCGCGTCATCCGCGGTCTCCTGAAGGACAGTGAAATCGTGGTATCACATGAGGATTGTGACCGCGTTCAAGACCCTTATTGTTTGCGCTGTCAACCGCAAGTCATGGGTGCGGTTTTGGATACCATTGAACATGTGGCCGCCAAATTATTGATTGAGGCCAATGCCGCTACCGATAACCCCTTGGTGTTTGCCGAGCAGGGCGATGTGCTTTCCGGTGGTAATTTCCATGCCGAGCCGGTGGCGCTGGTGGCTGATTTTTTGGGCATTGGCATGACTGATATGGCCAACATGTCCGAACGTCGCCTGGCGATGTTGATTGATCCGTCTTTAAGCCGGTTGCCGGCTTTTCTGGTGCCGGATTCGGGGGTTAATTCTGGTTTTATGATTGCTCATGTTACCGCAGCGGCTTTGGCCTCAGAAAACAAAACCCTGGCGCATCCGGCCAGTGTCGACACCATCCCAACTTCGGCTAACCAAGAGGATCATGTCAGCATGGCCACTTTTGCCGCCCGCAAGTTAACCGACTTGGCAATCAATTCTGCGACCGTGATTGGTATTGAGATGATGGCAGCATGTCAGAGTATCGATTTCCACCAAGACTTAAAGACTTCCAAGGTGTTGTATCAGGTTCACCAAAAAGTGCGTGAATCGGTGCCTTTCCTGAACCAAGACCGCCTGATGTCGCCTGACATCAACCACATGCAACAACTGGTGCTGTCTGGTCAATTGAATGAATACCTGAGTGATATATGTCCGTCATTGAGTTAAAGGTTTTTGAATGTAGCCAGGTCGAGTCGCCGCTGGTCATCAGTGTGCCTCACGATGGTGCACTGATTCCTGATGACATTCGGGCCAACATGACGCCCGCATTTCAAAACAGCAGTGATCGCGATTACCTGATCAGTGCCGTGTTTGATTTTGAAGGTTTGGCCTACTCAAAAATTGTTGCCAATTACTCACGGCACGTGATTGATCTGAACCGGCCGGCATCAGGACAGACTTTGTATGCCAACCAAGCAGAAACTGAACTGTGCCCAACCAGTACTTTTGATCATCAGGATTTGTATTTGCCAGGAAAGCAACCGAATCAGGATGAAATCAACCGGCGCATTGAGACCTACTGGCGACCTTATCATCAACAACTGCAACAATTGATTCAAGCGGCCAAAGCGCGTTTTGGTTTTTGTTTGTTGATCGACGCACACAGCATCGATGATGAAGTGCCACGTTTTTTTGAAGGGCAATTACCTGACATCAATGTTGGCACCTACGCTGGACAAAGCTGCGCTTCAGAATATGAACAATCGGTTCAACAGGCGCTGGAACAACAAACCGAATTCAGTCATGTCTTCAATGGCCGTTTTCAAGGTGGGTTTATCACCCGACACTATGGCCAGCCAGAGAATAACATCCATGCCATCCAACTGGAGCACGCCAAATCAGCCTACCTGGATAAGCGTCTGAATTTGTCAGTTCGTTGTTCTGCTTTGCAAGATTTTTGGCTATCAACCCTGAAAAAGTTGTTGCTGGTTCACAAAAACTGACTTTTTTTGAATTGAAGCGGACTGATTGAATTAAAATCATTCGATAGTTATTTTCGAGTCTGGTCATGAAAAAGTTTTTATTCGTCGCTTTGTTGTTGTCCTTTTTTGCCGCCCACAGCAAAACCATGGAAGGTCTGTTGTCGTTGGACTTCGGTGATGGCAAACCGCCCAATGCAGCCTACCACATTGATTACCTTCTGATCACTGAACAGCAAACCATTCCGTTGCTTGTCAGTGAGGCGTTCAAAAAAAGCATGCCCATCATGGCTTGGAATGGCAGCAAAGTGCGGGTACAGTTCAAAGAAAACCAGGTCGACAGCAACGGCCTCAACCCAGTACAGGCCATTGAATTGCTGGCAGGTGAGGCCACGCGCGGAGGCGGTGTGACTGGTCCGCAACCATGGGTGTCTATATTATGTAAATTCAGTGATGTGGCCGATGAGCCGGAAGACCTGGCCTACTTTCAGGGCATGTATGCTAACTTACCAGCAGGTGTGGATCATTACTGGCGGGAAGTGTCGTACGACACCATCAATGTGGTGGGTTCTTTGGCCATCGACTGGGTGGATTTGCCTAAAACCCATACCGAATACGCGCCTGACCCTGGCAATGGCAGTGACGCAGACCTCAGTTTGTTATTTAATGACTGCACCACTGCGGCTGATCCATTTGTCAACTTTGCTACCGGAGCCAGTGGCAGCAGCTTTGTTGGCATCAACATGATGTTCAATGAGTTGTTGGATTGTTGTGCATGGGGTGGTGGCCGGTTCGCCACCTTGGATGGTTTGCAAAAAGTCTGGCGCACCACCTGGAATCCACCCTGGTCGTTTGCCAATGAAGGGGTGATTGCACATGAAATGGGGCATGGCTTTGGCTTGCCCCATGCCAACAATTCTGATGGTGACAGCAGTCCTTATGACAGCCCCTGGGATGTGATGAGTTCAGCCACTGGTGATTCGGTCAATGATCCGGTTTATGGTCGTTTGGGCAAACACATCAACATGGAATTTAAACACAATTTAGGCTGGGTGGATGACAGCGATGGTTATGTGGCCAACACCCAATCCGATGAACTGGTCTTTGTGCGATTCACCACAGTGCAAAACACGGATGTCGATAAATTCATTCGTATCCCCTTGTCTGATGGTACCCATTATGTGGTTGAAGCACGGAAAACCACCGGTAATTATGAAAGCAATTTACCTGGCACAGCGGTAATCATTCACCACGTAAACCGCTGTCGGTCAGAGCCACCTTGGGTGGTCGATGCCGATAACCCGCCCGCCGATTTCGCCGACACCGAAGGCGTGATGTGGAAAACCGGAGAAACCTTTGTGGATTTTGTTGATGACTATCAGGTGCAGGTATTAGGAGAGTTTAACAACGGTTTCAATGTGCGGGTGAAATATGGCAATGAGCTGATTAAACGCAACAGCTTTGAGTCGACGTGTATTAATTGAGACTGTTAAGCCCCGGATTTGCGTCTGTCTATAGCTGAGAATTTCATGAGCGGGCGGGCCGCCCGCGGTCCAGAGAAAAGTCTGTGTTTGAAGGTTGCTGTTTAGCCTGTTGAAAGACTTGATTATTCTTTCGATAGTGCTGGTTTTGACATGTAAAGTTTGCTTGCTTTTGATATAATCCGCGCCAGTTTTCGGGGCTGATTTCTTGACTGTGGCCCCTGGGCCTAATCGATGGCCCCTTATCACCAGGCCTTTACATTGGAGCGGACATGAGCAAACAAACCATCATCTACACCATCACCGATGAGGCGCCGGCATTGGCGACTTATGCATTTCTTCCCATCGTACAAAAATTTGCCGGTCAGGCTGGCGTCCAAGTTGACACCAAAGACATTTCTTTGGCCAGTCGGATTTTGGCGCAGTTCCCTGAACGACTGAGCGCTGAACAAAAAAATGAAGATGCTTTGGCAGAATTGGGCCAACTGGCCAAAACCCCTGAAGCGAACATCATTAAGCTGCCGAACATTTCTGCCTCAATTCCGCAATTGAATGCGGCCATCAAAGAGTTGCAGTCACAAGGTTTTGACCTGCCAGAGTATCCCGAAGATCCTGCCAATGCAGAAGAGCAAGCGATTAAAGACAAGTACAGCAAAGTGTTGGGCAGTGCTGTCAACCCGGTGTTGCGTGAAGGTAACTCGGACCGCCGTGTGGCGGCTGCGGTAAAAGCTTATGCCAGAGCCAATCCACACCGTTTGGGTGAAATTAAACCCGATTCCAAAACCCATGTGGCGCACATGTTAGCCGATGACTTTTACGGCAGTGAACAATCTTATGTGATGCCCAAAGCCGATGAAGTGCGCATTGAACATGTCGATGCCGACGGTGAAGTGACCACCTTGAAAAGTGGCATTGCTTTGCAGGCCGATGAAGTGATTGATTCCTCACGCATGAGCAAGCGGGCCTTGCGCAACTATTTTGCCAAAGAAATCAAAGATGCCAAGGCACAAGGTTTGTTGTTGTCCTTGCATTTGAAAGCCACCATGATGAAGGTGTCTGATCCGATCATGTTCGGTCACGCAGTGGAAGTGTACTATGCCGATGTGTTTGAAAAGCATGGTGAACTGTTTGAAGAAATTGGTGTGGAAGTGGACAATGGCATTGGCAGCGTCTACAGCAAAATTGAAACCTTGCCCGCCAGCAAACAAGCCGAGATCAAAGCCGACATCGAAGCCTGTTATGCCAAACAACCGGCATTGGCCATGGTTGATTCGGACAAAGGCATCACCAACCTGCACGTGCCTAACAACGTCATCATTGATGCGTCGATGCCAGCTGCCATCAAATCTTCGGCCAAAATGTGGAATGCCGATGGTCAGTTGCAAGACACCAAAGCGCTGATTCCTGACCGCAGCTATGCCGGCATTTACCAAGAAATCATTGATTACTGTAAAGAACATGGGGCTTTTGATGTGGTGACCATGGGTAACGTGTGTAATGTCGGTCTGATGGCACAAAAAGCTGAAGAATATGGCTCGCATGACAAAACTTTTGAAGTGGCTAAAGACGGCATGATGCGCGTGGTCAATTCAAGCGGTGAAATCCTGATGCAACACGAAGTGGAAACCGGCGACATCTGGCGTGCTTGTCAAACCAAGGACCTGCCCATCAAAGACTGGGTTAAGCTGGCCGTGACCCGTGCCCGCAACACCGGCTCAGCGGCAATCTTTTGGCTTGATGAAAACCGTGCCCATGACCGCAATTTGATTGCCAAAGTAGAAACGAATTTACAGGACCATGACACCGATGGTTTGGAAATCAAAATCATGAACCCCAAAGCAGCCATGCGCTACACCTGTGAGCGAGTGACGGCTGGATTGGACACCATCTCCGTAACCGGTAATGTGTTGCGTGATTACTTGACTGACCTGTTTCCAATTTTAGAGTTGGGAACCAGTGCCAAAATGCTGTCAATTGTGCCGTTATTGGCTGGCGGTGGATTGTTTGAAACTGGTGCCGGTGGATCAGCGCCCAAGCACGTGCAACAATTTGTCGAAGAAGGGCATTTGCGTTGGGATTCATTGGGTGAGTTTTTGGCCCTGGCTGTGTCGTTGGAAGACATCGCTGAAAAAACCAACAACGCCCAAGCCAAAGTGTTGGCGGCGGCATTGGATGTGGCCAATGAAAAGTACTTGAGCGAAAACAAGTCACCGTCGCGTAAAGTCAATGAATTGGATAACCGCGGTTCCCAGTTCTTCCTGGCCAAGTATTGGGCCCAGGCGTTGGCGGAACAAAATGATGATGCGGCACTGAAAGCCACTTTTACCCAGGTGGCCGAGCAGCTGCAAAGCCAGGAAGACACCATTTTGCAGGAACTGTTAGATGCTCAAGGGTCAGCGGTAGAGATTGGCGGTTACTACCAGCCCAACGATGCCGTGGCCGAAGCCGCCATGCGCCCCAGTACCACACTGAATGGCGTGGTTGATTCGCTGTAACGATTAAGCTTTGAACAAGGTGGTCCACCGAGGACCACCTTGTCTTGTTTATTGTCACCCCGAGCATCGCCGAGGGACCTCCCAATGACACCGAAATGTATAAAAAAACAGAAGGTCATTGCGAGCGAAGCGCGGCAATCTCCCAACGATTGTTTCTATCTCATTTCAGCAGCATATCATCATTCAGTGGAGGTTCTGCCTTTTGGAGATTGCCACGTCGCTCCGCTTCTCGCAATGACGCACAACTTCTAAGTGATTTTGAAGTGACGAGATAAAATAGGATTACGCCCAAAATCCCACTCAATTCTTATTTGAATTCCAAAACCAGCTTTCAGACATATATATGGCTCACTGCAACAGCTTGATTGGCAAGCCTGGATAATTCGCTATTCTTTATAAATCAATAACTTACGCGCACTTGTTAATGTTTTACCTTATAAGTTATTGATTCTATTACTTTTTTTCTTATTTCATGCTTGACTTAACCGGGTTTTCGGCATAAAGTGCATAAATGTGGAGTTAAGTAGTATTTTTGTGGGATAAAGTAGTGTTTTACGGTGAAATTGCATTAAATTTAGACGTCAAAGGCCGTCTGGCGATACCTTCTATGTATCGCGAGCCGATTGCTGACGTCTGCGAAAACCGTTTGGTGCTGACCTACAATGCCTATGAAAATGACTCGTTGTGGCTGTACCCCGAACAAGAATGGGAGAAGGTACGTGATTCGGTCATGTCCTTAAGCACCTTTGATCCCATGCACCGGGCCCTGCAGCGCCGATTGGTGGGTAGTGCTTATCATGTGGTGCCGGACAAAGGCTCACGCATCTTGTTACCTATCACCTTACGTCAAGTGGCTTCGATGGAGAAGCGCGTGGTGATGTTGGGTTTGGGCAGCAAGTTTGAAATCTGGAATGAAGACGCCCTGAAAAAAACCAGGCATCAGGTACCAGCCATGAATGGCGAGGTATCAGATGCCATGAAATCCCTGGTGTTGTGATGGAACAAGCCACGCACCAAACCGTTCTACTTCATCAGGCAGTAGAAGCCTTGACCGTGAAAGCCGATGGCGTGTACCTCGATGCCACCTTCGGACGTGGTGGGCACAGCCGTTTAATCCTCGCTGAATTATCGAACCAAGGCCGCCTGCATGTGGTTGACTGTGATCCGGAAGCCATAGCAGTGGCTCAAGAGTTGTTGGCTGCAGATGATCGTTTGGTGATTCACGAAGGCGCATTCGAAGAAGTCTTGAATAAGCTGTTGGATGCAGGCATGGCATTTGATGGCATCCTGTTTGATTTTGGTGTGTCGTCACCGCAATTGGATCAAGCCGAACGGGGATTCAGCTTTCAGCGACAAGGCCCATTGGACATGCGCATGAACAATGCCGCAGGCATGACCGCAGCCGAGTGGGTCAACACCGCCAGTGCCGATGAGATGAAAAAGGTTTTTTGGCGTTATGGCGAAGAAAAGAATGCCGGCCGCATAGCCAGAAAGATTGTGGAAATCAGAGCAGACAAACCTTTTGAGAACACGCTGGACCTGGCTGACATGATCAGCGAAATCAATTACCGCGACAAAAAACATCCGGCCACCCGCGTGTTTCAAGCCATACGTATCCACATCAATGATGAATTGGGTCAAGTGGAACGGGCCTTGCCTTTGTCGATGAATTTGCTCAAGCCAGCTGGCCGCCTGGTGGTGATCAGTTTTCACTCTTTGGAAGATCGCTTGGTGAAGCGCTTTATGCGCGATCAATCCAGGCCGGCCAAAGTGGATCGCCGCATGCCGGTGTTACCGGATGACATGCCAGAACCTGAATTGAAGTTGATCAGCAAACCGGTTAAGGCCGTTGATCATGATGACAACGTGCGCGCCCGCAGCGCCATCATGCGGGTGGCAGAAAAACGATGAATATGCACAACATATTAACGGTGGTATTGGCGCTGATTTTGATGGTGGTGTTGGTGAACTATGTTTATTTTCAGAATGAAACACGCAAAGTGTTTGCCGCCACCCAACAAGTGGAAAAGGAAATGTTGGATATCAATGCTGAATATGCCCGCTTACAAATTGAAAAATCGACTTTGGTCTCTAACAACCGCATTGAGCAGGTGGCCCGGGAACAGCTGAACATGAAAATGCCAGAGAATGAACAGGTTTTGGTCATAATCCGATGAGAAAATCGCAACACAAACAAGTCAACATCAGCCTGCGAATTGCCATCGTCATGGCTTTTTTGCTGTGTTGTTTTGTGGTGGTTGTGGTGCGCGCTTTTTCGATTCAAGTCAGGGGTGCAGAGTTTTACCAATCTCAAGGTGAAAAAAGACATGTTCGAGAAGTTGAAATACCGGTTTCCAGAGGCACCATATACGACCGCAATGGTGAGCCTTTGGCACTCAGCACCGCGATGGTGTCGGTGGGCATCGTGCCCGGTCAGTTACTGGACCAATTCAGCAAAGTGGAACAATTGGCCGAAGTGCTCGATTTGGATGCCGATGAGCTCAAACAAATCATCACCTCACGCAAAGACCGTCAGTTTTTATACATCAAAAGGCGCATCACCCCGATGCTGGCCGATTCAGTCAGGGCCTTGGACATGAAAGGTGTGGAGTTTCGCACCGAATTTAAACGCTTTTACCCAGCGGGTGAAACCATGGCCAATGTGGTTGGTTTCACCGATGTGGAAGACGTGGGACAGGAAGGATTGGAGCGCACTTATGACCAATGGTTGTCTGGCCAATCTGGCAAGAAAACTGTGGTCAAGGATTTATTGGGCCAAGTGGTTGCTGACATTGATATTGATGAGTTGGAGCCTGCCAAGCCCGGTAAGGATTTGCACCTGAGTTTGGATCGTCGGTTGCAATATGCTGCTTACCTGGCACTGAAAAAGGCCGTATACAAGCACCAGGCCACTTCTGGATCTGCGGTGGTTCTGGATGTCAAAACCGGTGAAATTTTGGCCATGGTTAACCAGCCTTCATTCAACCCCAATGGCAACAAAGAAAGCAATGAAGGGTTGCGCAACCGCTCAGTCACAGACATTTATGAACCTGGTTCAGTGATGAAACCTTTTGCTGTGGTGGCAGCGTTAGAAAGCGCTGAGTACACGCCGCAATCGGTAGTGAATACCTCCCCGGGGGAATATGAAGTGGACGGTTTTGTGATCCATGACTTCCGTGATTATGGTGAGCTTAGCCTGGTAGATATCCTGGTTAAATCCAGTAACATCGGCGTGGCCAAGCTGGTGTTGGGTTTGGGTAAAGAACATTTGTGGGATGTTTACCATCGTTTTGGATTTGGTCAATCTTCCAACAGCGGTTTTATGGGTGAGTCAGCGGGTTATCTGCCGCACCACAACCGCTGGCGCACAGCCGATCATGCGGCTTTGTCACGTGGCTACAACTTGTCGGTAACCACATTGCAACTGGCTTCTGCCTATGCGGTGTTTGCCAACCAAGGACGTTACCGTGCGCCTACTTTTATCAAAGGCAATGTCAATGAGGACAAAGCCATCATCGACCCCACCATAGCGGCGCAGTTGACAGACATGTTGTCGCATGTGGTGCTCGATAACGAAGGACACAAAGCTTTTATACCCAATTACAGTGTGGCTGGGAAAACCGGCACGGCACGTATCGCTGAGAAAGGTGGCTATTCGGATAACTACATGTCTTCATTTGTCGGTTTTTCACCGGTCACATCACCGCGATTGGTGGTGGCCGTTAGCATCAATAACCCTCGAGGTGAAGAGTATTATGGTGGGCTGGTGGCTGCGCCGGTATTTGCTGAAGTGATGAAAACTGGGTTGCGTTTATTGAATGTGCCTGCTGATCAAGCCGGTCGCACCTTGGTTGAAACCATGCAAGCTGAGGGGGTTAATGATGCCAACTGATACCACCTTAAAAACGCTTGTGGATTGTTTGGGCTTATCACCTCAGGGTTTAACCACGAGCCAACTGTCAACACCGGTTAAGGATTTGTGCATGGACAGCCGCGAGGTTAAACCAGGCGATGTGTTTGTTGCTTTGTCCGGGTTTAAAGTGCATGGCTTGGATTATGCATACCAAGCTGAACGCTCCGGTGCGATTGCCGTGATCACTGAGCCAGCCAAAGCTGACCGAGCTGCAGCTGCTGAACGACGAGGTGATCTCAGTATACCGGTCTTAAGTCATGCAGACCTCAGTGGGGAGTTGGGGGTGTTGGCCAGCACTTTTTATGGCCACCCCAGTCAATCTTTAAAGATCACTGCTGTGACTGGTACCAATGGCAAAACTTCCGTGGCTTGGTTGTTGATGCATGCCTTACAACAGTTGGGTACCAAGACCGGATACATGGGAACCTTAGGCATTGGTGGTGTTGACTCACTGAAAACAGCGGCTAACACCACACCTTCGGCAATTGACATTCAAAAAAATCTGGCGGCCATGCGGTCAGCTGGTTACCAGCATGTGTGTATTGAAGTTTCTTCACATGGTCTGGATCAATCACGCTTTAAGGGTACCGCTGTGGATGCGGCGGTGTTCACCAACCTGAGTCGTGACCATTTGGACTACCACAAAACCATGCAAGCTTATGCAGATGCCAAGAAACGCCTGTTCACTGATTTTGATGCCAATATTTGTGTGATTAACGCAGACGATGAATGTGGCAGAAAGTGGATAGCCAGTGACCAACTGGATGGCGAAGTGCAAACCTATGCCACAGGCAGGGCAGCAGATTACCAGGCGGAAAACATAAAACTGTTATCAGCTGGAATTGCTTTTGATTTATTACACCAGGGCCAAAGGCTGTGTTTTGAAACGGCTTTGTTGGGACAATTCAATGTGCAGAATATCTTGTCGGTATTGGCGGTTTTGAATCACCAAGGTTATCAGCCTGTTGAGCTGAAACCAGTCATCGAAAAACTGCAACCTGTGCCTGGACGCATGAACCGTATGGACGATGACAGTTCTGGAGCCATTTTGGTGGTTGACTATGCCCATACCCCAGATGCTTTGGAACAGGTGTTACAAGCACTGCGTGAACACACAGAAAATGAATTGTGGTGTGTTTTTGGTTGCGGTGGCAATCGCGACAAAGGCAAGCGCGCGATGATGGGTGCGGTGGCTGAAAAGCTGGCCGATAAAGTGGTGTTGACCGATGACAATCCCAGGTTTGAGTCTTCAGCTCAAATCATCTCCGACATCGAATTTGGTATGCGCAGTAAACCGCATGTCATCAATAACCGCAAACAAGCCATAGCCCATGTGTTGGATAAATGCCAACAGGGTGACATCATTTTGGTGGCTGGCAAAGGCCATGAATCAACCCAAGAAGTCAATGGTGAACTGTACCCATTCAATGACATGGCCGTTGCTCGTGAACTGATGCAGGTGGCCTCATGATTCAAATGAACTTACATCAGATGATGGCCATAACCGGAGGCAGTTTGGTTGGCAAAGAAGCCAGAATTCAGGGGGTTACCACTGATTCGAGGAACGATTGTAGCGGGCGTTTGTTTGTGGCCTTGAAAGGAGAATTCCACAACGGCGAGGACTATTGTCAACAAGCGGTAGAACAAGGTGCGGCAGCCGTGATGGTGTCGCAAGCGGTTGAAGTGGATGTGCCTCAGCTGATTGTCAAAGACACCCTAGTGGCCATGCAAGCATTGGCCAATGCCTGGGTCAAGCAAGTCGGTACAAAAGTCGTGGCCATCACCGGATCCAACGGCAAAACCACAGTCAAAAACATGTTGTTTTCGGTGTTGCAACAACGTTACCAATGCCACGCCACCAAAGGCAATTACAACAATGAAATTGGCGTACCTTTGTCGTTGTTATCCATTGCCAAAGAAGATGAAGTGGCAGTCATTGAAATGGGTGCTGCCCAAGTGGGAGACATTGCGCACCTGACTGGCATGATCAAGCCCGACATTTCATTGGTCACTAACATCGGTAATGCCCATGTGGGCCGATTTGGTAGTGAGGCCAACATTGCCACGGCCAAAGCTGAGATTTACCAAGCGTTAGACAGTAAGGGGCTGGCGGTGGTCAATGCCGACTCACCTTATTGTGAACAATTCAAAAACCAAATCAGCAGCCGCATCATCACCTTTGGTGAATCAGAGCATGCTGATTTCAGGCTGTGTCAGGTCCATGACGTTTGGGTGGTCAGAACCCGTCGCGGGGAACAAATTGAATTAAACTTGCCGGTCATTGGGTACCACAATTTCCTGAATGCCACAGCGGTGGTGGCCATCGCCATGTCATTGCGCCTCACGGCAGCAGAGATACACAAGGGTTTGGCCAAATTTAAGCCAGAACCAGGCCGCTTAGAAAAACATGAAAATTCAGCTGGTTTGGTCATCATCAATGATGCTTACAATGCCAATCCAGCATCGGTAGAAGCTGCCATTGATGTGTTAAAAACTCAAGCGAAACCAACAGTTTTGATTTTAGGTGACATGGCTGAATTGGGTGAATATGCCGAACAAATGCACCAGCAGGTGGCGGGTTATGCGCAAGCACAAGACATTGATCACGTGTTGGCAGTGGGTGAATATGCTGCAACCATTTGTGCCGCCATCCAATCCAATCAATCAAAAACTGACTGTCATGCCTTTGCCCGGGTTGATGAGTTGATGACGCATTTGCGTGAAACCCCGCCCGAGCAGGGTACGGTGTTGGTTAAAGGGTCCAGAAGCATGCGTTTAGAACGTGTGGTTGATGTGTTAATGAGCGGAGAAGTGGCATGATTTATTGGTTGGCGCAACATTTCAGTGAGCAGTTTTCTGGGCTGAATTTATTTTCTTACCTGACATTCAGGGCCATCATGGCAGCTTTAACTGCTTTGTTGTTGTCGTTGTTTTTAGGCCCTTGGTTTATCCGCACTTTACAAATCAAACAGATAGGACAACAGGTCAGAAGCTTTGGTCCAGAGTCACACCTGAGTAAGCAAGGTACCCCCACCATGGGTGGTGCGATGATCATATCCATCATCACCATGACCACCTTGTTACTGGGTGACTTGAGTAATCAGTACACCTGGTTGGCGTTGTTTGTCTTGGTTGGTTTTGGCTTGATTGGCTGGGTTGATGATTACAAGAAAATACATTTGAAAAGCTCGGATGGCTTGTCTGCCAAGTGGAAATATTCACTGCAATCGTTGGTTGGTATATTGGCGGTTTTGTACCTTTATTATTATGGTCACAGCAGCTTCAGTGAGCAGTTGGTGATACCGATGATCAGCAACTACAACTGGTCTTTGGGGTTCTGGGTCATTCCACTGGGTTATTTTGTTATTGTGGGTTCAAGTAATGCGGTAAACCTCACCGACGGTTTGGATGGTTTGGCCATCATGCCAACGGTGTTGGTTGGCTCTGCCTTGGGTGTGTTTGCTTATGTTTCCGGCAATGCCGTGATATCAGAATACCTGTTGTTACCATTCATACCAGGTACCGGGGAATTGGCGATATTTTGCGCTGCCATCGCCGGATCTGGTTTGGGATTCTTGTGGTTCAACACCTACCCAGCGCAAGTTTTTATGGGTGATGTGGGCGCACTGGCACTGGGGGCAGCCCTGGGCTTGGTGGCCCTGATCACCAGACAAGAGTTGGTGTTTTTTATCATGGGCGGCATTTTTGTGATGGAAACGGTGTCAGTGATACTGCAAGTGGCCTCTTTTAAATTAACCGGCAAGCGCATTTTTCGCATGGCGCCGATTCACCATCATTTTGAATTGAAAGGCTGGGCAGAGCCCAAGGTCATCGTGAGATTTTGGATCATATCTATCATCTTGGTGTTGATAGGATTGGCGACATTAAAAATCAGATAATGGCAAATAGAGCACAAAAAATCAAAGCCCAATGGTACGAAGTCGGTATCGATGGATGGCTGTCGGTGGCATTTTTGTCACTGCTGATTTTGGGTGCAGTAATGGTTGCTTCGGCTTCCATCGCGGTGGCAGAGAACACCAACAATGACGCCTTTTATTATTTCAAAAGGCATTTGTTGTTTATTGCCTTGGGCAGTGCAGTGGCATTGGTCATGATGAACATCTCTTCGGCCTGGATGAGTCGCTTGAGTCGCCCGATTTTCATTTTGGGCGTGGTTTCATTGGTGTTGGTGTTGATTCCAGGTATCGGTGTAGAGGTAAATGGTGCCAAACGCTGGATTAACCTGGGTATCTCCAGATTTCAGGTTGTAGAGGCCGTCAAATTGGCTTTGATCATGTCTTTGGCCACTTACATAGTTAAGCACAAAAAAAGTATTCAGAACGCCATGATCGGGGTGCTGAAACCCTTGTTGATGGTGGTGGTGATTGCTGGACTGTTGTTGGTACAACCAGATTTTGGTTCGGCGGTGCTGTTGTTAATCATTACTTTGGTGATGATTTACATTGCCGGTGCACGTTACCGTGATTTGTCGTTAATCAGCATGTTGGCAGGGTCTGCCATGATGGTGATCGCCTGGGCTGAACCTTACCGGGTCAAACGCTTGGTAAATTTCGTTGATCCTTGGCAGGATCCATTCAATGCCGGTTTTCAGTTGGTCCAAGCCTTGATTGCGGTGGGCCGTGGAGAGTTGACTGGCGTGGGCATTGGTTCCAGTATTCAAAAACTGTTTTACCTGCCAGAGGCCCACACCGATTTTATTTTTGCTGTGTATGCCGAAGAGATGGGTTTTCTCGGCGTCCTGGTGCTGATTGGTTTGTTTTTGTTGTTGATTTTCAGGATTTTTAGGGTGGCTCGTGAAGCCTTTGATAATGGCAATGAGTTTGCTGGCTTCATGTGTACCGGTATTGCCGTGTGGATGGCATTACAGGCGTTTTTAAGTATGGGTGTGAATCTGGGCATGTTACCAACCAAGGGTCTGACCCTGCCATTCATCTCATCTGGCGGTAGCGCCATCATGATGAACATCATTGCCATGGGTGCTGTTTTCAGGGTTTCTTATGAAAACCGCAAAGTGCATTACCGCAGCAGAACACCGGAGGTGAAAGCATGAACTTTGCCATCATGGCCGGTGGTACCGGTGGACATATTTTTCCAGGCATTGCTGTGGCCAAGGCGCTACAGAAAAAAGGGCACAAAATCTATTGGTTGGGTGCCCAGGGTGGGATGGAAGAGCGCATTGTCAGACAACATGGCATTCCATTAACCCTGCTGTCGATCAAACCATTGAGGGGCAAAGGCATCGTGGGCTTGATCACCATGCCTTTCCGTTTGCTGAAGGGCATTTGGCAGGCCCGCAGGTTTTTTAAACATAATGAGATTGATGCGGCCATTTCCATGGGCGGTTACGTGGCCGCACCAGGTGGTTTTGCCACCCGCATCTGTGACACGCGATTGATAGTACATGAACAAAACAGCGTCTTTGGTATGACCAACAAAAGCCTGGCAAAAATGGCAGATTTGGTGATGAGTGGATTTGATCTGGATGGTCAGTTGAATGCAGTATGGGTGGGCAACCCAGTGCGTGAAAGCATAGAAAACATCAACAAAAATTTCTCTCGTGCCAACCCCGTCAATGTGTTGGTCTTGGGTGGTTCACTGGGTGCACAAAGCCTCAATACCTTGGTACCCAAGTTGTTGTCAGAATGGATTGATTGTGGTGACATCAAAATCAAACACCAATGCGGCCGAGGAAAGTTACGGGCTACCCAGGCAGCTTATGGTGATTTGGCCATGCAGGCGGATATTCAGGAATTCATTCAAAACATGGCAGCCGCTTACCAATGGGCAGACATATGTATCTGTCGAGCTGGTGCGCTGACCATAGCCGAGGTGACCGCGGTGGGCATACCAACCATATTTGTGCCGTATCCACATGCCGTAGATGACCACCAAACGCACAATGCGCTGAGTTTGGTTAACAAACAAGCCGCCTTGGTGTGGCAAGAATCTGAGTCAGAGGCTGAATTCGTTGATGCCTTCAGAACCATGTTAGACCCGGAAACCAGAACAGCCATGCAGGCTGCCATCAATGACATTCAAAAACCACAGGTGGCTCAATTGATTGCCAACCGCTGTGTGGAGGTGGTGAACGCATGAGTTATTTAACCCCGGAACATAAATTTGCCAAACGCATGCGTCGCATCCACCTGATTGGAATCGGAGGATCTGGTATGTCAGGAATTGCTGAAGTGTTACATAATTTGGATTTTTCAGTCAGTGGTTCTGACTTGAATGAAACCAAAGTCACTCAGCGCTTAAAGCAAATGGGCATTCAAGTGATGAAAGGTCACCACAGCAGTCATGTTAATGAAGCAGATGTGGTGGTTTATTCGTCCGCCATCAAAGCCGAAAATGAAGAGTTGCAAGCGGCCCGTACAGCCAGGTTGCCGGTGCTGACACGGGCTGAAATGCTGGCTGAGTTGATGCGTTTCAAAGTGGGTATTGCTGTGGCAGGAACGCATGGCAAAACCACCACCACCAGTTTGGTAGCCAGTATCTTAACTGAAGGCGGCCTAGACCCCACTTTCGTTATTGGCGGCTTGTTGACCTCAGCTGGAACCAATGCCGGCCTGGGGACCAGTGAGTACCTGGTGGCAGAAGCCGATGAATCTGATGGTTCATTCCAGTTGTTACAACCGGTCATGGCCGTGGTAACCAACATCGATGAAGACCACATGGAAACCTTTGATAATGATCTGGATCAGTTGAAACAATCATTCTCAACCTTTATCCACCGAGTTCCTTTCTATGGGGTGACCGTGTTGTGTGTGGATGACGATCAGGTCTATGAGCTGGCACAAAACACCTCCAGACATCAAATCACTTACGGCTTGTCCGAGCGAGCTCAAGTCCAAGCCATTAATCTGAAACAAATCAAACAGCACATGTGGTTTGATGTATTAATTGATGGCGAAATGGCTTTGCAGCAGGTTAAATTAAATTTACCTGGTACGCACAATGTTTTGAATGCCTTGGCTGCGATTGCCATTGGATTGGAATTGGATGTGGAGATGACCGCCATGCACAAGGCTTTGGCTGAATTCAACGGGGTAGGGCGACGCTTCAATATTTATGCAGACACCCGCATCAATGACAAATCATTTACCTTGATAGACGATTACGCCCATCACCCCACTGAGTTGGCAGCTGCCATCAAAGCCTGTCAAGAAGGTTGGCCCGAACAACGCCTGGTATTGGTGTTTCAGCCTCACCGTTATTCTAGAACCCGTGATTTATTCGATGATTTTGCTGATGTACTCAATGGGGTGGATAAGCTTTTGATTACAGAAGTTTATCCAGCCGGTGAAAGCGTGATTTCTGGCGCCACAGCGAATGATTTGTGTCGCAGCATCCGCAACCGCGGCAAATTGGATCCGGTGTTTGTCCATGACATCCAAGCGGTCCCTGCCGCCATCGCCCATGTGGTAGAAGACGATGATGTGGTGTTGATGTTGGGTGCCGGTAACATTGGTGCTTTGATCCAAGACATGTTGGCAGCGTTATCAGCTGGAGGTGATCAATGACTGATTTACCTGTGGTGTTAATGATGGGTGGCCATTCTGCTGAACGCGAAGTATCTTTGCGTTCCGGTGCCGCTGTCAAACAGGCCTTGATGAACTTGGGCCACGATGTTGAGGTGGTAGAGGACATCAAAGCATTGAAACAATGGTCGCCTGATTCGGTGTCATTGGTATTCAATATATTGCATGGGGCCGATGGTGAAGATGGACGCCTGGCTGCCTGGCTTGAAGCGGAGGGGTATCGTTCAACCTGTGTTAATTTCACTGCAGCGTGTGTTAGTTGGCACAAAGACCTGGCCAAGCGGGTGGTTACAGCCGCCGGTTTGCTAACCCCAGAAAGTCAATTATTAAAAACTCCGAGCGACCTGAATGTCACGGGTACAGGCCCTTGGATCGTCAAACCTGCCACCGAAGGATCCAGTGTGGGTTTGTTTAAAGCCGAAGACCAGAGGTCATTAAAGCAACACATTGTCGCTGCTTTTGAGGTATGTGATGAAGTGTTGGTTGAAGATTTTATCACCGGTGCCGAATGCACTGTTGGTGTGGTCGGAGATACAGTTTTGCCGGTGGTAGAGATTGTTCCTGCTGATGGATTGTATGACTACCATGCCAAATACCAAAGCCAGCAAACCGCTTATCATTGCCCAGCCAGGATGCCAGCCGCTTGGCAACAAGCCTTGCAAAAAGATGCGCTTGCGGCTTGTGAAGCCATCAACATCCGTGGCTGGTGTCGGGTTGATTTCATTGTCGATGAAACCGGTCGTCGCTGGTTTTTAGAAGTGAATACCACGCCAGGCATGACGGCTGCCAGTTTGTTGCCCAAGGCCGCTGCTGCTCAGGGCTGGGAGTTTGATCAGTTGGTGGAAGCGATCATCAATACAGCCGATAACATCTCAGCCAATGGGGTAAATCAAGGGGGTGAGCATGAGTAAAGCACTGCAGCTGACCATCATTTTCAGTTTATTGGTGCTGTTGTTGGTGGTGGCCATGATGAGCGGTTTGATTCAGTCTGACCGCTGGCGCATCACCCAGCTGGAAGTGGCCGCTGCCTATGAACGCATCACGCCTGAACAACTGCGTTTGATGGTCGCCAAAACGCCTGAGCGTTCGTTTTTTAGGCTGGATGCTGAACAAGTTAAACAGAACATTGAATCGATGTCTTGGGTGCGTTACGCGCATGTGGTCAAAAAGTGGCCGGATACGTTAAAAATCACCATCAAGGAACATCAAGCCAGCGCCATTTGGAATGGCGAAGATTTGTTGAATCAAGCCGGTGATGTGTTTCAGGTAGAGGCTGTCGACCACCTGCATGCGCTGCCCAGAATCTATGGGCTGAATGAAGATTCGGTAGCCACTTGGCAAAATTTCAATCGTTTCAATCAATTATTGAAACCGGTTGGATATGAAATCAGAGAGGCACAGGTCGATGAGCGAGGCGATTGGCAATTGGTTTTGCGCAATGGTCTTGAAGTCCTGTTGGGCTCAGAAAAACATGAGGCTCGGGTGTTGCGTTTGGCCGAGACCTGGGAACAATTGTTGGCGGCGTCTGAACGGTTGCCGGAAAGAGTCGATTTGCGTTACAGCAACGGCTACGTGGTGAAGTGGCGGGCAGGGAATGATGCCACCGAAAAGAAACTAACCTTTGATGACAAGCAGATGGGATGATCATGGCGAAAAAGCAAGAAACAAAATTACAAGTGGGTCTGGACATAGGAACGTCTAAGGTGGTCGCCATTGTGGGTGAATTGCACCCTGACAGTTCCATTGAAGTGGTGGGTATCGGATCTTCGCCATCTCGTGGTTTGAAACGCGGTGTGGTGGTCGACATTGAGTCCACCGTACAGTCCATCAAACGTGCCATTGAAGAAGCGGAACTGATGGCCGGTTGTGAAATCCAATCCGTGTATGTCGGCATCGCAGGCAGTCACATCCGCAGCATCAACTCAGATGGCATCGTCGCCATCAAAGACAAAGAAGTGACCAAAACCGACGTCGAAAAGGTGTTGGATGCAGCCAAAGCCGTGCCCATACCAAACGACCAAAAAGTGTTGCATGTGTTACCCCAGGAGTATGTGATCGATGGTCAAGATGGCATCCGTCACCCGATTGGCATGTCAGGGGTCAGGCTGGAAGCCCGTGTGCATTTAATCACCGGTTCTGAAAGCGCCGCACAGAACATCTCAAAATGTGTCGCCCGGTGTGGTTTATCCATTGACCAAATGATCGTCGAACAATTGGCTTCATCAACAGCGGTACTGACCGACGATGAGAAAGAGTTGGGCGTGTGTATGGTAGACATCGGTGCAGGTACCACCGACATTGCGGTGTTTACCCAGGGCGCCATACGCCATGTGTCAGCCATTCCCATAGCGGGGGATCAGGTGACCAATGACATCGCGGTTTCCATGCGAACACCGACCCAACATGCAGAAGACATCAAATTGAAATACGCCTGTGCCTTGCGGCAATTGGCTTCCGCTGAAGAAACCATTTCGGTGCCGTCAGTGGGTGATCGTCAACCCAGAAGGCTGGCACGCCAGACCTTGGCAGAGGTGGTTGAACCCAGATACGAAGAATTGTTCAGCCTAGTTCAGGCTGATTTACAACGCAGTGGTTACATCGATTTAATCGCTGCAGGTATTGTGCTAACTGGAGGTGCCGCCCGCATGGAGGGTGCTGTAGAGTTGGCTGAAGAGATATTTCATGTGCCCGTCAGATTGGGCGTGCCGGTCGATGTGGCCGGACTGAAAGAAGTTGTTAACAACCCCGTACATGCGACTGGTGTGGGGCTGTTGCAATACGGAGGCAGCAGTGACTTTGTTGCCGACAAAGTAATGGAATCAGACAGCTGGTTCCAGAAGTTTAAAAAGTGGTTTTTGGGTGATTACTGAATTGTTATGACAAAGCAGCAGCACTTGAATATCAAAAATAATAACCGGAGGTATATATAATGTTTGAATTAATGGAAACTGAAGACACAGGAGCCGTGATCAAAGTGATCGGCGTCGGTGGAGGCGGTGGTAACACCGTTCAACAGATGGTAGATGCCGATATCGAAGGCGTCGATTTTATTTGTGCCAACACAGACATGCAGGCATTGGAAAAAACCAATTGCAAGCACGTGGTGCGCATTGGCCAAAATGTCACCAAAGGCCTGGGTGCCGGTGCCAACCCTGAAGTGGGCAGACAAGCCGCTTTGGAAGACACCGAAAACCTGAAAGAATGCTTGGCTAACACCGATATGGTGTTCATCACCGCTGGTATGGGTGGTGGTACAGGTACAGGGGCAGCGCCAGTGATAGCGCAAATTGCCAAAGAAATGGGCATCCTGACAGTGGCCGTGGTAACCAAACCATTTCCTTTTGAAGGCAAGCGTCGCATGGACGTGGCCAACAAGGGCATTCAAGATTTAGAGCAACACGTGGACTCCTTAATCACCATTCCCAATGCCAAGCTGCTGACGCACTTTGGTCGGGATGTGACCTTGTTGAACGCCTTCAAGGCGGCCAACGATGTGCTGCAAGGCGCAGTCCAAGGCATTGCTGAGTTAATCACTTGTCCTGGCTTGGTGAACGTCGATTTTGCTGATGTGAAAACCGTGATGTCGGAAATGGGCATGGCAATGATGGGTTCGGGTGTCGGCAAGGGTGATGACCGAGCTGCCACAGCAACCGAACTGGCGATGAACTCACCACTGTTAGAAGACATTGACATGCATGGTGCCAATGGCGTGTTGGTAAACATCACAGCCGGAATGGACATGACCATTGGTGAATATGAAGAGATTGGTGATCTGATCAAAGAGTATGCCTCAGATGAGGCCACCGTGGTGGTGGGTACTTCCATCGATATGGACATGAAAGATGAAATCAGGGTCACCGTGGTGGCCACCGGTCTGAACAAGGCAGCGGTGAAACAAAAGCAGTTCAAATCGGTAGAAATCGTCAGAAATGCCACCAACAACCGCGTGGAACAACCGATCCGAGCAACCCGCGATGATCAAGCGGTTGGCAGCAGTGAAAATACAGGTAGCCATGGCAGTTCATCAAGTTCCGGACATGCTGTGGTTGATCAGTTGCGCGATAACAAAGCGGATGTCGACAATGATGATTACCTGGACATTCCGACTTTCCTGAGGAATCAATTGGATTAAAGTTTAAAGGAAAGTACAGTCGAATAATAACGATAAGACAATCAAAGCGCCCACTTCAGATTGTCAGCATAAACGTCAACCTGGGCCGGTCACTTCTACCTCCAGTGGCCGGCATTTTCTTCAGGTTGCTTTGAAATTGAGGTCTAAACAAGTGTGGTAGAAAAGTCACAATGTGGCAAAAATACCACAAAAAGCCGTTGTATGATGTCACTGATGTGATACAATTCACAAAATTTGATGGTTAGAATCAGTACCATGCGCCTATGATCGCACAACAAACGTTAAAAAATACAGTCCGAGCAACAGGAGTCGGCATCCACTCCGGTCAAAAAGTTTTCATCAGTCTCAGCCCAGCCCCAGTCGATACCGGGATTGTGTTCAGACGTGTGGATTACAAAAGGCCTGTGTCGATTCAAGCCAATGCCACGCAAGTGGGTGAGACCAGCATGTCCACCACGTTGGTAAAAAATGGCATCAAAGTCGGAACTGTTGAACACTTGATGGCAGCATTTGCTGGCATGAACATTGACAACTGTTATGTCGATCTCAGTGCGTCAGAAGTTCCAGTAATGGATGGTTCTGCAGGCCCCTTTGTGTTCCTGATTCAATCGGCAGGTATTCAGCAACAGGATGCCCCCAGAAAATTCATTAAAATTAAAAAGAACATCAAAATAGAAGTGGCCGATAAATACGCCACTTTATCGCCTTTTGCAGGCAGCAAATTTTCATTCGATATAGAGTTTGATCATCCTGCTTTTGAAGACCACTGTAATCATGCCGATATTGACATGAACACCCAGTCATTCATCAAAGAAATTTCCCGAGCCAGAACATTTGGTTTTATGCGTGACATTGAAATGTTGCGCAACAACAACCTTGGCCTTGGTGGCAGCATGGACAATGCCATTGTGTTGGATGATTACCGGGTTTTGAACAATGACGGCCTGCGTTATGAGGCGGAGTTTGTTCGTCACAAGTTGTTGGATGCCATTGGTGATATTTACCAACTGGGTCATCCCATCATTGGTGCTTATCATGGTTACAAATCAGGACATGCCTTGAACAATGAATTGGCCCGTGCTTTGTTGGCTGATGAATCGGCGTATGAAATCGTGACTTTCAGTTCCAATCGTGACAAAGCCGAATCCATGTTGCCTGCTGGATTATTGGCTTAAGACAACCTTTTTAGGTTTCAATCATCGAGCTGCGAAGCAGCAAAATCCACATCCATAGCTTGCAGTGAGTCCAATGGCTCAACTGCGGCTGCTTGCCGATACAGGTCGGTGGCTTCATCCATGCCACCATCACCTTTCAATAACAAGATGGCGTTGCCAGCTTCTATCAGGTTGATGGCATTGGGGCACAGTTCTAGAGCCTTTTCAATGTGTTGATAAGCTGTTTTGGCTTTGGCACCATAGGTCAGACCGCCCAATGTGGCACCCACCTTATCAATGATTTCAGCATGGTACATGGCCATGGCCAAATGTGCCTCTGCATGTTTCGGTTCGGCATTCAACACAGCAGATAAGCGGTTTTTGACTTTACCCCCCAGTCCTTTGGCCAGTGCTTTGGTAATAGAGATTGATTGGGAATACCTGCCCATCGCCAGTGCTGTAGTAAACTGGTGGTTAACATCATCACTGTCTTGATCTTCGGCCTGCTGGTAGGCTTGTTCTAATAACTCGGTGCATTTGTCTTCGTCTTCACAGACGTAATCGGTGTAGGCCACCACGGCACGTAACAACACCGGCGTACCTTCATCACCCAAGTCGATGGCTGCTTGTGCCGCCTCAGCAAAATAACCGTTGTGAAACAATCGCCAGGCAGCCAACAGGTCGCCAGTTGGTTCAGGTTCCAGGTCTGCGGCATGCAAGGTTGACCAACGGTTCAACAATTCGGTGTCATCCATATTGAGAAGGAAGGCGTCGTCGGTGCTTTGCCAATGGTCAATTTTCATGGTTGTTTTCGATTATTTTAATTATTTTTAAGAAATATTTGGTTTTAGTGTGTTTACTCTACCAGCCGTAATTACTATACGCACATCATCAATAAAACACAACCGAATGAGGTGTCACATGAATACAAACCAAGTAAAAGAATCAGTAAAAAATGTTGTTTTGGCTGGTCTGGGCGTTGTCTCAATTGCACAGAAAGAAGCCACTAAAGTTTACGGCAAAGTCAGTAAAGATGCCAACGAACTGTATGGTACTTTGTTGAAAGAAGGTAAGTCTTTGGAAAAGAAATCCAAAAAATCTGTTGATCAATTGACCAACAAGGCCGAAGGCAAATACAAAAATTTCAAAAACATCGCTGCCAAGCAATTCAATAAAATCGAAAATGTTTTCGAAACCAAAGTTGAAAGTGCTCTGACCAAGTTGGACATCCCAACAGCCGATGACTTAAAAGGATTGACCAAGCGCGTTGATACTTTGATTAAAGAAATCAAAAAAATTGACACCAAAAAAGCCGCTTAATTAAGCGCCTGTCAATTGCGAGTTTGAACCTCGTCCCCCAAGCAGTAGCCAAGGATGGTTGCTGTTTTTTTTTGGGCGTCATAAAAACCCCGCTCAGCTTTCTTGAAAACCCTTGAAAAACGCCTGCTTTTACCGCATATTGGAGGCATTACAGAGAAACAAATAATCATGGCTTTACAACTGACCCAACAAGCAGCAGATCGCATCCTACATTTTATGGCCTTGGACGAGTCCGCCATTGGTTTTCGGGTGTCGGTTAAAAAAATGGGTTGTTCGGGTTGGGGTTATGACGTTTCCTTGGCCCACGAAGTGAAGTCTGACGAAGTGACTTTGAAGGACAAAGGCGTTACCTTGGTGGTACCCGAAAACGCGTTGGACAAAGTCAAGGGCACGGTCATTGACTATGAAAAGCAAGGCATCAATCAAATCTTTGTCTACAAAAACCCCAACGCCACTGGCTCATGCGGTTGTGGCGAAAGTTTCACCACCAATTAAGCTTTATACCTTCTTCAACAGCGATTGATGTGCTGCTGAACCCGCGGTCTTCCCACATTACTGATGATCAGTGCTTTGCCATGCGCTGCACCCCTTTGGTCACAAAACCTGATGGTGACATTGGTGCCTGGCGCTGCACCCCAGCTGTTGAACCTGACTTTCTGTCGATGAATTGATGAAATGGCTTGGATACCATCTGTCATGGGCATTTCATTGAGGATCATTGTGTCGCCTTCGTCAAAGCTGCGGTTGCGGTTGTGGTCAGCAAAAATCATCCAGCCACCGTGCCAATTGCCATCACCATCGCATGCTGCATAAGATGTGCTTGGGCAGGCAATCACATGGGTAACTTCGACGATACTTTTACTGCGGGCAAAATTGATGGTGGCAGACAGTTGGTTGATGGCCGTGGTCATGTTCTGATTTTGTCTGAACTGGTGGTAACCTGGCACACCATAGGCCAACAAGATAGACACCACGCTTAAAGTGATGATCAGTTCGATGAAAGTGAAGCCCTGTATTGCTTTCGATGTCACGTCATTTCTCCAAAATCACCATTGTTGATTAAGACGTCAGCATGGGCATTGGCAGTTTTCTGAAGCGGCTGTCAATGAATTCTGATGGCTGTTGACATTAGTCACTTTCAGATTCGTCTTTGTCTGCTTGAAAGCGGCGATGGTGAACCCTATAATCTACCTTTCATTCATTAGGAAGCACAACATGGCAAGAGGAATCAATAAAGTCATCTTGGTAGGGAATCTGGGCAATGATCCTGAAGTCAGATACACCCCGGCTGGTGCTGCAGTGACCACCATTTCAGTGGCCACCACAGAAAGCTGGAAAGACAAAGAAGGCAACAAACAAGAAAAAACTGAATGGCACCGCGTGGTGTTTTTCAGTCGCCTGGCAGAAATTGCTGGCGAATACCTGAAAAAAGGCAGCCAAGTTTATATTGAAGGCAAGCTGCGTACCAACAAATGGCAGGACCAAAACGGTCAAGACCGCTACACCACTGAGATTTTGGCCAATGAGATGCAAATGTTGGGCGGCCGCGGCGGTGACTCTGGTTCTGGTGGTTTTGGCGGCGGCGGTTCCATGCCCCAAGCACCCAAAGCCAAACCCCAACAAAACAACAACCCAGCTCCCAACTTTGACGATTTTGACGACGAAATTCCTTTCTAGAGCGAAGCCACAGATGTGATATTAAAAGCCCCGCCCAGTTGGGGCTTTTTTGTGGGTGAAAGTTAAAATTAATCCAGACCACGACAGCTTTTGCCTGTCAGCGATTTATTAAGCTATGAATACCAGATAAAGGGACAGTCAAGGGGTTTCTTTGGGAGCTGATAGGGAGTGGTTTGAATTGTGATGAATCTCTCAAATGAATTCCTGGTCGTTATATATCGGTGGGTAATGCGTCATAAATTTTCTTGAAATTACGATTTTAAGGGGTGTATCTGAAAACTATTCAGTGCATTTTTTATTACTTATAGAGGAGAAGAAACATGAAAAAATTATATCCATTGACCCTGATGATGTTGCTGATGACATGTAACAGCAGCTTTGCCATCACCACTGGTTACAGTTCATTGGTGGTATTTACTGATGGTCACGTAACAAGACCTGTGGGTGAGACAGAGGCGCAGTGCATAGAAAATACTGAGCGCATCACTGCCAATTATTTGGCCATGTTCCCAGGTGGTGATGTGGTTGTTGATGAAGACAGGTCACTGCCATGTGGTCCACAGACAAGCCCTTTGCCTGATTTGGATGTGGCTGCGTGGAACGAATTGCCATTGGGTCCAGTTTGTTTGTCCTGTCCTTTGTTACAGCCAGGAACTTTTGAAATCTACTATCCCGGGTTCGAAACAGATATCAAGAACCTGTACTATCAATTCGGAATTGATCAATACAATCAGGAATTTATGGATTTGCAACAAAGTTACGATTTGAAGTCATTTGAAAAAGAGGTTTTTAAACTTAACCAAGAAATCAACAACATCAAAAAGTAACGACTGATAGCGGGTGAGCGTTTCAGCCCACCCGCTTAATTTTGGTTTTGAATTCACAAACCCGTTTGTTTTCCGCAGCAAAAGAATCAAGTCCTAAAGATATCTTTTATCCCGCCTAACTAAACTCAGTCCAGCCGATGAAATTTTTAAATTCATGTCATGATTTTTTGATTGATGGCGTAAGAGTCATTGAATCAATAAAATCACGGAGTATAAACCATGAAATTTACCAAAAATCTGCTGTTGGGGATTGTCTTATTAATTGGAGCCATAACTGCTGATGGCGCCATATTATGGGTGGGCGATACACCACAGTGCAACCAGTCTAACCACTATGACACTTTGAACTTGGCATTGCTTCAAGCAGCAATTAATGGTCCAGAAGCAGATGAGATCAGGTTAACTGATTCAGTCAGTTATATGGGTGAAGTGAATGGTAATTATGTGCTCAACGGCTGGAATGGCAGTGACAATGGCGAACTGACACTGGCAGGAGGATACGCCAATTGTGATGGCTCATTGAGTGGCAGAACCATTATTGGCGATAACACAGCCACCCTATTTGTCATCAACAATGCTTCGGTTGTTACCCTCAGAAATATTGAGTTGACGCTGGGACAACAACGTGCCATTCAAATCACAGGTGACTCCGTGGTGTTTTTGGAAAATGTTGATGTTTCATCTAATGCCAGTGGCATTGAAGTTTCAGGGGGGGCTTACTTGGAGTTGGATGACGATAGCCTCATCCAGTTCAATGGCGACCTTGCCGTTCCATCCAAAGGGGGTGGTATTCACTGTTTTGGCAGTAACTCAGAAGTTTCATTTTCGGGTGAATTGCGTTCCAACCGTGCTGCTTCTGGGGGGCAGATATACATTGAAACGGGTTGTTTTGTGACTTTGAATGATGGCAGTGTATTGCGCAATGGCAGCGCGTTTGACAGTGCCGGTGCGATCATGGTCCACAATGGCGGTGAACTGCTGTCAAATGGGGCGGGCCAATTAGTCAGTATAACCGGACATGCAGCGGCTTATGGTGGCGCACTGTACGTTTGGGGCACAGGACGAGCAACCTTATTAAATACCTTCATTGCAAACAACTCAGGTTTTGAACGAGGCAGTGGGATTTATGCCATCAATGGCGGCTTGAGCAGTAACCAAGTGGTGATGGACCGAGTGGCTACTTGTCCATTTATCATCAGTTGTTCAGAATTTCAAGCAAACGTCAATTATCACTCTGTAGTTTACGTGAAGAATTCTATGGTGCAATTGAACAGAACCCTTTTTGACAGCAATGATTTGATTGATGGAGACGTTGAGCCTGAAGGCTTGGTGTTTGTTGAAAGTGATGCCCGAGCCAGACTCAGTCATGTGAACATGATCAACAACGATGCCAATTTTTTATTAATCAATTATGGCATCACCGAAGTCGCGCATCTGACGGCAGTGCGTAATTCATATGTAGATTCTGGTGGCATCACGCAAGCAGCCAAAGCATGGGGTAATTTCATCAATGGGGATTTACAAATTCAGAATTCATTGTGGCAAGACACGGCTGGTGGTGATAGTTACAGCACGTTTGACAGCATCGATGGTAAATGTAATTTGATTGATGTGGTTGGTGATTGGCCAAATGGAACTTACACCGTCGGTGGCGCTGATTTTATCAATCCACCAGGTGGTGATTCGCGACAAGTTGCCGGATCTGACGGTGTGGATATGTGTGCTGCCGATACTTTTGCATGGAACACCGACAGGGACATAGAGTTTCAGGTATCACCTGTCAACGAAAACACCAACCCACAAGGGATGCCTGGTGAGCCCAACGGCTTGTATGATGCTGGTTTTGATGAGGTGTATGACAACATCGGTGATGATGAGTTTTTACTTACCATCGAGTTAGAGGGTTCAGGAGATGGTGTAATCAGCAGCTTTCCTGGGGGAATCGCTTGTGGGTTTGATTGTACCGAAGTCTTTTTCAATGGGACGTTGGTGACCCTGACACCGTTGGCGCCAGCTGGGAATGATTTCATTGGTTGGCGGGCATGTCCATTGGTCAATGGCAGCAACCAATGCCTCATCAGTGTCACCGAAAGTCATACCATTTATGCTGAATTTCAGCCTGATGATTTAATCTTTAGTGACGACTTTGAATAACCTTCAAAATCAAGCCAACCAAGACCATTGTGAATCAGTGGTCTTGGATTGACTCTAATCGTGAAGTAATGGAGGGTAAATTAAGTGACCCATTAGTCACTGACGTTCTCACTGCTTCAACCACTTCAAGCGCCTGGGAGTGATCTTGTTGTGATCGCAACACTTCAGCCCAATCTAACTGAGCTGTCAAAGTGTTGAGGTCAGTTTCACCATAGGTGGTATGTAAGTGGTCAATCCAGGCTTGAAAGGCCAAATTGGCTTCCTGCGGCTTTTGAGAAAGCACCAGACTTTCAGCTTTGAGTTGCAACACGTTGGCGAGCATGTATTCGCTGCTACCATGCCAGTGGTTTAACAGATCATTGAAAGTGGTCAATGCTTGAGGGTAGTTACCAGTCATAAAGTACACCCGCCCCAGAACAAAATCTGCACCCTCGATAAATACCTTGCGATTGGGGTAATGTTGGCGAACCGTTGCGGCATTCATGGTGGCCTGCTCAATGGCTTCTGTATGAAGCCCCAGGTTTGCCAATGTCAAAGCCAAAGATTGTTGAGTGATTAAAGTGGACCGGTGTTCTGGTCCTAAAGTAGACAGTTCAATTTGGTGAATGCGCTTAAGAATGGGCAAGGCTTTTTCTGGATAGCCAGCGCCATTCAAAATGGTAGCTAAGTTGGCTTGGGCATTGATGGCTTCTGGGTGGTCAGCTGAAAAGATAGCGATTAACATGTCTGCCGCAGCGGTAAATTCCTGGATGGCCAATTCAGTATTTTTTCTCAGGTAATGCACCATGCCTGCATTGCTGTGGGCCTGTGCCAGTCCCTCGCTTATGTCACCATAACGGTCTCGATACAGGGCTTTGCTCTTTTCAGCTGATGCCAAGGCCGCATCAAACTCACCAGCAAACCTTTGAAAAACTGATAAATCATTGAGTGCCTGGCCTAAATTGGGGTGCTGGTCACCCAGGATAAGTTGGTAGTCATTGATGTTCTGTTGGGTAAGACGCATGGCTTGGTCGTAATTACCAAGGCGGTCGTGGTACTGCACCAAGTCTGAATTGAGACTCATACTGAGGACATCTTGTTGCTTCAAGGGGTGCTGAGCCAGTACTTGGTTGATAATCTCTACCGAGCGTTCAGATTCGCCTTTGAGGTAGTGTATTTCAGCCAGCAGGGATTGATTTTTAATGATTTCACGTGGTTCACTGGTCAATGCTTTCAACAACTCATGCTGATGTAAGGCTTGTTCGTATTGACCCGCTTGAGCCAGTACATTGGCACGAACTCGCTTGAACATCATTTGGTGGTCAGGTTGTTCAAATTGCCCTTCATTGGTGGTCTCCAACAATTGATTGACTCGGTCTAATTGACCTGCGGTGAAAGCATATTGGGCCACCAGTGCAGTGGTGTACTCATCGCCGGGTTTGATGTCAGCTGTATCAGCTAACAGTGCCAATGCTTCTGTAAAATAACCCAAGCGACCATGGGCAATGGCCATCGATTGTAACAATTCAAACTTAATTACTTCATCCATGCCAAGGTCGAGTTTAATTTTATCTGCTGCCAATCGCAATAAATCACGGGTCGACAACTCAACCCCTTGACTGACGTTAGGATCCGACACACTGAAAGCATCCAGCATGAATTGTTTAACTGCTTGGGCTTTGGTGATTTCAGTTTTGATGGTTTGGTTTTGCCACGATAAGCCAATCACAGCGAGTAATACCGTCAGGCCAAACATGATTGATGTGATAAACAAGGCCTTTCTGCGGATGGCAAAGCGGCTGACACGATACCAGAACCTGCCTTTTCTGGCACTGACAGGGCGATGAGATAACCAGGCCATCAAGTCTTGTTTGAAGGCATACATGTTCGGGTAGCGATGTTGTGGGTCGAACTGCATGGCTTGCATCAACACCAGTCGTAAATCAGCATCAACATCATGGCTCTTTAACAACTGCTCAACATGTTGTTCATCCTTTGAGCAGTTATTGATGATGCGGTTGGGCGGAAAAGGAAGCTGCTGGGTCAGTAACGATGAAGTCACAGCTGCCAATGAAAAGACATCGGCAGTGACATTGATACTTTGGGCATTGATTTGTTCCGGAGCGGCAAAGGAAGGTGTGAGCGCCACCAGGGTTTGCTCATCTGTGGCTTTTTTATTCAAGTCAATACTTTTGGCTATCCCAAAATCCAAAACCTTGGGTTGGCCATTGGTGTCAACCATGATGTTGGAGGGTTTGATGTCGCGGTGAATGATTAACTGATTATGCGCATGTTGCAAGGCATCGGCAGCATGGATGATTAATTGAATTATTTGTTTGCTGTTTAACTGATGCTCTTTGACATATTGGTCAATGGTCAATGCGCCTGCTAAATATTCCATCACCATGAATGCTTCGTCGTGTTCGGTATGACCACCGTGATGAAATTCAATGATGTTGGGGTGTGTTAAGTTGGCGAGGATACGTTGTTCTGATAAAAATCGTGATTTAATTTCGTGGCTATGCGGTGCCAAGTTGATGATTTTAATGGCCACAGGTTTTTGGGATTCCTGTACAGCTCGAGTGCCTTTAAAGACCACTGACATCCCACCACGTCCAATACACTCAGACAGGATGTACGAACCCAAACGGTCGCCTGATTGCCAATTTTTATTTTGAATTTTTTGGTAATGATGGCTGACTTTGAGGTCAAAATATGCGCTGGATTGTTGGTTGTTGTAAATCAAGCTGGTGACCAGCTTAGCTATTTCTGGGTCTAGGTCCTTAATTTCGGCCAGTTGAGCCAGTGCCAGCTCTGGGCTGTCTTTGGTCAGGGTTTCAAACAATTCATTGGCTTGCTTCAGCTGGTTAATATTCATGGCGTTTCTAATATAGTCAACATCAAGGCTTTGGCTTGATTCCATTGTCGAATGACTTGTCTTTCAGAAATCTGATGAAGGTCGGCCAGTTCACTGAAGGTAAATTCAAAAAACAATTTTTGTTGTAATAAATCTGCTAAATGGCTGTCCACTTCAGCCAATTGATCAATGGCTCGATCTAAATCCATTGCATCTACAGCGATGTCTGGTGTGCCCAAAATTTGAGAGTAGTTTTCATCGGCAATCAGGTGTTTTCTTTTGTCTCTGTTCTTGTGCCTGATGTGATCAATGATAAATCGACGCATGGCTTTAGATAAGTAATTAAGCAAGTGTTTGCGGTTTTCTACGGGGAGGCTTTCTTGCTGTATCACTTTGATGTAGCACTCATGGGCGAGTACAGTGGGGCTGAGTGTTTGGTTGTGGTGGCTGCCATGTAGTTGAAACGCAGCCATGTTCTTAATTTCTTCATACAATAAAGTGTAGACCCTGTCTTTATCAGCAGCAGAAGTGATTTGTGTTTGGTTAAGAATTTGTGTGATTGCGCCGATAGCCATGTATTTATTTTAACTGAGAGTATCGTTTGTTCACAATGCCCATCGATACAGTAGCTTGACAATTATAGGACTAACACTGAATGTCAGTCTGTTTCGAACCAATCCATGGTTGGGTGGTCTGAATATCCAACCCATACAGTTAATTCAGTTATGCTCAAACGCCGTTCCTTCAATCAATGGTTGCTGTCCTTGCCTGCTCTTGGCCTGTTGACATCCAGCCAAACTCTGGCGAGTCAGAGTAGGGTGTTGATGAAAACCATCCCTGCAAGTGGTCAACAAATACCCGCAGTTGGCATGGGCACCTGGATTACTTTTGATCACCATCCCGAGCGCGTTGATTTAACCCAATATGTTGAAATTTTAGAGGCTTTCTTTGCTGGAGGTGGGCAGATGATAGATTCATCGCCAATGTATGGATTTGCTCAACAATTGTTGGGTGCGACTTTGCCTAAAGTCAGTCAGGCCGATAGCTTATTTGCGGCCACCAAGGTGTGGGTGCCAGGCCAACAAAGGGGTCGAGAACAGATGCAACAATCAATCAATCTGTGGGGCACTGAATCCATGGATCTGATGCACGTGCACAACATGTTGGATTGGCAAGCCCATTGGCCCACATTGAATGAATGGAAGAACCAGGGTCGGATTAAATACACCGGTATCACCACATCACATGGTCGACGCCATACGGATTTGCTGCGTTTTTTACAAGAACAAGCGGTGGATTTTGTGCAGTTCACCTACAACATTCACGACCGCGAAGCAGAGCAGCGGTTGTTGCCGTTGGCACAAGAGCGTGGGGTGGCGGTGGTCATCAATCGCCCGTTTCAGGGTGGCGGTCTGTTTGCACGAGTAACCAACAAGCCATTGCCGCCATGGGCTGCAGAAATTCAATGTCACAATTGGTCACAGTTCTTTTTGAAGTTTATCATTTCCCATCCGGCAGTGACCTGTGCGATACCAGCGACCAGCCAGTTGAGCCACATGCAGGAAAATATGCTGGCTTTACAAGGGGATATGCCTGATTCCGCCATGCGCGAAGCCATGATTGAATACTATCAAAGCGTGGTTTGAAAGCCAAAGTTTTTGCACAGGTGTGTGCCTTTGGGTATATCCTCTGGACTGCAGGCGGCCCGCCCGCACAATGAGCAGAAAATATCATTGGGTCGTATATGAAATTCACAGCAGTGGTGCTAAAATCCTTGCCTTTAAAACAAACGTTTGAATTATGGCCAATTTACCCGCACCCATCAAAGACATTCAATTCATTGCTCAAGAAGTACTGGACCTAGAAAGCCACTACCAGAAGTTGGGCATTTACGAGGAACTTGATGAAGAAACGTTCATCACCATTGTTGATGAAGCCTCTAAATTTTTGCATGAACATGCCGGCCCATTGAACCAACAGGCCGATGCCCAAGGCTGCCGCCACGAAGGACAAACTGTGACCACGCCAGATGGCTTCAAACAACTGTATAAAGATTACTGTGAATCAGGTTGGGCCGCCTTAGACGGTGATCCTGAATACGGTGGCCAGGGTTTGAGCTACTGGTTGCAATTGATTTTGGGTGAGCTGAACACTTATTATTGTCCGGGTTGGTCAAACTATCCTGGTTTGACTCACGGCGCACGTGAGTTACTGGAGCATTTTGGTAGTGCCGAATTAAAAGCCAAGTACCTGCCACGTTTAACCACCGGTGAGTGGTCTGGCACCATGTGTCTGACAGAGCCACATTGTGGTACCGATCTGGGATTGGTCAACACCGCAGCCAAGCCTGTGGGTGACGGCACCTATGAAATCACTGGCACCAAAATTTTCATCACCTCGGGCGAGCACGACCTGGTAGATAACATCGTCCATCTGGTTTTGGCCAGACTGCCTGATGCCCCCAAAGGCACCAAAGGCATATCCTTGTTTGTGGTGCCCAAATTCACCCTCAATGACGAACATGAAATTGATCAGCGCAACACCTTGGGTGCGGCCAGCATTGAACACAAAATGGGGCTGAATGGTTCAGCCACCTGTGTGATGAATTTTGATGCCGCCAAAGGCTACTTAATTGGTGAAGCCAATGAAGGACTGAAAATCATGTTCACCATGATGAATGGCGCGCGGTTAAACACCGGTATCCAAGGTTTAGCTGCCACCCAGGCCAGTTATCAGAATGCCCTGGAATATGCCAAAGACCGCTTACAAATGCGAGCAGCAGATGGGCCTAAATACCCCAACAAACCCGCTGATCCCATCCTGGTGCACCCGGATGTCAGGCGCATGTTGTTGACCCAAAAATCATTTGCCGAAGGTAACCGGGCGATGGCCTATTTTGTGGCGCAACAAATTGAAATCATCAAGCACGCCAAGGACGCCGAAGAGGTGGCCCGAGCCGATCGTTTGGTGGCATTTTTGACGCCCATCATCAAAGCCTTCTTGACCGAGGTGGCGATGGAAGCAACCAACCACGGTATACAAATCTATGGTGGTCACGGTTATATCAAGGAACACGGGCAGGAGCAGTGGTTACGCGATGCCAAGATATTTACCCTGTATGAGGGCACCACCGGTATTCAGGCGCTGGACTTAACGGGTCGAAAAATGCTGATGATGCAGCGGGGTGAAATTGGTGAAATGGCTGATTTGATTCAAACTTTTATTGATGAATCTGGTTCACCATTGGCTGCGGATTTACAGACTTACCTTGATATGTGGCAAGACACGACCCAATACATTGTCGGTGCAGCCCAACAAGACCCCAACGAAGTGGGTGCTGCCTCGGTCGATTATTTGATGCTGTCAGGCTATGTAATCCTTGCATATTTCTGGGCTCAAATGCATAATTCAGCAGAGCACAACAAAGGTCAACTCGGTGCAGAATTTTATCAAGGCAAGCAAAAAACAGCTGTTTTTTACTTCGCCAAAATCCTGCCACGCTGTCATGCATTGAAAGCCACCATCATGACTGGCTCCGCACCTTTGATGGATCTTGAAGAGGCAGAATTTTAACCCAGCGATTGAGAAAACAAACCAAACAGCTCAAAACAATCACAACCTGGGCGCTGCTGGCGCTGTTGGCCATACTGTGGCTACAGTTCATCCTGTTTCCTGTCGATTCAATGCAGGACATGCAGGCGGCTTCAGCACCGCCCTCTGAGCTGTTAACCAACAGCCAACGTCCCAAACCTTCTACCTACCACCTGTTCGGCTCCTCTGCAGTCAGCGAAACACCGTTGAATCTGATGCAGGGCGAAACTTCACTCGACCTCATCATCACGGGTATCTTGTCCAGCAATGATCCAGCACATGGGCGTGCTTACATTAAAAATAACCGCGGCGATGAAAAAAAATTCAAAGTCGGTGATGATGTTTTCGGTCTCGCCAAGCTCAGTGCCATCCATGAAGACCACTTGATCTTGAATCGCAATGGCCGGTCAGAAAAACTGTCATTAAGCAAAGGCCATTTGCTCAACACCAACAAACAATCCACCAAGCCAGCTGTAAACCCCAATGACAATAAGTCAGCAGCAGCCAACCGCATCGCCAGTCACATCAAAACAGCAGATGATTGGCAGGCCACGTTAAACCAACAAAAATTCAATCCCAATAAAATCGCGCAGATGGCAGGCAAGGTCAGCGTGGTCCAAGACAGCCAGGGACGGATTGCCGGTTTGAAAGTGGCTGATTTGGCCGGTCAAAGCAATCTGGTCAAACAAGGCCTGCGCGCCAATGACCAAATTGTGTCGGTCAATGGCGTGGATATTTCTTACCAAAACATCATGACATTACAAAAACAATTGGAGTCCAATGATCAGGTCAGTGTGACAGTGATGCGAAATGGACGTAAAATGAACCTGAATCTAAATTTATCCGAGTTTAAATGATGAGAAAAACGAAGCGGCTGTTGGCCGTCATCTGTGGTCTGTTACTGATTCAGTCAGTGTCGGCTGAAGAGCACATGCATACCCTGAATTTACAGGACACTGAAATCAGGTTGTTGGTTGAAACCATCAGCGACATCACCGGAAAGAATTTTGTCATTGACCCTGAAGTCACCGGTAAAATCACCGTGATTTCTGGACAGCCCGTTGCTGAAGATAAAATCTATGATTTGTTTTTATCCATCCTCAGTGTCAATGGTTTCACCACCGAAACCCAGGGCGATACCATCAAAATCATACCCATTGCCAAAAGCAATCCATTGTCCGGGTTGACCAGCGACCACCCCGATCAGTTGATGACCAAAATTTTTCGCATTCAGCACATCCCGGTAGAAGAGGTGATGCAAATGCTGAAGTCAATGAACAGCAAAGCCAAGCTGATCAGCAACAATGACTCAAACTTGCTGATTGTCTCGGACACCAAAGGCAATGTTGAGAAGATGGCCCAGTTGATTCAAAACATCGACCGCAAGTCGGATTCTTCGATTGAGTTGATTCCCTTACAATATGCCAATGCCCAAGACGTGGCTGATACTTTAAGCCAGCTATTGGAATCCACCAATGCGCTGGGGCCGCAGTCCAAAATCGTACCAGACACTCGCACCAATGCCGTGATTGTCAATGCCAACCCGTCACTGAAAAACAAGATCATGAACATCGTGGCGCGATTGGATGTGCCTTTGGACACCAACACCCAGGCCCAAGTGGTTTACCTGAAATACGCCTCTGCCGATAAATTGGTACCCATTTTGGAGACCTTGGCCAAGCGCGGTAACAGTGAAGAAGGTGGCGATTCTGACATCAGTATCCAGGCCCATGCCGAAACCAACAGCCTGGTCATCAATGCGCCTCCGGCCATTTATCGCAATGTGCAACAAGCCATTGAAATGCTGGACATCAGACGCCAGCAGGTGTTGATTGAAGCCATCATCGCTGAAGTCTCAGTGGATAACTCCAAAGAGTTGGGCGTTGATTGGTTTGCCCCCATCGGTGGAGACAGCGACGACGGGTTGGTCGGCGGCTCCTTCACCGGCAACAACACCCCCAATCTGGGTGCCGATGATCCGCTGGATGTGTTTGGATCTTTGTTGTCAGGTGGTTTGAATTTGGGCTACCTGAATTTTGGCACCGGCAACAATGGCGAACAAATTTTCAAATTTGGAGGATTGTTGCGGGCGATTGGCGTCAATGGCAACAACAACATCCTGTCAACGCCATCGGTGGTGACCCTGAATCACCAGGAAGCCTCTTTGTCAGTTGGTCAGGAAGTGCCCTTTGTGACTGGCCAGTTTTCAGCCACCGGCAACTCAAATTCAGACGGTGCACCGAACCCATTCACCACCATCCAACGGGAAGATGTTGGCCTGTCACTGACGGTGACTCCCCACATCAATGAAGGGGGACAAATTGTGGTAGACATTGCCCAGGAAATTTCTAGCATCGATGCCACGGCGGTCAGTGCCGTCGATTTGGTGACCAAGAAACGCACCTTATCAACTTCAGTAATGATTCCGGATGACTCGATCTTGGTACTGGGCGGGCTGATTGATGATTCAGTTCAGGAAACCATCAAAAAAGTGCCGGTGTTGGGTGACATTCCGCTGATCAAAAACCTGTTCAGAACCAAAAAACGCACCCGGGTTAAACGCAACTTGATGATCTTCATTCATCCGCAAATCCTGCGTGATGATTTACATCAGGAACAGGTCAGTAAACAACGCTACAACGACATCAGGAACCAGCAATTAGAGGAACCCAAGCCCGAAAAATTCAGGCGAGGTGAGCCCACATTGCCTGATTTACTTGATGAAACTGATTCTGGTGACCAGTAAAGCCAATGCCTGAGAACCAGCCAGTCAAGCTGCCACCATACGGTTTTGCCAAAAAACGCGGGGCCACCATCCTCAGCCAGCAGGATGGCACCGTGACTTTGGCAGTGTCTAAACAAGCACAGCCAGCTGCCATCACAGAGCTACAGCGCCTCAGCGAGCAACCGGTTGAAATTCAGTTTTTTGAGCCAGCACAGTACCAACAAGTCATCCAAAAAATTTACCACCACCAACAATCCATGACCGATGATGTGGTGGCTGATTTGGATAACAGCGAAGCGGAACTGTCGCAGATTGCTGAAGTGCTGGCAGAACCAGAAGACTTACTGGAAAGTAATGATGATGCACCGATTATTCGGTTGATCAATGCTTTGTTAGCTGATGCCGTTAAGGTCAGTGCTTCTGACATCCACATTGAGCCAGGTGAACAGCACCTTTCGATTCGATATCGGGTAGATGGTGAGTTACAGGAGGTGTTGACACCGGATCGCAGTTTGGCCCAAATGATTGCTTCGCGCATCAAAATCATGTCTAAACTGGACATTGCTGAGAAACGCTTACCACAAGACGGGCGTATTTCTCTAAAAATCGCTGATCATCCGATTGATGTCAGGGTTTCAACCATCCCCGGTGCGTTTGGTGAGCGGATTGTGATGCGTTTGTTGGACAAAAAAGCCGGTCAATTGAGTTTGCAACAACTCGGCATGAATCCTGAACAACTGGAAACCATGCAGGAGTTGGTGAAGTTGCCGCACGGCATCATCTTGGTGACTGGCCCAACAGGATCGGGTAAAACCACCAGTTTGTATGCGGCTATTGAGGCCATCAATGAACGGTCACGAAACATCATGACCATTGAGGATCCGATCGAGTACCACTTAGATGGCATCAGCCAAACCCAAGTCAACAACAAAGTAGATATGTCGTTTGCTCGGGGTTTGCGCGCCATCTTGCGCCAAGATCCAGACGTCATCATGATTGGTGAAATCAGGGACCTGGAAACGGCTGAGATTGCCATTCAAGCCAGTTTAACCGGCCATTTGGTGTTTTCAACCTTACACACCAACACCGCCATAGGCGCCATCACGCGCTTGATTGACATGGGTGTGCCCCCGTTTTTGTTGGCCTCGTCAGTGAAAGCCGTGATTGCGCAACGCCTGGTCAAGAAATTGAATCCCAACACCCGTCAGCCGGTGGCTGTTGATGCCGCCATGAGAGCGGCTTTGGGGCTACCGGATTCGGTGCAACAGGTCTACCAAGCCAACGACCAATTACCGGTTAATCAGGCTTATGCCGGACGCCTCGGGGTGTTTGAGATCATTACCATGGACAGTACCCTCAAAACCATGATCCACACCAGTCAATCGGAACAGGAAATGGCAGATTATGCCCACCAACACCATGCCGATATGGCCACCGATGCCAGACAAAAACTGCTTGCTGGGTTGACCAGTGTGGATGAAATATTGCGAGTCATACACAGTGGGTGACCTTCATGGAAGCATTTGAATACACCTCACTTGATGCTGCAGGTAAGCAGCGCAAAGGCATCATTCAGGCAGACAATGAAAAACAGGCCAGACACCTGTTGCGTCAACAAAATCTGACGCCGATTCAGGTAGACCAGGTGTTACACCATGAAACCGCCACTGCTGGTGGTGAGCGGGTTCAGCGCCTGGTGATGAAAAAACATGAACTGCCGTTATTTATTCGCCAATTGGCGACCCTGGTGCAAGCCGGCTTGCCATTGGATGATGCACTCAAAACCCTGATTGATCAAAGTGAAAACAAAAGCAGTGAGCGCATCCTGACCACCATTCATGCCAAAGTATTGGAAGGACAATCGTTGGCCCGGGCCATGCGTTTGTTCCCCAAAGCCTTTGATGAGCTGGTTATCACCTCTATAGAAGCGGGTGAACAGTCCGGCCAGTTAGAACCGGTGTTGTTACAACTGGCTGAGTACTTGGAAACCCGCGATGAAATGGGTAAGCAGTCTTTGAGTGCTTTGATTTATCCGATGGTGTTGATTGTGACTGCCATCGCAGTGGTGGTGGGCTTGATGGTGTACATTGTGCCCAAGGTCATTCAAGTGTTCGAAAACAGCCAAGTGCAACTACCAGCCATGACACAGGTATTAATTAATGTCAGCCAGTTTATGTCCAGTTACGGTTTTTATTTGCTGTTGCTGTTGTTGGTGCTGGTGGTGGCTTTCTTGTTTCTTAGGCATTACCCCCCGTTTCGTTTGGGGTGGCATCAACTGGTATTGAGAACCCCAGGCATAGGGCGCCTGGTGCGGGTCAGTCAGTCCGCTCGCTTCACCCGCACCTTGGGCATCTTAACCCAAAGTGCCGTGCCGATAGTGTCGGCTTTGTCGTTGGCCAGACAGGTGGTCAACAACGTGGTTATGAAACAAGCCTGTGAACAAACCGCGACAGCGGTCAGAGAAGGCAGTGGCCTGGCCAGGGCGATGCAGCAAACCGGTCAATTCCCACCATTGAGTATCAAATTGGTGCATTCAGGAGAGCAGAGTGGTCAATTGAGTCAAATGTTGGTGCGTGCGGCGATGGTTCAAGAAAAAGATGTCGAAAACAGACTGAAAACTTTGATCGGTGCCATCCAACCCATCGCTATCTTGGTGGTTGGTTTACTGGTTTTGTTTATTGTCTTGTCGATGTTGTTACCGATTTTTCAACTCAACTCAATCATTGGTTAATTAGTGATCATAGAATTCAACAGGGTCAGTAAATCTTACGGCAAACACAACAAAGCTTTGTCAGACGTCAGCTTTGGGGTTGAACCCGGTGAAATGTTGTTTCTGACCGGCCATTCCGGTGCGGGCAAAACCTCGATATTGAAATTGATCATGAAAATTGAAGACATGAGCTACGGACAGGCTCAGGTTAACGGTTATGCTTTGCGCAACCTGAAAGCCCACCAATTGCCCAAATACCGACAAGGATTGGGCATGATTTTTCAAGATCACCGCTTGTTAGAGAACCGCACCATTCTGGACAATGTGGCTATGTCATTGTGGATCCGGGGTTATGGTCAAGCAGAGAGTCTCAAACAGGCCAGGGTCATTTTGCAGCAGGTGGGATTGGGCGAAAAGTTACAGTACCACCCCAGCCAATTATCATCAGGTCAGCAACAACGGGTCGGAATTGCCCGAGCGATTGTCAGTAAACCCGATATCTTGCTGGCCGATGAGCCGACCGGAAACCTCGACCCGGATTTGTCTCTGGAGCTGATGCAATTGTTCATGAAAATCAACGAAGCGGGTACCACCGTATTGATTGCTTCGCATGACCTGATCCTCATCAAACGCTTGCGCAAGCGGGTTCTGATACTTGATTCTGGCGCATTGATAGACGACTACAGGCCCCAATGAATCAGCTCAGCAAAACAGCGCCAGGCATGCTCACCAAATGGTTTCGTGGTCACCTGCGGGCCATGAAAGAGGGCATCCTCATGCCATTGCAATCCCCCTTGTCTGGTTTGTTCACGGTAATCACCTTAGGCATTTGTTTTTATCTGCCCTTGGTGCTTTGGTCTGTGTGGGTGAATTTCTCCGAACTACAAGAACAGTGGCAAGCCCAAGGCAGTGTGGCTATTTTTCTGAAGAAGGGGTTGGAGGCCAGTGAAGTCACTGCCTTGAAACACGAGTTGACCGACCGCAATCTGATCAGTCAGGTAACAGAAGTGGATAACAACACCATCAGAGACAGCCTCAACAAAGACCCGCAATTGGAACAAATCATTTCGGTGATCAAAGCCCATGAATTGCCTGACCAGTTATTGATTAAAACCCATCCCAACGCCACCGCCGATCAAATTCAAACCTTGGTGCAAAAACTGCAATTACATGCCGATGTGGACTACGTCAGTTTTGATGCTGACTGGTTCCAACAACTCAAAACCTTGACCCGGTCGTTGTATTATTTAACCCAGGCCAGCATTGCGGTGTTTTTTATCATCATTTTTGTGTTCCTGAGCCACACCATCGGCAGTGAAGTGGCTGCCCACAAAGGCGAAATCAACCTGAAACAATTACTGGGTGCAACGGCAGCACAAATCAGGCGACGGTTTTTGTACGGTGGGGTTTACTATGGCTTGGCAGCGGCTGCCTTGGCGGTGTTGTTATTGGAGCTTACCCTGTGGTGGCTGGAACAACCCATACAAGAACTGACTGCCTCTTTCGGACAAGCCATGGCCATGCGCACACCTGACCTTGACGAATTAATGGTTTTCGCCGCAATCGTGGTGATGGTGACCTGGTTGGGTTCAAGGGTCAGTGCCGGAAACCACCTGCGTCAAATACAATGAGACCAGTGCCCATTAACGTTGCTTTTGATGACACTGGAAGTGGATTTGTTTTTATGACCCTGGCCACAAAAATCAGACAGGGTGGTTATGGCATTTCTTTGATTGGTGTACAATGTTGGTATGAGTGAATCCCAAAAAGTATTGATCGCTGACTCGTCTAAATTGGCGAGAACAATGACAGAAAAGTTGGTCAAAAAAATACGTCCATATACCGATGTATTTGTTGCTGGTTCTGTCAAAGATGCCATTGAAAAGCTCAAAGAAACCCGGTTTGATTTAATCATTTCTGCCTTGCGCTTACCGGATGACGATGGCACCGTCATTTGTCAGTATGTCAGGGAAAACCTCCACTATTTACCAGTAATCATTGTTTCCGGAGATGTGGACTCCCGAGTCAAAGAACGGATCCTGGACAGTGATGTCACCGATTACATTGATAAAGCTGCTGGGCAGAAAGGCCTGGAGATTTTTTTGCGGGGATTGTTGCGGCCTGACGATCAAATCAATGGCAAAATCCTCTACATTGAAGATTCAGCTGTGGTCGCTCATGCCACCAAAAAGCTGTTGCAAAACCACAACCTTGATATCACCCATACCCTCAGTGTAACTGATGCCAAGGCGTTGATCCCAGATCAGGCGTCAGCCTATGATCAATTTGAACTGGTGCTCACTGATTATTATTTGAAAAACAACGAAACGGCATTAGAAATTCTGGAGTATGTCAGAGATGACCTCGGTCTGGATAAAATTGAGATGCCATTTGTGATCATGACCGGTGATGAAAATACCGAAAATCAAAAACAAATTTTGAATTTGGGAGCCAATGATTTGATTGGTAAACCGGTTAATCAGGAAGCCCTGGTGAAAAAAATTAAATTCCAAATCAGATTCACCCAATTTCATCGAGACAAGTCAAGCTGAACATGTCAGCAGCATTGCACCCCAGTTGGCTGCAACCCTTGGCATCTGAGTTCGAGGCGCCGTACATGCTGGCATTGAAAGCTTTCTTGGCACAGCAAAAAGCCGCCAAAAAGATTATTTATCCTCCAGGGAAACTGATGTTCAACGCGTTGAACACCACCCCTCTGGAGCAAGTAAAGGTGGTGATTTTGGGTCAGGACCCTTACCATGGCCCAGGGCAGGCACATGGCCTGTCATTTTCGGTTCCTGAGGGGATTAAGCCACCTCCCTCATTGGTCAATATTTTCAAAGAAATCAAACGCGACCTGGGGATTGAAAACACGCAAGGAGACCTCAGCGGATGGGCCAAACAAGGCGTGTTGTTACTCAACAGTGTACTCAGTGTGGAACAAGGCCAAGCAGCCAGTCACCAAGGGCGGGGTTGGGAAACCTTCACCGACCGCATCATCGCATTGATCAATGAGCGGTGTGAGCATGTGGTGTTCATGCTCTGGGGCGCCTATGCGCAAAAAAAAGGACAGTACATTGACTCACAAAGACATTTGGTGCTCAAAGCACCACACCCATCCCCCTTGTCCGCTCACCGCGGTTTTTTAGGGTGTGGACATTTCTCTGCTTGCAACACTTACCTCGAAAACAAGCACAAAAAAACCATTAATTGGCTCGCAAACTGTTGATTTTGACTGTTTTGTGGGTTATTCAGCGTTATAATTAATTGGAAATTTGGATCCAAAGGTAGAAAACCCCATGAAAAAAACAGTATTTTTATTGATCATTATGACTTTGTCTTCACTGGTTGATGCCGAAGAAACCTGGTTGAATCTGGTTGAAGACAGTTCAAAACAAGAGCAACTTCAGCAACACTGGCGAGCAGATGGTGGAACGATGAATTTGTTGTTCTTTTATGATTTACTGGAAACACATGGAATCCAGGTGGAAGGCGTGGGCAGTTACGATAAAAACAATTGGACAGATAACGATTTCATTTTACCTATCAAAGACATTGGCGGTTTGAGCCTTAAAGTGCCCTATGGCAATTTAATCGGAGTAGATGAAGGGGCATTACATTTGTCGGGTCATTTTACTTTTCGTGGCCAGAACAAGACATTTGAATTCAAGGGTTTGAGATTGCAGTCATCTAAAAAAGCGCAGAAAAGAGGTGATGTGGTGGGATTTGAGTTGATCAATGACATGGGTCAATCCTTGTTTCAATTGGATCATGTTCATGCCACTCTAGATGAACAAAATAATCATTTGAACATGGCCAACATTGACGTCACTGTTTCAGCCACATTGGCCAAACTATTGGGTCAACCAGAATTGCAAGGTTTGGTGGTTGCACAAGCACACATCCAAAGTAATCTGACATTGCCTTTGAATGGTTATGTAGATATCAATGACATCAGAGGTGGTGCCTGTTCAGCTCGCCCGCTGTGGCCTGGAGACCCCAGACCCAGTGATGGAGAGCCTGCGGAAGCTGATGTGGCCTTGATAGAAATGCAAGCCCAGCAGCGCCGTGATTTGGGTAATGGTCATGTGGTCATTACCCCATCTGCCACCTTAAAAAATATAGGTGATCTGGATGGTGCTGATGTGGCATGGTATACCAAATTTTCCGGCATATTTGAGCCCTACGGTAATTCACAGCATCCTTTTCTGATCTGGAATATGTACAGAGAAATTGACGGTCGCTTTGAACAAATTGGGGTTTCCGGTGTAAAACACGCCTTTTTAACCATCAATGTATCCTGTACAGTTAACTGTGGAAACAGCCATATCCTGTGGCCTGGTTGTGAAGACATTTATGGTTTTGGTAACAACGACAGTGGCAGCTCATTGGGTCCCAGGGAGAACATCGAAGCTTATCCTGGGTTGTGGGAACAGCAGTGCTCATTTTTTGATCAGGACTGTAATAACTCACAAGACAACAGCTCCAACGGAACCGATGAAAACCGCATGGTGGTGGCTGATGCCAATTTGGGTGATTCCAGTGCCAGCTACTATATCTCGGCTTGGTATGTTATCAGAGACGACATCAATATTTACAACACCATGGGTTACAAACCTTATGCGATCTCTGGCAGTGCTGGGAATTGGACTTTGAGCCCCACAGCGGCTTTAACCACTGGTCCAGCCAGTGATCAGTACGTAACTCCAGATACCGTTGATTTGGTTGCAGGAACGGCATCTGAGCGCATTTTACAGGTGGGTGAGGGTCACCTGACTGTGGCTGTGAAAGTGGTTGAGTTGCCTGGTGAACAATATCGATATAACTACATGATTGAGAATTTTGATTATGACCCGCAAGTTCAGTCAGTCAGTGTGCCGTTAAGTCAATTTTCTGCGTTGAGCGATTTTGTTTTTGTAGATACTGATGAGAATCCCTCCAACGATTGGGTTATGACCCATACTGGCGATATGTTGACGCTGACATCTCCAGCCGGTAATGAGCTGGATTGGGGCATTCTGTATTCGTTTTCATTCACCACTGATGCAGAACCGACAACGGGTGATGTGACCTTGGTGGGTCTTGAAAATGGTGGCAGTTCATTCAACAGTGCTGTGATTGTACCAAACGGTGATGATTTGATTTTTGAGAACGGCTTCGAATAACTGAAGTTTGGCTGAACAAGATGGCATAAGTTTTATGCACCGCAGTCATATATCTGGTAGAATACGCGTTTTTTTAAGCAAGTAAATAAATGGCGAAAGAAGACGTAATTGAGTTAGAAGGTAAAGTCATAGACACCTTACCTAACACCATGTTCAGGGTTGAATTGGAAAATGGTCACATCGTGACTGCTCACATTTCTGGCCGCATGCGCAAACATTACATCAGAATCCTGACTGGAGACACCGTGACTGTCGAACTGACTCCCTACGATTTGAGTAAAGGTCGCATCACATTCCGCAGTAAGTAAACCTTCCTGATTGATTAATAATTAATGGGCAGTGGGGCTTTCTTCCGCTGCTGACAACATCAAAGTACTGGGTACTATTTCGAAGTTCAACGAGTCGTTGATGACATCGATTTTAACCAGCCCACCTTGTTTCAACTTCCCAAACAATATGTCATCTACCAATGGTTTTTTGACGTGTTGGTCTATGGCTCTTTGCATGGGTCTGGCACCCATTTCCTGATTAAACCCACGTTCTATTAACCATTCTCTGGCAGTTTGAGTGATGCTGAAAGTGATGCCTGGATCGGTCAATTGTTGTTCCAATTCGATGATGATTTTATCAACAATTTTACCGATGTGTTGCTTGTCCAGTGATTTGAATGGAACCACAGCATCCAAGCGGTTACGAAATTCCGGGGTAAAATGACGATTCAAGTCAAGCATCGCATCTGAACTGCGATCTTGATCTAAAAACCCAAAGTTATTTTGCGACAAAGCTGTTGCTCCCACGTTGGTGGTCATTACCAACAAGACATTGCGAAAATCGCTTTCACGGCCATTGGAATCGGTCAGTTTGCCATTGTCCATCACCTGCAGCAAGATGTTCATCACATCTGGGTGGGCTTTTTCAATTTCATCCAACAACACGATGCTGTGAGGTGTCTGGTGGACTTTATCTGTGAGTAAACCACCTTGTTCATGACCCACATAACCTGGAGGTGCACCGATCATTTTGGCCACTGTGTGTGGCTCCATGTATTCTGACATGTCAAAGCGAATTAGCTTAAGACCCATGTGGTGGGCCAGTTGTTTGACCACTTCAGTTTTTCCCACTCCGGTTGGTCCGGCAAAAATGAGGTTGGCGACCGTGCGGTTGTCCCGATTTAAACCAGCCCTGGCCATCTTGATGGCAGCCGCCAGGATTTCGATGGCTTCATCCTGTCCAAATATGACATGCTGTAAATTACGCTCAATGGATTGCAGTCTTTGCCCATCTTCCTGGTTCAGTTCATCTACGGGTATCTTGGCGATTGAGGCCACCACGCGTTTGATGTCTTTGGCATTGATGGCTTCCTCTTGCAATCCTTTGATGCGCTGCCAAGAGCCGGCTTCGTCAATCGCATCAATGGCTTTGTCCGGCAAAAATTTATCGCTGATGTGCTTGGCCGAAAGTTTGACCGCAGCCTTGATGGCTGATTCTTCGTAGGTCACTTCGTGGTATGCCTCAAAATGGGATTGCAGGCCTTTGATGATATCAATGGCTTCTTCTTGAGTAGGCTCATTCACGGTGATTTTTTGGAACCGTCGGGATAAAGCACGATCGCGATCAAACACATTACGCACTTCTTCCTGGGTGGTGGCACCAATGCACCTGAGTTCACCCTGACTCAGTGCTGGTTTCAGTAAGTTGGAGGCATCCAAAGAGCCACCTGATACTGCGCCGGCGCCAATGATGGTGTGAATTTCATCGATAAACATGATGGCATGATCGATGTCTTTGATGTATTTGATGACCGCTTTCAAGCGTTTTTCAAAATCACCACGGTATTTGGTGCCAGCCAGTAAAGCACCCAAGTCTAGTGAAAAAACCCGGGCATTGTGCATCACCTCAGGTACTTGTTTGTTAACCACATGTAAGGCCAAACCCTCAGCAATGGCGGTTTTGCCCACACCTGGTTCACCAATCAACAAAGGATTGTTCTTAGAACGTCGCATGAGGATTTGTACCATGCGTTCCAGTTCATCGCTGCGACCTATCAACGGATCAATGTTGCCAGCTTCGGCTTTGGCATTCAAATCAACCAGGAATTCTTTGCCAGTTTCTTTCTCTTCCGCTGGGGCAGCGGCTTGGCCTTCATTGTCCATTTGTTCAGGTTTTAGGGCGTTTTCATTCTCAAAGCCTTCGCCATGAGCAATGCTGCGCACCACATCAAATCGGGTGATGCCCTGCTTGTTTAACAGATACACCACATGGGAATCCATTTCATCGAACATGGCCACCAGAACTCGATCACCGGTGACTCGCTTCAATTCTGCCGACTGTGCTGAGTAGATGGCCCTTTGAATAACCCGCCTGAAAGCCAGGGTGGGTTGGGTTTCAGCTTCAGCATCGACTGGCAGTATTTTAACGTGCTGACCTATAAGCACTTCCAATTCTTGTTGTAACAGGGTGATGTCTGCATCCACCATTTTAAGAATTTGGCGGGCGTGTTTGTTGTTGATAAGCGCCAACATCAGGTGCTCCATGGTCAGCATTTCATGCCGCTTCTGGCGCGCCAGTTTATATATTTTATTGATGCTTTGGTCTAAATGAATGTCTAACATCACACCACCTCCGCCACACACAACAATGGGTGCTCGTGTTCTCTGGCATATTCGTTAACTAAAGCTGTTTTGGTTTCGGCCACTTCGTGGGTATAAATGCCACACAAGCCTTGTCCACGGGTGTGGACATGCAGCATGATTTGGGTGGCTTTTTGTTCATCCATATCAAAAAACTTTTGTAACACCTCAATGACGAAATCCATGGGCGTGTAATCGTCGTTCAAAAGCATCACTTTATACATTTTGGGTTCGATGAATTCGGTATCGGTTTGTTCAAGTATTTCCGCGCCGAAGTCTTGTTTGTTTTCTTTGTCTGACATTTTCTATAACATTTTATCTCAAAGGCCTATATTTGACTGTAAATTCAAAATTCAAGTCATTAGACTCCCGTTAGACAATATGATACCGCAAAATTCACCGTTTTGTCCTTAACGTGGTTCACATCCTCAATTTCAACAAGTCTTGTTTGAGCACATAAATATTGACCGAACGGTCAGTCAGTTGCTATCATAAATACAGTTTCAATGGCCGTGTTAACTTATGACCGCATCAAAACCGAAAAAATACCTGTGGATATTGTCAACTTTGCTGCCCTTATTGGGCCTGTCCGGGGTGGTGCTGTATCAATGGACTGATCAGGCGTGGATGTTGGTGATGCCCTTGCTGTTTATATATGTCGTCATTCCTTTGATGGATATGCTGTTGGGTGAGGATGACAGCAATCCCAGTGAGTCCTCCGTGCCACAGCTGGAACAACAGGCTTATTACAGCTGGGTCTTGTACCTGATGTTGCCATTGCACTTTTTCACTCTGTACTACGTGATTGATTTTATGGTCAGCCACGCCTTAAGTTGGTGGATGGATGCCATTCTGGTTTTTACCCTTGGTGTATTTGGTGGCTTAGCGGTCAATTTGGGGCATGAATTGGGCCACAAAAAGAGCCGTCTGGACAAAAATTTGGCCAAATTGGCTCTGGCCAGTGGTGCCTACGGTCACTTCAATATCGAACACAATGCCGGACACCACCGTGAGGTCGCCACCCCGGAAGATTCAGCCAGTGCCCGCATGGGTGAAAACATCTACCAGTTTGCTGCTCGAGAAATTCCTGGCGGTTTACATCGCGCGTGGAAAATTGAAACCCAGCGACTGGCTCGCCAAGGTAAAAATTGGTACAGCGTTGATAACCAGATTTTGCATTCTTACCTGATGACAGTGGTGATTTATGCCTTGATGACCTGGGTGTTGGGACCAGAAGCACTGTTCATTTTGTTGCTGCATGTACCCGTGGTGTGGTGGCAGTTAACCAGCGCCAACTACATTGAACACTATGGTTTGCTCAGAGCCAAGCAAGCCAACGGTAAATATGAGCGCTGTGAACCCTGGCATTCTTGGAATTCAAACTATCTGGTCAGTAATCTGATGCTGTTTCATTTGCAACGCCATTCTGATCACCATGCCAACCCCGCTCGTTCCTACCAATGCTTGCGACATTTTGACGCGGCACCGCAATTGCCTTTGGGGTATATGGGCATGTTCATGTTGGCCTATGTGCCACCTTTGTGGTTTCGGGTGATGGACCAACGCCTGCTGCAATTGGTCGATGGCGATCACCAACGCATCAATGTCCGTTGAGTTCCGTTAGCTTAACATCACCTCAGATAAGCAAGGTAATGTGTGTTATTTAATACGCCTTGCTATATAATCCGCACACTTTTCTCAAGGTGCGTCAGTCACCTGCTATAGCATCAACATGTCAGATTCAAAACAAGCGCAAAAATTCTCAGACCTGGGTTTAAGTCCCGCCATCCTCAAAGCCGTTGAGGAAAACGGTTACGATGAACCATCACCGATTCAGGTGGCCAGTATTCCGCCCATTCTTTCTGGTCGGGATATACTGGGACAAGCACAAACGGGTACCGGTAAAACCGCCGCTTTTGCGTTACCGATTCTGTCGAATTTGGACATGCAGGCCAATCATGTACAAGTGTTGGTGTTGACACCCACGCGCGAACTGGCTATCCAAGTGGCAGAGGCTTTTCAATCTTATGCCAGACACATCAAAGGTTTTCATGTGTTACCAATTTATGGTGGCCAAAGTTACACCGTTCAATTGAAGCAATTGAAGCGTGGTGTGCAAGTGGTGGTCGGTACGCCAGGGCGGGTGATGGATCACATGCGTCGCAAAACACTTAAACTGGATCAACTCAATACCCTGGTGCTGGATGAAGCCGATGAAATGTTGCGCATGGGGTTTATTGATGATGTGGACTGGATTTTAAGCCACACACCAAAAGAACGACAGATTGCTTTGTTTTCAGCAACCATGCCCAAAGCGGTTAAAAAAGTGGCCGTGGACCACTTGCAAGATCCAGCTGATATCAAAATTGAGAACAAAACCACCACAGCCAAAAACATCAATCAGCGTTACTGGATGGTCAGTGGCATGAAAAAACTGGAGGCCTTGACAAGGGTTCTGGAAGTCGAGGATTATGATGGCGTTTTGATCTTTGTGCGCACCAAAATGGCCACCGAAGAATTGGCCGAAAAATTGCAGGCCAGGGGCATTTCAGCTGAAGCCCTGAATGGGGACATGGTCCAAAAGCAAAGGGAACGACTGGTGGCCAAACTTAAAAATGGATCCATCGATGTGCTTATTGGCACCGATGTGGTGGCGCGTGGTCTTGATGTCGATCGCATCAGTCATGTGATTAACTACGACATTCCATATGACACCGAATCTTATGTTCACAGGATAGGCCGTACCGGCCGGGCTGGACGTTCTGGTGAAGCCATATTGTTCATTTCAAGGCGTGAACAACGCATGTTGCGGATGATTGAAAAAGCCACCAACCAGCCAATTCAAGCGATGAACATTCCCAGTGTGGATGACATCAATGACAACCGCATGCAGCGGTTTAAAAATCAAATCAGTGAAACACTGGCTGCCAAGGACTTGTCAGTGTATCAACAAATCGTGGATGAATTTCAACAAGCCTCAGACGTACAGGGCAGTCAGATTGCAGCTGCATTGGCTTACATGATGCACGGTGACAAAGGCTTATTGCTCGAAGAATCCAAGGGTGAGCGGCATGAACGCAACAAAGGTCCGGCTGGGGCCGATGAGGCAACAGGACAGTCGCATCGACGGGTACAACGCAGTGAAAACATAGATGCCACACCGGTACCATTGCTGAACCACCCTGATATTCTGATGGAGCGGTTTCAACTGGATGTCGGTCGAGAACATGGCGTTAAACCCAGTAACATCGTCGGCATGATCTGTAATGAAGCTGAGTTGGATCGCGAGTACGTGGGTCAGATTGATATCTATGACCAGGTAACCACCGTCGACTTACCGGCTGACATGCCCAAAGAGATCATGTCCATCTTGTGGCAAGGTCGTCTGTGTGGACGCAAAAGCAAAATCCAGAAAGTAACGGATGCGGCTGATGCGAATGAGAACGACAAGCCCAGTAAAAAATTCAAAAGTAGCCCCAAAAAGAATCGCAAAGCAGGGGTCAGAACCAAAGCCAAAGGTGCCCTGAAAAAAGGCCCCAAAAGAGGTAAACCGAAGAAAGCTGGCCCCAAGAAAGGCAAGTGAAACAACTTAGCTGCCCAAAAGAAAGGCTGTTTTGTTTTAGGTAAAAACCTCACATGATGTTGACATGGTTTAAAATATCATCATGCTTTTTTAATTGGGTTTGAAACGTGGAAAAAATCAAAGTTGGTATCAGTGCTTGCCTGTTGGGACAACCGGTCAGGTTTAATGGCTCGCATAAAAACTCACCTTTTTGTTCTCAGGTACTGACTGAATGGTTCGATTACGTGCCCATTTGTCCAGAAGTTGAAATCGGCATGGGGGTTCCCAGAGAGCCCATCAGGCTGGTCAGAGAGGACCAACAAATCCGGGTTAAAAATGTCACCGACCAAAGCCGGGACTACACCGAACAATTGCATGATTTTGCTGACAGCAAAGCACCTGAACTGAAAGACTTGTGTGGCTACATATTCATGCAAAAATCCCCCAGTTGCGGCGTGTTTAGAGTCAAGGTTTACAACCTGAATGGGATTCCAGAAGTGGAACCCGCTACTGGTGCTTACGTGCATCAATTGAAAAAACACCTGCCACATTTGCCGATGGAAGAGGCTGGTCGCCTGAATGACGTGCGTTTGCGAGAAAACTTTATCATCAGGGTGTTTGCTAACCAAGACTGGCAACAAAATGTCTTGGCTGCACCAGAACCCAAAAACCTGGTGGCTTTTCATACCCGTTATAAATTCCTGCTGCAGGCACACTCAGAACAACACTACCGTCAATTGGGTCAGCTGGTGGCCACCGCTGGCGTCACCCCCATGGATGAATTGTTGGATCAATACATCGCCGGATTTATGTCCTGTTTATCCACCGTGGCGAAAGTGGGCAACCACGTCAATGTGATGCTGCATATGCTGGGTTTCTTGAAAAAAGAATTGCCGGCTGACGTCAAAGCCTCGCTGCTGAATCTGATCGAACGTTATCAGGAGCAGGCTGTTCATTTGATTGTGCCATTGACTTTACTGAGGCATTACGTGGAATTGTATGAAATTGACTACTTGCTGGAACAAAAGTACCTGTCACCTTACCCCTATGAACTCGGCCTGAGAAACCACATCTGATTCTCATCAAGCTCGCCGTGCGGGTGCAATACCAAACACTTATCCTGTGAAGGCTTCTTTGAGTCTTTTGACGACTGGCTGCTGTCCGAACCAGATATTAAAGTACAAACGGGCAAAAGTACTGTTCTCGGTAGTGGTCAGCACATCGCCATTTTTCAGCAGACTCAATGTTTGGTTCTGGAAATGAATGAGATCAAAGTATTCACCCGAGCTGATGTTGGTGTAAGCCTCATTGAATTGGGTGAGGATGGTTTTCATGGCTGATTTCTGGTCATCTGATTTGAGATTTTTAAGAAAATACTCAGCGGCGCTGTCTTGAAAGAAGCTGGCTTCAACATCCTTGAAATAATGAAACCTGATGATTTTGTTGTTACTTGCCATCACCGAATCATATTGCTGACAATCCTGCGCATACCAACCAATGTCAACCACTTTGATCACAAAGCCATACCTCAGTGTGTAATCGTTGCACAAAACAAAAGATTCACCTTTAAAGTCGATGGCTGAAGGCAGTTGTTCACTGGCAAATGTAAGGGTTGGAATCAGCAGTAAGCAGCACAAGATGATCGATTTATATGGTTTGGTTGTGTGTTTCATTCCATCATGCCTTTAACTTTTCGGATGAAATAGCCCAGGTAGGGTAAGCGTTCGTAAAAAGCTTCAGAGCTGTCCCAGAAATCTTGATGAAAAATCACTTTGCCGGCTTCGTTGAAGCGTAACTGTGACATGCCAATGGATTCAGAGACGATGTGTTTACCTTTAATAGTCAAATCCATTTTCATGGCCCACCTGATGTAATAATCTTCACTGCCCTCAATTACCTCAAGTATATCAACTGTGGTTTCATTGACTTGTGCTGCAGAATGGGTCATGTACTTAACCAAATCATCAATGTTGTCTATGATCACTATGGTGTCATTAAAATAGAGTTCATCGGCATAAGTGGCTCGGATGTTTTCCTCTGTGGCATTGGCTTTGTAGTCGCTGAAGATGCTCGCAAAGGTCTTCTTTGGTTCAGCACTTTGGGTGGCTGGGGTGTTGCTGATTTGTTCGAAGTAGTGGCTGTGTGTGCGGTTGGGTTTCATTTGTGTTCCTTGGGTGCAGGCATATAAAAATAGACTGATTAGGGTCACCAATGTTAAGGTATATATGGCTTTTTTTTGTATCAAAGGAGTGACTCTGTTATCCGAAAATCACATCGTAATCGAAGCCGTGTAGATGATGTGTGAAGCCTTGGATGGTGGTGTCTGCTTGACCATTTTAAACTGCTGCGGTGGTCTTTGAACAGGTGCCAGGTAGTTCACAGCAAATTCACCGCGCTGTCACTATGATAACATTTTTAATTTGATTGCCTTGCGATGAAGCTGCCTTTCTTAAATAAATGGTTAGATAACCAATACAATGAAGCCGATTCAACCCAACATCCCGATGCCATTGATTGGCTCAGGATTGTGCCATTTATTGGCCTACATTTGGCCTGTTTTGGGGTGATTTGGGTAGGCGTTTCCGGCACAGCTGTTCTGGTATGTGCCATCACTTATTTGGTTCGCATGTTTGCCATCACCGCGTTTTATCACCGTTTCTTTTCGCACAAATCATTCAAGACCTCACGCTGGGTGCAAGCCACATTTGCCATCATTGGTGCCATGGCCACCCAACGGGGACCCATTTGGTGGGCAGCACACCATCGCCATCACCATGTCCATGCAGATTCTGAGCAAGATCCTCACACCCCCCAGGATGGTTTCTGGCACAGCCACATCAAGTGGTTTTTGATGAAAAAGAATTTCAATACCCGCTCGGAATACACCAAAGATTTGCAACAGTACCCAGAGTTGAGGTTTATCGATCGTTATGACATTATCTTTCCTGTGTTTCTGGCCACCGGTTTGTACTTCTTAGGGGAGTCACTGGCCGCCAACCAACCACAACTCAACACCACTGGCTGGCAATTGGTGATTTGGGGTTACTTCATATCAACGGTGTTGTTATCCCATGTGACCTACTGCATTAATTCACTGGCTCATTTGTTCGGTTTTCGTAGTTATGAAACCCGGGATGACAGCAGGAACAATCCGCTGTTGGCTTTGTTCACCTTGGGAGAAGGCTGGCACAACAACCACCACTGTTGCCCTGGCTCGGTGCGGCAGGGTTTCACTTGGTGGCAGTTAGACATCAGTTTTTTGATTTTACTGGTGATGAGTAAAGTGGGGCTGGTTTGGGATTTAAAATACCCCAATCCGCAAGTGCTTAAAAATAAACGCATCAGGGGACAAGCATGAAAGTGGCCATCATAGGGGCAGGCATCAGTGGTTTGATGGTTGCCAACCAACTTGATGGTGTGGCTGATTACACTTTATTTGAAAGCAACAGTAAATTGGGCGGACATGCCGACACCCAGGATGTGGTGATTGGTAACAAAAGAGTCAGTGTTGACACGGGGTTTATCGTTTTCAATCGGGATATCTACACCCATTTCAATGGCATGCTCGAAAAGCTGGGCGTGGATACCATTCCCTCTGACATGAGTTTTGCGGTCACCAACCGCCAGACTGGGCTGGAATATAACGCCACCAGTATACCCACTTTGTTCTGCCAAAAGCGCAACTGGTTTAATCCCAAGTTTTACCGGATGATTTGGGACATTCGACGGTTCTATCAAGCGGCAGAAGGTTTGTTGAAATCAAATAACCAACAGACCATACATGAGTACCTTACAGAAAATCACTATTCTCAATATTTCGTTGAGGAACACATCATCCCCATGGCCAGTGCTTTGTGGTCAGGTGATTTCATCTCTATTCGTGAATATCCTCTGGTTTATATGTTGCAATTCATGAAAAACCACCAAATGTTGCAACTCGACAACCGCCCAGAATGGCGCACCATCAAAGGCGGCTCCAAACAGTATGTGCAAGCCATCAAAAATCAAATGCAAGGAACATTGCAGCTGAACTCAGCCGTGCTGGAGGTGAAACGTCACGGCCATCAAGTTGATGTGATAACAGCCAATCAAACCCAAACTTTCGATGCTGTGGTATTTGCTACCCATACCGACATTACCCAGCAGCTGTTGGCTGATTGCAGTGCCGAAGAAGACCAGGCATTGGGTGACATTCCTTACGTTGAAAATCACATGGACCTGCACACCGATGCCACCATCATGCCGGCCAACAAAAAGGCCTGGGCCAGCTGGCACGTTAACCAATACCCTGAGTCCACGTCATGTTGTACGGTGAACTATTATATGAATCTGCTGCAATCTTTGGATTGTGAGCAGCCAGTTATTGTCAGTCTCAATCAAAGCAAATACCTGGATCCTGATAAAATTTTGTTGTCTAAAAAATACCACCACCCCGTTTACAACCACCACACCATTCGGGCCCAAAATAAGCTCAATGAATTGCAAGGTAAAAACAACACCTACTATTGTGGTGCTTATATGGGTTGGGGCTTCCATGAAGATGGTGCGCGCAGTGGTGCGCAAGTGGCCGAAGCCATCAAATCTAAGTTGACATGAGTGATACCAAGCCTGTAACTTTGAATCAAGTCAAAGCGGGTTTTGCCGATGGTTGGGTTGTTCATGACCGCCGGGTGCCTAAAGTCCATCGATTCAAGTACAACATGTGCTGGTGTTTATTTGATCTAGACCACGTCTCAGCATGGATGACTGAAAACTCATGGTGGCGGCACAATGGATTTGCTTTGTTCAGTTTGTATGACCGAGATTACCTGACCAAGGAGACACTACCTATCAAGCAAAAAGTGATTAACCACTTGCGCAAAGAGCAAGGGGTTGAGTTCAGTGGCGAGGTGTTTTTATTCACCCATCCACGGTTTTTGGGTTATGGCTTTAATTCGGTCAGTTTTTATTTTTGTTATCAGCAACAAAATTTGAAGTACATCTTGGCTGAAATCAACAACACACCCTGGGGTGAAAAGCATGTTTATGTGTTTGCCGCTGACGATGCCAAAAAAGCCACTCAAGTCAATACCTTCGCGTTTGATAAAGCCTTTCACATTTCTCCGTTTGCGCCCATGGACATCAATTACCTATGGCGCTTTGAAGTGTCTCCTGAACAGATCAAAGTCAAAATGCAATTGCATCGAAAAGATGTGAATGTCATGAATGTGTATTTAGACACGAAAATCACACCGTTTATGGAGAATAGCAACAACAGGTACTTGTTGAAGAAGCCATTTCAGCCATGGAAGATGTCATTGGGTATTTATTGGCAAGCCTTGAAACTGTGGATAAAGCGCGTGCCATTTTATTCACACCCAGACAAATAACCGGAATAGCTTGATGAACCACAGTGAAACCATAGGAAAAGACGTGAGCAATAAAAATGGCCTGATGCACAATTACATAAAGAAGCAAGTACTCAGTCATTTACAGCAGTTGGAAGATGCCAGTTTGACGATTAAATTTGGCGATGAAAGTCAGGTGTTAGGGCGGCCCAACAGCCCGCTAAAAACCACCATCACCCTACACAATGAAAATTTTTATCGCCAGGTGGCGATGCAAGGCAGTGTGGGTGCGGCAGAATCTTACATGGCAGGAGATTGGGACTGTGATGACCTCACGGTTCTCATTCAAATGTTTGTGCGCAACCGGGAATTGATGGATCGCATGGAGGGCGGCAGTGCCAAACTCAAAAACAGCTTGTTAAAGCTGGGCCATTTTTTCAATAAAAATACTTTATCTGGAAGTCGCAAAAACATTGCTGGACATTATGATTTGGGCAATGATTTATTTGAGTTGTTTTTAGACTCCAGAATGATGTATTCGTCGGCTGTCTATGTCAACGAGCACGATACCTTGGAAGTTGCCAGTGAACGCAAATTGCGCATCATTGCTGAAAAACTTCAGCTGAGTCCTGATGATCACCTGTTAGAAATTGGTACAGGCTGGGGTGGTTTTGCCATTTTTGCTGCTGAAAACTATGGTTGTCAGGTAACCACAACAACCATTTCAGAACAACAGCATCAACACGTTGAAAAGTTGTTGGCTGAGCGGGGGCTACAACAGCAAGTGACGCTGTTAAAATCAGATTACCGAGATTTAACCGGTACTTTTGATAAATTGGTTTCCATCGAAATGATTGAGGCTGTGGGTCACCATTTTTTGCCCACATACATGAAAAAGTGTAGCGAGTTGTTGAAACCCGATGGCTTGGCTTTGTTACAAGCCATCACCATTGAAGACCACCGTTACCAACAAGCACTCAAATCTGTTGATTTCATCAAGAAGTACATATTCCCAGGCAGCTTCATTCCCTCAGTTTCTGCCATTTTGAATGCAGGCGCTGAAACTACCGACTTGAAATTAGTTAACCTGGAAGACTTTGGTAAAAGCTATGCTTTGACTTTAAGAGATTGGCGTGAGAATTTTGAGGCCAATATCAAAGCAGTTGATGATGCTGGCTATGGCAAAAACTTCCAGCGCATGTGGCGCTTTTATTTCAGTTACTGTGAAGGGGGCTTTTTGGAAAGGGCCATCAGTGATGTGCACCTGTTACTGGCAAAACCTGGCAACAAACGATCATCAGTCTTGGCTTACACATGAAACAGCTCATTCCTATTCTCGGTTTAAATGTTTTGTGGTTTGCCTGTGTATTGGGTGCTGCCAATAACATCATGTGGCCTGCCGTCTTGATTCTTGGTGCCTTGTTACTGTGGGCATTCACCCACGAAGAAGCCAAATCATATACGGCGATTCTGGTGGTGTTCAGTTTGGTTTGTGGCTCCCTTTTCGATGGCTTTCTGGTGTTTACTGGTTGGGTTGAATACCAACAGGTTTGGCAACAATTCAGTCACCTCCCGCCGATTTGGATTTTGATGCTTTGGGCTGGTTTTGGTGCCTTGGTGGTGCCGGCCATGCAATGGTTGGTGGAAAGACCGCGAGTGGGCCTGCCACTGATGGCCATTGGCGCACCCTTGAGTTATGTCTCTGCTGCCAAGCTGGGCGCCATCACCATTCAAGATCACCCGGCTGCCTTATTGTTTATTGCAGTGACGTGGTTGTTGTATTTTGCCGCGGTGATTTATGGGTATAACCGACAGGAGACGCAAAAACATGCCTTGGCTTAACAATTTCCAGCAATGGGAGCCCGTGTTGTGGGCAGCAGTGGCTTGTTTACTGATGCAAATTGCTGCTTGGTGGTATCAATCACGCATCAACAACGCCGACCCGGTTGATATCGCGTGGTCCACAGGAGTGGTGGCGGCTGCTTTGATTTATTTATTCACCATTCCCGCTGATTCCAAGCCCATGATATTTGTGTTTGTATTTCCGGTCTTGTGGTACACACGGTTAAGCCGTCATTTAATCAAACGATTTGATGCCAGTCATGAAGATGGGCGATACCAAAATCTTCGCAGTCATTGGCAGCAGCACACACAATTGAAATTTCTGATGTTCTTCTTGTTTCAGGCCATGTTGTCGGTGATGTTTTCACTCCCGGCATTTTGGGTATTAACAGCAGGCATTGCTTCTGTTTGGCTTTGGGTCATGGCCTTGATTTGGGGTGGTATATCGCTGGCTGGGGTCAGTTTGGCCGATCACCAGTTATTACAGTTTAAAAGAAACAACCCATCATCCGCGGTTTGTGATGTGGGTCTTTGGCGTTATTCTCGTCACCCCAATTACTTTTTTGAATGGCTCCACTGGTGGGTTTACCCCATGGTGCTGTGGGGCAGTGACTTTTTTTGGTGGTCATTTTTGGTGGTGGGTTTGATGCTGGTGTTTTTATTGAAATTGACCGGCATCCCTTACGCTGAACAGCAAGCCCTGAAAAACCGGGGACAGGCTTATCGAGATTACATGAACAAAACCAATGCTTTTTTTCCGTGGAGACAGCAGGATGATTAAACAATTGATTCGTTGGGTCGAACAAGGGAAGTTGCCAGATTCGGTGGTCCGCATGGGTATCCGGCGATTAATCAAACAAAGGCTCGCAGAAGAACATGCCAATCACGTCGAATTGTGTGACCAAAAGTACCACGATTTTTTACAGGAAATCAAACAATCAGCGGTCGCCATAGATACCGATAAAGCCAATGAGCAACATTATGAGGTTGACGCTGAATTTTATCAGTATGCCTTGGGCAAAAGACGCAAATACTCTTCGGCATACTATCACCCCAATGACACCCTGGACCAAGCTGAAGAAAACATGTTGGCCATGTACCTAGAACGCGGTCAGTTTGAAAATGGCCAAGACATTCTGGAGCTTGGCTGTGGCTGGGGTTCATTGACGCTGTATCTGGCTGAGCAGTTGCCTGATTCTAAAATTACCGGTGTTTCCAATTCACATTCTCAGCGACAGTACATCATGGCGCAAGCCAAGCAGCGCGGCTTTGAAAACATCAAAATCATCACCTGTGACATCAATGATCTGCAACTTGAAGAAGATTTTGATCGCATCATTTCGATTGAAATGTTTGAGCATGTACGCAACTACCAGTCGTTGTTCAATGCCATCGCCGACTGGCTGAGGCCAACGGGTAAGTTATTCGTTCATGTCTTTGCACACCGATTTCTGATGTACCCATTCATCGCAGATGGTGACGATAACTGGATGGCTGAACATTTTTTCAGTGGTGGCCAAATGCCAGCCGTTGATACGTTTTACCATTTTCAGGAACGCCTCAAAATAGAACGCCGGTGGTTGAATTCCGGTCAACACTATGAAAAAACCGCCAACCATTGGTTAGAAAATTTGGATGCCAATCATAACCAGGCCATGCCAGTGTTAGAGCGGGTATACGGTGATGAGGCAGAACTGTGGATGCAGCGGTGGCGAATATTTTTTATGTCTTGTGCCGAATTATTTGGTTATGATAATGGTAACCAATGGTTGGTCGCTCATTATCTATTCAGCTTAAATAACAAACAACATGGCTAAACGCAAAGTTACCAAAGGCAGCATGATCAGTCGCTTGAACAAAGTGTTCATCATGCAGTTAATTTTTATCAGTGTTGCTACCGTCTTTGGTGTACTAGGAGCTGCCAAAGTCGTGGAAGACGTCTTGATTAAGGAGGCACTGATTGGCGAAGCTGAATTTTACTGGGAACACAAAGACAGGTTTGTCGAGTTTCCATTGCCCAAGACCATGAATCTAACCGGTTACGTGGTCGTAAATGATGATTATTCTTTGGTGCCTACAGTTTTGCAAGACATCACTGAACAATACCAACGCATTGAGTTGAATGGCAATCGTCCCATAGCCTATGTCAGCGAACGCGGTGACACCAAATTGTTCCTGATTTTTGAAGAAGCCCAGGTATCTAAACTGGCTTTGTATTTTGGCATCACGCCATTGATTATTGTGTTGTTAATCGTTTATGTTCCGGCATTTGTTTCCTTTGTTTTCTCAAAACGGGCATTTTCTCCGGTACTGCAATTGGTCAGTCGCATCGAAAATGCTAAAATATCCAAACAGGGTTTGAGTGAGATGCGCTTTGATGACATCAAACAACTGGGCAATGTGGATGTGAACACTTTGATAGACACCTTTGATGAATTTTCTCAAGACTTGGCTAAATTAATTAATCGAGAGCGCAACTTTTCACGCTATGCATCGCATGAGTTACGCACACCACTGACGGTGCTGCGGGGTTCAATGGATTTGTTGGCACGTCAGGACTTGGACAAAAAAAGCCGACGCCTGGTGTCACGCATGGAACCCATGATTACAGACATGCAGGCCCTGATTGAAGCATTGTTGATGCTGTCCAGAGACGATGTGATAGAGATCAGCGATGATCCGGTCATGATCAACGATTTGTTGAAATCCGTGATAGATGACACCATACATACCTTTGAGGGTCGTGACATTAAGCTCAGTTGGCAGCCCAAGCATCTGGTCGAAGCTTATTTACCAGAACAGTTGTTCAGCATTGTGGTCAGTAACCTGATTCGAAATGCCTGCCATTATTCTACTGATCCAACGATCATCACTGTGACAGTGGATCACAACGACATCATCATAGAAGATGATGGGCAAGGCATGAATAAGGAGCAATTGACTAAAATCATGGAACCTTTTTATCGTGGTGACGAACATGGTCCAGTGAAAGGTTTTGGTTTGGGTCTGTCTATTGTTGAACTGGTTTGTAAACAATGTGGCTGGGAAATACAATTTACCAGTGAACTGGGCAAAGGCACCAAAGTCGTGTTGAGTTTAACAGACGTTGAAATATTAGCGCACAGCAAGTTGAAATATTAGCGCACAGCAACAGGAGTTAAGAAAATGAGTACCACTGTATTGATAGTAGAAGATCACCAGGCTTTGGCACAAACCATTGCCGACCATTTGGAAATGGCTGATTTTATTGTCGATTTTGCTGCTGATGGCCTCACAGGACTACATTTGGCAGTCACAAATCCCTACGACGCCATCATTCTTGATGTGATGTTGCCAGGGATTGACGGCTTCAGTATTTGTGACAAAATCCGCAAAGATGCCAAATCCGATGTCCCCATCATCATGCTCACAGCAAGGGATCAAATTGGCGATAAACTGAAAGGTTTTCACAACGGTGCCGATGATTATTTGGCCAAACCCTTCAACCCCGATGAGTTGGTGGCGCGGTTACAATCACTGGTCAGAAGACATCGCGGCGAGTTTGATACCAAAGCCTTGAAAGTGGGTGATTTGGTGTATGATTTGGGTACCATGGAGGTCACTCGCGCCAAACAAAAATTAAAAGTTTCTCCGACAGGACTACAAATTTTAAAAATTCTGATGAAAAAATCGCCCGATATCGTCACCAAAGATGAACTGGCACAACAGCTTTGGGGTGATTTGATGCCGGATTCGGATGTGTTGCGCAGTCATTTGTATATTTTGCGCAAAACCATCGACAAACCATTCGATCAGCAATTACTGCACACCATCCCAGGCGTGGGAGTCAAACTGGCTGAAGAGGAATAAACCTATATCAAGGTCAACGGATTAGGTAACTCTGTCACCTTGTCCATGCTGCGAAGGGTTTGAAACAGTTTCTTTCGTGGGGCCGGTTGTTCAGGCTTTTTTTGGTGATTGCGCCAAGCCTGTCTGAGTTGAGCCAAGACATCTTGTTCATGGTGCTGGTAGAGGTGATTCAACAGGACAGTTTCATGGGCTGCCAAATGTTCAATCCATAAATTAATCACTTCATCTCTGATCTGGTAGTGTCCGTCAATATTCTCCACCTGTTCAATGCGTTCGATGATGGCTTCATGATCCATTTTGAGTAATAACTTACCCATGTATTGAAAGTGACGCTTGCGGGCTATGTGGCTGTTGATGCGTTTGGATTCATCGATGGCATTGACAAAAACTTCGGGCAAGTCCAACTGTGCCCTTTTTTTGGCTGGCATGGCGACTATTTGTCTGGCCAAATCCTGTAAGTCATGGACCATTTGTTTCTTTTGGGTTTTGCTGATGACTTCATCATCAGCAGGTAAATCAACGTGGGTTTTGCCTTTGTTTTTTTTCATTTTAAGCTGTGAAAACTTGGTGTAGTTGCATGATACCAAATTTTCATCGGTTAAGACTCGGATTTGTGTATAAGTGATGAGCGAAACGGCAGCGCATTTTTGAGCCATACAGTCCTGTAGCGCTGTCTTTGCTGGGTTAATTGCCTCATTTCGATGCCATCTAATCACCCAAAAATTCGCTGAATCGGGTAAACTGTGACACTTCCCAAGACAGCTGAAATAATACCCATGCCAACTGCCATCATAGAACGCGTCATCGCCACATTAAAACAAAAAGGAGCCACTGCATCTGAGGTGGTTTACTCGGAAGGGTCCGGGGTGTCTGTGAGTTGTCGCCAAGGTGAAGTTGACACCATTGAGAACAATCAGGACAAATCCTTGGTGGTAACAGTCTATCGGGGCCAGGCTAAAGGCTCAGCATCCACGGCTGTGATTGATGATGACAGCTTGCAGCTGACCATGGACAAGGCTTGGGCCATTGCCGGACTCACTGAAGCAGATGAAGCCGCTGGCTTGGCAGAACAGGCTTTGCTGTGTTCCGACTTTAAGGATCTGAAAACTTATTATGATAACCACAGGTCAGCCGATGAATTGGTGGCCATGGCGCAAGGAGCGACTGCTGGGGCGATGGCCTATGCCAGTGAACAAAACTTGCCTATCACCGTTGATGAGGCCAATGTTCAGCTCGGCGAGGGCTACAGTATCTACGCCAACAGTGAAGGTTTTTTCGGTGACAAACGCGGCAGCAATGCCTCAGCCAGTGTGGTTGCCATTGCTGAACAAGACGGTGACATGGAGCGTGAATACTGGTGGGAAGCCGTGCGTGACATTGAACACATGCCAGCAATGACTGACATCGGCAGAACAGCAGCCCGTCGGACCCTGTCGCGTTTGGGATCACGAAAAGTCAAATCGACCCGTGCACCAGTGTTGTTCGATCCCAGTACAGCCAAATCTTTGATAGGACACATGTTATCTGCCCTCAGTGGCAGTGCCTTGTATCAGGAAGCCAGCTTTTTAAAAAACGACTTACATCAGCAACTGTTCCCAGATTGGTTTAGCTTGTATGAAAATCCATTCCTTCCGGGTGGTTTTGCCAGTCGCAATTTCGACAGCAATGGCGTACAAACCCAGCAGCGAAACATCATTGATGCGGGTCGATTGGAGGGTTTCTTGTTGTCCGTTTACTCCGCCAGAAGGTTGGGGATGACCACCACCGGAAATGCCGGTGGAGCGCATAATTTACAAGTGCAAGCACCGACCCAAAGTGAAAACGAGTTGTTGCGACAAATGGACCGCGGTCTGTACGTGACGTCATTGATGGGTCAAGGTGTGAATGCCGTGACCGGCGATTATTCACGCGGTGCTTCAGGGTTTTGGGTCGAGGGCGGTGAAATTCAATTTCCGGTCAGTGAATTGACCATTGCTGGTCATTTGAAAGAGATGTTCAAACAACTGGTTGCTGTGGGTGATGACGTTGATCTGCGCAGCAAAACCCAAACCGGATCATGGCTCATAGAAGCGATGACGATTGCAGGCGACTGAATGCAAGAATTCGGCACCCAATTCACTTTTGGTGACTGGACATTTGATGCCAGAACTGGTGTTTTGCAACTGCATTACCAAGAGGCGCGGTTGGGTGCTTTCGTTGAACAATTTCAATTTCCTATGGTCGATCCAGATCGTTACCTGGCGATCAAACCAGCCGTGGACGCTGCCATCGATTGTTTGCATTGGATGGCAGGGGTCAGTTATTACAAAACCACATTGGCCAAACACATTGAGTTCAGTGGGCGATTGCCCAGTGAAACACAAGCCAAGTGGCTAACCGATAGCTGGCAAGCCGGCTTGGCAGAGTTGGCTCATGAAGCCAGCCTGGGTTGGTTGGACCACATTCAAATTAATGGCCAGGTAACAACTGAACCGCTACCAACGGTGCAACTGTCACCCAGGTCATTGGTGGCCATTGGCGGTGGTAAGGATTCACTGGTGGCTATTGAGGCCATCAAATCCATGGCGGAACCCGCTGAGTTGTTTGTGGTGGGACAGTCACCTTTGATTGCTGCTGTGGCAGCTCATACGGGTTTACCACTGAATGTCATCAAACGGCAGGTTGACCCGCGACTGTCATCAGTGAACCAACAGGGTGCTTTCAATGGCCATGTGCCAATCACGGCAATCAATGCCTGTGTGGCGGTGGTAGCGGCCTTGTTGGGTGATTTTGATGCCGTGGTGTTTGCCAACGAACGCTCCGCCAACGAGGGCAATGTGTTGGCTGATTCAGGACAATGGGTGAACCACCAATATTCCAAATCATTGGCTTACGAGCGACAGTGGCAACAAATCATCAATCAACACATCACCCCCAAATTGCATTGTTTTTCGCTACTCCGGCCGTTTTCAGAATTGGCCATCGTCAAACAGTTTGCCCAATACCCCAACTATTTCACCCACTTTTCCAGCTGCAACCGGAATTTTCATCTGGCCGGCAGTCGCAATGAGCAGCAGCTGTGGTGTGGTGAATGCCCGAAATGTGCTTTTGCCTTTTTGTGTTTGGCACCGTTCATTCCAAGAACCAGGTTATTACAAATTTTCCATCAGGATTTGTTGGCCAAAACCGCGCTTGAATCCCTCTATGAAGCCCTGTTGGGTCTCGCCGGTGACAAACCCTTTGAATGTGTGGGAGAGGCGGCCGAATGTCGCTTGGCCTTGCAGATGTTAAGTGAGCATGTTGATTGGCAAGCACATGATGAATTAAAACAATGGTTGAAGCGGGTGCCGAAATTGTCTGCTGCCGACGCCGCAGCCATCATGAGCCCATCTGCTGAACACTTGATTCCCAAAAAACGCCAGTTCAGCAAGGTAGTATCGCATGTTGCTCAGTGAGTTAAGTCAGGCCAAGGTGGCCGTTTGGGGCTATGGGGTAGAGGGTAAGGCCACCAGCACCTACCTCAACAAAAGGTGTCCGCAGTTGCAGTTTTCCGTGCTGTGTCAACCCCACGAGGTTGATGACCAACCCCATCAATTTATTACCGAACCGGTGACCTCAGCGCTATTGAGTCAGTTTGATGTGGTGATTAAATCACCCGGCATATCGCCATACCAAGAATGGCTCAAAGATGTCCGATGTCAGCTTACCAGCGCTTCTGCCTTGTGGTTCAGCAACGAACGCCAAGGGCAGGTGATTGCCATCACGGGTACCAAAGGCAAAAGTACCAGCAGTGCCTTGTTGGCACATGTGCTCGAATCGATGGGGCACAAGGTGGTGCTGGCAGGAAACATTGGTGTGCCGTTGATAGCCTGTTTGGATGATTGTGATTATGTGGTGTTGGAAACTTCCAGCTACCAAGCACAGGATGGTGCGATTCAAGCCGATTTGGCGGTGCTGCTAAATGTTTACAGTGAGCACCTGGATTGGCACGGCAACGAGGCCCAATATCAGTTGGACAAATGGCGCCTAATGGAACAGGCCAGCGCCGTGGTTTTGAACCATAAAGATGCCAATACCCTCAAGTTGTTGGAATCTGCACCACTGAACCAAGCTGTCCATTGGTTTAACCAATCGCAGGGTTATTATGTATTGAATGGGGTTTTGATGTACCAGGACAAAGCCCTGGTGTCGAAGCATGGTTGGCAGCTGGCCGGTGATCACAACCTGGCCAATGCCGCAGCCATATGCACCGTCATCAACTGCCTTGGGTTGAACATCATGCCCGCAGTTAATCACTTGAAAACATTTCAGCCTTTACCGCACAGGCTGCAACCGGTAGCCACCATCAATGGCGTCCATTACATCAATGACAGCATAGCTTCTACCCCCAAAGCCACACAGGCTGCACTGGCCACGGTAACAGCCCATCGAACGTTGTTGTTGGTGGGTGGATATGACCGTGGACTGGATTGGCAATGGTGGGTAGAGTCGATCAGCCAGGAGCCACCCAAAGCCATCATTTGTTCCGGTGCCAATGGTGAAAAAATTGCTGACCTCATCTTGAATCATGGGATAAAAACACAATGTATAAAGCAGGCCAGTTTACAGTCAGCTGTTGAACAGGCCAAGCGCATGGCTGAACCGGGTGATGTGGTGTTGCTGTCACCAGGAGCCCCCAGTTTTGATGCGTTCAATGATTATCAGCACCGAGGACAACAATTCATACAATGGATAAAATAATTACCATCATCTGGCTGTGTCTAATATCTGGCTTGGCAACAGCCAATGAAGTCAGTCAAACTGAACCGACTGTGCCTGAAACCGAAGTACAGCAAACCATCCCACAGGCGTTGTTGGATCAGGTTGAACAAGGCAATGCCGAGAGTGCCTTTTTTATTGGCATGGCCTTTATGGATGGCAACATGGCTGTAGAACGGGATGAGAAGCAGGCATTGGTGTGGTTTCAAAAAGCAGCCGAATTGGGTCATGTACACAGCATGTATGAAACCGGCAGGTTACTGTTTAAAAGTGAACAGTATGACGATGCCAAAAAATGGTTTGATCAGGCTGCAGCAGCAGGTCATGGAGAAGCCTATTATCGGGCTGCCATTTATTATATTTATCAAATCAACGACATTGAATTTGATTGTAAAAAGGCCTACGAACTGATGGAACAAGCGCAATTGCGCTCGGTGAAACCAGCCTTCAATGACCATGCCTGGATGTTGTCTACGCTGCCCCAGGATGAATGCCGAAATGGCCAATTGGCATGGAAAATATTTGTCGACTTACAAAATTTATACGGTTCTATGGAACCCATTCCTTGGGCCTATTTGGATACCAAAGCTGCGGTTTTAGCAGAAATTGCCGATTACAACGAAGCCATTGAAATTCAGTCCTGGATTGTTGAAGATTTTTGTGACGTCGAATTTGCCAAAGATGAAAACAAATTCAAGCTATCGGTGGACGAAATGACCACAGAGTTCAGTCAGTCTGATGATGCCTTGTGTTATGGTTCCATCCAAAGGTTACAAGCATACATTAATCGCAAACCCTGGCGTGAAACCCCGCAGTTCAATTAAAATAGGCCGATGGACATGAATCAACCCAAAGACAACCCTGAAGACAAACGCAGTCATTTTGAACAAGAAATGGCGCCCATCAGTTTTCAAGAACTGCAAAAGTTTTTTGCCAGAGGCTTGTTGATTACAACAGCCACTCACTTGGATCTGGTTGAAGTGGCATTGGCGGTTCATGCCGATGACACCGAACAAATTCAGCGTTGGTTGCAGCAGGGTGACTTGGTCAGGGCCCACGATGACCATGCCAAAAAATGGGTTGCTGAACGCGCTGTGTTGATGGCAGTAACCGTGGCACCGTGGGTGTTGGTGCAAGAAACCCCAAGTGAAGGAGTTCAATGATGGAAACCTTATTAACCGTTGTGGTCAGTTTATTGGTAGGTGTAGTGATTGGTTTTCTGGCGAGCAGTTGGCACCACCGCAAAAATAATGGCGGTGTGCAGGCCAAGGCTGCTGAAGAAAAATTACAGGACTACCGGCAGGAAGTGGAGCAACATTTTGCCAAAACAGCTGATCTGATTGATCATTTGACCGACAGTTACAAAGACGTGTTCAGTCACCTTTCTGAATCAGCAGAGCATTTGTTGACCGAAGAACAAATCAAAAACCAATTGCTTAACCGCAAGGCCAGGGAAGTGACCCTGAAATACCTCAAAGGCGATGAAGCCAAAGACCCAAGTGACCCGCCAAACCTAACAGGTTAAGCGGGTCACTCCCCAACAGCCCTGTTTACGGGGAGGTAGGCTGTTGGGTTCACACTTGGTCAAAATGTGGTTATTGCAGCTTGATTTCAGCCCGGTTCTTTTCTACCGTGTTCAAACCGATGCCTTTGACTTCGGTCAGTTGTTCAACGGTTTTGAACGGACCATTTTGTTTGCGGTATTCAACGATGGCAGTGGCTTTGGACATGCCAACACCTTTCAATTCAGCGGCAATGGTTTCGGCATCGGCTTTGTTGATATTCACAGCAGCCATGGCCAGGTTGCTCAGCAGCACGGAAGCCACCAGCAAAGATTTAATCAATTTCATTATATTCTCCTCTTAATAATTAATGTTGTGATGACAAAAATGTGTCATCAGTTGACAGTTTATGGCGGTTAAATGCTCAATGCTGTCCATTGATTACGAGACTTTAGTCGGATTTTCGACATGCCAATGCAGAAAATAAATTGACCAGTAGGAATTTATTGACACATTGAATTATAATCATTGGGTTTTATGCATGCCCACAACTGACCCAATGCCTAATCAAGCAGCTCAAAAAACAGCGCTAATCGTCATTGCCTTGCTCTTGGCTTCACCTGTTTTGGTGGTGGCTGGAGATCCTATTGATTTTACTCCCAATGGCACTCAGCCAGGATTAACCCATGGCCTCCAAGGTGGTGCGAAATGTCACAGTTGTCACGCCAGTCATCCTTCCAGCTCAGATTATGTCAATGACAAACACTTCATGCCATACACCACTTGGGCAGGTTCGATGAAAGCCAATGCTTCGCGTGATCCTTTGTTTTGGGCCGCCTTGGATGTGGCCAACAATGACATACCCGGGGTCGGCGACTTTTGTTTGAAGTGCCATACGCCACAAGGGTGGTTCAAAGGGCATGTGGTGAAGCCCGCTGCCCAAAATGAGCCGTTATTGGATGGTGCCAATGGTTGTGAATTATTTGGTGACCACACTGCCCGTGGTGATGAGAACAATGATTACACGGGTGTGACCTGTCATTTTTGTCACCGCATTGATGAGACAGGACCGCAGGGTGAGCCACAATTGCTGGCCAACAATCAAGTTTGGCTAGATGATGAGAACTGTTCAAATGACGGCTTTGGTCCCTGTCGCAAAGGCCCTTATTCATACCCCGAAGGTGGAGCCGTATCGTCACCACCACATGCGTGGGAATATTCATCGTTCATTCAAAGTGGTGAGTTTTGTGGCAGCTGTCATAACGTGACTTCACCTCAAATTGAACAAAACGGTCAATTGTCTTACGCACAAATGTTGTGGCACGAAGATAAATTGACCGACATCCCAATGCCCATTGAACGCACGTATTCAGAGTGGAAAAACTCACGTTTTGCGGATTTGATATTCCAGGACGATTTGGAAGATACCGTGGGAGCTGATCTGCCAGTTATCCATAAAGGTCAAACCTGTCAAGGGTGTCACATGCCTACCAGTGATGACATGGCCGCACGTGCTTGTATTTTCAATGCGCCTGGTGACCGGACAGGTGATTTAGGAACGCATCAATTCGCCGGTGGTAACACCTGGATTCCGCAAGTCATTAAAAACACTTATGGCGATGATTTGGAAACTGTGGACGAAGGCATCAAGGAACTCCTTGATTTGTCCACTGGTTATGCCACAGACATGCTACAACTGAACAGTGCCTTGGTCGATGTGGCATTGGTATCAGTGAATGCCACTGAAATGGTTGTTGATGTGAAAGTCACTAACCTGACGGGGCACAAATTACCCACGGGATACCCTGAAGGCAGACGCATGTGGTTACATGTCCTGGCTACCGATGATGGCGACACGGAAATATTTGAATCCGGCGCCTATGACGAAACCACCGCTGTCTTAACAGAGGATGCCCAAGCCAAAGTCTATGAAGCACAACCGGGCATATACAATGAGACCACTGACACCTGCGAAGTCAAAGATAGTCTGGATCGAAAAATGTTTCACTTTGTCAGGAACAATTGCATCCTCAAGGATAACCGCATCCCGCCATTGGGTTTCAGGGGTGGAGATGACATTGAAATGATGCCCCGTGGGATTACTTATCCAGCCCACCCAAATAACAGCAATGAAACAGTGAATTATGATGTCACCCGTTACACCATACCAGTTACCGGCGCGACCTTTCCTGTGACGTTGCAAGCAACGCTGAAGTATCAGACCGCCAGTAAAGACTACATAGACTTTTTAGATAACGAAGCGACAGAAAACAGCATCCCCACAGAAAATCTGATGTGCGATCGCAGTTGGACAATGGGTCCTGCCAATCAGTCTCGTGGTGCGTTCATGAAACAACTGTGGAACAACAACGGCAAGTCGGCTCCAGTAGACATGGGGATGGACATAGAAATATTTGAGCTCAATTGATGAAAAAGCTACTGATTTCCCTGGCAATGATTGGCAGCAGTGCTGCCGCCATTGAATATAAGCCCATCTTTGAACATGATTTATCCAATCCGGCCATAAAAATCACCCAAGATGAGCAGGGCAACTGGATTGAAATTACCACCAACCAATGGCACGACGTGGTGTATACAAACGAGGGTAAACAGACCTTTGTGTATCAGCAAGCCTATAATTATCAAAAAGAAATTGGTTTTTTGCGGGTTTTTACCACTGAGATGGAGCTGGTGAGTGAATCGCAAAATCCTTTGGGTGGCGGCATGGTTGCAAGAGAAGAATTATTGGCTGCGTTTGAAATTTTTAAGTCCAACCCGGCAATAAACGAACAATTGAAAAAGGAAAAAGAAGCCATTTATTTATTTGGTGGATTTGGATACCTGGATAAAAACAAACAGGACCCTTGCTATCAGGGGCAAAGGTGTTTGCATGTATTTGCTAACACTCAAAGTAAAGCTTTGGTGGCCCATGCCATCGTCAAGCTCAACGATCACAGCGTCCCATATCCAGATGTTGATGGTCTTATGAAAACCAAAGAGGTAAAACAATGAAAGCAATTTTAACAATGGTGATGGCGTTGGCGGCTACGAATTCCATGGCAGGCTCACCGGTCTGTAATCAACCCGGTGAAAATTACGTCGGCTGGCCAACGGCAGATCCGATTTGGGAAATGTGTTACCTTCGACCGTCTGAAAGTTCAGCAGCAGATGGTTCCAGCCTGGAAGTGAGGAACATTTATTTGAATGGTTTCCTGTTGATGGAACGCATGCACATGCCGATGTTGTTTGCTTCTTACCAGTCCAGTACCTGTTACCGCGATTGGAAAGATACCAACTCCAGCTTTTTGCAGGCCGATCAAGTAGAAAATCCAACCCGGCCCGCCATCACCACCTGTGATGCCTCCACCGAACCCAACGAAACAGTAGGGGATTGTCCATTTAATGATCCCAATGGTCCGGGAACCATCGGCAGCAGTGGCGATTGTATCACCGGTGTCCAAGTTGAAAAATACGATGACCGTTTGGTGTTAACCACCAACCACTCGGCGGCATGGTACAAATACTCTGCACGATTTATTTTTCATGCCGATGGTCGCATACAACCGCGATTTGGATTTGGCAACAGTACTGGCACAAGTAACGGAACCAACCATTGGCACACCGGTTATTGGCGCATGAATTTTGACATTGATGGGCCAGACAACGATCAAATTTATCTGAGTGATGGCCAAACTGATGTGGTGCAAATAGAAGAGTTCTCTGACTGGCGCCATGACACATCGCAGCCAGGGTCTCCGGTGCCATTAACCAATAAATCCTGGCTGGTACAAGACAGCGTTACTGGTCGTGGCTTTCGGGTTATCCCTGAAACCGAAGGTGATCAACAACAAGGCTTAGTTGATGAGTTTGCCCTGACCGCTGATCCCAGCGGCCGCGGCTTTCATATGGTGGATGTGATGGCCACCCGTTATAAACTCATTAATGGCAATTTACCTGAGTATTCTGACACGCCTGGCCAAAACAGTTTGGGAAACTGCACCATGAATGATGGCATTTTGGTGGGAGAATCTTCCAACCCCGGTGTGCCGGAAAACTTGGTGGATGAAAATGTGGTGTTCTGGTACCGCACGGCTGTTTGGGACCAGGCCAATCAAGGCATGCTGTGTAAGACCGGCGGTCCTACCATGTATCCGGTGGGCGACTGGGGATTTGCTGTAAGTGATTTAATCTTTGCAGATAATTTTGAATAAATCGTGAATAACAATCTACAGATTAAAATTGCAAAAACGGCTCACCTGGTGGGCCGTTCTTGTATCTGACTTTGGGTTAAAGGGGGTTATCATGGAACAAGGTTTGTATGAAAAGACTGGTAAGGAACTGGCTTACTGGGTACAGGTGGTGAAACAAAGCGGTATAGCGCAACACAAGGCCATCATCGATTTTCTGAAAAGCGAACATGGCTTTAGCTATGGTTACGCCAATTTTGTCGCCCACAAAGCCAGGGCTTCTGATGCCGCTTCACAGGATGACGGTGACTTACTGGCAGCTCAATACCAGGGCAAGGAAAACCTCAAACCTATTTTTGATCTGTTGGAGAAATACATCATGGCTTTAGGCGATGACGTCACCCAAACACCCAAAAAAGCGGCGGTCAGCTTTATCCGCAAGCATCAGTTTGCCTTGGTTAAGCCAGCCACTAAAAAACGCATAGACCTGGGTTTAAAACTCAAAGGCGTGCCTGAAGCTGGACGACTGGAAGGCTCAGGACCTTTTGGTAGCATGTGTACGCACCGGTTACAAATTACCGATGCCAGTGAGGTCGATGATGAGCTGAAGGGGTGGCTGAAAGCAGCTTACGACGCTTCGGTTTAACTTGCTGGTGAGTCTATCCACCGACAAGCAGTCGCTGTTGGAGCTGATTGTTTGAATTGGGTTTTGTCGGCGATTTGGTAGTCATTTTTACCTTTTTTCTTCACCTCATAAAGGGCACTGTCAGCAATTTTGATTAAAGTTTTGATATCAAAATTGTCCTCTTTTTGATACATGACAACCCCCACGGAGACGCCCAGCTCATTCTCTGGATCGCGCTTGGATAGTTTTTGTGAGATGGATTCTATTTGCTCAATGATCTGAGTACAAACTCGGGTGACGTATTGTTCATCGGCATCGTACAACATCAGCACAAATTCATCACCACCAAATCGAGCGGCGATGTCCAGCGGGCGTTTGCAAAATGACCGCAATACATTGGCCGTTTGAATCAACACGCAGTCACCCTGATCATGGCCCAGGTTGTCATTGATTTGCTTGAAATGATCCAAATCGACCAACATGATGGCCAATGGCTTAGCTTCCCGGTTGGCAACTTCTTGCCCAGTGACTGATTTTTCGAAAAAATAGCGGCGATTACAAAGTTGAGTCAAATTATCGGTATTGGCTTGCTGGTCGATGTGTTTAATGAGTTTCAAGTTGTTTCTTAACATCTGCGAGCAAACCACATTCATGATCAAGCAGCAGGCAGCAAAAGCGGCATAAAAGACCGAGATAGACAGCACTTCTTCATACACAATACCGGCAGCATGATATTTCGTGGCAGCAATGGCAATGATGATGAGTGAGCTCAGAACAGAGTGTAACAGTGGCATGATCAGAATGATGCCAGCATAATATAAGATGATGACCAAACCCACTTTGGGAAAGTAGCGGGCGCTTTCGTGCGCAGTGACTAAAATTTCTGCATGACCATAGCCAATCAAAATTACCGCGATTGATAACACCAAATGGAACAGTGCTTTGTGGTTTGAGTTGGTTTGTTGCCACTTACAAACCAACACCAGTATCGAAATCGGGATGGCTTGAAACAGGACTCGAATCGTCAGCACATCTTTTAATAATTCGCCGCTGAATCGCATAAAGTCCAGGTACATAAACACCACCATACAAAGCACGGCAAAATACATGGCCAACTGCCTTATCTGATGCATCTGTTTCAAGAAATGATCGGACTTGATATCTGATTTCATCACACACACTTTTTAACACACATCAATTAATTTACCACACAATGGCTGGGGCCGTAATTGATTAGATGGATTATTGTCGGTTTGGGTAAGGTTTCAGCTATTTTGGGCTGCTGAACCGTTGCCTGTTAGGTGTGAATGGCATGTGCAGGGAGGTGCGGGGTGATGATGGTGGACACGACTGGGATTGAACCAGTGACCCCTTCGATGTCAACGAAGTGCTCTCCCGCTGAGCTACGCGTCCATATCATCAGATAATCTGGCTTTGACAATAAAAAAGCCCCTGGCGACTTTGCCTCGGGGCTTCAGCAAATCAGTGAGATTGCCAAAGTGCGCGTATTCTATCAAAAGAACACACGCCATAGCAATATTAAGATTCTAAATATAAAGTTTCTTTTTCGCGGATGATTTCAATCTTAATCTTGGCATCGTTTTTAAACGAAGACATGGTTTTAACCACGTCTTTGGGTGACTTAACGTCTTGGTCATTGATGGCGATGATCACATCACCGTCTTGAAGCCCCAGTTTATTGTTGGTATCGACTTCCAGCACCAACACGCCTTGTTGGGTACCAAAATACTTACCCAGTGACGGGGTGATGGTAGAAAAATGGTGTTTTTTACCCAACCATTGGTTCATTTTGCTGCCAGAGAAAAAATAGGCATCGGCATCGCCGGTGGTGACCACACGAATGTCATGATCTCCCAATCCTTCAACCATTTTGTCCAGGTGCTCGACATCAACGTGCAAACCTTCAAACATGCCATCCAAGTCACCGGTGACAAATTTGAAATCGCTGCCAGAGGATGATAAAAATTTGCTGTCGCCATCCAGGGTCATCAAAATATCTGGTGAATCAATCTCTTTGGCAGTAACGCCCATGACCAATTCATTGCCATCTCGCAACACCATCACATCGCTGACTTCGCCTAACTGATGGTCCATGGCTATGAACTCAGTCAAGGCCAAGCCACCTTTTTTTGTGCTTTGGCCATTGATTTCGGTGATCAAATCACCTGTTTTCAAGCCAGCTTCCGCGGCACCACTGCCGGGTACCACAGCAATGATTTTCCAGCCTTCTTCCTGAGCTGATGCCATGAATCCCAGGCGCGGCTTGTCGCCGTCCACGTGAGCAAATTTACGGTCCAGCTTGATGACTTTGCGGTGCACCTGGGCATCGCTTGCATCGATGCCATGTTCAGCCATCAAATCGTCTATCAAAGCGTTGATGTCGGTATCTTCATCTACATCGAAAGATTCCTCAATCACTTCGACCACACCATTGTCATCTTTCTTGATGATGACATGGGCTTGGCCATCCACCAGGTCCACATTCACATCATTGTTTTTCTGCACCCAAACCATTTTGTGGTCTGAATTTCCATCATTTTTAATGATTTCTTTGTGGATATTCTGCCCATCCATGGTGATGCCGTGTTCTGCCATCAAGTTATCAACCATGGCCTGGACATCGGTATCCGGACCAGGAGTGAATAATTGTTCGAATGTTTCACTGACACCATCAACGGTTTTGGTGAGCACGATTTTGCCACTGTCGTCGTTCACTTCAACATTGACGCTGACATCTTCAGTTCCTGCCAGTGCTACACCTGCAGTGCTGAGGGCTAAAACGCCAGTTAATAGGATGTTTTTGACTTTCATAATTTCACCTGTTATATGATTTGTTTATCGGATTGTGGCTGGTACTTTTTATGTAAAGCCACAAGGTCATTTAAGATTTCAAGCTTGGCATGCAACAGCTCGAGTTTTTGGCTGGCATCATCGGTTTGCGCGATGTTCTGGTCCAATTGGTCCAGCCAGTTTTCCATGGAAACCATTTTTTCTAACAACAAAGAACCTGGGGCTGAGTGGGTGATCACTTCATTGCGAACCACCTGTTCAATCAAGGACACCTTGTCATTCAATTGTTTGAATTGTTGTTCATGTTGTTTGGTATTGGCTGAAACCAACCACAGAACCAAGCCCAGGCACAACACCGCAGCAATCGCCGGTAACCGCAAGCTGTGCTTTCTTTTGTGGTCGTGCAGCTGATCCATGATGGCATCAAAGCCATCTCGGGGTGGTAACAGCTGGGGTTGGTCGTTCAACCAGTGTTTGATTTTGTTGTCATAAGCGTTGTTCATTGCTTTCCTCCTTATGTTGGAGCCATTTGGTCAACAGCTGTTTGCTGCGGGCCAATTGTGATTTTGAGAAGCTGGTCGACATTTGATACAAGTCTGCAATTTCTTGATGGGTCATGCCTTCCACTTCGTATAACCACAAAACTGAACGTGATAAGGGTGGTAACTTACCCAGCAACACACTCAGGTCATGTTGTTGATCATAGGTAATGCCCTCCGGATGGCGTTCCTGTTCTTGGCTTTCTATGATCAGTTGTTGGTGGTTCTTTTTGATTTGGTCGAGGCATTGGTTGATGACAATGCGTCGCAGCCAAAAACCAAACGCCACTTGGCCAGACCATTGTGAAATTTTTTGGAATGCCGTGATGAAGGCATTTTGCATCACATCCTGAGCATCGTGGCTGTTGTGCAACATCCGATAGGCCAGGTTGTATACCGCAGACGAAAAAGCATCGTAGACCTGTCTGCAAGCCTTTTGTTTGCCTTTAATCACCTGTGCTTTGGTGATGTCGTCAATGGTTTGATTGAAATAACTCACTACAGTCTGTTTTTAATTCGATTTACCTAAAAGACTGTTGTAAACCCAAAAGGGTCGCAGGACTATAAAAATTCTTTGATTTTTTTCATAAACAAAGCGGTATCAAAATCTTTGGCTCGCTGCTCACAGGCTGAGCGCATGGACATGGCCCGCTGTTGGGTGAGGGCATTAACCTGGCTGATCAGGTCATTTACCAGGCTGTTGCTGCTGACATACAATCCGGTTTCTTGGTTGAGTACCGATTCCAGCATGCCGCCATGATCTGAACAAATGACGGGCTTGCCGGCTGACATGGACTCTACCGGTGTCATCCCAAAATCCTCATCCAATGGAATGTATACGGTGGCCAGACAACCACCCAATAAAGTCAAGTAATCCGCTTCTGACAACCAGCCGGTGAAATGAATGTTGTCATGACCAGCGGCTGCTTTTTTTAGTTGAGATGTTTGCTCACCACCGGATGCCACCACCAGTTTCTTATCTGGCATGAGTTTGAAGGCCTCAATGATTTGGTCGATGCGTTTGAGTTCATCGTGGCGCGCCAGCGACAGGTAATAGTCACCGGCTTCGTGCCAGCGAAAATGAGCCGTGTCACAAGGTGGATAAACCACCTCAGCAGGTAGCCCCAGGTGCTTTTGGATGCGTTTGCGGACGAATTCAGAATTGGTCAACACCACGTCCATTTGTTCCACGGCTGCTTCGTATTGAGGTTTGAACCAGTTGATTAAAGCCTTGAATGCCAGGCGCTTAATTGGCCCCAGTTCGTTGGCGTAATGCGATTGCTTGTCATAGACAAATCGGGGTGGTGTATGACAGTAGAAGACGTTCCTGGCTTGTGGGTAGTGTTGAACTGCCAAGGGGCTGGCCACACCACTGTAAATAACTGGGTTATTGTTTGGTTTGGGTGGGGTCAGTTGTTTGAAGGCTCGTGCCAAGGCCCAGGTTTTGATGCCGTGAATGCGGCTGAGTGCATTGAGATCAATCACCTCGCCGCCTAACTGATTGAAATCAAAGGTATTGTGTCCTATGTGTCCGGTAACCAAATCAGCAGCCAGTCCTTGACATAAGGTGTAAACCAAACGTTCTCCACCGCCTTTGATTTGGCATAAGTCATGGATGATTAACGGGGTATTTTGGCTCATGTCAGGACAGAAAAAAGTACAAAAAAAACACCACTTAAAGGTGCAGTTGATATATAACGTGTGCTCTATTTTAATCCAATAACGATGTCATGAAGTCACTAATTGTGATTCCAGCTTTCAATGAAGCTGAAAACCTGAAAACATTGTTGCCTGAATTGTTGAGCCAAGTCAGCCACGATGTGGTGGTGGTTGATGATGCCAGTCAGGATGAAACGGTTCATGTGGTCGAAAGTTTTGGGGTTAAATGTTTGTCTCTGCCTTTGCAATTGGGCGCTTGGGGTGCCACCCAAACGGGTATTCGCTATGCCCACAGAAACCATTACCAACAGGTCATTACCATGGACGCCGATGGCCAGCACTTGCCTGTTGAAGTCCATACTTTGGTGGCTGGATACCAGCAAACCAACACCCATGTGGTGATAGGTACTTTTCCATCACGCCTCAGTCGCTTGAAAAAGTTGGCTTGGCGTTTTTTTAAAATGCTGACCAACATCAAAATTGAAGATTTGACTTCCGGTTTTAGGCTTTACGACAAACAAGCCATCAAGGTGCTGGCCCAACGCCAGGCCAGTTTGCTGGATTACCAGGATGTGGGTGTGCTGTTGTTGCTTTTGCGTTCGGGATTAACTATTCATGAAGTTCCTGTTAAAATGCTGCATCGCAATGACGGTAAATCACGTGTGTTCAGTTCCTGGTTAGTGGTACTGAAATACATGATTCAAACCACCACCCTTTGCATCGCTAACATGGGAACCAGAAAGGCAAAATGACAAACATCACAATCCTCATCATCGGCTCACTGTTGTCGATCAGTATTTTGTACTTGGTGCGCAAAGGAAAAATGCACGGTCCCTACGCCACTTGGTGGCTGTTGGTAGCCGTTACCGCCATTATCCTGTCTATATTTCCTGGCATCATAGATTGGGTGGCAGCACAGGTTGGCATCACTTATCCGCCCACGCTGTTGTTGTTGGTTTCTATTTGTATGATTCTGGTGCGGATGCTGACCATGGATATGGCCTTGACCCAGAAAGAACGAAAAATCAGACGCTTAACCCAAAAGATGGCCATTCTTGAAGACCACATAATTCAACACAAAAAGGATGATGGTCAATCCTAAAACATGAACATTCTGCACATTGGTAAATTCTATCCACCGTTCCACGGTGGTATGGAAACTTACTTAAGTAACCTGGCTGAAGCGCAGGTTCAGCAGGGACATCAGGTGACAGTGTGGGTCCACAACCACGACTGGGGCTTGTTGAAATCAGCAACCACCAAGGTCTCAGAGGGAAACCTCACCATCATTCGACAAAAATCACTCAAGCCCGTGTTGTTTGCCCCTTTGATGTTGGGTTTTCGCAAACAGTTTAAACAATGGCTTAAAACCCAAACTTATGATTTAATCCACGTGCACTGGCCGAATCCAACCTTATTTGCCATGCTCGCTGTGCCGGGTGCTTTTAATGCAGCTGTGGTGGTTGGCTGGCATTCTGACATGGTGACCGAAAACAGCAGGGGTTTGATGAAACTGATTTATCGCCTGATCAGACCGTTGGAAACCCGGTGGTTGAAGCGCGCCGACAGTGTGCTGGTGTCAAGTCAAGCTTATGCCGATCATTCGCCCGTGTTGAATCGTTTTGCGGCCAAGACAACAGTCATACCATTGGGCTTGAAAACCAAACCATTGGCTGCATTTCAGGCTGCGCCAAGCTACTTGGAATGGTCCAGTGAACAATGGGGGAATGCTGGGCTTAAAATCTACCATTTGGGCAGGTTGACTTTTTATAAAAACCAGCGCATGTTAATTGAGGCGATGACACATTTGCCTTCAGCCCAGCTGGTGTTGGCCGGAGGCGGTGAATTGGCTGTTGATTTACAACGCCGTATCGACCGGCTGTCACTGCGTGATCGGGTGTCGCTGTTGGGCGCGCAAAGCACTGCCCGAATCCATGCCCTGATGTCAACCTGTGACGTCTTTTGTATGGCATCCAACGACCGCGCTGAATCATTTGGTGTGGTGTTGTTGGAAGCCATGTATTTCAACAAGCCCATACTGGTACCAGACACCATAGGTTCAGGCATGCGTTGGTTGGCTGAAAACTACCCCAAAGGCCACATTTACCGGGTCAACGACATCGATGATTTTGTCAGAAAAATCAATCAAATTGTCGCCTCTGGCCAAATTTCAGACACCACCGCTGAAGCACCGTTTAAATTTTCAATGACGCAGGTTGCTGAAACCATTGAGCGTCATTACATAACCACCATTGAGAGGAGAAAAATCACATGAACAAGACCTTAAAAATCGGCATGCTGGCAATCTTGATGCTGTTGCTGACTGCTTGTCAGGAACCGCCTGCTGATCCAGCTAACAACGCCAGCAAATCAGCAGACATGGCAGCTGACACCACCACAGACCAACCGGCAACTGAATCTGAGGCAACGGGCGAACAAGCTAAGCCCAAGCCAGCTGATCAACTGTTGGCCAAATATGCAGACTTCACCCTGACCAGCGACTTGTCGCACTTGAGTGCCAATCAAAAACAGTTGTTACCGATCCTGATTGAAGCCGCCACCATCATGGATGATTTGTTTTGGTTACAAAGTTATGGTCCTAAAGAGCCTTTTCTGGCACAGATTGAAGATCCTGCCCTGAAGCAGTTCGCCACCATCAACTACGGCCCCTGGGATCGACTGGATGGTGACAAACCCTTCATTGAAGGTTATGGTGAAAAGTTCTTGGGTGCCAATTTTTATCCGGCTGATCTCGACAAAGCCGATTTTGAGGCCAATGCCACAGCGGCAATGAAAAGTTTATACACCAACGTGGTGCGTCAACAAGACGGTTCCTTAAAAGCTGTGCCATATCATGAGGCCTATGCTGACCAATTAAAACGTGCTTCTGAGCTGCTACTGAAAGCAGCAGATTTGGCTGAAGATGAAGGTTTTAAGAACTACCTGACTTTGCGCGCCGAGGCGTTGGTGACTGATGAATTTCTGGCGTCTGATTTGGCATGGATGGACATGAAAAACAATGCCATCGATGTGGTCATTGGACCCATTGAGACTTATGAAGACCAATTATTTGGATACAAGGCAGCCTATGAGGCGTACGTCTTGATTAAGGACCTGGTCTGGAGTGAGAAATTGGCCAAGTTTGCAGCCTATTTACCCCAGTTGCAGGCCGAGTTACCGGTGGCTGAGGAGTACAAATCAGAAATTCCTGGTACCGACTCAGACCTCAATGCTTATGATGCGGTTTACTATGCCGGTCACTCCAATGCGGGTAGCAAAACGATTGCCATCAATTTGCCCAATGACGAACGGGTGCAATTGGAAAAAGGCACCAGAAGGTTGCAGTTGAAAAATGTAATGCAAGCCAAATTTGAGAAAATTTTGGTGCCAATTGCTGCTGAAGTAGTAACACCTGAACAACGCAAGCACATCACCTTCAATGCGTTTTTTGCTAACACCATGTTTCATGAAGTAGCACATGGCTTGGGAATCAAAAACACCATCAACGACCGTGGCACGGTGCGTACCTCTTTGAAAGAGTTGGCATCACCCATGGAAGAGGGTAAGGCTGATATTTTGGGTTTGTACATGGTCGAAAAGCTGCACCACATGGGTGCCCTGGAAGAAGGTGAAATCATGGACTATTACACCACTTTTATGGCTGGCATCTTTCGTTCGGTGAGGTTTGGCTCCAGTTCAGCCCATGGGGTGGCCAACTTATTGAGGTTCAATTACTTTGCAGAAGCTGGCGCCTTCAGTTTCGATGAAGAAACGGGTCACTATGCTGTTGATGCTGAAAAAATGCAAGCTGCGGTGGCCTCATTGTCAGCCAAGATTTTGCAGCACCAAGGTGACGGGGATTATGTGGGGGTCAAACAGTGGTTTGATGACAAAGGCCACATCAATACCCAGTTGGCTCAATCTTTACAACGCATCAATGAGGCAGGAATCCCTGTCGATGTGGATTTCAAGCAAGGCATCAAGCAACTGCAGTAAAACCATTAATCCAATACCACCAGACTCAGCTGTGCTGTTGAGTCTGGTGTGGTTCTTTTTGGACACCAGGCAGGCCATTCAACAAA